>Ga0105054_10009804_pt1 | contig 12331 bp, 12 predicted proteins | sample BON02_FD_78091 | JGI IMG/M metagenome (GOLD analysis project Ga0105054, IMG submission 78091) | Freshwater microbial communities from Lake Bonney liftoff mats and glacier meltwater in Antarctica - BON-02 (megahit assembly) | ecosystem: Environmental > Aquatic > Freshwater > Ice > Glacier... | reverse complement strand
TCGACCGTGTCAGGCCCCTCGACAGTGACGCTGTCGCGCAGGGCGAGGGCGGGGCCGCCGGGGCCGTAGACCGGGGTAAAGCCACAGCCAGCGAGGGCAAGCGCCCCAAGCAGCAGGCTGCGGCGGCAGAGGCGGTCAGATGACGACATTGACGATTCTGCCCGGTACCACGATCAGCTTTTTCGGTGTGGCCCCGGCGAGGGCGCGGATGACGGCATCGTCGGCCAGCACCAGCGCCTCGACCTCGGACACGGCCATGTCGGCGGGCACGGTGATTTCGCCGCGCCGTTTGCCGTTGATCTGGATCGGCAGGGTGAGCATGTCCTCGATCAGCATGGCGGGATCGGCCACAGGCCAGGGCGCGTTGGCGATGAGGCCGTTGCCGCCGAGCAGCGCCCAGATCTCTTCGGACAGGTGCGGGGTCATCGGTGACATGAGTTGCGCGAGGGTGAGCGCCGCCTGCCGTTTGGCGGAGGCACCGGCGCTGGATTTGGCAAGCGTGTTGGTGAAGGCGTAGAGTTTGGCGATGGCCGCGTTGAAGCCGAAGGATTCTACCCCCGACGTTACCTCGTGGATCGCCTTGTGCAGCGCGCGGTGCAGGGCGTCGTCGCCGGTGCCGCTGTCGGGGGCCAAGACGGCGATGTCCGTCGCGATGCGCCAGACCCGCGAGAGGTGTTTGAAGGTGGCCTCGGCCCCGGCCGCCGTCCATTCCACGTCGCGTTCCGGCGGGCTGTCCGAGAGGACGAACCAGCGCGCGGTATCGGCGCCGTAAGCCGCGATGATGTTCTCCGGGTCGACGACGTTCTTCTTGGATTTGGACATTTTGGCGGAGGGGATGATTTCGACGATGCAGTCATCGTTGATGTCCTGCCCAAGTTGATCCGACCAATCGTCATAGTTCGCCGGGTCGCGACGAGCTTCGACCATTCGAGATCTTAAAACTGCATATTTCTTACTTCCATCAGACCACAGAACAACGTCTTCAGGCAGGTGATAGACAGGCCGCCCCGCCGCGTCGCGGGTCATGTAGATTTCGTGCGTCACCATGCCTTGCGTGAACAGCGCGTCGAACGGCTCGATGGCTTTGGCGGGCAGGTGGCCGGTGATCTGCATCGCGCGGGCGAAGAAGCGGGAATAGAGCAGGTGCAGGATCGCGTGTTCGACTCCGCCGATGTATTGATCGACGTTCATCCAGTATTCGGCATCTTCCATCACGGTGGGGGTGTTGGCGCGCGGTGCGGTGAAGCGGGCGTAATACCAGGAGGAATCGACGAAGGTATCCATCGTGTCCGTCTCGCGCCGCGCCGGATCGCCGCATTTGGGGCAAGGGGTATTGGCCCAGGTCGGGTGTCGGTTCAGCGGGTTGCCGGGGATGTCGAAGCTGACATCGTAGGGCAGTTCTATCGGCAGGTTCGCCTTGTCCTCGGGCACGACGCCGCAGGTGGCGCAATGCACAACCGGGATCGGGCAGCCCCAGTAGCGCTGCCGCGACAGGCCCCAGTCGCGCAGGCGGAATTTGGTGACGCCTTGCCCGACGCCATTACCCTCGCAGAAGGCGATGGCGGTGTCGACGGCTTCGGCGCCGGTCTGGTCCGTGGCGCCGGCAAAGCCGCGAACGTAGGTCACGGGTTCGGATTTGGGCGGCACGAAGGCGGCGGTGAGCGGTGTTTCGGTGGTGCCTGCGGGGACAAAGACGGGCGGGATCGGCAGGTCATACTTGGTAGCAAAGTCGAAATCGCGCTGGTCATGCGCGGGGCAGCCAAAGATCGCGCCGGTACCGTAATCCATCAGGATGAAATTGGCGATATAGACCGGCAGTTCCCATGCGGTATCGAAAGGGTGCCGGACGGCGAGGCCGGTGTCGTAGCCACGCTTTTCCGCCTTTTCCATCGCCTCTTCGGTGGTGCCGCCCTTGCGGCAATCGGCACAGAAGGCGGCGATTTCGGCGTCTTCGGATTCGAGTCGTTTGGCGAGCGGGTGGTCGGGGGAGATGCCGACGAAACTCGCCCCCATCAGGGTGTCGGGGCGGGTGGTGTAGACTTCGATCCGGTCGAAACCGGCGGGGCCGTCGTTCAGACCGAAGGAGAATTGCAGACCGCGCGACCGCCCGATCCAGTTGGATTGCATCAGTTTGACCTTGGCGGGCCAGTTATCCAACGTGTCGATGGCGTCGAGCAGTTCGGCGCTGTAATCGCTGATCCTGAAGAACCATTGCGTGAGTTCACGCCGTTCGACATCGGCGCCGGAGCGCCAGCCTTTGCCGTCGATCACCTGTTCGTTGGCGAGCACGGTCATGTCGACCGGGTCCCAGTTGACCACCGCATTCTTGCGATAGACCAGACCGGCGGCGAGCATGTCGATGAAAAGCGCCTGCTGCTGGCCGTAATATTCCGGATCGCAGGTGGAGAATTCGCGCGACCAGTCGATGGAGAGGCCCAGCGGCTTCATCTGGGCGCGCATGTCGGCGATGTTGCCATAGGTCCAGTCGCGCGGATGCCCGCCCGAGGCCATGGCGGCGTTTTCGGCGGGCATGCCGAAGGCGTCCCAGCCCATCGGGTGCAGCACGTTGTGCCCGGTCGCGAGTTTGTAGCGCGCGATCACGTCGCCCATGGTGTAATTGCGCACATGACCCATATGGATGCGTCCCGAGGGGTAGGGGAACATCTCGAGCACATAATATTTGGGTTTCTCGCCGCTGCGGGTGGCGCAGAAGGTGCCGGCGCTGTCCCATGCGGATTGCCAGCGGGATTCTATTTCGGATGCGGCGTAGCGGGACATGGGCGACCTTTGGCGTGAGACGGAGCGCGCGCGGTTTGGCAGGCGGTCCGGGAAGGATGATGGCGGTCGCGGTCGCGGATCAGAGCGCGCTGTCGGCGATCCGAAGCTGGCGGGCGCGGGACAGGATTGCGTCCTCGATGGCGCGCACCGTTTCGACGGCTGCGGGGCCGGAGGCGGTCAGGATCGCCACGTTGAGCGAGCGGGCGTCGAGCGCGGGATCGGTGATGTAGATCGTGGCGCGGTAGGCGCTGCTGCCCCCCGGCGGTGTGCCCGGCCCCATGACGATGACCCCGGTGAACGGATCGACCGACTGGATCGGCAGAAAGCTGAGCACATCGATGGAGGCGGCCCAGAGGTAGCGGTTGACGGCCACATTCTCGGCCCCGCGCGTGCGCGCGGCCTGACGGGTGGCGTTGTCTGTGCTGCCGCCGCCAAAGCCGAGGCTGCCAAAGGGGCTGCTGGAGCCGCAGGCGGCAAGGCTCAGCGCGAGGCTGAGGATGAGTGTCGTGCGGGTGATGCGCGCAGGTGCCGTCAAAGTCATTCCCCCGGGGGATCAATCCATTGGCAGAATGTGTAGCGAAGCGCCGGGGGTGTCACAAGTCCTATGGTCGGATTGTGTGCGGCGCAAAAGGAAAGGGCGGCCCCGAAGGACCGCCCTGCCCGGATCAAGCGTGACCCTGTATCAGAACGAGAAGCCGATCTCGACGGTGGCACCGTCACGGAACTCCGGCCCGCCGATGTCGTCATCCGCATCCAGGTCGCCGTCTTCGGCGTAGGACACGGTCAGCGTGGCGTCGGAACCGAGGCCAACCTGAGCGGCAATGTAGAAGTCTTCGCCGGCGTCGGTCAGACCAGCCAGCGCGGTGATGTTGTTGCCAACGTCATAGGTCGCGTCGATGCCCCAGTCTTCGGTGCTGTCATAGGCAGCGCCGACGGTGATCGGGCCGGAAGCGTAGTCAGCCGAGACTTCCCAGTAGTCGTCTGCGTCCGATTCCATCACATATGCAGCACCGATGGTGACCGGGCCGATCGGATAGGAAGCACCGACACCGATCGAGTTGGTGTCAGCGGTCAGATTGGTCGCGTAGGCCAACGAAACGTCGAAACCGGAGAAGCTGGTCGCAGCGAACACACCGAACACTTCGTCGTTCGAGATGTCGCCGTTGCCGTTGTACACGGCGTTCGGCACGAGAACGCCGTCTCCGTTGGTCTGGTCAAGCAGGTACTGGTCAGCGATTGCTTCCTGGTAGGCTGCACCGACGGTGAAGTTACCAAAGGTTGCGGTCGCACCCAGCGAGAGTTGGACCAGATCACCGGTGCCGGTGAAATCGTCGTCAGTTTCCACACCATCCGACAGGTCGTCATCGAAGGTGCCGTCAACGTCAAGCATATACGAAAGACCAGCAGTGATGTTGCCATAGACAACTTCGCCGCGCAGAACGGTTTCGCCGTCAGCTTCGGAGAAAGCGTCGGCTTCCATGTCACCAACCGACGACCAGTAGGTCTCTGCAGCGAAAGCGGTGTCACCGAAGTAGAGGCCAGCCGACTCGGACGTCAGAGACAGCAGGAAACCACCGGATTCGAGAGTATTACCGAGGTTGCCGTCGGCAACATCGAAGTCAAAGCTCACAGCGGCGGTCAGGTCGTTGTCCAGCATGGTCGACGCGGTCACGCCGATGTTGGCGTCCCAGAAGAAGCCGGCGTCGCTGCCTTCAGTTTCACCATTGTTGTTCACGACACGCTCACTGTCGGTGTCGTTATAGCCCAGGGTGGCGGAGCCACCAAAGGTCACTTCGGCAGTCGCCGCGCCTGCAAAGGCGAGGATCGAAGCCGAGGCAAGAAGGATGCTTTTCATGATATTCCCTCGTGTTTTGCATTCTCAAGAATGCCAGTCCAACTAGCATTGATGTTGTCTTTGCTCTCAACCTGCGGCGCACTCAAGGTAATTGGCCGGTTGACCGGTGTGTGCCGCGAAAATGATGCAACATGGCCACACACGCGGCGGGCGTGTGACGATGGTCGGGCAGGCTGCATTGGCTCATGACAGCAGCGGCTGCGGGCACTATGTGGTGTTGGCCCGATGGCGGACCCCATGGCGGGCCCCATGGCGGGCCGGTCGCGTGCAGGAGGATCCCGATGTCATATCAGGCTGTTTGTGAACGGATTGCGGCGGCGGCGCGCGATTCGGGCCGGGTGCCGGAGGCGGTGACGCTGATTGCCGTGTCCAAGACTCAGCAAGAGGAGAGGGTGGCCGCGATTGTGGCGCAGGGTCACCGCGTCTTTGGCGAGAATCGGGTGCAGGAGGCGCAGGGCCGCTGGCCGGCGTTTCAGGCACGCCATGCGGGGATCAGGCTGCATCTGATCGGCCCGCTGCAGACCAACAAGGCCCGCGTCGCGGTTGCCATGTTCGATGCCATTCATTCGCTGGATCGTCCCAAGCTCGCCGATACGCTGGCACGGCTGGCGCAGGAGCGGGGCGCCTGTCCCGATCTGTTCGTGCAGGTCAATACCGGGGCCGAACCGCAGAAGGCGGGGGTTCTGCCGCCGGATTGTGACGGGTTCATTGCCGGTTGCCGCGCGCTGGACCTGCCGCTGCGCGGGCTGATGTGCATTCCGCCGGAGGCCGAAGACCCGGTGCCGCATTTCAGCATGCTGGCCGGAATAGCGGCGCGCAATGGCCTGACGGGCCTGTCGATGGGGATGAGCGGCGACTTTGAGGCGGCGATTGCCCAGGGGGCGACGCATGTGAGGGTTGGGTCGGCCATATTCGGGGCGCGCGGCGGGTGAGAGGTAAGGTGGGTTGAAACCCACCCTACTGCCCGGAGTGTTGCCGGGTCCGGGTTGAAACCCGGTTTACGCGCGTTGCAGGTGTAAGGTGGGTTTCAACCCACCACCCGTCACAAGACGATCAGCCGGGTGGCGTATCTGATCCGGGGCGCGATCCAGTGCAGCGCTTTGCGTGGCAAGCCGATGCAGCCCGCAGTTGGCATGCCGGGCCGCCGCCATTGATGGATGAAGATCGCCGATCCATGCCCCTTTTGCGCGCGGGGCCAGTTCCAGTCGGTGATCAGGATCAGGTCATAGAGCGGATCGGGCCGCCGCAGCGCCTCGTGGCTGTAAGGGTGCGGCGTGCGCATCATCAGGTTATAGTCCGGATCGCGCGGATCGTCTGACCACAGGTCGCCGGGTCCGATCGGCACCGCCCAGTCCGCAGGGGGCGCCAGCCGGTCTGGCCGGTAGAGCATCCCCACCAGCCCATGCGTCCCGCGCGGCGTCGCTCCATCGCCCTCGCGCTTGCGATCCGTTATGCCGCCCCGCCCGATCGTGCAGGGAAAGTGCCGGTTGAGAAAGCGCAGGCCGGTGGGGGTGACGACGAGGTCGGTGGGTTTCATGCTCGGTCCGGTTCAGAGGATGTGCCCCGATTTCGCGGCTTTGGTGGCGAGGTAATGGGCGTTATGGGCATTGCTGCCGACCTTGAGCGGCACGCGTTCGGTGACCTGTATGCCGCAGTCCTGCATCCGCGCGACCTTGGCCGGGTTGTTGGTCATCAGCCGGACCCGGGAGAAACCCATCTTGCGCAGAATATCGGCCCCGATCCGGAAATCGCGTTCGTCATCCTCGAAGCCGAGCCGGTGGTTGGCCTCGACCGTGTCGAAGCCCTGATCCTGCAGCGAATAGGCCCGCATCTTGTTCGCGAGCCCGATCCCCCGCCCCTCCTGATTGAGGTAGAGCAGCACGCCTGCCCCTTCTGCCCCCATCTGTGCCAGCGCGCTGCGCAGTTGCGGGCCGCAGTCGCATTTGAGGCTGCCGAGCAGGTCGCCGGTGAAGCAGGCGGAATGCAGCCGCGCCAGCACGGGCGCATCGCGTGGGGGTTTGCCGATTTCGACGGCGTAATGTTCTTCGGCGCCGTCGGCGGGCCGGAAAACGTGCAGCCGCCCGGCCTCGGATACCGAGAGCGGGACGCGGGCGGAGATGATCCGGGTCAGCGGGCTGAGGCCGAGGTCGAGTGCGGCGGCGGCGGGAATGAGGGTGAGGTCATGGTCGCGCGCAAAGCCTGCGGGGTCGCTGAGGTCGTGCAATAGCGCGGCGGGCAGCAGGCGCGCGGCTTTGGTCAGGGCGATGGCGGCGCGGTGGGCGGTGGCGTCGCCCTCGCGCTGGCTGCGCAGCGGTCCTTTCATCGGGGCGCGCAGATCATCTGCCGGGTCGGCCACGCCACGCACCCAGTCGAGCGCTGCGTCGCCGGGCAGGATGATCCGTGCCAGATCGCCATCATAGGCGCGCGCCTTGAGCGTTTCGGCCCGCCAGTCGGTGATGGCGAGCACGCTGTCTCCGCAAAGTGCCCGCACTTCTGCCAGACGCGCCGCGTCGAGCGTTTCGGCAGCCAGCATCACGGCCCCACCCGACCCATGCGTCAGCACAACCGGCACGCCCATGCGCAGATCGGCCCGCGCCCGGGCCAGTCGTTCGGTGATGTCGGGTGAAAAGCCCATCGCGTCTGCCTGTCTGCCTTGGCCCCGGTAACAGGATCACCGGAGAATTGTAACATTTGCATTCCACAGCGCACGAGGCCGTGAGCCTGTTGCAGCAAAGCTTGCCGGATACGTGACTGTTATACATCTCGCAATCTATGGAAATGGAGGCTGTCATGGGACAACTCAAGAAGATACTTCTGGTCGATGACGATGATGACCTGCGCGAAGCGCTAAGCGAGCAACTGATCATGACCGAGGACTTTGACGTTTTCGAAGCGGGCAACGGTCATGATGCGATGATCAAGGCCAAGGCGGGCCTGTACGATCTGGTCATCCTCGATGTCGGCCTGCCCGATACCGATGGCCGCGAGTTGTGCAAGGTGATGCGCAAGCATGGTGTCAAATGCCCGATCCTGATGCTGACCGGGCATGACAGCGACAGTGACACAATTCTTGGCCTCGACGCCGGGGCCAATGATTATGTCACCAAACCCTTCAAGTTCCCGGTGCTGCTCGCCCGGATCCGGGCGCAGTTGCGCACGCATGAACAGTCGGAAGATGCTATATTCCAGCTTGGCCCATATACGTTCAGGCCGTCGCAGAAGATGCTGATCACCGAGGATGACAAGAAGGTGCGGTTGACCGAGAAGGAAACCAACATCCTGAAATACCTCTATCGCTCTGCCGATGGTGTTGTGCCGCGCGATGTGCTGCTGCACGAGGTCTGGGGCTATAATGCCGGGGTCACGACCCATACGCTGGAGACGCATATCTACCGTCTGCGCCAGAAGATCGAGCCGGATCCGGCCAATGCCCGTCTGCTCGTGACCGAGTCCGGTGGTTATCGGCTGGTTGCCTGAGACGAAGACCAGGCCCTGATGGCGGGGTTACGCCATTGCCCGGGCAGCCGGGTGCCGGGCCGGAGCGCAACACGCTCTGGCCCGGGTCTTTTCCGGAGCGGCAGCTGGCAGAAAATGCCGAAAATTCGCGTTGTTATCGGATAACTTTTGCGAAACCGCTATGACCCGCTATATCGCAAGTCGGCGCACCTCCGCGCTTACCGAATCAAACGATTCACAGAATAGGGTTTTCGCCATGCTCTCGATGAAGCATCTACTGTCGGCCGCATTTGCCACTGTCGCCTTTGCGGCACCGGCGCTTGCTCAGGACATCGCGTACGAGCTTTATAACGACTCCGGCTATACGCTGATGGAGTTCTACACGTCGCCTTTGAACGACAACAACTGGGGTGCAGACATCCTTGGCGCGCAGGTCGTGCCGAGCGGGACCGGCGGCGTTGTCACGATCACCGATGGCAGCGATCAGTGCGCCTATGACATCCGTATGGTGTTTGATGACGGCACGGAAACGCTCGACAGCGTCGATATCTGCGAACTGGGCAGCTATAACATCAACTGAGACCCATTGTGGGTCAGCATGGGCGCGGCTGGGGTAACCCGGTCGCGCTTTTGTCTGTCCGGGTGATGGGAGTGGCGCGTGCAAAACCGTTTCACACCGGCGGCAAAGCGCTTTAGGTCATGGCCTCGTCCCTTTGATGCAATAAACGGAGCCGCCGATGTCATTTACCCTTGCCACATGGAACATCAATTCGGTCCGTCTGCGGGAGGGGCTGGTTGCCCGGCTGATGGCCGAGGAGGGGCCGGATGTGCTTTGTTTGCAGGAGTGCAAGTCGCCGGTCGAGAACATCCCGGTCGCCCAGTTTCAGGCGCTGGGCTATACCCACATGGTTGCGCGGGGCCAGAAGGGTTATAACGGGGTGGCGATCCTGTCCAAACTGCCGCTGCTGGATGCCGGGTCTGAGGATTTTGCCGCACTTGGCCACGCCCGCCATGTTGCCGCGCGGCTGGAGAATGGTGTAGTCATCCACAATTGTTACGTTCCTGCGGGCGGTGACGAGCCTGACCGCGCGGTGAATGTGAAGTTTGGCCAGAAGCTCGATTTTCTGACCCAGATGCGGGATCATTTTCATGCGGGTCGCCCGGAGAAGGCGATTCTGGTGGGTGATCTGAATATTGCCCCGCGCGAGGATGATGTGTGGAGCCACAAGGCCCTGCTCAAGATCGTGTCGCATACGCCCGTCGAGGTGGAGCATCTGGCGCAGACGCAGGATGCGGGCCGGTTTGTCGATGTGACGCGCGCGGATATTCCCGATGGGTTGCTCTATAGCTGGTGGTCTTATCGCGCGGCCGATTGGGATGGTGCCGACAAGGGCCGCAGGTTGGATCATATCTGGGCGCACCCGGATATTGCGGGTGCCGCACATGGCAGCCGGATATTGCGCGCAGCACGCGGATGGACGCAGCCGAGCGACCATGCGCCGGTATTTGCGACGTTTGATTTGTAAGGCGCGGGTGCCCGTTTCTTTCCCGATTTGGCAGGTGACAAATCGGGACGCGCCTAACAGATCAAAGGGCGTGCAGCTGGCTGGCACGTTCGAAAGCCCCTGATCCATGTAGCCGGTGACGAGGGTGGGGGTGGATTTGATCCCGGTGACCGCGACGCCGTCCTGCAACGCGGTCCGCAACAGCCGGATCAGGGTGGATTTGTCGGTGCCATTGCCGCCGGGCAGGGCGATCCGGCCGCCCTGTGCGATGATCAGTTTCGGGACGCGCCGGCATCCTCGCGGGAGCGGGCGTAGGGGAGCGGGCGTAGGGGAGCGGGCGTAGGGGAGCGGAAACAGCCGTGACGTGTCGGGCCGCAGGAACAGGGTCCGGTTGGTGACGGAATCAAGAAAGCGGCGGTCGTGGCTGTCGATGATAACCGGGGTCAGGTGGTGTTATCAGTTAGTTTTAACACAACAGTCACGCCGGGCGACGCGGTTTGCCCCTTGGCGTTCGGGCCTGTGGCGCACATATAAGGCACGATTACGGAATTCAGGAGGGCAGAAATGCTTGGGAACGATTTGGCGGCTGCGGCCAAGAGCGAGCACATCAAGGACGGGACCGACGCCGGGTTTGTTGCGGATGTGGTGGAACAATCCAAAACTGTGCCGGTGATCGTAGATTTCTGGGCGACCTGGTGTGGCCCGTGCAAGACGCTGGGCCCGTCGATCGAGGCAGCCGTGACCAAGGCCAAGGGCAAGGTCAAGCTGGTCAAGATCGACGTGGACAAGAACCCGACCTATGCGGGACAGTTGCGGGTGCAGTCGATCCCGACGGTTTATGCCTTTTACGAGGGCAAACCGGTGGACGGGTTTCAGGGTGCGCTGCCGCCGTCGCAGGTGGATGCTTTTGTCGAAAAGATCGCCGCTTTGGCCCCCGATCCCGATGGTGGCCTTGCCGATGCCCTGATCGCCGCAGAGGAACTGCTGGCCGAAGGTGCCGTAGCTGACGCGGCTGAGACATTTGCCGCGATACTGCAGGAGGAGCCAGCCCATGCTGCCGCTTATGGCGGGCTGATCCGGTGCCATATCGCGCTGGGCGAATTGGATCAGGCCGAGGCAACTTTGAATGGTGCGCCGGCGGAGATTTCAAAGGCACCCGAGATCGAGGCCGCGCATGCGCAACTGGGTCTGGCCCGGCAAGCGGCCAAGGCTGGCCCGGTGTCCGAGCTGCAGGATCGCGTCGACGCGGACCCGACGGACCATCAGGCCCGGTTCGATCTGGCCACCGCGCTGCATGCCTCGGGGCAGGTCGAAGAGGGTGTGAATGAGTTGCTCGAACTGTTCCGCCGTGACCGGGAGTGGAATGACGGGGCGGCCAAGACGCAGCTCTTTACCATATTTGATGCGCTGACCGCCAAAGACCCGATTGCGATCAATGGCAGGCGCAAATTGTCGTCGCTCATATTTGCCTGACACCGTGCGCGGGCTAGTTGGATCATCATGAAAATCTCAGTATCCGACCTGCCCGACACGATCCCGGTGTTTCCGCTTTCCGGCGCGCTGCTGCTGCCGCGCGCCCGTTTGCCGCTGCATTTGTTCGAGCCGCGCTACCTCGCCATGATCGAGGACATGATGAAGACGCCAACCCGGCTTGTCGGGATGGTGCAGAGCTATGACGCGCCGGGCACGGCAGGAAAACTGCATGCCATTGGCTGTGCCGGGCGTCTGACCGCGTTTTCCGAGACGGAGGATGGCCGCTATATGGTCACTTTGTCCGGCGTGTCACGGTTCCGGATTCAGCAGGAGGTGCAAGGGTTTACCCCCTATCGCCGCTGCGAGGTAAGCTGGGCCGGATTTGACCGCGATCTGGGCCCGCAGGAGAAAGACCCCGGCCTTGACCGCAAGGTATTCATGACGCAGTTGAACCGGTTTTTTGATGACCGGGGTCTTTCGACCGATTGGGAATCGCTGCGCGAAGCGGAGGATGAACTGCTGATCAACTCGCTCTCGATGCTGTGCCCGTTCGAGCCGGAGGACAAGCAGGCGCTTTTGGAGGCGCCGTCATTGTCGACCCGGCGCGAGACATTGGTGACGCTGATCGAGTACTCGCTGCGCGGTGGGTCTGCCGAGGAGACGATGCAATGAGCGAAACCGCTGAAGGCGCGTTTGATCCCCGCATGCTCGAGGCTTTGGTCTGTCCGCAGACTCACGGCACGCTGGTCTATGATGCGAAGGCGCATGAACTGATCAGCAAATCGGCGCATCTGGCCTATCCGATCCGGGGCGGGATTCCGGTGATGCTGGTCGATGAGGCCCGCAAGATCGACTGATCAGCCCTGCATCAGACGGGGCAGATCGCCCGTCAGCCCGGCCGCCTCGCGGATGAAGGTACGCCGCAGGGCGGGGACCGCGTTGATCGCGCCCATGCCAAAGTCGCGCAGCGAGCGCAGGATTGGATTATCGTTTGAGAACAGCCGGTTGAACGTGTCCGTCGCCATGGCGAGGGTTGTCGTGTCGAACCTGCGCCATTGTTGATACCGCAGCAGGATCGCGGTGCTGCCGATATCCTCGCCGCGCCGCCGCGCCTCATCCAGCACTTGGGCCAGTGCGGCCACGTCGCGCAGACCGGCGTTAAGCCCCTGTCCCGCAATCGGGTGCACTCCATGCGCAGCGTCGCCGACCAGCGCCACACGGTCGCCGATGAAGGCATTGGCCAGCGTGAGCCCGAGCGGGTAGC
>Ga0105054_10009802_pt1 | contig 12334 bp, 7 predicted proteins | sample BON02_FD_78091 | JGI IMG/M metagenome (GOLD analysis project Ga0105054, IMG submission 78091) | Freshwater microbial communities from Lake Bonney liftoff mats and glacier meltwater in Antarctica - BON-02 (megahit assembly) | ecosystem: Environmental > Aquatic > Freshwater > Ice > Glacier... | reverse complement strand
GACATGGATACGTCAAGACATGGATACGTCAAGACATGGATACGTCAAGACATGGATACGTCAAGACATGGATACGTCAAGACATGGATACGTCAAGACATGGATACGTCAAGACATGGATACCGAAAGACATAACGCAGTCCCCGTGTGGTAGTGAAACACGTGGATGGTAGTCTTGACCGGAGAGCCGCTCAAAGCGCGTGGCTTTGTCCAAGAGAAGTTTCGTTTTTATTGTGTACAAACCCAAAGATGGCAGGCGCTGATAGCGGCAGGTGGTGCTGGTAGCGACTTGCGAATGACTGGCGAGGCTCTTGTTGATGAATCGCGAGTGTTTGCGATTGACTCGCAAGACACTTGCATCACAAGTTGAGCAGCTCTCCGCAACACACTTGCATCACAAGTCCTTCATATATGCCCGTGCTGCTGTGGGCAGCACAATGTCGCGCCAAGATGCTGTTGGCATGCTGCAGGTGTGTTGCTGCTGTCATGTATGATAGTGAGTAGCTCAAGACGCCTATTCACTTGCTCCCTAGGCCCCTATTCACTTGCTCCCTAGGCCCCTATTCACTTGCTCCAATCCTTCTCCACTGTCCAAGGGGGTGTGGCCGGACCCCTTTGACTTCGTGCGAGAGGGGAGAAAGAGGGGGGGGATGGATGAGAAAGCATGCATGTTTGCTCGGTATTTGGGAAGAGATCTGTGGCACATATCTTGAGTGGGGTAGCGTCGTGGATGAGACCGTGTCTGGTGTCCTCCATGAGACAGTGTGTGGTGTCCTTCATGCGACCATGTCTGCTTCCTCATGATGAGAGCATGTGTGGTGTGTGACGATGAGGGTATGTGTGGTGTTAGTGCAGTCGAGGCAGTCGAATGCAGTCTTCAGTCCAGCCAGTCGAATGCATTCTTACCTCAGGTCCACTGTGAAAATAAACGTAATTTGCCTCAAAAAAAGAAGAGAAACTCGTTTTTCAATAAACAAGGGCGGAGCAACTCAACAAGGGCGGAGCAACTCAAACCTACCTAGCTGCCTGGTTAGTTTCTACAAAGGACCCCAGGCCTCAGCATCTTACACCACACTCCCATTCACCCTTATCTGGTCTACTAATATTGACAAAGGGACTCTCAAAACGCATTTGAATAGATATGGAACATCAAAGCAGTTTGGAAAAATGTGTGTCTGCGTCTGCGTCTGTCTGAGTATGTATTTTTGTCTGTGTTTGTGTCTGTGCCTGTGTTTGTGTCTATGTTTGATCTAGTGTGTGTGTCCCTCTCTGATCTAGTGTGTTTGTCTCTCTCTAGGCGGTGCACTGGTGCAATGTTCTGCTCTAGATACACCTCAACCTCCTCATCTTTGTCATCTCTATCATATTTGTCATATCTATTTGGTATGTGGGGGTCAATCGACATTTTAGACTTACCTTTTGTAAACGTCATGGTACACGCCGGGGCAGTTTTATGGGTCTTCCATTTTTGAGAGTAGAGTTTTGAAAGTTTGATAGTCGGTATCCCAAGGATGCGGGGGGGGATTACACTTGCAAACCCTGGGAGTTATGTTTGGTTATCCTTGTGCACCCTGGGAGTTCCCTCGGAGAAGACTGAACTTATTGGTTAGCTAGAACCCAAGATTCTTTCTTTGAGGGTAGAGCTTTTGAAAGCTGATAGTGGGTATCGCAAGAATGGAATGCTTACCAGTTTCTTTGCCAGCCTGGAAATTGGAAGATTCAATGTTTTGGAGCATCTGGTATCGACCCAGTAATTTTAAAGTATGGGGTTTTCAGGCACAAAGAAAGGGAAAAATAAATATTGGGGTGCACGACCAGAAATTCTGTAAAACACGCGTTTTTCAACAAAACAGGCAAAATTGAATTTCTTCTCAACAAAACTGAGGCAACCCGGTTGGTCCCCGGTCAATCGGCGGAAAAGCAGTTGGCCTAATCTGGATTAGATTTGCTTTTTCCTCTCTGGCTAGGTAATACCTATCTAGGGCTAGGTCGTACCTATCCAGGGGGCCATAACGATTTTGCGTAGGACCTACCCAAGATAGGTACTACCCAGCCCCTGTTGGCCATTCGAAAATGTAAAGAATTAAGGTCAAATCAACCACTATTTCTCGCTTCGAGTGTGCTCCACAGAACCCATCTAGAGTCTCTTAACCCGAGCAGGATGGGGTGAATATAAATTTAGGCACCTTAACCAGTACAAAATATTTAAATGTTTGCTAACTGGTACGCTGAACTAAATTGATTTAGTTTGGCTACTTTTCCTTCGGTTTTGCTGGGGCCTTCTTCTTCAGAATTGAGTGGGCCTTTCTTTCTTGCTTTCTTTGGTTTTGAAGACCCAACCTAATCACTGGACTAAGCGGATGGTGAACACCCGATTAACCGCTTAGGACCCAACAGACTGTACCGGACCGGAGGACAAGGGACCTAAATTTATGTAGAGGAGACTTCTTCGTGAATCTTTGGTTTTTTTTGGCCATCACGTCCCCCAATAGGATGGCAGAACAGGAAGACAGAAAAAGCAAAAGGTCCCAAAATACTCAAAAGACGCTAGGAACGAGAAATTTAGCAGCACTGAAATTGAGAATATGTGTTTGAAACATGCATACACAATAAACTTGAAAAAATATCCGTGGCATTAATATACATAATAACAGAACTTTATGCGATCTTTTTCCACATGAAATTCCGTTCAATTGCCCCAATTGCCCCAGCGCCTGCTTTGTATCAGATGGCGCTGGCCATCACGTGTACAGTACTTCCGACGATGTTGTTTCGTTTCCACAACCGTGACAAAAATTTCGATGAAATGCGTTGTAAACTGGATTCCACTGAGAATCCGCGTTCGTTCGAGAAATGCCCAACCCCACCTTTGGCCTATAAAATCTGAAGAAGAAGATCCACCGAGGGTACCGGGACTCCCTATTAGAGACTGCGCAAGAGGCTGTAACAATCGAACCCACACGCGCTTACAGCTGAGCGCAATAGATGTGACAGAAAAGACATTCTTTGAGCGTTTGTATTTGGTTCCAGGAATGGGCACATTTGGGCCCTGAGTCAACTGTCCCTATGCACCCACAACTCTCATCCTTCATTCCACAACTATTTCTCGATTTCTGTGCAAATTTTTTCCCCGAATGGCCCCTCATTTTTTTGGTCAGCACGATTCACCAAGCAATCTGGCGGAGTCCCGGTGAGGGTACTGGGACTCCCTATTAGGAACTGTGCAGATATCTCCAACAATTTGGTGCAGAAGGGTGCAGAGGTGAGCGCAATAAATGTGATAGCTTGAGTCAAAAAAATATTTGAGCGTTGATATTTGGTTTGAGGATTGGGCACATTTTGGCTTTGAGTTATCTGTCCCTATGCACCCACAACCCTCGACCGTTCACATTCCAACTGTTTCTCGATTTCAGTGCAACTCTCCCTGAATGGCCCCTCAATTTTTATGTCAGCATGATTCACCAAGTAATCTGGCCGAGTCCCGGTACCCCCGTCCCGGTACACTCCTTCGACCTAGAGTCTTTCTTTCTTTCTTTCTTTCTTTATTTTCGAAGACCCAATCTAATCACTGGACTAAGCGGATGAAAAGCAACGGATTAGCCACTTAGGTCCCAAAAACCTGTCCCGGACCGGAGGACCAGAGCATTACCTAGTTTACGGCAGACCCAAACAGATCCCCAACCTAGTGGGTAAAACAGATCACAGTGTTGGTGGGCTGGCATGCATCCTCGGGCTAACCAATTCCCACAATCAATCTCCTTAACTACCAAGAAACGTAGTGCCCAGGGATCAATGGTGTACCCCCACTAGGGCAGGAAAGGCACCAGATAAGCTTAGTGTCCTCCCAAGCATTGCTCGTCAAAATTGTGACTTAAGATACTCTTCGGGCAATGCACCTTTAGAAAAAGCCGTCAAACAACCGTCTTGGCAGCAGATCACAGACCAGCTCACTGAAAGTACACACGGATACATACATGCGCACACATACACAAAAGTACAAAACAAATCTAAACAAAGCAAAAGGATTTGGGATCGAACTCTGAAGTGCAGATTCGTCCGAGTAATTCAGATGTTTCGGCCCGACTTTGAGAAAGATATTGGTGGAAGAAGAGTCGTGTGGAAAATTCATTCTGGTGTGGTGTGTGTGTTGTGTGTGCGTGTATGTGTACGTGTATGTGTGTGCTGTGTGTGCGTGACATAAACATAGAGCGGTGCAGACATGTACTCGAGCATACACACATACATATACTCATGCAAAGGCTCATGTATGTGGAGGTCTGGAACATTATGGTATTGAACCCAAATGTTCCAGACCTAAACACACATAAGCAAACCCCCGACGTTTTGAGAGAGAGGCCATGTCGCGGGTCGGATTCCTGGGAACACATTATAGAGAGGAGGGGAAGACACATTCACTCATATACACGCACGGACATAGACAAACACACGCATACGTGCGTGCAAACAGACACACGGCATTCGTACACGCATACGTACACATACACGCACACACGCACGTGCAGGCACAAGTGCACGCAGACACACAAGTACGCACACACACAAAAACAAACTCTCGCACACACACGCACGCACACAGACACACACATGCCACGCGTGCACACGCAAACATGCACGCGGATACACACAGGACACACGCGGAGGGGATTACCCCTCCCCGCGTGCTTGGGCCTGAGCAGGGGGGAGAGAGTGGAGGTTGGACAGAAGAGAGAGAGAGAAGGGCCATGGGGTATAGTGAGGGTATTTCTGCACATACCGCCATAAAAACCACCGAAAACAGTGGGCATGACGCATAGGGCAGGTGTATGCGCAATGAGTCTCGGGCTGGACATGCGCGCACGAAGGGCATGCGCAGGCAGGGGCATTTGGCGAGGCAGCAAGGAAAACATAACAGCACGCAAAGGGCTTTTTCGACGGTATGCGCAAGCATACATGTATTTAGCCAAGATCTCTGTGTATATTGTACGGAGCCAGCATACATGCAATGGAAGCAGTGGCATGCACCACAGGAGCTGGGGTAGGAGGCACCAGATTGAAGTGTCGAAAGCACAGGGAACAAGGAGTTTGCTCACATTTGTGTCGCAGGACATGTTGCTCTTTGTGCGTCCGCCCCGCCTAAATGGCAACGGTGCTTGAACACCGCTCGTTGTGTGTAACCGCCACCTCCAGTCCTCCGCCGACGTACCGCGGCTCCTGTCACTCGTTTGGTGTGAAATGCGCCGTTTGTGCTGAGAGCGGGCGATGTGTGAAAGGAGGCGAAGAGAGATGCGCCAGCCGTCGTGTTCTCTCAACCATTTTCGAACCTATTTTTTGGTTTGACCGATTTGTAAAATGTCGCGCTAAATTTTGGCGGGGAAGCAAGCGAGACGTGGATCATTGTCATCGCGAGAAGAAAAGGAGCTAGAGGACGAAGAAAAGGTGACGCATTGGAGCAGCGATGGAGGTGGACGGTGCAATACCCTCGACCGAGGCTCCTCGGGCGGGGGACGTTGAGATGGGGGAGGCAGAAAATGACTGTCAGCTCGACTGCTATCCGTATACGTTCTCTCCGCTACTGCTTTTCGCGCAGTCGAGTTACTTTGACAAAGGGCACAGCAACTATAACTCTGTTGCTCAGTTCTTTGCGCCTGCGCTGCCAGACGTCAACATGCTTGATGGGGTGCTGTACGATCGGAAGAACATGCTGTACGAGGACCTGCTTACGTACGTGACCACCAATCGAATGCTGGTGCCGTGCTGCATTGACGCACACTTTACGGCCATGCAAGTCATGAGCGACATGTCAGCAATTTATTACGACCCGCTGCAGGCAACTTTGAGCTATGTGCATGGGGAAAGTTACAAAAAGTTGGCGTGCTTCTTGCTTCTAAAGTGCAATCTGGGCGACAGCCAACATTTGCAGGTTCATTCCCTCTCTCCACGCCCATCTCAACTCCCTGTATCTTTCTATCTAAGAGTCTTGGCCATGTCCGCTTCTCCTCGACATGGGATGCCACTGTGGCTGGGGCGCCGGCGCCTGGCGGCGGAGGTCAAAGAAGTGGTGGCGGTGGAAACTTGCCCGACGCTGCCTCGCGCCATTCAAGTTTCCTCCGCCACCACTTCTTTGACCTCCACCGCCAGGCGGCGGAAATCATTCCGTACCAGTCCGTACGGACTGGTCTATAAGGTAGTGTAACACTATTGTGTATGTTTAGGGTATGTAGAGTGTATGCATAGCTGTTTCTTTACTCCGGTCCACGGCCCTGGGGCGCTAAAGGCGCTAAACCTCAGATCCAGGTGTCTTGGCTGTGTGCATAATTACACTATATCATATCTAGTTACAGTACCGCATAGTTACACTACCTTGCCACGATTGTCTACATGACGGTGGAGGTCACCGGCGCGCAGCGGCGTTGGGCTAGAGTCCTCCGCCGCCGTGCGCCCAATCTTTTTGTTCTCCTCTTTGCGAGCTTAATCCTTAATGTCCGCTCCATCATCATGCAGGACAACAAGGCCTGGTACACGGACGGGCCCGACGCGACCCCGTTGCGCCGCACGCTCTACAATCTGTGGAAGCAAATTCACACGCTCGAAGTGAAGAATCTGAATATAAGATGGGGGACGTTGCCCCTAGACCTGGATCGCTACCTGCTCATCAATAGTCGGCACGATCCTACAGATATGTCGTGTCAGCTGACCGGGAATACTTGTTACTTCCAAACTTACCTTTTCGGCGTGCTATGTAAAGTGGGGCAACCTGTCCTGGCACCCGGTGCCGAGTCCATTCGGCTGCACAACGTCGATAAGCTCCAGTCTACTACCGTAGCAATCAGCCGCTTCCTTTTAGAGTTTTTTGTGCCGAATGCAGGCAAGGTTATGCGACCGCTGACCAACAGCAATATTGTCATCGACTTTTTCCGCTACAAAGAGGCGCCTTATTTCGAATTGATGACTAGTTATCTCCAATACCTCCAGCTTAATGTGCCTGACTACGAGGTCCAGTACCTCAAGACCCTCGAGTACTTCCAAAAGACCAAGACGCTGCATAAGTACAGCAAGTTTGCATTAAGTGGCGCAATGACCTCAACGCTCAACACAAAGTCGTTGCAGCCAGTGTTTGGGACCGACGATGCTGTGTACAAGCTGGCACAGTCAAACTACTACAAGTACCGTGCATGCAACTTCATGTTCGGGTTCAACACGGGTATCATGAACGGGTTCAAGAGCTTCTGTGAGTTCAACGCCTGGCGTAAGAACCAGCTTCTAGCCTTTTACGATAAGCTGCGCCCCATCCTTGGCGGGTGTGGAAGGAGGCCGAGTCCAACCAACAAGTATCGCGACTATTATTTTATGCCCCAGTTTGAGGTGGGCCAGCAAGAGCTGATCGATCTGCATGACTGGACCTACCTCATCGACATGTGTGCCATGCCAAGTGGCGGAGGGAGCAATGCAGAAAAGGCAATGGTCCAGCGAGTCAACCAACTCATGGTGCAAGACATATTATTTTCGACGCAGAAGCGGAGCAATTACGATAAAATGCTGACGCAGGCTGAGTTGACGGGCAGCAAAAGCTACTACAAGGCCTTCCTTGATTGCTTCATGACCATTCCCTACCTCACTGATTACATGGGGCTGGGCTTTGCCGAGATCAACCCGAGAGAGAAAGACATCAACTCGCTAACGCAAACAGTATTCTATTCGACTGACTTGATGCGCGGGCAGGCCTACCGCATGGAGCACGAGTTCGAGAAGGAATGTATTAACCAGATGGCTAGGTGTGTGGTGCCTGCTTCATCCATTAACCACATGCCTGCTTCATCCATTAACCACATGCCAACGTCTGCCTGCTTCGCCTGCGCCTCCTGCCTTGCTTTCCCGTCAGCGTGCTTGCGCTTGCGTTGTTGCCGCCTCGCTTCATTCAGCCGACTCTGACAGCTGTTCTTGCCTTGAGGCATGTCTGAGAGCTCGAAGCCTTAAGAAGCATGTCTGAGAGCTCCAAGCATGTCTTAAGGCTATACCCCATGACACAGAGTTTCTGGAGGCAGTCTTGGCTTATCTTGTGTGTCCTGTCATCTTTAGTATGCGCTTCTCTAGCTTCTCTGCCTCCTTGCTTTCTTTCTGTGCCTCCTTGCTTTCTTTCGTGTATGGCACCTTGCTTTCCTTCGTTTCCACTCGCTCTCTTTCACGATTTCTTCGAATGACGCTTTTCGACTATCCCTCTTTTGTCACTATGTCTCGACATGTCTCTATGTTACGTCACTCACTCACTATGTCTCGACATGTCTCTATGTTACGTCACTCACTCACTATGTCTCGACATGTCTCTATCTTACGTGCGACGCACCGTCTCTATCTTACCTGCCACGCACCGTCTACCTGCGCCGTCTGCATTTCTGTGTGTGTGTGCGTGTGCATGTTCGTGTTCGTGTGCGTGTGCGTGTGTGTGTGCGTGTGCGTGTGCGCGCGTGTGCATGTGCATGTGCGTGTGTGTGTGTGTGTGTGTGTGTGTGTGTGTGTGTGTGTGTGTGTGTGTGTGTGTGTGGCTGTGCGTGCGTATGTGTGACCAGGTCAACATCGCGAGGGTACCTGGCAAGATTGGAGGGGTCACAGGGGATGAGCAACAAGTATCGCGTGTCCATCAAGATTGGCTATGGCTTCACCTACTCCAAGTACAACACTCTCATGCACTTCCTCAACGTGATGCAGTGCTACTGGCACAACCCTGACCTCAACAACATCCAGGTCGCTGCCTCTGTATGCATGCGTGCGCCCAAATGGACACACAAGGCAGGTGGTGGAGGTGAAGGGACTTGATATAGAGACTCCCGTTACATACTGCGACACACATATCAATGAGTCGTGGCACACATGAATGAGTCATGGCACATATGTGTGCGCTACACACTTTCAAGGTGTAGGGCCTTGAGATGAAGCACACTTTCTTGCGGCTTTGCTGTGTTTGTATATCCATGTATGCACCCACAAAGAAACACAACGCTGCAGCTGCAGATTAAGTGCGGGGACCTTGAGATGCAGCACACTTTTTGGCGGTGTTGGGGGCTGGAGATGAAGGGGTACCTCAAGGGATACCTTGCCTCTTGTGTGACATGTGTCTATTGCAATGTGTTTTGAAATCATGTGCATTCAGTTGAAGAGTTGCATCATGTGCATTCAGTTGAAGAGTTGCCGCCATTGGTGTCGATACGAGAGATGACATAAGAGTGAATCGATTGAGATATCATGTGACGAGAGATATCATGTGCGCCTTCTAGACCAGGTAGATGAGACAAGGTGCACCACACAAGGCCCTTTGTAGGGGGTGTGTCATCTACATGCGTGTAGATGGAGCACGTGTGGTGCAGACTGCGACGATGCGATGTGATGCGATGTGATGCGATGTGAAGCGATGTGATGTGCTGTGATGTGCTGTGATGTGCTGTGATGTCAGGTGTTTGGTGTGTCGTAACACATGCATTCTATCAGGTGTTTGGCAAGGACGTGCGTGCTCTTCTGGTAATGTCGTGTCAAAAGATCTTCTTTGAAAAGGGCCACAGAGGCGGGTTCTATCATTATGGCGTCTTGGAAGGTGTAGCGCAGGCACAGAGAGGCGACTTGGACTTGGCGCTAGCTACTTCCGTCGGCTCGGTGAACCCGTCAGTAAGCCGTGACAAGCGTGGCGAGAAGAATGAGCTTGTCTTGACTGACCGTGTCTATGAGTACCACTACCTGCGCGACATGCTCCACTCCATCTTCACCCAGCAGGCGGAAGTTCGCGTCAAGTCTGATAACGTCGTTCTCAATCTGTGCTTGCTGTCGCTGATGCTGGACTTTGGGCTGTATGACGACCATGCGGCCTTGCTGAACCTGGGCGTAACAAAGCGAATGACCAATCTGAGCGACAAGCGGCAGTTGCAGGTGGAGGTGGCTAATTTAATCCATGAATTCGACAGGAACAACACAAGCGACTCGGTTACGCGCATCAAGCTGGAATCGCTGATTTTCGAGGCGTCGTACAAGTTTCTTGTCAACAAGGGCTTTCCCGTGCAGTCACGGCAGAATGAGCTGATTCAGCAGCTCAACACCAATCCAGCCTACCAGCAGCATCTTCTGCTCTGCAAGATCAACATGTCGCTGTGTCAGATCAACAAGTCGGTCGAGGTCGACTATTACAAGGTGCGCTGCAACGGCCAATACCGCACCATCATTCCCCACAACTTCAGCAAATCCACCGCCGAATATCTCGAGGAGGTATCATGCCCCCCCCCCACCCCCCCCCTTTCCCCCACTTACACACACACATGTATAGGGTGGGAGGGATGAGAGAAGAGACAAGAGGAGTGGGCAAGGGTCGGTGCTCAAAGGCAGGGTAGAGCGAAGGCACAGTAAGAGAACAACACCTCACCAGAAAGCGACGCCTCACCAAGTCTAAAATTTCATGGTTTTGGGACCCGAGATTCGAAAATTGAGCGTGAGGTTTTCAAAATCGATTTTGGGAAAGGTGTATCAAGACGGACAAAAACCTCTTCTTATCATGTCTTGTCCGTGAATTGTTCAAGTGCTATGCGTCATGTGTTGATTAAAGGTTGCCTGTGTTGTTGTTGCCTGCTATTGTTGTGAATAGGAGGTCATCGAGACTGTTGTGAATAGGAGGTCATCGAGACTCTGATATTCATCGTGTACGCTGCGGCAAAAGTAGGTAACGAAACGCTACACTTTTTCGGAGCGTGACAAGCGGATCGAGTACGGAGACGTAGCGCTGTTTGACCTCCGCCCTCTACAGCCCGAGATGAATCTTTTTACCGTACGGTTTGATTCGGCCACACAAGTGCATTCGATGGTCAAATACATCGAGATCCAAAACGCCTTCCAGTCGGCAGAGTCTGAGCAGACGTACCTTGTCTTCATCGCCGACAACGCTCTATTAATGGAGGTGTCGGGCAGCGGCAGCGTGTCGATACAAATCAGCAAGATCTCCGTTGAGGTGGCCACCATCTTCTTCAACCAAGCTATTTCGTTTGTGCCGTGCTTCAAATACTGTGATAGTGAGGACGTCATCATGTTTGCCTCGCGCAACATACGCTACCTCGTCGACCAGGGAGGGCAATTTTGCAGTGACTATTATGGCATGAAGCATGAGCTCATTGAGTGCATTAACTCTGAGGAAGTCTTTGTAGACCTCAACGATGACCATGTCTTTAAACCGTTCAAGCTCTCAGAGCTCCTCACCGAGTCCAAGACTGTGCTATATTTCCCGGATTATATGCTGCAGGTACCGAATCGGCAGGAGCTCATGAACCTGCTCGATCTCGCCATCCACATCCGCAATCTGTCCTTCTTTATATTGGTGCTCTTTTACCTGCGGCGCAGCTCCGTGTCGCTCGAGTTCGTGGCCAAGGAACGCCACGAGAGGGATGAGACCTCCAAAATCACAGGGCCATGGCTGGAAGCAATCAGATATGTGCTCAACAAGGCGCCGAATGCACACTACGACACCATCTTCCGTTCCCAGTTTTTCGACCTCAACCAGCACGAGAACATGCCGCTGAGCGAGTTTGTGGACGTGCTGTGCACAAACTTCACGAAATACCAGCGCTCCACAGATGATGGCAGCTACCAGATCGTTCCGACGGAGAAGCAAAAGATGTTTCTGCAGCGCATCATCCGGTCCGAAGAGTGTTTCCACTTCTCAGAGGTGGGCAGTGGCAAGACAAAAGTCATTCTGCCTCTCCTCTGCCAGATGTTTTTGTCCAACAACTCTGAGGCGCACATGCACTTGGCGCGAGGCGGGCAAGCAAAGAATGTGCTGGTGGTGCTAGTGCCGGAACATCTAGTAGTGGATGCACGCACGCAGGTCTTGCGCTACTGCCTCAATCTCAACTTCCGTGAGGAGTACCGTGTCTACGACGACATCTTTGCACTGCTACACGACACGGTGCGTCTGGGTGTCAAGCCGTTGGGCAAGTATATGTCTTCGGAAACCACGCGCAAGCCCATGAAGCAGATCTTTGTGACATCTTTCAACCAGTTCAAAAAGGCCTTGACGTACGACAAGATATGCGACAAAGTCTGGCCCTACCGCGAGAACATGCTGGTGATCGCAGATGAAGTAGACGACTTTCTAGATCGTGACAAGCTAGTCTTCAACATCTGCTCCAATACAAACAACTCCTTTGATCGACCCACACTCGAGCTCTATTTTGAAGTGAGCAGTGCGGCCTACCACTCGCAGACATGCCCTGGAGCGCTTCTGGACGGCTCGGGCAACGCGCCCTATTGGCGTCAGCTGCTCGACAAATTTGGCGCGATTCATGCCGAGATACAGGATGCTAGCCAAAGT
>Ga0105054_10009800_pt1 | contig 12336 bp, 7 predicted proteins | sample BON02_FD_78091 | JGI IMG/M metagenome (GOLD analysis project Ga0105054, IMG submission 78091) | Freshwater microbial communities from Lake Bonney liftoff mats and glacier meltwater in Antarctica - BON-02 (megahit assembly) | ecosystem: Environmental > Aquatic > Freshwater > Ice > Glacier... | reverse complement strand
TAAAAACATAATCCCAGCCATTGAGAAAATCATAGCCTTGTATCCAAAAATCGGTTTACGAGAATTTGTTGCAATAACTTCAGAGCTAATTCCTAAAGCTGGGAGTATAACAATATACACCTCAGGATGACCAAGAAACCAAAAAAGGTGTTGAAACAATATCGGACTACCACCTTGATTAGGTAAGGCATGTCCATTAATATAAATATCCGATAAGTAGAAACTGGTACCAAAGCTTCTGTCAAAAATTAACAATAAAGCCGCAGATAATAGTACTGGGAAAGAAAGAATCCCAAGAATTGCCGTAAAAGTAAATGCCCAAATGGTAAGTGGTAACTTATCAAAAGTCATTCCTTTAGTCCTTAAATTTATAACCGTAGTTACATAATTTATTCCTCCCAAAAGTGATGAAACGATAAATAAAGCCATCGCTACAAGCCACAGTGTCATTCCTAAGCCCGAACCTGGATTTGCTTCTGGTAAGGCACTTAATGGCGGATAAATAACCCAGCTACCCCCGGCAGGTCCAGTTTCAATAAATATTGACCAAAACATAATCATACTGGAAATAAAGAAAAACCAATAAGACAACATATTCATGAACCCTGAAGCCATATCCCTTGCCCCAATTTGAAGAGGGATTAAAAAATTAGAAAAAGTACCACTTAAACCAGCCGTTAACACAAAAAATACCATTATAGTACCATGCATTGTTACCAATGCTAAGTAAAAATTAGGATCTAATTTTCCCTGAGCATCAATCCACTGCCCCAAAAATGGCTTTAGAAAGGACATATCAATGTCTGGAAAGCCTAACTGTAGTCGAAAAACTAAAGACATTAAACCGCCTATAACAGCCCACACTATACCTGAAATAAGGTATTGCTTAGCTATCATTTTATGATCTTCCGAAAAAATATAAGTTCTAATAAAGCCAAGCTCATGATGCTCTTCATGCCCATGATCTTCTGAATGTAATGAAACTGCTGACATATATCTTTAGATTTTAAATCAAAATTAAATTATTCTGTTACCCCTTCGGTAACGTCCAATACTTCCGTTAGTTCTATCTCAGGCTCCGTATATTTTAAAGCTCTAGCTTTCAAATTATCAGGTACCTTATCAATAAAAGACGGATTCATGGATAAGAACGATTTTTGTTCTTTTTTCCATGCTTCAAAATCTTCTAGTTCGTCCACAATTAATAATAAACGCATACTAAAATGGCCTCTACCACAAATCTCTGTACAAGCTATTTCATAATTGAAGTCAGGATTCCCTAATTCAATACGCATGTCCTCTGTAGATTTATCTGTTACAAACCAAAACTTAGTAGGCATACCTGGAACTGCGTCCATTTTAACTCTCATATGAGGAATAAAAACAGAGTGTAGTACATCTCTTGCTCTAATCTTCAATAATACCGGTTTTCCTTTTGGTATATGAATTTCGGTGGAACTTGTAAAGTCATCAAAAGAATTAGGATCTGTAAAATCCATTCCAAACGAATTTCCAGTAACATCATCAATTAATCTGTAATCATAGCCACCTAGTTTATTATCATCTACACCAGGATATCTTACTGCCCAGGCAAATTGACGACCCATAATTTCAATTACCTCGGCGTCCTCTGGAGCATCATCCATTACTTCATTCCAAACTTTTAAACCTGTGAAAACTAGACCTGCCATGAGCAAAGCTGGAATTACGGTCCATATGATCTCTAAATTATTATTATGAGGATAAAATGTAGCCTTATTACCCTTTTTATATCGATATTTAATAGGGAAGTAAAACAATAAAGAATTTACAATAAAGAATGCAATCATTATTACAATCATAGATACCCAAAACCAATAATCGGTTATACGACCATGTAAAGATGAAGCTTCTGGCAAAAAATCTTTTTTAGCGTCCATATAAGACCATGCCAAACCTATAATACAGATAATCCAAAACACAAACAAACCAATCGCATTCCAGTCATTTGCTTTATCCAAATGAAGATCTTCAGGTTCTTCCGTTTTAACTTTAACTCCTTTTAACAAAACCTGAGTCTTTCCTATAACTATAACAGTTAAGGCTAAAAACACCAAGGCCAAAAATCCTACTAAAATTATCATATAATTAATCTCTAAAAAAGAAATTTAAAAACTTAAATATCATGGAGTAAACTCTCTTCCAAGAATGGGTGATTCTTAGCATACATATTTGCCTTGCTTAATTGTGAATAAACAACGTACATAAATCCACATGCAAATACAGTTGTTGTTCCTAATTCTATAAGCCCCAGTCCTCCCTGATTTTTGGCAATACTTGGCATCAACATTTGATAAAAATCAAACCAATGGCCAATAAGAATAGCCCAACAAGCTAATTTCAAAAATGTATAGTTTCTTTTGCTCTCTCGTGCCATTAAAATTAACAAGGGAAACAAGAAATTAAGAATCAAACTAATAATAAACGGTGCAAAATATCTTCCTTCGTAACCTGTAAACCTTTCTCTGAAATAAATAGTTTCCTCAGGTAAATGAGCATAAAATATTAAGAAATACTGGCTAAACCATACATAAGCCCAAAAAATAGAAAAACCAAACATTAGCTTACCTAAATCTTGAATAGCCGAATAGTTAACAGCTTTAAGATATCCTTGTTCCTTTAGCGTAACAATGATTAACATGATAGCAGATAAGCCTGCAACATGCCAACTAGATAAATGATACCATCCAAACATAGATGAAAACCAGTGTGCGTCCACTGCCATAGATAAGTCCCAAGCGGCCGTTGAACTAGTTACTGCAAAGAAAATCAAAAACATTTTAGCATACTTTCTACTACTATTGTAGTCTTCAATACTACCTGAAGCATCCTCCATTAAAGAATACTTTCTCATTTGTCTCCATAAGAAAATCCAAACAATAAAATAAGCAACTAAACGGAACGTATAAAACGGCAGATTTAACCACCACCCCTTGCTTGCAATAATAGCATCATAATTTGTACTACCTAAATCCATAATACCTTCATGTGTCCAATGCATTATGATATGCCTAGTACTAGGAATAGCAATTAGAAGTAAAATTAAAACTGATGGGAAAATCATAAAAGCAGGCATGGCCTCTGGTACTCTTTTAAATGAAGTATACCAACCTGCCTTTGCAACGTAATTATAAGAAATAAAGAAAACGCCAATTACCGAAATACCTAAAAAATAAATGGCATTCATCCATAAATTGCCTATAAGTCTATTAAGTAATGTCGCTTCATGATGGCCATTTTCAGCTCCATGAGCTAGTTCTGCACCGTGACCTGCAGCTTCATGAACACCCCCAGCAAAACCATCTGGTCCCCACCATCCCATATTTATTAAAAACACTCCAATAGCTACAAGTGCCAAACCAATAAAACCTCCGAAGAGTAATTTCTTTTTGAGCCCTGACGAAAAATTATACGATTCTTCTACTGATGGACTATCGTGCTTATGAGCCATGTCTAATTCTTATTTTTAAACCCAAATAAATGAGTCAAACTTGTTTAATTCTTGTCTTAAATTCCTAATTGTAAACGCTGCACATAATGTACAATTTTCCATCTTTCTTCTGTCGTAACCTGTGCCGCATGTGGCCACATCCTACCCTTACCAAAAGTAATTACATGAAAAATATGACCCCCACTAATAGTACTAAGAGCATCTGATGCATAATTTGGAACACCTTTATAAACCGCAGCTACTTTACCATCTCCAGCTCCTTTAACCCCATGGCAATGCATGCAATTTCTTTCATATAATACCTTTCCCTCATCTTCTACATTTTCAGACCAAGGCAAAGGGTTTAGGAGATTAGTAGATGCCCATGCTAAACTATCTTTATCAAGATCATAAATCATTAAATCATTTAAGATCGAACCATCTTCTTGTACAATAGCCGTATTAAAATTTCTTCTTGCTATAGTACCTTCCACTGGCATTCTCATATTCATCCCGTGAGGGTTTATATTGTTTTCCCTAAATTGTGTCTGAGCTTCATATGCTCTCGAGTTGTACATATTAGGTGCGAATTCCCAACCCGTCTTCTCAGTATCATTACAAGACGACAGTGCCATAGCCAATATGGCCAAACTTAATAAAGCTATCGAAAATCTATTTCTCAAAATACTCATTTAAATCTCTTTAACGTTAACTTCTGTTGCCCCCGATTTCTTAAGGACATCAAATATATCTTCCTCCGAAACCACATTTTTATCCACCTCAATCGCCATTACAAACTTATCATCTGTAATTCTTTCATCAAAAATAACTGGTTTCGCACCTGGAAAAAGTCCTTCCATTCCAAAAAACACAAAAGACATTCCGTAAGCCGATAACAAAACTGTCAATTCAAATACTATAGGAATGTTTGTTGGAAATGGAATAAAGTTCTTTCCTCCAATATTCATAGGCCAGTCGTACCCCATGGTCCAAAAAGTTAGTAAGAAAGCTAATGAAGTTCCAGTAATTCCAAACAAAAAAGCTGGAACACCCATTCTTGCTCTTGGATATCCTAAAGCAGCATCCAAGCCGTGAATTGCAAATGGAGAATAAACTTCATGTATTTTTATACCCTTTTCACGCACATCTGAAACCGCATGTAATACGTCCTCATCGTCGTTAAAAACACCTAATATATATTTTTTACTTGCCATTATTGACTTAAAAATTATGCTTTATTCTCAATTTTTGTATTTTTCTCCGAGGACGACTTTAAAACAGCTTTAATTTCTGCCATGTTAATTACAGGAAGAAATTTTGCGAATAATAAGAAACACACAAAGAAAAAACCAAACGTAAACAGATAATCACCAATGTCACCCATCCTAGGTGTAAAGTACGTCCAGCTAGATGGCAAGTAATCTCTATGTAAAGATGTTACAATAATTACAAAACGTTCAAACCACATACCTATATTAACCACCACAGCTATCACAAATGAAACCACAATACTTTCCCTCATTTTCTTAAACCAAAATATTTGAGGAGATAATACATTACACGTCATCATTGCTACATAAGACCACCAAAGAGGTCCAGTTGCTCTATTGATAAATGCATAACTCTCATACTGAACTCCTGAATATGCAGCAATGAAAAACTCTGTAATATAAGCCACACCTACTATAGAACCCGTAACTGTAATAATTTTGTTCATCAAAGAAATATGCTCTATTGTAATATAATCTTCAAGTTTATAAACAACTCTAACAATTAACATTAAGTTTTGAACCATTGCAAAACCTGAAAATATTGCACCAGCAACAAAATATGGCGGGAATATAGTGGTATGCCAACCCGGAATTACCGAAGTAGCAAAGTCCATTGATACGATAGTATGTACCGAAAGAACAAGAGGCGTAGATAGACCTGCAAGAATTAAAGAAACGTCTTCGTATCTTGCCCAAGCTCTAGCTCCGCCCGTCCATCCCATGGCTAATGCACCATAAATAGTTTTTCTAACACCAGTTGCTCTATCTCTAATTGTTGCCAAATCAGGTACCAAGCCAATATACCAAAATAGTAATGAAACCGAAAGATATGTGGAAATGGCAAATACATCCCAGACTAGTGGTGAATTAAAGTTAATCCATAAAGAACCAAAAGTGTTAGGAATAGGCAGTGCCCAATATGCTAGCCAAGGTCTTCCCATGTGGAAAAAAATGAAAGAACCTGCACACAACACGGCAAAAATGGTCATAGCTTCCGCAGCTCTATTAATGGATGTTCTCCATTTCTGACGGAAAAGCAACAAAATTGCTGAAATAAGTGTACCTGCATGACCAATACCAACCCACCATACAAAATTTGTGATATCCCAAGCCCAACCTACAGTTTTATTTAAGCCCCAGTTACCCAGTCCAAAAAACCATGTTCTATAGGCCCAATAACTACCATAAGCTAATACTGCTAAAGCAATCCCAAATACCATTTTCCATTCCCTGGTAGGGTTTCCTTCAACGTGTCTACTTATATCTTCTGTAACATCATGTAGGGTCTTCCCTCCTGTTACTAAATGTTCTCTAATTGGCGAAACTACTTGCATATTTGTTTCCCTTTATCTTAAAGAGATATTCATATTTTCGTTTAAAATAATTTTATCCATGATGCTCTTCTTCGGTGTGTACCGCTTCATGAGCATGTGCAGAAGCTTTGGCATCTGCTAAATCCTTATTCCTAATCTTAGTCAAATAACTTACTTGAGGCTGAACATTAATTTCTTCCAAAACGTGAAATGCTCTACCATCTTTCTCCATTGCCAGTGTTTTAGATATTTTAGAATTTGGGTCTAACATATCTCCAAAAGTAATAGCTCCAGTAGGACACGATTGCGAGCAGGCTGTTTCAATTTCTCCATCAACTGGTCTTCTCTTCTCTTTTTTAGCAGCTAGTTTACCAGATTGAATACGCTGAACACACATCGAGCACTTCTCAATTACCCCACGTGACCTAACTGTAACTTCTGGATTAAGTACCATCCTGCCAAGTTCGTTATTCATATTGTAATCAAACTGCTCGTTTTCATAGTATTTCCACCAGTTAAAACGACGCACCTTATAAGGACAGTTATTAGCACAATATCTTGTACCAATACACCTGTTATAAGTCATTTGATTCAATCCTTCCGAACTATGCGTAGTAGCTAACACAGGACAAACTGTCTCGCAAGGAGCATTGCTACAATGCTGGCACATCATAGGTTGGAATACTACTTCTGGATTTTCCGAAGCATCTTCCATAGCTCTAATGTGAGAAGGACTTAACTTATAAGTAGTATCAGCATCTGTACTATAATAACGATCAAGGCGTATCCAGTGCATTTCTCGTGCTCTAACTACCTCATGTTTTCCTACTACCGCTACATTATTTTCTGCCTGACATGAAACTATACACGCTGAACAACCGGTACATGTGTTAAGGTCAATCACCATTCCCCAGCTATGGTTCTTCTTCTCATGACCATCCCATAAGCTAATGCTATACGGTTTTACAGGTCCTTCTGAAGTTTCTATCATTGGCTCGAATCTTCCAGCCTTATTGTTTTTTACATATTCTCCTAAAACAGATTCCTGCACTACGGCCTTCCGTCCCATGACAGTCTCATGTGTTTGTGTTTGAGCTAATGTATATCCTGATTTTGTTTTTGTTAAAGAAGCACCGCCTACCCAATTCACACCATTTGTAAAAGGAATAGCATTTGCACCTACATTTCCAGCCTTTCCGGCAGCAGTGCGTCCATAACCTTTAGCTACCGATACGGTTCCATGAGCCTGACCTGGCTGAATGATAACAGGTAATTCAATTGTATAACCACCTGCAGTTAATTCAGCCCAATCTCCTTTTCCAAGACCAAGTTCGTTAGCGGTTTTTTGAGAAATAGCCAATGTGTTTTCCCAGGTCACTTTAGTGATAGGGTCAGGCATTTCTTGTAACCAAGGGTTGTTTGAACCTGCACCTGTTCCTAGAGCTATACTCTCAAAAACAGACACCTCCAAACCTGAAGATTTACTCGTAGAAGTCTTTGCGGCTGCAATTGCTAAATCACCATTGAAACTTACATTAACTTCTGTGCTTGTTCCAGATTCATACACGCCATCATGAAGTGCCGTTATCCAAGATTTACCAGACAGTATATTAGACTTCCAGTTAGCTTTTAAATATTTCTGATAATCTCCTTCAAAACCTGCCCAAGTTAATAGGCTAGATTGAGATTGACGTGTATTAAATATCAACGAAATAGTAGGCTGTATTAACGAAAAAGAACCTGTTACAGGCTCTGCATCACCCCAAGACTCCAGATAATGAGGGGCTGGAGCTACATATTTACAACAACCAGCAGTTTCGTCTACTCTATCTGAAAATGAAATTGATGTTTTTACTTTTTTAAGAGCTTCGCCTAAATTCTTACCATTAGGTAAGTCATATACAGGATTTGCATTAAGGAATATCACAGCATCAATTTGACCAGCTTTCATTTCACTTACGAACGTGCTCATTTCTATGTCATTACCCTGCTTACCGCTTCTTGTTTTAGAAAAGCTCAATGTATTGCCATAGTTTCCTAATATAGCATTGATTCCATTTACTAAAGTCTGAATATTCACGTCATTTGATCCCGAAACTACTAAAGAAGTACCTTCAGCATGTTTCAAATCAGCTACACACTTTTCAATTACAGTCGAAGTGATAGCAGATAAACCAATAGAATTACCTGACAACTTATTGTATAAAGCAACTAAAAAAGCACCTTCTTCAGAAGGCTTAATCATTTCTCGATAATCGGCAGCAGCTCCAGTAATCGTCATACCAGTTTCAAACTGATAATGACGTGACATAGATTGCTTACCATTCTTTCCACTTGATAGCCTACGACCATCTGCCCATTGCCTTGAAAACTCAATAGGAGCTATCCAAGTTCCTAAGAAATCACAATTTACTCCAACAATTACACTGGCTTTATCAAACATATAGTTTGGAATAGCGGCTTCGCCAAATGAACTGGCATTGGCACTAATCATTCCTGATGCTGAAGTCGCATCATAAGAAACATGTTTCGTTACAGGGTATTTTGAAACAAAGTCATCAATTACTTTCTTAGTTGTCGGAGATGTAATTGAATTTGAAACAATTCTGATATTTGAAGCGGATTGCAAACCTTCCATCACTTCTTTATCTAAAGATTCCCAAGTAATATCATTAGAACCTTTAACAGGCCCTCTTAGCTTTTCGTTATCATATAGTGATAAAACTGATGCATGTACCTTACCCGAAACACCGCCTTTCGTTAATTTAGAAAGTTTATTACCTTCTATTTTAATAGGCCTTCCTTCTACCGTCTTAACCAAAATACTACATACCTCGCCTTCTTCAGCATAAGTTGTTGCAAAATAATTAGGAATACCAGGCTCAATAGACTCTGGCTTATTTAAGTAAGGTATAGTTTTACGCACTGGTGCGTCACAAGCTGCCAAAGATACAGCTGCAACACCAAACCCTAACATTTTCAAAAAGTCTCTTCTATGCGTTCCGCCCTCAATATCATCCAAGTTAAACTCGCGATCTGCGTTTTTAACTATTTCAATATCATTGCGATACTCTTCTATACCTTTCCAATACCTTTTATTAGTATTTTCCATTCGTCTTTATATTTCCCCTAAAGGTTTATCTCCTAAGATTAATATTTAATAATGACATCTGGCACATTCCAGACCTCCTATATCTTCCACTTTCATACTTCCAACAGCAGTTGCATCATGAGCTTCTACTAACTTGTCATAATACTCGTTTCCTTTCGAATTAACATCCGTCTTTCTATGACAATCAATACACCAACCCATAGTTAATGAATGACGCTGCTGTACCACTTCCATTGTTTTTATTTCTCCATGGCAGTTTTCACAATCTAAGCCAGCTACATTAGTATGCTGAGAATGATTAAAATATGCTAAATCTGGTAAATTATGTACACGTACCCACTCAATAGGTGTATCTGTTTCTATTGCCGAATAAATTTTCTGCATTTCAGGTGAACCTTGCTTAATACTATTATGACAATTCATACAAATACTGGCTGAAGGAATTCCAGCTTGCTTACCTTTATAAACACCAGTATGGCAATATGCACAATTGATTTCCATATCGCCCGCATGCAATTTGTGAGAGAATGGGATTGGCTGGGTAGGTGCATATCCTTTATGAACTCCTATACCATACAAACCATCAAAAGTAGCCTTAGATCCAAAAAGCAAGAATAATACAATAATTGCATTCTTTACCGTTGAATTTTGAAATACCCGTTTTAGGTTATCCTTAATATGTTCACCAAATCCTCTAGTATCAATTTCTTCTGTTTCACCCTTTATTAACTTACCTAAAAGCTTGAGAACAGCTATTAAGGAAAACAGCACTAGACCCATTAATACCAACAGCGAAACTAGAATAATACTGAAGAAATCGCCCTGTTTTGAAGAATCTTGGGTAACATCAGCTGTTTCAGTGTCGACAGCTACTACCTCAGGAACCGCCTCGTTTGCAACTTTTACGTAGGCTAATAACCCTTTAATTTCCGCATCTCCAAATGTTGGAAAAGCAGTCATTTGAGTTTTATTGAATTTTAAGTATAACTCATTAGCGTAAGAATCTCCGCTAGCTAGAACTGCCGCAGGATTATTAATCCATGATTTAATCCAATCGTAATCTCTTCTTTCTTCTATACCTTTTAAACCCGGGCCTACAACTACGTTAGCGTCATAAGCATGACATGCCGCACAGTTATTTTTGAAGATTTTCTCTCCCAAGGCAACATCTGCATCCTGACCAAAAGTGAGGCTTACAGTGGTTAAAGTAAAAAATAATAGAAGAAGCGGTCTTATATGCGTTTTGAACATATTCTATTATTGACAGTGCATTTGTTAAATGAAAGTGCAAATCTAGTTACGGAAAAAGTTCAATCAAAAAATTAATAGACTTTTTCCTTGAAATAAATCAATTTAGAACAATTCTTAACAATAGTGTAAGTCACTTATTACTAGCTATTAAAACAAAAAATACCATTCCTTTAATCTACTCTTCTAATAGACTAAGAATGGTATTTTTACAAGATGACTTATTGATAAACCGAAGTGTATTACTAAATCAATTGAGGTCTCGAGCGGATTCGAACCGCTGTACATGGTTTTGCAGACCACTGCCTAGCCACTCGGCCACGAGACCTTATATTTTAAAAGATTAATTAAACATTTAATCTGTCCGCAAAACTACAATTGACATCACAAATCGCCAAGTTCATTAATCTTATTTTTAAAAAATAAAGACTGGCTAAATCACCAGCCTTTATTCTATCTTTTCAGCTAAGATTTATTCTTCCTCTTCGCTTGCCCCTTTTTTCTTCTTTGGAGCCGCTTTTTTCTTCTTAGGTGCTTCCATTTCCTCTTTCAAGGCAGCTAATGCTGACAAGTCTCCTAAAGTAGATTTCTCTGCCACTTGCTTAGTAGCTTTTGTAGCTCCACCTTTCTTCTTAGCCTTAGCCGTTTCCACTATTGCTGAACCATCCCATGTTTTAGTATGAGAAAGAATAATCTTCTTTTCATCCTTATTGAATTCTGTAACTACAAACGTAAGCTTATCACCTAAATCTGCCAAGCTACCATCTTCCTTGGTCAAGTTCTTTAAGGCTGCAGCACCTTCGATTCCGTAAGGAAGTTCTAGCGTGGCTAGTTTATCAGACTTAGAAATGATAGTACACTCATGTTCTGTTCCTGTATCAAAAGTACCTTCGAAGGCATCCCATGGATTTTCTTCTATATGCTTATGAGAAAGTGCTAACCTTCTGTTTTCTCCGTCTAATTCAAGAACAATAACTTCAAGCTCATCCCCAATCTTAACGAAATCTGATGGATGCTTAATTTTCTTAGTCCAAGAAAGGTCTGAAACGTGTACTAAACCATCAATACCTTCTTCTAGTTCTAAGAACAATCCGAAGTTAGTTAAGTTTCTTACGGTTCCTTTATGCGTAGTACCTACTGCATATTTGCTCAATAGGTCTTGCTTAGTCCAAGGATCTTCAGCTAGCTGCTTAATACCTAAAGACATTTTTCTTTCTTCTTTATCCATTGTCAAAATAACCGCTTCAATCTCATTTCCAATTTGAAGGAAATCTGAAGGATTACGTAGATGCTGAGACCAAGACATTTCAGAAACGTGAATCAAACCTTCTACACCTGGGTGTAATTCAAGGAATGCACCGTAATCTGCGAGATTAACGATTTTACCCTTAACTGCAGAACCAACTTCTAATGTAGATTCGAGAGCATCCCATGGATGACTTTGAAGTTGTTTCATACCTAAAGAGATACGCTTCTTATCTTCGTCAAAGTCTAATACTACAACATTGATTTTCTCGTCCAATGAAAGAACTTCGTTTGGATGATTAACACGACCCCAAGAAATATCAGTGATATGCAATAAGCCATCCACTCCTCCAAGATCTATAAACACACCAAAATTGGTAATGTTCTTAACAACCCCTTCTAGAACCTGACCTTTTTCAAGGTTAGTCAAAATTTGCTGACGTTGTTTTTCAAGGTCTTTCTCGATCAATACTTTATGAGAAACCACCACATTATCATTTGCATGGTTAATTTTCACAACTTTAACTTCCATTTGTTTGTTAACAAATACGTCAAAGTCACGAATAGGCTTCACATCAATTTGCGAGCCTGGCAAGAATGCCTCTATACCATGTATATCTACAATAAGACCACCTTTTGTACGTCTTTTCACAAGAGCGTCAATAATTTGATCTTCTT
>Ga0105054_10009799_pt1 | contig 12336 bp, 10 predicted proteins | sample BON02_FD_78091 | JGI IMG/M metagenome (GOLD analysis project Ga0105054, IMG submission 78091) | Freshwater microbial communities from Lake Bonney liftoff mats and glacier meltwater in Antarctica - BON-02 (megahit assembly) | ecosystem: Environmental > Aquatic > Freshwater > Ice > Glacier... | reverse complement strand
GAGGTCGACGGCACGATCGGCGCCTGGGGTTATGCGCGCGGCGGCATGGGCGCGATCAGCAAGGCGCTGGGTTCAGCGGCACGCGCGTTGGGCGCCGAGATACGCACGGATGCCGAGGTCGAGACCGTGATCGTCAAGAACGGCAGGGCGGTCGGCGTGGCGCTGGCCAATGGCGACGAGATCGAAGCCCGCACGGTGCTTTCCAACCAGGACTTCCGGCGCATCACGACCAAGATGAAATGGTCCGAGCCGCTGCCCGACGAGGTCGTCAAGAAGGGCCGCGACTACAAGATCCGCGGCTCCTCGGGCAAGCTCAACATCGCACTCGACGGCCTGCCCAAGTTCACCGGCGTCGAGGCCCACGGCACCCCCTCGCTCAACGGCGACATCCACTACAGCCCGAGCCTGGAATACATCGAGAAGGCCTATGACGACTGGAAGTACGGCATGTGGTCGCGCCGGCCCTATGTCGATGTCGTGGTGCCTACCCTGATCGACCCGACCATGACGCCCGAAGGCAAACACTTCATGTCGGTCTTCGTGCAATACGTGCCGCCGACCCTGCACGACGGTCCCTGGACGCCGGAAAAGCGCGATGCCTTCGGCGACACCGTGATCGACCTTCTGGAGGAAATGGCGCCGGGCATCCGCAACATGATCCTGCACAAGCAGGTGCGCAGCCCCTGGGACATCGAGAACGAGGTCGGTCTATCGGAAGGCAACATCTTCCAGGGCGAGCTGACCATGGACCAGTTGATGTTCAACCGTCCGGTGCCGGGCATGGCGCAGTACCGCGGCCCGATCCACGGCTTCTACATGTGCGGTTCGAGCAACCACCCGGGCGGCGGCGTCATGGGTGCGCCCGGCCACAATGCGGCGCGCGAGCTGATCGCCGATCTTGCCGGCGGGAAGGTCTGACATGGCCAGACACGATTACGACGCGATCATCGTCGGCGCCGGCCACAACGGCCTGACGGCCGCCTCCTATCTGGCCAGCGCCGGCAACAAAGTGCTGGTGCTCGAAGCGCGCCAGCGCGCGGGCGGCATGGCCACGACCGAGGAGTTTCACCCCGGCTTCCGCGCCTCGACCGTGGCCCAGACCCTCAACCTGCTGCATCCCCGGATCGCCGCCGACCTCGACCTTGAACATCTGGGCCTGACCTGGGCCTGCCGCCGGCTGGCGCCCCTGAGCCTGGGAGCCGACGGACCGCTCGAACTGGGCAAGGGCGAGGACGGCGACAGCCAGGCCTGGCGCGCGCTGATGGCCCGTCTGGCGCGTTACGCCGGGGGGCTGGCCCCTGCCCTGCCCAAGGCGCCGCCCTCGCTCGACATCGCGGGCTTTGCCAACAAACTGGAGTTCCTCAAGTTCGGCTGGGGCCTGCGCAAGCTGGGCCGCAACGACATGCGCGACATGATGCGCATCGTCGCCATGAACGCCTCCGACCTGGGCGATGAGTGTTTTACCGGCGACCGGGCCAAGGGCGCGCTGGCCTTCGACGCCATCATGGGCACCCGCATGGGACCGCGCTCGCCGGGCACGGTCTATACCCTGCTCTACCGCATGGCCGGCTCGATCGACGGCCACAAGGGCGCCGTCGGTCTGCCTGCCGGCGGCATGGGTGCCGTGGCTGACGCCTTCGCGGCGGCGGCGCGCGCCCGCGGCGTCGAGATCCGCAACGGCATGGCGGTGAGCGGCATCCAGATCGAACATGATCGCGCGGTCGGCGTCGTGCTTGCCAACGGCGACTCGCTGCGCGCGCGCGTGGTGATGTCGAACGCCGATCCGCGCACGACCTTCCTGCATCTGGTCGGGCCGACCGGGCTCGACACCCTGTTTTCCCGCCGGGTCCGCCACTGGCGCGATCGCGGCGTGATGGCCCGCCTGCACCTGGCACTCGACGCCGCGCCCGACTTCGGCACCGATATCGAACGCTCGCGTTTGCTGCTGGCCGAAAGCCGCGACACCGTGGAGCGCGCCTTCGACGACGTGAAATACGGCGCGGCCGCACAGGTGCCGGTGATGGAAGCCCTGGTGCCCAGCCTTGCCGATCCTTCGCTGGCGCCCGAGGGCAAACACGTGCTTTCGGCGACCGTGGCCTTCGGACCTCCGGGCCTGGACGACACAGCCCGCGAAGCCTTTGCCGACCGCATCGTGGCGCGTCTGGCCGAACACGCGCCGGACCTGCCGGGCAAAATCCTCGGCCGCGAACTGCTGCTGCCCGACGACATCGAGAAACGCTACGGCGCATCAGGCGGCCACTGGCACCATGGCGAGATCAGCCTCGACCAGGTCTGGGTGTTGCGCCAGGGGCCGGGCATCAAACCCTACCGCACGCCCATCCCGGGGCTCTATCTGGCCGGCGCGGGCGCCCATCCCGGCGGCAACATCACCGGCCTGCCGGGGCGCAACGCCGCCCTGGCGGCACTCGATGACCTCAAGAATCAGGGAGGCGGGCATTGAACGCGATGATCGAGACCAACCTGCGGGCGACGCCCTTCCATTCCCGTCTGGCCGCCTTCAACGCCAACCATAACTGGGAGCGCTGGGAAGGCTGGCTGTCGGTCGGCGCCTTCGACAATCCCGAGCGCGAGTATTTCGCGATCCGCAATGCCGCCACGCTCTACGACATCTCGCCGATCACCCAGTACGAGATCACCGGGCCGCAGGCCGCCGCCTTCATGGACCGGCTGGTGACGCGCGACATGACCAGGGTGCGTGTCGGGCGCGCCGCCTATGCCCTGTGGTGCGACGACGACGGCATGGTGGTCGAGGACGGCACGGTCTTCCGGCTCGGCGAGAACCGCTTTCTGGTCAACGTCCAGGAACACAACCTGGTCTGGTTCGAGGACACCGCCTTCGGCATGGATGTCGCCATCGAGGATGTCTCGGAAAACTGGGCCGGCCTCTCGGTGCAGGGCCCGCTGACGCGCGACCTGCTGATCCAGGCCGGGGTCGAGGGTGTCGCCGACCTGCGCCCCTTCGACATCGCGCAAACCCGGATGGGCGAGATCGCGCTTCTGGTCTCGCGCACCGGCTTCACCGGCGACCTTGGTTACGAGCTGTTCTGTGCGCCGGGTGATGCCCTGGCGGTATGGGACGCACTTTACGCGACCCCCATGGCGCATCGCCTGCTGCCGGTCGGCAGCCAGGCGCTCAACATGGCGCGCCTCGAAGCCGGCTTCCTGCAGGTCAATGTCGATTTCATCGGTTCGCAGGCGGTGTTGCGGCCCTCACAACGGCGCTCGCCCTTTGCCCTCTCGCTCGACTGGCTGGTCCATCTCGACAAGGGGCCGTTCGTGGGCCGCAAGGCGCTGAAGGCCGAACGCGCCGCGGGCGGGCCCAAACGGCGCGTCGTCGGGCTGGACATCGCGGGCACCAAACCGGCGGTGGAATCCTTCCTCTACGACGGCAACAAGGAGGTCGGTCTGGTGACCTCGGCCCTGTGGTCACCGACCTGCAAGCGCAACCTGGCACTGGCCGAAGTCGATGCCGCCTACGCCGGGTTGGGCACGACGATGGAAGCCGACATCTGGTTCCGCAAGGAACTTCGCATCGAGAAAACCATGGCGCCCTGCCGTGTCGTCGAACGCCCCTTCTGGAACCCCGCGCGCAAGCGGGCCTGAAAGCCGCCACCTTTTTCTTTCCTTGTCATTGCCGGGCTTGTCCCGGCAACCCATACGCACCGACGTTCCGGGAACGCACCGCCTGTGCGTATGGGTCCCCGGAACAAGTCCGGGGACGACAAGATTGAGTAGCGATCCTACTTGCCCCGCACAACAAACCTGCTACCCAGCGCCGCCCCTTGCACGGAACCACGCCGATGACCCAGCACCGCCTCGATCCCCTGCTGACGCCCCGCTCCATCGCCGTGGTGGGGGCCTCCGAGCGCCCCGGCAGTGTCGGCAGCGGCATGATCGAGGGGCTGCAGGCCTGCGAATTTTCCGGGCCGATCCATGCCGTCAATCCCAAGTACGACAGCATCCACGGCCTGCCCTGTTTCGCCAGCCTCAAGGACATTCCCGAGGCGGTCGACCTGGCGATCATCGGGGTCAACAGCGCCCACATCGAACAGCAGATGAGCGACGCCATCGCGCGCGGCATCCGCTCGGCGGTGATCTTCGACACCTGTTATGTCGACAACGACCCCGAGCGCGCCCTGCTCGCGCGCCTGAAGGCGATGGCGGCGGAAGCCGGCATGCCGGTGTGCGGCGGCAACGGTATGGGTTTTCTCAACATGGCCGATCGCATCTCGGCCACGACCTACAATGCCGCGGGCAAGATGCGGCAAGGCGGCAATGTCGCCTTCATCACCCATTCGGGCACGGTGTTCAGCGAGGTCGGGCTCAACGACTGGCGCTACGGCTGCAATCTGGTGGTCTCCTGCGGCCAGGAGATCGGCGCGACCATGGCCGAATACATCGACTACGCACTGGAGATGCCCTCGACGCGCGCCATCGCCCTGTTCATGGAGCAGGCGCGCGATCCCCAGGCCATGGAGGCCGCACTGGCCAAGGCACGGACGCGCGGCGTGCCCGTGGTCGCCATGAAGGTCGGACGCACGGCATCCGCAGCGGCCTTCGCCAGGGTGCATTCCAACGCCGACACCGGCAACGACGCCGACTACCAGGCCATGTTCAATCGCCACGACGTGCTGCGCGTCGCCAACATGGAGGAGATGGGCAACCTGCTGACCCTGCTTTCCAGCGAGCGGCCGATCGCCGCCGGCGGCCTGGGCATGGTGCTCGACAGCGGTGGCGAACGCGAGATGCTGGTCGACCTTGCCCATGATGCCGGACTGGCATTCGCCGAGATCGGGCCGGAAACCCAGGCGCGGTTTGCCGCCCGCCTGCACCATGCGCTGGAGCCGGTGAATCCGCTCGACGCCTGGGGCACCGCGAGCAACTTCGAGGACGATTTCCAGGAGTTCTTTTCGGCGCTGGCCGACGACCCCGCCGTCGCCATCGCCATGTTCTGCGGCGATTTCACCTGGAGCCCGACCACCGAGGGCGGCTACAGCAAGGCCCTGGTCGCCGCCCAGGCCGGCACGCACAAGCCGCTGGCCGCCCTGATCAACACGCCCATGTCGGGCCTGATGACGGCGGGCCAGGCACTCTCTGAAAAGGGCATTGTCGTGTTGTGCGGCACGGCGTCCTCCCTGCGGGCGCTCAAGCTCGCCTTCGCCTGGCGTGATCGCTAAGCGCGGCAAATTCCACATTCTTCCTGCGGACTTTTCAGGCGTGCCGATTCAGCGCAAACTTGACCCAGCGGCGCTGCCGCCCTTGGCGCGCCGCGGGGCAATCCGGCACGTCCTGGGAGGACAACAGATGAAACGTATGGAACTCAACGAGTTCAAGGACCGCATCGCGGCGCGCACCATGACGCGGCGCGAAATGCAGAAGGTACTGGCTTCGGTCGGTGTGTTGACCGTGTCGACACCCATGCTGAGCCAACCTGCAGCGGCCGAATCGACGATCCAGGTCTTTACCTGGTCGGGCTATGACGTCGAACAGATGCGGCCGGGTTTCGACGCCATGTACGGGGCACCCGGCTACCTGCTCTATGCCGACAACGACGAGGCCATCGAAAAGGTCCGCGCAGGCTACGTGCCAACCCTGGTGCAGCCGACCAGCTACCTGATCGGGCGCTGGCGCGACGCCGGCCTGGTCAAGCAGATCGACACCTCGCGTCTGTCGAACTGGGACAATGTCTTCGACCAGCTCAAGACCATCTCGGGCATCAGCTACGAGGGCGAGACCTGGGGCGTACCGCTGGCCTGGGGCAATTCCTCGGTGCTCTACCGCAAGGACCTGGCACCCGAATACGTCGGCAACGACAGCTGGGGCATTCTCTGGGATCCCAAGTACAGCGGGCGCCTGGCCCAGCGTGATTCGGTCGATGCCGGCTTCCTGGAGGCCGCGCTCATCCTGGGCATCGAAAACCCCTACCAGATGAGCGATGCCGATCTGGAACGCTGCCGCGCCTACCTGGTCGAGCAGCGGCCCCTGCTGCGTTACTACTGGAGCAGCCAGTCGGACGTCGAACAGGCCCTCGCCTCGGGCGAGATCGTCGCGGCCTATGCCTGGAACGACGCCTACGCATCGCTCAAGCGCCAGGGCTACGACGTCGGCTACATGATCCCCAAGGAAGGCATCCTGACCTGGGTGGATTCCACGATCATGATCAAGGACGGCCCCGGCGACGAGCAGGAGGCCTATGACTACCTCAACGCCACGCTTTCGCCCGAGACCGGCGTCTTCATGATCGAGGAATACGGCTACGGCTCCGTCAACCGCGTGGCGTTCGAGACCGCCAATCAGGATCTGCTCGTTGAACTGGGCATCGAGGATCCCGACAAGGTCATGGCACTGGGCGTCTTCTTCGACGAATGGGACCCGCAGGTCCGCGAAAAAGCCTCCAACATGTGGGAAGAACTCAAGGCTGGTTTCTAGCCCATCACACTTGTCTCACGCGACCCCGCGCCGGCGACGGCGCGGGGTCGTTGCGTTTGCGGGGGCCGCTTGCCAGGGGTTCGCCACGCGGCCGGGATGGGCCATGCTGGGCGCTGCACCCCTTCGCCCCCGAAAGCTCGCGCCATGCCGCTTGCCCTGATCCTGCGCTCCGCGTCCCTGCTGCGCCTGTGCGGGCTTGCCGGAGTGCTGTGGTTTGCCCTGGCCGGCAGCGCCCTGGCCGGCGACGGCCGTTTCGACCAGGGCCTGTTGTGGCGCCTGGACCCGCCCGGAGGCGGGCGGCCGAGTTATCTGCTCGGCACCATGCATGTCGCCGACCCCCGCGTGCTCGATCTTCCCCGAGCGGTACGGCAGGCTCTGTCGGCCAGCGATACCGCGGTGTTCGAGATGATCGACAGCCTCGCCGAGCAGCAGGCCGCAGCGGCACCGATGTTCTACCAGGACGGGCGCAGCCTCGACCTGGTGCTCGGGAAGGCGTTGTGGGAGCAGACCATGGCGATCGCGCGCACCTATGGCCTGACCTCCCCCCTGGTGCGCCGCTACAAGCCATGGGGTCTGGTGGTGCTGCTCTCGGTTCCGGTCGAACAGATGCGCGCCATGATGGAAAACGGCGTCGTGCTCGACACCCTGCTGCAGCAGGAGGCGGCCCGGGAGGGCAAGACCCTGCGCGGCCTGGAAACCGCCGACGAGCAGATCGCCGTGTTCGACGACCTCGACGAGACCGACCAGATCGCCCTGTTGCGCTCCCTGGTGGAGAACAAGGCGGAAAACGATCTCGCCTTCGACCTGATGCTGCGTTTCTATCTTGAACGTGATCTGGCGGGGATCGTCAGCGTCGACGAGGCGCTGGAGGATTCCGAGGAGACCGCCCTGATCGCGCGTTTCATGGAGCGCCTGAAGACCCGGCGCGACGCTAACATGTTCGAGCGCCTGCAACCGATGCTGGAGGGCGGCGGCCTGTTCATCGCCGTGGGCGCCCTGCACCTGACCGGCGAGACCGGCCTGCTGGAACGTTTCGCCGCTGCCGGCTACGACGTCACCGCCGTCTATTGAAACCAACACCAGACCAGGAACCCGCCATGGCCCGCACCGACCGCACCATCGTCAACATCCACGAGGCGCCCTTTGCCGCCTACGACATGGAAGGCCCGCTGCAGGAGGACATGAGCGTGCTCGAGGTGAGCTACAGCCGGGCCACCCAACGGGGCATCTATGTCATCCGCATGCAGCCCGGCGCGGTCACCATCGCCCATACCCACGGCTGCATGGAGGAATACCTGATCCTGGAGGGCGAACTGATCGAGAGCGACGGCACGGTGCTCAGAAAGGGCGATTTCACGAGCTACCAGCCCGGCAGCCATCACAACAGCCGGACGGAGACCGGCTGCCTGCTGGTCGGCTTCGACTGGGACCGGCCGGCAGAACCGGTCTAGGACAGCAGGGAAGCCAATGCCGGGACGATGAGCAGGACATAAAGCGCCAGGGCGAGCGGAGGCCCGAGCGGGAACTCCGCGCCACGGCCTGCCGCGCGCCAGCCCAGGGCAAGCAGGGCCCCGGCGCCTCCGCCCAGGACCAGAAACATCGGCGCAGGCGCCAGCCCGAGCCACAGACCGGCCACGGCGAGCAGCTTGACGTCGCCCATCCCGAAACCCTCGCGACCGCGCAGCAGGCGGAAACCCCAGCGTACCGCGAGACCGGCGCCGCCCAGAACCGCCGCGCCCAGCGCCATGTCGAGCAAGGCCACCGACGCCGCTTCCCCCGACAGCCGCCAGACGACACCAAGCACGGCAGCGGCGGCCTGCAGCGGATCGGGCAGCCAGCCCTGCTCGAAATCGACCGCGCTCATGGCGATCAGCACCACGGCAAGAGCGGCGAGCAGGGCAAAACCCAGGCCGAAACCGCCGCCGGACCACCAGGCAGCGACAAAGGCCAGGGCACAGACGGCTTCGATGGCCGGATAGCGCCAGCCGATCGGGGCCGCGCAATGACGGCAGCGCCCGCGCAAAAACAGCCAGGAAAACAGCGGCACCAGGTCGCGCGCACCCAACGTCACACCGCAGGATGGGCAGGACGACCGCCGGCCGGCAACATCGCCGCCGGATGCCAAGCGGTGGGCCAGCATGGTCGCAAAGCTGCCGAACACCAGCCCAAGGATGAGCGCGAGCAGCGCGCCGGGCCAGGCGGTGCCGACAATCATACTGTCATATCCCCGGGTCGCGGTGTTGCCCTGCCCGCGACCTGTGCTCGAAAGGGCACATCGACAATCCCGATTCTTCCATGAGTCTCATGTGCTTGGTTTCATTTGTTTAGGTTCTGATATATAAAGCCACTGCATCTGTTGTGGAAGGGAGACGCGCGATGGGCGCGCGCCGTCGAGAGACTTCGCTTGGGTTCGCATGCCTAAAGGGCATGGCCGCCCTGGCTATTGCGCTGGTGGTCGCCTCCTGCGACGCGCCGCTGGGAGACTATCAGGATCCCGCCGCCGACCTGACCCGCGAGGATTTCCAGAACATGCTGGGTTCCTCGAACTTCAATGCCGCGCCCCAGCCCGAAGCCGAAGCCCCGCCGATCCCCGATCTGATGCCCACCCTAGTCGCCCCGGTGCCGCCGGCGGGCGCCGAGGACAGGCTGGTATCGATCTCGGTCACCGATTCCGTGCCGATCCGCTCCGTCCTGCTCGAACTGGCGCGAGCCGCCGAGGTCGACCTGGAACTGGACGCCGCGATCGAGGGTGGCATCATCTTCACCGCGCACAACAGGCCCTTCATCGAGGTCATCCAGCGCATCGCCAACCTGGCGAACCTGCGCTACTCGTTCAAGAATGGCGTGCTGCGGGTCGAACTCGACCGGCCCTATCACCGGACCTACCGGATCGACCAGATCGCGGCGCTGCGCGACAGCACCTCCTCGATCGACATCTCGACCGATGTCTTTTCGTCAGTCGGCGATTCCGACACCAGCAACGGTTCGGCCGCATCGATCAATCAGGCATCGACCGGCGATTTCTATACCGAACTCGAAAACAACATCGGCCAGATCCTCATCAATTCCGCGCCGATCCTGGAGATCGAGGAACGCCAGCTCGCCAGAATCGAGACCGTCGCAGTTGAGGGCGAATCCGGCGCGTTGCTTGATGACGCCGCCGCAGCCCCCGAGACCGTGCTTGAAACCAACAACTACAGCGTCCATCGCCAGGGCGGACTGCTTTCGGTCTATGCCACCCAGCGCCAGCACAAGCTGATCCAGGAATACCTTCTGGAACTGCTCAAGCAGGTCGGCAGCCAGGTCCTGGTCGAGGCCAAGGTGATCGAGGTCAACCTTAACGATGAGTTCCGCAGCGGCGTCGACTGGACCGCGATCTCCGACATGCTGCGCGGCTCGGTCACCGCGGCTGTGACGGCCGGCAGTTCCCTGTTTGCCCAGGGCGGCGACGTTGTGGGGCTCACCTATGCCGGATCCGATGTCAACGGCGTGCTGTCCCTGATCAGCACGTTCGGCACCACGCGCACGGTTGCCAATCCGCGCCTTGCCATCGGCAACAACCAGCCCGCCATCCTCAAGGTCGCCCAGAATCAGGTGTATTTCACGGTCAGCTTCGAGAATGAGACGACCGAGTTCGGCACGACACGGACGTTCGAGAGCACGCTCAATACGGTCCCGGTGGGCCTCGTCATGGTCGTCCAGCCCTCGATCAACCTGGAAGAGAACATCGTGACCATGAGCCTGCGCCCGACCCTGTCGCGCATCGTCGGCTTCGTCGACGATCCCGCCGTGTCGCTGGCCTCCGATAACGAAATCGTCTCCCAGGTGCCGATAACCGAGGTGCGCGAAATGGATTCGATCGTGTCGGCCCATTCCGGCGAGGTCGTGATCATGGGCGGCCTGATGCAGGAGGTTTCGGCCAATACGGAAAGCGGCGTACCAGGTTTCCAGGACGTCCCCTGGATCGGCAATCTCTTCAAGTCGAACGACGACGACCGCGAGGTCATCGAACTGGTCATCTTCCTGAAGGCGACCATCGTGCCCGCCCCGCTTCCCGATGCGGCCGACATCGACCTCTATGCGACCTTCGCTATCGACCCCCGCCCCCTCACCTTCTAGAGTTGCGCCAGAGCGCCAAGTTTCGCGGGGACCGGAGGCAGGCGTCGTGTTCGTTACATTTCGTTACATTGTTCTGACGGCCGTGCGCGACAGGCTGGTCCTTGGCCTGTCGCTGGCGCTGCTGGGCGCTGTCCTGGTGGCCGCGTTCCTGGGCGGCGCGACGGTGATGGAAGGGCGCGATACGGCGCTGACCTTCGCGGGGTTCAGCACCCGGCTGATCCTGATCGCCGGCCTGATCCTGTTCGTGTGTTTCCATATCCAGCGCAGCTTCGAGAACCGCGAGATCGACCTGATGCTCTCGCGCCCGGTCTCGCGCACGCAGTTCGTGCTGATCACCTGGGCCGGATTCAGCGGCGTTGCGGTCTTCCTCACCCTGGTTGCCGTCATTGTCCTGCCGATCGCCGGTATGCCGCCGCCCGGAGCCCTTGCCCTGTGGGCGGCGAGCCTGCTGATGGAGGCCCTGGTGATGGTGGCCGCGGCCCTTTTCTTTTCCCTTTCGCTGCGTTCTGCGGTCGCTTCGGTCATGGCAAGTTTCGGCTTCTACCTGGTGGCGCGCATGGAGGGGTTCATGCTCGGCATCGTGCAGTCGGACTGGAGCGCCACGGCGGCCAATGCCCTGGGCGACGTCGTTTCCCAGGCGATCTACATCGTGGGACTGGTGATGCCGCGGCTGGATCTCTTCGGCCAGACCTGGTGGCTTTCCTATGGCGACAGTGAGGGCGGCGCCCTGGTGCCGCTGCTCGCCCAGACCGGCGTTTACCTGCCCCTGCTGCTGGCGGCCGCAGTGTTCGACTTCCGCAGGCGCCGGTTCTGAGATGGGCGTCTCGCCGGGCAACCTGGCGTTCCTGGCGGTGGTGCTGACCGCCCAGGTTCTGGTCGGCTACGGACTGCTCGACCGGCGGGCTTCCCAGATGGTGCTGACGCCGCCGCCCAGCCATGAGGTCGCCCTGGCCAGCGCCCTGGGCGACGGCGAGTTCTTTTTCCGCAAGGGCGTGCTGGAACTGACCAATATCGGCGTCACCGGGGGCACGCTGGTGCCGATGAAGGAACTCGACTACGCCGACCTGACCGGCTGGTTCAGTCTGCTCGACACCTTTGACCCCCGATCGATGGCGGTGCCCTATCTGGCGGCATACTGGTATGGTTTCACGCCGAACAGGCCGGATTCGCGCTATGTCATCGACTATCTGCTGGCGCGCGCGGAGATAGACCCATTGCAGGGCTGGCGCTGGCGTGTCCAGGCCATGTTCTTTGCCAAACACCGCCTGGGTGACCTCGATCTGGCTCTGGAGATCGCCGAGAATCTCGCCGCCCGTGACGACCCCGAGGCGCCCTTCTGGGTCAAGCACATGCCGGCATTCATGCTGGAAGGGATGGGCGAGAGGGAAGCGGCACTCATCTTGCTTGCAGGGATCATGGAAAGTAAGCCTGATATGGCTGATGACGAGCGGCAGATCCTGATCGACGCCATCGAACGGCTGACTGAAGAGACGTCCGGGGAGACGAAATGACCGACGCCGTGTTCACACTGACCCAGGCCCTGGAATTTGTCGGGCTGCTCCAGAGTGTCTTTGTCATTGCGCTCACGCTTCTGCGCACGGACGATTATCGCTTTGCGGCCCTGCCGCTGAGCCTGTTCGGCGCCTTTGCCGTGACCTTCCTCCTGCGGGTTCTGGTCGGCTTCGGGGTCATCGAGTATTCCGGCTTCATCGAGGGCATCTACCTGTTCGTCGACACCCTGGTGCCGGCCCTGAGTTACCTCCTGGT
>Ga0105054_10009798_pt1 | contig 12340 bp, 16 predicted proteins | sample BON02_FD_78091 | JGI IMG/M metagenome (GOLD analysis project Ga0105054, IMG submission 78091) | Freshwater microbial communities from Lake Bonney liftoff mats and glacier meltwater in Antarctica - BON-02 (megahit assembly) | ecosystem: Environmental > Aquatic > Freshwater > Ice > Glacier... | reverse complement strand
TATATATATGTATATACATATATATATATATACATATATATACATGTTTATATATACATATATTTTGATATGTATAATCTTACATATGCATAGATATTTGTATGTTTTTGTTTGCATGCATATATGCATGTATGTATACATATATGTACGTATGCAACAATAACTCTCTCTCACGCACTCAGTCTTCGGAGGCGGAGTCTTCGGAGCAGGAGTCTTCGGAGGAAGAGGAGTCTTCGGAGGAAGAGGAGTCCTCAGAGGAGGAGGAGTCCTCGGAGGAGGAGGATTCCAAGTGAAAAGGAGAAGGAGAAGCAGTCTCAGAAGAAGTAGCAGGAGAAGAAAAGAAACGAGAAGAAGCAGGAGGTGGAAGAGAAGAAGGAGGAGGAGGAGGAGGAAGAAGAGATGATCAAGGGTCTGCGCAAGAACACTCCTCCTTCGACGAAGAGCGTGCTTGATTTCCGTGCACTCGTAACGATACGACTCTAGTGATGCTATACAACGTGTTTTTTTGCGGAAATAGGGGGCTCTTTTGCAGAAATAGGGGGTTCTTTTGCGGAAATACAGGGCTCTTTTGTGGAACAGTGTGGGGATTGTTTGAAGACGAAGAAGTTATGATGACGATTTCTTTTATCACTTCAAAAAGTAGTCTAGTACTCTTAGTGTAGGGTCTACTTGCTCAGCTGGATTTGAATTCTCGGTATAACATTCACATCTTTTTCATTTCTTGTACGGAAGACAAGATACGTCAAAAGTTTAGTGCATGCCATAATATATACATATGCACACGCGCATGTTCGCCTATGTCGACAGTGCGGCAACAATGTTGCCATGAAAACCATTGCAGACCAGAAAGAATCTTGAACTTCGTTCTGTTCGACGGCAAACAAACCCATTGAGTTGAATCATAATGGAAGCTAGGTAAGAAAAGACGAGAGAGTTCCAAACGCAATTACTACATTATTTCTCCAGGAGTGATAATAAAAGCAATCATCATCATGATACTTTAGCTGAACCGAACATCCGACGCAGGGCATGCCGGTTGAACACCCCAGACTGTCACGCAGTTCCCGCACCTCATGTCCATCCAACCCGCTGGCCGTGTACACTGCACTCCTTCGTTCCGCCCAAAACCCCATCAGAATCCAAGCAAGCCCAAGACGCAGACGCGGCTGCGTTGCTGCACAAGCACTATCTGATTATCTGCACGGGCCCCATCCAGCTGGTTTACGGCTCAACTTCGTCACTGGCCGCCGAAACAATCCATCAAAATCAAGTATTTCCCCGTTTTCCAAGTAGTACACAAGTATCCGAAACTCTGATTCCGAATATACCCATATGCGTGCGAAGCTATAGTTTCAAGATTCTTTTGAACTTCAGTGAAGTCTTTATCTGAAAATTGAGTACAGTCGGCATCATGTTACGCCGTCATGTAACCCCCTCGCGCATCGCCAGCTTGATGCTTCAATGGGTCATACTGCTATGACCCCCGTGTACTTGTAATAACTCTTGTGGCGCAACGAAAGAGTGGCTCTAAAGCAACCAACTAGTCGCTCTTATGCTACACCTGTAATGTGCTCTTGTGCTTCCTCGGAGCATCCACCCACAGATGGAACACAGACCTGACCGCCTTGATCACGTTGTAGGCACACATACTCTAGATGCACGCAACTTCTGGATTTTTAGGTGTCGGTTGTTGTGGACTCGGAAATTGAATTCACCTCCGATGGCGGCGCACAGTGCGACCGTTAGATGGTGCGCAGAAAGATAACCCACCATAATGGAGAAGTTGGTTCAGAAACACAAATGCAATGAGAATATATACCTGTGTCTTCTGCCAACCAAGACCTTCTTAAAACAGAACACGTGCTTTGTCACGGTGCGGTGTATTCGTACCTTGCCGTGACCTCTCACCAAAGACACATACACACAGGACGAGGAACATATTCCCAGGAGATCTGCGTACACGACTGGACGAAGGTCGGAAATGGGTGCAAGAGCACTTCGCACCTTGGGCTAAGAGCTTGTTGGAAATTAAGCAACAGCCGCAATGGTAAGAAATAACTCACGCGACAAACTAGACTTACCATTGAGGGGTGTGCGTGACCTTCCAAGGAATTCGAATCGATACCAAGCAAGCAGCGAATCAAAAACTATGAGCATTGGGTATTATTGCAAATTGGAGCAGAGATGTTTTAAGACTCAAAAGCGACAATTTGAGGAGGGGCTGCAGGCTGCAAGATAGAGGCGCAGTGCAAGGGCGGAGAGTGAGCCAAGAACGTGTCGTCGCTCATCGTCGCGGCGGGAGAGAGGTGCGGCTTGCTCGGGGTGGGATTCGAGAACATGATGCGTTCTTGGGTCACGAATGAGGGGACAAGCAGGGACTGGGCGTGGCGGCGTCTCGATGGTTGGGGGTCGGGAAGGCCAAGGAGTAAGGAAGGGGAATGGGGTGAGGGGCTATCGCTTGCCATCACCGCCATGTTTTGTATAGAATTTGCTTTTGTGTTTCGGCTTTCTGTCTCGATAAGGAAGGTTGCTAGCGAACATCCGTTCTGTGTACTCATATACATGGTGTCACGTTTATTTCATTTTATCTATTTTCTTGTAAAACACATGTTTAATATTTGATTTTATATGCTGAACGTTATCATTGGCCGACACACATGGAATTGACAAATACGCACGCACATACATACGAAGATACACGCACACACACACACACACACACACATAATACACACAAAGTAGAAAAAGTAAGTGGGGGAAAAAAGGATGAGAGGGGGTCAGGGAAGAAAGAAAGAAAAGAAAAGAAAAGGGCAAAAAAGAAAAAGTGGGGGGAAAAAAAGAGGGAAAAGAGAGAAAAGGGGGGGCAAGAAAAAAAGAAGAAAAAGGAAGGGGGCAGAAAAAGGGGGGGAGGGGGATGGGTTTTGAGGGGGGTGGAGGAGGGTGGGTGCTGAGGAGGTAAGATGTAATGCTAATAACGCTAGATCGACATGAATATTTTTCAGTTTTTCATCATGACCGGCAAAGGGACAAACTACGCAAACAACGTCACTCACTATTTGAAGCTAGGTAGGAAAAGACGAGAGAGCTCCACACGCAATTACCACATTATTTCTCCAACAGTGATGATAAAAGCAATCATCATCACCGAAGAGAGATGGTGGAGTGATATGGAATTCATTGCCCACCGGCTCAAAACCAGCAAGATTGAACATACTACCATCACTGTGAGAGTACTGCCACATGAACCACTCTGATGATGTTTTATAGGAATATAGACTAGTCTGGACCCCAACGTTATGTGTGATGTGGCATTGTGCAGAAGAGTAAGAATTTTTAACTGAATCCTGCAATGTCCTAGAACCACGTGGGGTAGGTACTCTCTCCCGGGAAACCATAAATTCGTGGCATCACCTGTGGCACAGCCTGGGTGCCATCAAAAGTCAATTCCAATGCCTCTGAGTCATCCCACTTAACACCGAAATATGCATGTGCGAAGAGGCAGAAGCGATAAAAGTATGGTTCTTAAGCTTCCCGAGATCACTCAAAACAGTCTGGTAAGGCACAACTAGCAGTGCAAGGGACAAATACGACTCCGTTAGGTCTGTTATCCTGAGCCGATTGCAGAGATTATTAGCTAAACCCATCGGCAACCGTGGACATGAGCACTATGACGATAGGCATTCCACAGTCACGGTCCAAGTCTACCCGCCTGTTTTGAAATGACGATATGTTGGTGTCGAACTGCATTAAGCAGGTAAGTCGCTGAGTCAGCAAGGGTCAGTGTCGAGCCCAGCACTGGAAAGCACTCTGCCCACCAAAGCGGATTTCATGCCGGAGAAACTAAGGGCTGTTTTTGGAATTGCACACTTGCACTTTGACAACTACATCATGTCGAAAATCAATGACGTTGCTTATTATTTTCAACCAGTTGCTAGCAAATTTGAAAAGAGAGCCTGTGAAACAGAAGCCTCCAAGTTGGAAGAACACAAACAGATGACTCTCAGGACGTTTCATACGGCCTGGCAATGGTTGTCAGAAAGGAGGATCAGCGCTCAATGGACACCACTCTTGAAATCAAGCGAGTTAGAACTGAAAAGCTCAATCTAGATTCGTGCGAAACAAATCCGCAGTGATATGACGGCATTTTGTCATAAAATGAAGACCAGGGGTCACAGCATGATGCAGAAGTGGGGTTGGGGCCCGGCGGCCTCCACGCTGAAGGACATGCCAGAACAGACGCAGCACACCCGGTTCTGAGCGCTCAGCCAAACACCAGCTGAGATATAGACGAGGGACTGCACGTGGCAATCTGATCACAATCCAATGTATTTGTGCACATTCAGCACAAGTAAACCCACCAAACCCTACTGTTTATCACGGTACTCTCAGACTACCCCTTTGGGGGGGTCATGGTCACGTACCAAGACCCCACATAGACCCTATATCCTTATACTTGGCCACCCTCACATCTCAAGGGGGGTTTCTCCAAGTATTTCGAAAATAAAGACTATGGAAGGAAAAAGTAAACATGAAAGAGAAATTACAAAAACTTGGAACAAACTGTACACAAACAAATGCACAGATGAAAGGCAAACACTCGTAACACATGAATCACCCGCGAGGGAGTTTCGTGTGTGTAACACGAATTTAGACGAACCCCTGCGGTTCATCTGACACCAATTGAAAGACATGTATATACATGAAAGATCATACATACACGGGAAAGAACAAAGATACTGAAACCAAGATAGAGATTCCAACCCCACCACTGGTCAGCAGAGTACTGGTAACAATACCCGCACCCAGGGTGTTGTTCTGTCAGACTCCCCACAACTCTACTGAGGCGAAGACAGAAACAGAAAACAGGTAATACCAACATCGCACTTGTAAAAGGCCATTGTGCAGACAGGCCCTCAGCCCCACACAGCCCGATTCACAAGTAAAATGCAGACACGCCAAAATTGCGTCATGTCGAGGCTGCTCGCAAAGATGAAGTCCTCTTGTCCTTGAAGTCTTGCGCTGCATCAGCACTCGAACGCACGGCATTGATCATTGAAGGAAAGCGCGCGCCACGTCGGCGCCGCTCCGCTGGAGCTGCAATACCGTGAGCCTGGTCCTGAGAACTTCTTCTGACAGTTTCAGTTTGGTTGGGAGCGTCGGGGGCCCGCAGATGGAGGAAAGAACCTTCACTCCAAGAAATGAGTATAAGGATATAGGGTCTATGTAGGGTCTCGGTACGTGACTGTGACCCCCCCTAAGGGGTAGTCTGAGAGTACCGTGACAAACAGCAAGACATAGCGGGTTTACTTGTACCGAATGTGCATACATCGGATTGCTACGTGCAGTCCCTTGTCTAAATCTCAGCTCGTGTTTGGCTGAGCGCTCAGAACCGGGCGTGCTGCGTCCGTACCGGAATGACCTTCAGCGTGGAGGCCGCCGGGCCCCAACTCCACTTTCGCATCATGCTGTGACCCCCGGTCTTCGTTCCATTCCACATTTTCTCTGCGCGAGGTTGCACGCCTGATAGAGAGCTAGAATGGGCTCATCAACGCAATCCAGTGGCACCACAACCCCAAGCCACATAGTTTCACAATTAACGAGGTCAATTTTACAGGCTATACTGTTGAGAGCACAACATGTTGCAGGCAACAATCACTCTAAAAAAGCGACAAGGAGTAGAAATAGGCCTAGATCAGATCATGGGCTTCACTCTAAGGTTTTTCAATGGGATATCTACGTTGAGCACAGATTCAGGCCAGGAGTACAGGTGGTGTCCAGCGAGCAACAGAATTGGGGTCACGTCCTGTGGAGTCACACAAATCACGAAAGGAAAATCCTGGTGGCAAACAAGCCCTTCGAAAATCATGCAAAGAACCAACTCTGATGCCAACGGCGCATTATTCATGACAAGTTCCAATTGCGCGACGATAAAGAGACCTGTATCCATGATGAACTCGGGCGACAAGACCGGGTTTGGAGCTAGGCTAAAATCTTTTGAATACCAGTCTTCAGCCGCCACGGGCGTATTTTCTCACGAAAAGACCACACCTTCCCGGTCGACAAGGTCGGACCGGATAACAACGGCAGTGAGATTGATGTGACGGAGGGTACAGGGTTGGACGGAACGCAAACCTGCGGCGAATTGTCTTCACTGCCAAGTACAAGCCCTGAGGAGGCTAAACCTGGACGCGCCGTGGCAACGCGTAGTAGCACTCATGTGGCCACCAACATGTCTGTGGGAAACAACGCTGGCTCCTTACCACTAGCAAAACCAACGGAACTTGCCTGCCGAGATCACATCCAGGTGCAAACAGTGCGAAGAAGCTTTTACAATTAGCTTTGGTGAGTAGCAGTTTTTTGTACAGAAGGCGATGAGCACACCAGCCCGGTATGTACGATGCTGATGATTGAGCTGATCGAGAGCTGTGAACAAACCTGGTAAAGAAATTTTCAAACGCAGCTCTGAATCCAGATTTCGAGAAGCGCTCAGATCGTGGGCCATGAAATCAGAATGTTGGATTTAAGCCAGAAGTATTGAAGGAAAGAAATGGACGCAAGCATGTAGGATGCTGCAGAAGCAGCAGCTGGTCGGAGCGCTAGGACTGCTGTGGAAAAGAGTCAGAGAAATCACAGCACTCGACACGAAAATTGATAACAAAGCACTTGCATTGGCACAATGATTGCAAGTGAGTTTCACCAATGCGGATTGGGATGAGCTCAAGGTAAATTAAAAAGTGATATGTTATTTCAGGACAGCATTTCTGCAAACCTGCCCTCTTACACAGCAGGGACGGGTGGGAGGAGGTGAGTCAGAGATTTCTGGATCATTGGTACGAGATTTCTTGGCAGGGGTAAATGAATCTTGATGGAAGCCTCTAGCAATCAGATAACGTGGAGTTCACTTTCGGGCTAGGGGCAGTGGCAGTGGCAACAAGCCTTGGAAACGTGTCAGAAATGGAAACTGTAGACCAGCCTGACAAGGAACAGGATCTCTTGGAATCTAGGACAACTGCATCTATGCACGGCGCTGCCATACATTGCGCAGACAATGCAGAAAGGAGCTGTGGTAGTCCTGCTACAGGAGGTACTTATACGTAAAGAGACTACAGTCAGAGTCAGACGAGAGCTCAGACAACGGTTCCAATAGCACGAATGCCATATCACAGCATGAAGCCACGTGGATGTAGGAAACGACGAAAATGACAGAACGCGAACTAAGGAGTATGCACGCAGCAAGGCGAAAATCACAGTAGTCACATTCCTGCACAAACAAGTTTTTCAAACTCATGCAATGGTTCTCATCTGGCACAAACCCTGTCAAATATCAGTGCTTGAGCACATGGCCCAGGGCTGTGTCCTATGGCTGGAGGCTAAAACATGCAAAAATGTAAGCATCAGCATAGTCAATGTACATCGAACCACAGCGAATAAAAATGACTTGCAGCAGAAAGTCAACTATCTTCTCATAGTTATGATATACACAACGCTAACGTAGCGGCAAATAATGGGAGGTGACTTCAACAAGGCACTCTCTTGCTATGGCTACGCTAAGTCTCCATGAGCAAAGTTCATTGAGTGGGTGCAGAATGCAATGACCAGGCATTAATATCGTGCACAGTTGGTGGAAACTTGCTTACGTGTCGAAATTCCAAAGGCCAAGTGCGAGACCCAGGTGGTTAATCAGGTGCCAGTGAGCTGAAGTTGAAGAAGGTAGACCCAAAGTAGCTCCCCCGCATCCAGCCAAAACTTGATATAACCACAAGCCCAGTAGCTCAAGAAATACGCAAAAGCTATACGGCAGGAGAGTGCAGGCTGAGCAGGCAATGGGGCAGATGATTGCTGTGCAAGTCACAACAGCAAGACAGCTCATGCATGGAAGACCGGAAGGTCGAAGCAATCAAGCTCAGGCTCAGGAATGAGGCCCTCACAGAAGCCAAGAACAAGTCGGGATCTTGAAGAAAGTGGTGACATTAAAGGCGGCACTGATGTCTGTGGGGAAACCTCGACAAACATCAGCAGCAGCCATGCAACGTCTAGCAGAATTTTGACTCTACTATAACCTCCAAATGACAGCGCAGGAGGCACATCACGTCACCCTATGCCCACAATTGAAATTTGTGCTGAACGTAATGATCCAGTCCCGTCAAAACGAACTGCGGTCTAAAGCCATCTAACAAGACCGCTGGAACAACAGAGAGGTTGACAGACAAGCTGAGAAGGCCTTTCTTCAAGGGTACAAGGGACCTGGCAAATTCTCTGGTAAGTATGGGCCACAGCAACGTAGACGAAACTGGTCTGGAGAATGCCCTAATGGGACTGCTGGCTAGAATACAACGACGACCAGATGCTTTCGGAGGCATGGAATGCTGCAACCGAGGAGTTCGCTGAAGATTGGCCAGGCACTGTGGTCTACCACATACAAGGTGCATGAATCGTCCTCGGCGTACATTACGATCAGAAGGACTGGGGAGTCATACAAGAATGGATCTCTCATATATGTATATATATATAATACATTTGCGTTTTCTACATGGCGCAACAGAGCCGACCCAGCAAGGGTAGTTGCCACTCCTCCAGTCGCAGAGGCTGCAGTCTCTTCAAAGGCATTATCTGACGATGCAAACCCCTCAACAGGCGCTGCCGTAGTGTCAGCAAATGCAGCCACCGCCCTGTCAAGCGTTAGCGCTGCAGACCCATCAAGAGGCGCTAATTTGCATCTCGTGGAGGTAGCTAATGCCTCCTCAACCTTTTATCCTGAAGGCCCTTCAATAGGTGCTGCCTTAGCCTCAGTAGATACAGCTGTCCTTTCCCCAAGTGTCAGCGTTGCAAATCGCCCCACATGCACTACCTTTTGCCGCAGCATGGGCAACAGCTACCCCATCAGCAGCTGGTGCTGTCGACTTTTCAAGTTTCAACAGATACTGTCTTGGCCCCAACAAGTGCAGCTACCGCTCCCACAAGGGCAAAAACTGCAGCCCTGGTATCAAATGCTTCCCCAGCTGCCCAGTTACCAATGCTCCAGCCTCTTCCAAAATCCCCAATGTCGGTGGCTATACAGCGGGGACATTGGGAGCCAGGATGCATGACTGTGTCCAGTTGGTGTTCATAGGGCAATGAGCATTGGAGCAGGCACTCGAGTGGCAAAAAGTGTTGAAATTGGTGCAACCCAAGCGTGAAAACGCTCACGATGCCCCCTTATGCCCCCTGTCAAAGTTCATCATTACAGAGGTGAGCCAAGGGGGCGTGATTGCATGTACGACTACAAAAATCAATCGACAGCATGACGTAGTCAGTTTTTTTCATGGACCGGCCTGTAAGCAGATTGTCTGGAGTGATGATCCATGGACTGGTGGAGAAATCGAACCCGCATGGGAAAACCATTACAATTCGCAAGGGTACAAGCGTTCTGACGTCGTTCACATCTACTGAGGTTCCGCTCTCTCCTTTGTCCCTGCCGCCAACGTGGTGCTGCCTCAAATATCCCTCGCCAGAAGGCAGGCCGCCATCCTGGTGCACAGGATGGCGGCCTGAGCCTACGCTGATGCATTGGGGCAATGCAAGCAAGACCTGCGCGAGCATCCCGCAGGACACAGCCGATCATAACAGACGAGAGCTAGCTGGCTTCTGCCAAGAGTGCTGGCGCTTCACATATTTCTGGCACAACAACGGAACAATAGCAGCGCTAGAGCTGATGACCAAGCTCAAAATCGACGCATGCAGAAACGCTAGTGACACGCAAGGCAGGTTGCGTGGCGCACTCACAAGTCAAAAAATCGCAAAGTACGTTGAATACTGTCTAAAGCACCAGGCCCCAACAAGTGCCCCAATGAGCTCTCGAATACAATGTCAAACGAGGAATTCTTGATTGTGCCAGCGTGATTGAATTAAATATGGTCTCTTCCCAAAAAACCCCATTGACACAGCGCGCCAGAGTCAGTCCACCATGAATTGGCACCATCTCTCAACTCCACATAGGAGGTAGCACCAACAAAAGGTCTGATCAAAGACCGGTAGTGCTGCTCAACAGTGCGTACCAACTGCTCAATCACATCATGAACAAGCGGCTGAAATAGATCGTGGAACATGCAAATGTGTTAGAACCAGGGCAGGGTGGGGGCAGGCAAGGTCGAAGTGTAAACACCAACATGCCAAAAATGCTGTTTGTCACGCATTAAGCCCGCAGACAAGGAAAGCGAGTCTATCGAGTTGACATCGACTTCAGAAACGCCTTTGATGCGATATCACAGGCCATGTTTCATATACCAACGTTGACTTATTGGAGCAGATTTACGACAGCGCAACCGTCTATCTGGCTCCAAATGACACAGAAAGTGTAATGATCACGTTTGATACAGGTGTAGCGCAAGGAAGCATCACGTTCCCACAACTGTTCAATATCTTCATCAACGCTATGTTGTGGATGCTCACGGCGACTGGGCAGAATCAGGGTATCAGCCATGGTTTGCAGATTGGCAAGAACCAGGAAGACAGCACTCAAGACGCCGACCACGGCTATCAGTTTAATACCATAGCTTTTATCAACGACATCTCGCCGGTACATAGGTTACTTGGGCACGGGAAATGGTGAAATGAGCACCACAAGAGAGGTTGTCCATGAAAAAGAAAAATTGGCATGTGATCTAATCAAAAGCCACCTGCTGACGCCAGAACTTTTCTGCCGAACTCTTCGCCCAGAAATAAATCGGCGCCTTCCAGTTCTCGGCAGCCCTCATCGAATGTTCGTAGAGTGAGTTCGAGGGTCTGCAGAAAATCTGGGTACAATCGTATAAAAACGCATGGCGCGTGCCATGGTCAAATGCAAACTCTCTTTATATTTTCACAACTGCAGAGGGTGGCCAAGAGTGCCCCCTGCTGTCAGGAGTACTCAAACCGGACTTGCTACAGCACGCTGACCAGTGCATGCGGCGTTAAGATGATGTTTAAAAAAGAATGCTAGCGCAATTAAAACGCAAATGGACAGAGTGGCACTGCAACTCATTTGCTGACTTGATTGACAAAATGGAGCTGCGGCACTGGAATGTGGCACACAAAGACTTCTGGCATTTGCAAAGTCGTTGCACAGTCCAAAAGTGTCAGTCACATGGGCAGAAAACATGGACTAAAAATTCACTTCAGTGCTCGACTTTGGAAAGATGAGCTGGGCAACAACAACGTGGTCTATCCGGAAGTACAAAATACGAATTTAGAAGATTGAGTGTTCGCGCGTAGACACTGAGTCGACTGTGTGGGGCCGTCATGCACAAGTCTGAAATCTGTTGTGGACAGGGGAAGAGGCTATGAAGAAAGGCGTGCCCGTTTTAAAGAAGACAGGGTTTGAAAGTGTCGAAGATCTACCAAGGACAGCCGTAGGCTTTAGTGCAACAGCATATCAGGATCTGCCACCACAGCTCAGATCGTCTGCAATGTCAAATAGTGATGTGCTTGTGCCCAACTCGCAAGGACTCCACCGCACCACCCTATTGCTTATGCAGGAGTACCTAAATTTAGTTGATTTGAAGGCCTCGAGCTACCATTAAAAGAGAGAAGGTGCAAAGCAAGTGAAAAAAATCGAACGCCCTCCAACGGTGTGGGCAGAGTGGATTGAACTGAAAGAAACTCTAATAAAGTTCCAAGTTGAGAGAAGTAAGGAGACGTCAGACGACAAGGGGTCCGATGATATCAAAGCCGAACGCAAGCGGAAATCAGACGCAAGCCCAGTGGATTTTGCCACAGAAGCTTGGCTAGAGGTAAAGTATGAGATTCGCTAGCTAGAGGTAAAGTACGGAATTCTCACGCCGATTTGCTGATTTCAAAGATAGACCTTTGATTGATGTTGCTTTTGTTACTTCGTAAGAAATAGTCTGGTAGCTTTGCTGGAAGCTCTATGTGCTCGAATCTTTTCTGCAGATTCGTGAATATCGGGATTTTCATGATTTTTTTTTTGTTGTTGTAAGGTCTCTAGCAAAGCCTTTCTTCCGCCTCTCTTGACCAGGCTCCTGTGCCTGGTTGTCTCCATTCCTCTTGTGTGCTGATTGTACATGTGTGCTTGTGTGTGTGTGCCTCTGTATGTGCATGTGAAAATGTGTAGGTAAAGTGATATATATGTAGCAAATATAAGCAAAACCGTTTCGACGTCACGTGTTTTAACATAGAAAACAGAAATAAATGTTCATAGTATCGTAAAACAAGCAGCGAAGTGGCAAGTTTTCAGACAAGTGACAGAATGCAATACGAATAAGTAAAATTCAATAAATGTGTCCGTCTTCCGGACTCTGGGCGGGGGTCTTGGATTGTGATTCCCAGTTTACCATCCTGAGTCCACCATCGTTCGACGGGCCCC
>Ga0105054_10009790_pt1 | contig 12346 bp, 10 predicted proteins | sample BON02_FD_78091 | JGI IMG/M metagenome (GOLD analysis project Ga0105054, IMG submission 78091) | Freshwater microbial communities from Lake Bonney liftoff mats and glacier meltwater in Antarctica - BON-02 (megahit assembly) | ecosystem: Environmental > Aquatic > Freshwater > Ice > Glacier... | reverse complement strand
TTGCAAAATCTCGTCACGAGAAAAAGGCTGTTCATCGTACGAAAGTCGCTTGAACAGGTACTGCGCGGCTCATCTGAGTTTTACCACATCAAACAGCAGCACCCTGCCCTTCGGAGAAGCCGGGGGATGAGTTGGTGACGGTGGTGAAGTGATGTGTAATAATGCAACTGTTGAAGGCGGGTTCGATACGATCCTTCAAGGTATTTTAGTTCTCGTTCAAACCTATCTCTTTCGTATGAAGGCGAACTTTCCACGTATTCTCAATTTGAACAACTTCATCCGGCAGCATGTCTGGAGATACCCGCTGAAGTATGCTGAACATAAATTTCTGAGGATTTCGATTTTTCAGTCGCTTGTTGCCGCCGTGGCCGGTCGATTTGTAGCCAAGCCATCTTCCGAGGATGTTCTCCGCGCCATAAGCAGAACCGACATAGCCCAGTCCGTCAGACGAATCCCAAATATAATAAATCCCTCGCCACTCCTTGAGAGCACTTTTCCATCTTGATGGAAGAGTCTGAAGTTCAGCCCATGATACGACCAGTTCACTCCAGTGTGGCATCGCAGCTTCAAAGTCGCACGCTTCTCGGATCGCGTGAATGGTAAAGGTGTTTGACTTCGCTTTGCGGCACCAACTACGCTCGCCCCCTGGCCATTCAAAGACAAGCCTTCCTCGCCAAGACTCGTAAAAATCAGTGCACAATCTGAGATCGAACCAACGTGTGTGGTGGGCTGCATTCAAAAAGCCCTTTATTCCAAAAGTGTCACGCAATGTTATGTTATTCGGATTGGCCCAAAACTCTTCATAGCTAAGCATATTGGAGCCATCGATCGAATAGAGCCCAGCAAACACGGCAAATTTTGGTGTTGTGCCGATACACGAAACAATGAATTTTGAACGTGCAAATGCTTTATCCACCATCGGACTTTGCGTTTGTTGATAGGCGTTGTATAGGTCGGGATTCTCAATAGCGAGCCATGGCAGCATTCTGCGCAGTTTCGACTCAGAGGGACGGTGACGTAATACAAGGACATCGGCTGGGGATATGCCGTTTTTCTGTAAAAGATCATTCAGGTTCAAATGTAGTCCTCCGGAATCGAGATCAACACATTAGCGAAGCGATGGACAGTACGCCTGCGGCAGAAGGCACTCAGATCAGCAGGCGACATGATTTCAGGCAGGTTCGGCATCTATAAAACAAATGAAACCAATGAAACTATAGCGTACACGTCGGGCCGAATACGGCCCGGCTCGCTGGGTCACTTCACCGTGTACGTCTCGCAATTCTCGAACAGGCTCTCGAATGTCCCTTGCCCTTTCGCTTTCTTCGCATCGCGAATCTGTTTCTCCAGCAGCTCCTCGTAGCAGTCATCTTCGATGGAATAGAAAACGCCCATCGGCTCAGGGAATTCCGAGTGTTTCATACGGCTCAGCAGAAACGCCAGGCTCTCATCGTGTTCATCGTGGAAGAGCAGATCATCTTCCTTGATGCCTTTGGTGAGGTCCACAATCTCCGGCTTCCGCGCGCCGTTGAGCCGGATGCCTTTGCTGCGCTCCTTGCCGAAGATCAGGGGCTTGCCGTGTTCGAGATGGAGGATGTTGTCTTCCTTGGTGGCCTTGTCGGTGGCGTACTCGAATGCTTTGTGATTGAAGATATTGCAGTCCTGCAAAATCTCGACGAAGGCGGAGCCTTTGTGATGGGCAGCGCGATCGAGCACGGCAGGCAGATCCTTATCGACATCAATGGAGCGGGCCACAAAACTCGCTTCCGCAGCCAGCGCAAATGAGAGCGGCGAGAGCGGCAGATCGATCGAACCCATCGGCGAAGTCTTGGTCTTCTTGCCTTCAGGGCTGGTGGGCGAATACTGGCCTTTGGTCAGGCCATAGATTTCGTTGTTGAAAAGGAGAATCTTGATGTTGACATTGCGGCGCAGGATGTGGAGCAGATGGTTGCCGCCGATGGAAAGGCCGTCGCCGTCGCCGGTGACAAGCCAGACATCAAGCTGCGGGTTAGCAACCTTGACGCCGGTGGCGATGGCGGGAGCGCGGCCGTGGATGGAGTGGAAGCCGTAGGTATTCATGTAGTACGGAAAGCGACTGGAGCAGCCGATACCCGAGACGAAGACAGTTTTTTCGCGCACAGCTTGAAGGGAAGCCATGACCTTGCGCATCTGATTGAGGATGGCGTAGTCGCCGCAGCCGGGACACCAGCGGACATCCTGATCGGTGGCGTAGTCTTTTGGTTTCAAAGGCTCAACAGATGAAACAGACAAAGGCGTCGTGGACATCGGTAGCATTTCTCGGCAGGTGGAACCCATACTGCCGATGGGGCGTCGCATTTCACGGCGGCGCGGCGTGATTCGTAGTGTGGGCATGCCCACTATGATCTGGAACCTGTCTACTTCGGGAACCGGTCTACTTTGTGGTGGGCGGTGTCCACCCTACGCGCTGCGTCAAGCACAATGCCTCACGCTCGGTCAATCCATGCCTCGTCAAGTGTGACGGATTCATAACCACCATCAAACTCAGATGACATTACGGATACATCTCCATCTTGTGAGACAACAATTGCAATAGCATCGTCAGTGTTTTTGCAGAACGCGTACGCAGAGCTATGCCTGGTTCCGCGTTTCGCCACATCGTCGTGGTGTACTGGCTTCGCCGTGATCTTGACGCCGAAGCGATGTATGTCCCAATCTCTTGTCATGAATACGGCACCGTCGATCGATGCTAAGGATGCGGCCAACTTGATCGCCTGTTCGAAATCGTTGTGTGCAAAGTGAGCCTCATTTGTAGCCACTGCATCTGCATCATCGATATTTAGGAATACCTTTTCGCAGTCACGTCGCTTTTCAATGGCTTTCATCAGAAAGTCTCCGGAAATCGAAGTCCCACCCTCCAGCACTTTACATGTCGATACTGACGGTTTCCCAATAAGAAAGCAACCGCCTCGCCCTAGTTCTCGTGTCTGCCGCACCATGCTTTCGAGTGCTCGATTGCGCCAAAAGCTCCCTAGTTGTTCGTCGTTACCAGACTTGAGCCAGTTCATGATTGATTTGGAATTGTACAGAGGTTTCACGACATGGCATTCAACTTTACGTAGTTCATATGCCACCAGTCCACTAACTATCAGATGAGCAGGACCGTAGATCGAAATCAGCAGATAGTCGCTCGCCACGTTGGATTCAGGGACGACATTGGGCCACCGCCTAAGTCCATAAAATGGGTCCCGTATCCCAGTGATTTGCAGATCATCAGCAATGCATTTGACAACAAACTGCCGTCGGCTCAAATTGACCAACGGTGCTAGTTTTGCGATAGACTTCGCAGTCAACTCAATATTTTCCCCAAAAGGTACGATGGAACGTTCCGCCTCCAAGGCAAGCCGTGTCTGAGTTGGCCGTCCTTCCTCCGAATACAGACTTGCATCGAATGCGACACGAATGAACTTTTCAATTTGACGTTGCGAACAACGTTTGAAAAGATTGCTTGGATATCCATCGCGCTGGTATGACTCCAAGCCACACCATACTTTGCTGACGAAATCATTTAGCGATTCTGTACTATTCACGTCTGCTACTGCCTATGGTTGTGCGTCTTACCGAGGATAAAAACGGGGCAGGTCCAATTGACCTTTCAGCCGACCTTGTTCTTCGTCCTACTTATGGCGTTCGCCGCATGTGCTTTCTCGATACGTTCGATGGTGCGCCCAAGTTCCGCGACGGCTTTTGCGTGTCCGGGTTTCTTGCGTGATTCTGCGATCGCACGGCTTACCGCCGCTCGGTCCTCATCGTTGTACTCACGTGACGGGCCCACGATCAGGTCCGGCTCATCAGTACCATTGAACGAGGATTCGGCGGCCATGGACTCCTCTCGCCGTTTCCGAAGCTTTGCTTCCATGCGGCGAATCTTCGGGAGGGCTTTCTTGTACTGCGCGGTCTTGCGGTGTGCAGCCAGCGCGCGGCTGACTGCAGCGTGATCGGCTTCGGTGGGCACGCTTGGCGGCACGCATAGATCGAAGTCATAATCGAGTTTCAGCTTGGCCATTGGTCGGTTTCCTCGAAGTAGCTTGTGATGAGCCGCTGGGCCGCGTCCTGTGTGATGATCATACGCTGGCTTCGGGCCACTTGGAACGCACCCAGACTCTCCATGTAGTGGCCGATCAGTTCTGTTTTCGCATCAAACGAGAGAGAGCCTTCAAATCCGAGTCGCAGCGACTCCTGGCACGCAAAGGCAAATAAATTGCCTGGCACTCCAATGAACTTTTTGCGGTTACCGACGTTGTGCGGGGCGCTTTCAACCAAGTGAACGAAAACGTGGTCACGTTGCGCCGCAAACGAAATCAAACCCTGTACCTTGCGGTCACCTCGGATTGTCAGTGCTGCAACCTTGCGTCCCATTTTAACTTCACCTTGCCAGTTGAAGTTCCATTTGCCCAGTCGTCTCTGTGAGGGCTTCAATTCGTGCCACCAGACGATGGTGGTGCTTAAGGATTCACTTGTGCCGATCTCTACGATCGAGCGAGTGAGACCGTCGATTTCAATGTCGATCAAGCTCATGCGATTGGCCCCGGAAATTGACGCATTGCTATGAGTTTATTGTATGACTCCATGAAACGCGGAGCGAAGCCGCAAGCGGCTAGCCTTCGGTCGCGGCCATTTCACTCTTGCTGGGCATCAATGCGGGATCGTTCGGGGATACATGATGCTCGCGCGGGATCAGGCTTTCGCGATCTTTAGGCCATTTGTCACTGAGCATCAGATTGATTGCATCTTCGAGTTCTTCGACGAGGAACGGCTTGCCTTGCACTTTATTGAGACCTCGTGCATCGACGAGGAACTTGGCACGGATCAAAAGGCGAAGCTGGCCCATGTTCAGTTCGGGGATGAGGACTTTCTTGAAGCCTGCGAGTACCTGTCCCAGATTGCGAGGCATCGGGTTGAGATAGCGCAGGTGAGCGGAGGAAACGCGCAGGCCTTTGGCGCGGGCACGATCGACTGCGGAGATGATCGAGCCATAGGTGCCGCCCCAGCCCAGCAGAAGTAGATCCCCGGTGGGGTCGCCACGGATTTCTAGTGGCGCGATGTCGTCGGCGATTTTTGCGACCTTGGCGTGACGGAGGTCGGTCATGCGCTGATGATTGGACGGGTCGTAGTTGACGCCGCCGGTGATGTCTGCTTTTTCCAGGCCGCCTAAGCGATGCATCAGATCAGGCGTGCCAGGCACTGCCCAGGGGCGGGCGAAATTTTCATCGCGGGCATACGGCTGATAGGTCGCCGGATCGGTGGCGTGTTTGATGGTGAACTTCTTATAGTTTGCCGCATCGGGAATCCGCCAAGGCTCCGCACCATTGGCGAGGTAGCCATCGGTGAGCAGAATGACGGGCACCATGTGTTGCATGGCAATTCGACAAGCCTCGATCGCGGCATCAAAGCAATCCGAAGGCGAGCGCGGCGCGATGATGACGAGCGGGCTGTCGCCGTTGCGGCCGAACATGACCTGAAGCAGATCGGATTGTTCGGTCTTGGTGGGCAGACCGGTGGAAGGGCCGCCGCGCTGGACGTTGACGATGACCAGTGGAAGTTCGGTGACGATGGCGAGATTTATGGCTTCGCTCTTAAGGCAGATGCCCGGGCCGCTGGTGCCGGTGACAGCGAGCTGCCCCGCGAAGGCAGCGCCAATCGAGACGCAGACAGCGGCGATTTCATCCTCAGCTTGAACAGTCTTCACGCCGAAATGCCGCATGCCTGCGAGGTATTCGAGAATCGAACTGGCGGGCGTGATGGGATACGAACCATAGACCAGCGTCTTATCAGAGAGCGTTGCCGCAGCGACGAGGCCCATCGCCAGGGCTTCGTTGCCGGTGATCTTGGTGTAGGTGCCCGGTGCGACGTGAGCGGGATCGATCTTGTAATGCTCACTGAAAATCTCAGCGGTCTCGCCGAAGAAGTAGCCGGCTTTGAGGGCGCGGATATTAGCCTCGGCGACGGCGGGCATCTTTTTCTTTTCGCCGAAGTAGGTGTTGAGGTAATTGATGGTCACATCGAGCGAGCGATCGTAGAGCCAGAAGATCAGCCCGAGGCAGTACATGTTTTTGCAGCGGCCGATTTCTTTGCTGCCCAGGCCTGAGTCCTTGAGCGCCGCCTCATTGGCACGGCTGATGGGCACGCGCTGAATCTTGTACTTGCGCAAATATTTCTCATCATCGAGCGGCGTGTACCCTTCGGGATATCCTGCCTTACGCAGGTTGACTTTTTCAAATTCATCTTCGTTGACGATGACGATGCCACCGGTTTTGACATCGTCGATGTGAGCTTTGAAAGCAGCGGGGTTCATCGCGACCAGCGCATCGACTTCATCGCCTGGCGTGTGAATGTCGTTGGAGGAAAAGTGAACTTGGAAGCCGGAGACACCGGGCACGGTGCCTTGCGGAGCGCGGATTTCTGCGGGGAAATCGGGGAAGGTGGCGACATCGTTGCCGAAGATGGCGGAGGTGTCGGTGAACTGCGTGCCGACGAGTTGCATGCCGTCGCCTGAGTCGCCTGCGAAAAAAACGACTGCTGATTGCAGCGAGCGAATCGGCTTTTCAATCTTCCCAGCGGAGGTGGCTGATGTCACGGGGTGGACTCCTATGGAAAATCAAAGTGGGTAACAGGTTGTCAGGACATTCTAACCGTATGCGCGTAGGTTCCAAGTGAAGTTGCTGCCTGCCGCGTGAAAAAGTGAGAGTTTTTGCGGGTGCAATATCTGGTGGAATCGGAGCCATGAGAGAAGGCATCCGCGAAGAATGGGCGCCATCTTGCGGTATAATGTTCGGCTCGCCTTGCGACGCTTTGCCGCAGGTGAATGGTGTTTGGATGCGGGCACGTTGCCTATAATTGCGATGACCTTTGAGAGGCTACCTTATGAATGAATCTGTTGTAAATCGGAAGCAGCGCGGGTTGCTTGATACGAAGGCGCAAGCGATGAGCGCGGCGCTATTGGTAGTGGCGAGTCTTGTTCTCATCACCACGGCAGGTTGTGGCGGTGAAGACATTCGCACCTACGATGTCCCCCAAATTGCGAAGGTGCCTGATGCTGCCAAGACTGGCGGTGCCAGCACTGCTACGACGAACACGAACAGTTCCACGACAGGGACGCGACTACTGGCGGCCATCGTGCCGCGTCCGCAGGAAGTCTGGCACTTCAAGATGATGGGGCCCAGCGCTTTTGTTTCGCCGCAGGCTGACGCCTTCATCAAGTTTGCTGAGAACGTGAAGTTCAAGCCTGCTGCACCAGGTTCAGAAGAAGGCTCGCAGCCTTCGTGGGATTTGCCCAGCGGCTGGACGCAGCGGGCTGGCTCAGGCATGCGGTTCGCCACGATCATCGTCGGTGAATCAGCGCATGGGCTCGAACTGACCGTCTTTCGCTTTGGCCCGGAATCAGGTGACATCAAATCCAATGTTCGGCGCTGGGCGGGCCAGGCCGGGGTGACTGATCTGAGTGATGCGGCACTGGCCGACATGACGCGTCCGCTGATTGTGGATGATCAATCTGCAACACTCGTCGATGTCACTGGCCCAGGCAGTGGCGGCGATCCTTCCATGGCAGGCCCTGTGCGCCCGCAGCAGCCGCAGCCGCCCGCCAAGCCCGAGCGACTGGCCGCAGCTGCACCCGAAGGTTTCACTGCTGATCCTAATCCCGGTCAGTTTCTCATTTCGAAGTACGACATCACCAAGGATGGCAAGACTGCCTCGCTGACCGTCAGCTCTGCTGGCGGCGCGGTGGCAGCCAATCTCAACCGCTGGCGTGAGCAGGTGGGTCTCGAAACCTGGGATCAGGAAAGTATCCTCAAGGCACTCAATGACAAGAATGAGTTGAACGAAGCCGAGATCAATGGTCGTGGCTTCCTGATCGTTGATCTGACTGGCCCGGAATCACTGGGCGATGGCCGGGAAAAGATTCTCGGTGCACTGACGCCCGATGGCAGCGGCAACGAACGAGCGTGGTTCATCAAGTTTCGCGGGCCAGCGGATCTGGTCGCGTCACAGAAGCCGGCATTTGAAGCGTTTCTAAAGTCGATTCGGTTTGAGAACTAAGCATGACCAGTACAGCACACAGCTCCGCCAAAGAGGTCAATGATGCCATCGGTCAAGGTCGAAGCAGCGAAGCTGCGCCGACGCCGATGCTCGATATGACACGCACCATTCTCAAGCCGTTCGCGTCGCTGAGGATCACCATCGTCTTGTTTGTTCTGAGCCTTTTTCTGATCCTGGCGGGCACGCTCGCGCAGGTGGACTACGGCATCTGGACGGTCATGGAGCGTTACTTTCGCACCTGGGTCGCCTGGATTGAGCTTCAGGTTTTTGTGCCCAATGAATGGGCCATGCGCTGGGGCCTGATCAAAGAGAACGGCGACGTGGTGAAGTGGCCCTTCCCCGGTGGCTACATTCTGGGCGGGGCGATGGTCATCAATCTCCTTTCGGCTCATGCGATTCGCTTCAAGCTCGTCGCCAAAGGGCGGGAGCTTATGCTCGGCATCATCGGCTCTGTCATCGGCCTTGGCCTGATGATCTTCGCCGTCGTTGCTTCAACGAAAATCATCTGGCCGCTGCATGCCCCCATTCAGTTTGGCCCCGCCATTTTCATTTCACTTGGCGCATTCATCGTGGTCTTGCTCTATCCGAGCTACCTCCTTTACGGTCGTCGCACCGGCATCGTGCTGATGCACGCAGGCATCGTCCTGCTGCTCGTCAACGAGTTGGTGACCGGCCTGGGTGCATACGAAGGCCGCATGGAAATTCGCCAGAAGAGTGTGAACAACTTCACGTACAACCTTGAAGAATCAGAGATCGCTTTCATCGAGACGACAACGACGGGCAATCAGAAAGTGATCGCCGTGCCTGAGTCGATGCTGGAGCGCAGTCTGGCCAGTGGCAATGCGATTTCCGATGAGCGGTTGCCTTTCGATTTGAAGGTGAATCGCTTCTACAAGAACTCAGTGCTTCAAGTGGCAACGCCTGAGGAAGCGGCAACACAGAAGGACCAGGCCGACGCGGGTGAAGTGCGCCTCAGCCGTGATAGCAACGGCACGATCGTGAAGCAGTATGTCGCCCAAGAGCGCAGTGTCGGTGCAGGTGTCGATGGCGAAGCGGGTGCGGACCTGAGCAGCGCTTATGTCACGCTCATCGACAAGAAAAGTCAGAAGCCGATGGGCACCTTTCTCGTCAGCGTCTATTTCACTGCGACCATCGGCCAGGAGAGCATGGACTTCGTCGATGGCGGCAATACGCGCTATCAGATGGGCTTGCGTTTTGCCCGGGAATACAAGCCTTACACGATGTACCTCGCCGAGTTTCGCCACGACAAATTCCTGGGCACTGAAAAGGCCCGCAACTTCTCCAGCGAGGTGGTTCTCATTGATGAAGATCACCCGCAAGGGCGCGAGGCACTGATCCGCATGAATGAGCCGCTGCGCTATCGCGGTGAAACATTCTTCCAGTCAGCGTTTCTTCCCAATGATGCAGGCACGGTGCTTCAGGTGGTTCGCAATCCTGGCTACCTCATGCCTTACATCGCATGTGTCGTCGTGATGTTTGGCATGGTGATGCATTTCATAGGTCACCTGTCGCGCTTCTTCAAGAAGGTGGTTCAATGAACAAGCAGAAGAAACAGTCAAACGAAGTCAACTCGCCGCCGTCACTACCCGCTGCAACAGGCGGATCGACTTGGACACGCTGGTTGCCGCTGGTGGTGGTTGTCGTCATCGGTGCTTACCTGGCGAGCAAGGCGATTCCGCGCTCGATTCCCGGGCCGATGGATTTGTCAGCGGCAGCGAAGATCGCGGTGGTGCATGAAGGCCGTGTGCAGCCGATCGATTCACTGGCGCGCAATGAACTGCTGATCGACAGCAAAAAAACTACCTGGCGCTCCGATTGGCTCCGCCCTGCACAGGTGAAAGATTACGTCGAACTGGCCAAGGCCATCGTCGAGCAAAGCAAGAGCAAGCCCGCGTCGGTGGGCGGCCGAATCATGACGCTGGCCACGCCCGAGCAGCGCAAAACGCTTGAAGCGACCGCTGCTGCCACTAGCGTGACGCGTCAGATGGAGATGGACCTGCTGATGCTGCTCAATGAGGTGATTGATGACGACGCCAGGCCGTCGCTTCAGAAACATGATGAAGCGCATGGCCACGCTCATGACGAACGGGTTCGTTTCTATTCGCCGGAGGATTGGAAGGATGTCGAGCTTTCGGAGGATCTGAAATCAGGTGTGACGAAAGTTCTGGAATGGGACCGCCGTGATCCGCATGATGAGAAGGCCAAGACCCCGCCGCTCACTGGCCCGCAGGTCATCGAACTCAATCGCATGCTTTTGAGCACGGCGTTCCCCAAGCAACTGCGCGCCATATCCGCAGCACAGGAACCTGCCATCGTCTGGCTGATGGATGTGTTTGCTGACAATCGCCGATCGGATTCGCATCGTGTTTTCCGCGTTGAACACCAGCGCGTTCTGGAGGTGCTCGGCCTGCCCATTCGTCCAGGCGACTACCGCTACGCCATCGATGAAATTCGCCCACGCATGATGGAACTGGATCGCGAAGCCAATCTCGCGCTCAAAACACCTTCAAAAATGCGCGATGCTTATCAGGCGGGCATCATCGACATCGCCAACAATCTGCGTCGGTACATGGCCCTGCAAAGGTTCATGCGCCCGCACTGGATTCCGCCTTCAGCCCTCAAGGGCGACTGGCGCAACATTGAGCAGATCGCCACCGAGTCCCGCGCCACTGGCATCCCCAACGAAGATGCCCGCAACGTCATGTCGATCCTCACGGCTTACAGCAACGGTGATGTAAAACTGTTCAATGAAGCAGTGAAAATTCACAACGATCGCCTGGCCCTGGGCTTTGCGGCGGATGTCTCGCGCACCAATTTTGAAACCTTCTTCAATCGCTTCGATCTGTTCAGCCACGTGACGAATCTCTACCTGCTGGTCTTCCTGCTGGTGGTGACCGGCTGGATTCTGTTCCGCTATCCCGCGTGGGCCAAGGCGCTGCAGCGTACTGCGTTTTTCCTGCTGGTCATGCTTGTTTTTGTGCATACCTTCGGCATGTTCTCGCGCATGTACCTCATGCAGCGACCACTGGTTTTTGTCACCAATCTCTACGCCTCGGCAGTCTTCATCGGCTTGGGTGGCATCATCATCGCGCTGCTCATTGAACGCGTCCAAAAGATGGGCATCGGCTCCGCTTGCGCCGCCACCATCGGTTTCATCACCGGCATCATCGCCCTCCATCTGCGCGGCGAAGGCGACACGCTCGAAATGCAACAGGCCGTGCTCGACACCAACCTCTGGCTGGCTACGCATGTCACCACCGTGACCCTCGGCTACTCCACCACCTACCTCGCCGGTGCACTCGCCATCGCCTTCATCATCGGCGGACTCTTCACCAAAGCCTTCGATGCCGAAGCACGCAAGTCGATGGGCATGGTGATCTACGGCGTGGTCTGTTTCTCGCTCTTCCTCAGCTTCGTCGGCACCGTGCTCGGCGGCATCTGGGCCGATCAATCTTGGGGAAGGTTCTGGGGCTGGGATCCCAAAGAAAACGGCGCGCTGATGATCGTCATCTGGAATGCCCTCATCCTCCACGCTCGCTGGGCGGGCATGGTGCAGACACGCGGCATCGCTGTGCTCGCCATCTTGGGCAACATCGTCACCACCTGGTCGTGGTTTGGCACCAACCAACTCGGTGCGGGCCTGCACTCCTATGGCTTCATGGACAAAGCCGTTTTCTGGATCGTCGTCTTTTCTGCATCGCAGCTCATCCTCGCAGGCATCGGCATGATCCCGCTCAGCGTCTGGCGCAGCTTCAGCGATGATCGCGGCGCTACAAGCGCGAAGCGTTCCTATACAGGGCCGTTGGCAACCGCAACAGTTCTGCTCCTTGTCGGTGGCCTGGCGGTGTGGGCACTGCTCGGTTGATCACACTTCCTGGACGTACGAAGCACCGCGATTAAAAAGACACCAACGACAAAACAACACCGGCCCAGGCGTAAAGCATGGGCCGATGTTCTTTTCAGTGCATTGGTATTTCGATCCGCCAGTTTGATTCAGGCACACCTCTGACGTCGGCGCGTCGCGAACACGCCAAGTCCCATGATGGCGAGCAGGGCAAAGGCAGGCTCAGGAATCGCGCTGTCGATCACCGCGCCACTAATGATTCGCATTCCATCTAAATCGCGCGCCGTACCCATTGCGTCGTTGCGATGGAGGCGAGGGTGGTTTCGTTGAGGCGGTTCCATGCTGTGCTTGTTTCTGCAAACAGTTCGTCGTAGTCGCGGAACACGCGGTCGCTCAGATAGTGGC
>Ga0105054_10009789_pt1 | contig 12347 bp, 13 predicted proteins | sample BON02_FD_78091 | JGI IMG/M metagenome (GOLD analysis project Ga0105054, IMG submission 78091) | Freshwater microbial communities from Lake Bonney liftoff mats and glacier meltwater in Antarctica - BON-02 (megahit assembly) | ecosystem: Environmental > Aquatic > Freshwater > Ice > Glacier... | reverse complement strand
GCAAACGCATAAATACGTACCACCTATGTCACACACACAACTGATGTCAACATCGACCGGTATCGACCTTTCCGCAAGTGCCTTTCCCGGCGCTTTCAGTTCCAACCCCTTCCGTTCTTCTCAAGGACCCAGGCGATGCGGTTCCTCGTGCAAGACACACAAAACCTGGCACACAGAACCTGACACACCGAACCTGGCACACCGAACGGCTTGCCGCGCGCACATGCTGAGACACTGCCAGACAGACACAGCCTGATTGGCTATTGCGAAGCATATCAAAGAGCCAGGTTCGCTACCAAGATGTGCGGTACGCAGAGACACACATTCCCTCGTCAAACAAAATCATGAGGCTTTCAAAAATGATTGTTCCCTGAGTACCAAATTTGGCTAAGCGATTTATATTTGATAAATATTTTTAAATTTAATTTTTTGTATTTGTTTAAAATATTACAGTACAATAATACTTCTTGATCAGAAAGGAAAATATATATAGTAACCAAAGTTAGTACTGAGAAATCACAGATTAATCAGATTACAGTGTAATATGGGTTTGAACATTTCACCTCCGCACCCTTGAAGGTGAGGTGGACCTGCCAAGTGACCTGCCTGTGAAGTGGACCCATTTTAGGAAGGTAGAGGTGGTGTTTAAGAGGCGATCAGCCAGCGATATTCACAGCACAATGGTGAGCACAGCAACTGCGAGCGGCAGTCAGGCCCGATCGCTGCCTGTTGCACCCACGCAGGAACAGAGTGGACCAGGGATGACGATCTGGGGGGACCCTGGAAGTGTGCCGCCAGGACAGGTCACTGTGTCAAACATTGTGCCAGACTCATCTGCCGACCATGCAGGAATCCAGGCAGGTGATGTGATCCTGCAAGTCGACGGTCGCAGCGCCGGCAGTGCTCAAATCAACACGATTGCAGAGGAGTTGTGGGGACCGACAGACTCCCTCGTACACGTGAAGTTGAAAAGAGGCACACAAATATATGACGTCACACTTCTGCGGGAAAATGTTACACTCGAGTACTTGCGCTGTTCGCAGAATATCCAACACGGGAACCCCGACAGACAAGAAGAAGAAATGAAGACACAAATAGAACAAAATTTAAACGTTCAGGCAATGCTATACGAACAAGCTCTAATGCAATCGCTCATCAGGTGGCTAGTGCGTGCGTACATGTGCGTGCAGTGTGTCTGTGCCTGTGTCTCTGTGTGTGTCTAGGTTTGTTTACATTGTGCATCCTGGATCCGCCACGCTTCCGAAGTTTAAACTTCGCTGGTGATGGCACTGCCGCGCATAACTTCTGAAATGTTCCATTTGATACATCAGACATGATGGCCACATACACGACAATTTGCTGCGCTCTGCCGACGAAACCCGCAACAATGCTGGTGTTGCATCCTGCGGTAAACTTTGCTCTTGGAGTTACACTTCTCTCTTTTTTTCCTCTTAACCCCTCATTTTTCTGGGAGAATTTCCGTTGCAGACCATTTCTCGAAGCGCGGCGGCAAAGGCGCCAGACGCCGCCGCGCGCCTCGAGAAACGGACTGCCATCCGGGCCACGAAGCCGTTTCGTGTCCGGGATTTCGAAGCTGACAAGGCGCAAGAGGGGCGCGCGGCGGCCGACGCTGCTGCGCGCCACTCGGGATGCCTCCGTACTTATGAGCAAGATGTGTCGGCGCACATGTTTCTTGCGGGGCAAAAATTTGTGCCACCCTGCAAAAATGTGCACAGACTTAGCCTCACACACTGCAACACACAAATTTGCGCCGCCCTGCCAAAATGTGCGCACAATCCGCTTACTTGTTTGGAAGTGAGCCGCAATCGGCTGACTTTTTAAGAGTCACCGACAAGGTGCGCTTGTCACGTGTTTATCAAGTCGCTGCACGTTTGTTTTTTCGGCGCACATGTGTGAAGTCTTGGTACACGTTTGCTCCATTTTCGCTCGCCGGCGCACTTTTCGGGCCAAAATGTCGTGCGTTGACCAGAAGGCGCTCGAGTTTGGCCAAATTTTGTGTGATCTACGATCTCTTTGGGCAACTTTTCGAGGGGTGTCGCTGAAAGTCGCAAAATTTCAAATTGTGCGCCGTCACGTGGCGCCCCGAAATCGTGCGCTGTCAAATCGTGCGCCAAAATCGTGCTCTGTCAGGTCAAACCCCAAAATCACGCCGCCAGGTCGTGTGCTGAAATAGTGCGCGGCCAGTTGAACCACATAATCATGTGCTGTCAGGTCGTGCGCCACAATCGTGCGTGGTCAGGTTGTGCCTCAAAGAACGTGCACTGTCAGGTAAGAGCCCCAAATCGTGCGCCATCAGGTCGAGATCATGCGCCGACAGGACGTAGGACAAAATCGTGCGCAGTCAGGTCGCGTGTTCAGAAAACGTGCGTTTACGCGGTTTTGCAAATTCGGCGTAACTCAAACGTCGACTGTAGGGAGGGCTGAAACTGGAGATGATCAGACTAATGCTAGTAAGATCGAGTTCTCCCCCCTTGATTCCATCAACATTTCGAATTATTCCTGACGGGCAGACACTAGTCCAAAAAATGTTATCCTGAACCCCCCTGCAAAAATCCGGGGTACAAACGAATCATCTCGGGGGCGCATGTCGAAATGCTACGACAATTCCCATGATCTCAATTTTTTTCGAGATGTTGAATCAAACATTGCAAAAAATTCGAGTTAATTCGAAGTACCTCGGTATTCTATCGGTGTTCTGAGAGACTCAGGAGTGGCCTGGGTTAGATTTTTCCAGGGGAAATCACTTTTGTGGGCATTTTCCGCAGTTTTCCGCAACAACCCAAGAAATCGTGTTGAGGCTACATTTGGGGGCCCAACAAGGCTACATTTGAGGGCCCAACAATATTCTGTAAGATGGCGGTCCTGTCCCGACCTGTATGCCTGAATTCTTTCATATTCTTCCAAAGAGTCTTTTTTGGGGGGGGGGTTTATCTGAGGGTTGAATATTAGTTTTTCGGGGTGAGTGTTGACAGCGTGCAGACTCGCACAACCACCCCACACCATTTCGTGTCCGTGTTTCACTCGCACACACCCGCTCGATCAAACACTCAATATGTTCGGGCGTGTTCTGTTTGCATTTGTGTATGCGTTTGTTTAGACGAGTCACTACATTTTCTGCACCAAGCGATGGATATGATGGTCATCCTTACGCGGGACCAGAACGGCAACGTGGGTATCTTTTATGGTACAGAGGAGCTCTCCTTGCCCATGGGAGGCAGAAAGCAACAAGAAGAAGTGCAGACAACAAGAGATGAATCTTGGTTGGTATTGAACTTGGATCCTCTAGGGCCAGCAGGTGCGTTCGAGATTCTATCTATAGAGTGGGGTAATTTGACTGTAAAGACTCTGCCCTTGTTGTGATGCAAATGAGTGTACAGACTTTTTTGGACTGACTACTCACTAGAATTGCATGTGCAAGAACACACCAAATGTACCCTCAATGTACGCGCACATATTTGACGCACACGTGTTTCATACCGTTGCGGGATTTTTCAGACAAGAGTCAGCAATTACGAAAAGGTGACAGGATCCTGACGGTTGACGGTGAAAGCGCTTCCTCTCTCGATGCATCGCAGCTTGCCACGGCACTCCATGGAAGGTACGAATGAAGAGGGGCGCATCGGCGAGGGCGCGTGCGCACCTGAATCTCAAAATCTATACATCATGCTGATTTCAACAAATTTCAGCATCCCAGAATCTCACACACAAACACAATCCGGGCGTGGCCAAAAAAAATTATCGGGCCGGAAAAAATGGGCATGGAAACCCCCCAGGCCAAAAAATCGGGCGGAGAAAACCGTGCACAGTATGTCTCATGTTGTATGCTTGAAATTGTGCGTTGTATCTAGGTGCATCAGGTTGTCTATGTTTCTCTCTCCTGCAGTGTGCTCACTGAATCTGTTTCCAGTCCTGGATCTCTAGTGGCTATTCGTGTGGCTAGGAGGGTGCAGTACAAACGTCAGGTGTCGGCAACTCGCTCTTCCAATGGAGGAGTTGGGCTTTTTTTCTGGTCTCTCTCTTACTGCTCCCCTCGATTGCCATTTTGATCTCTCTCTTTTCCCCCCTTTTTGGATGTGTTTTGTGCACACGCTAGATTTTTCACAGCATATTTCTCATGCATTCTGTACCGTCTTTTTGTGCCCTCTTCCTTCACCCATCCCCTCGGCTGGCTTCCCGAGACCCCCTAGTCGCACATGTAATTCTTTACTCTGTCAAGATTATGTGTGGTCTGGGGGCATCTTGCCGCGGGCCAGAGCTGGAGGGAGAGTTGGGAAACGCTTGCTTACAAGTGTGTGATGTATTGCGCTCGTCCGTGTACGTACTCTCCTACTATCATACGTACTCTCCTACTATCAATGTCCACCGCAAATTCTGTACTTTTTCTGTGGATGCTACACACGAACTATCCCCTGCTGTTCCCCGCTTCCATCAGCCGGGCAGAGGGCGTGATGACGGGGCCGGTCGAAGTGTGTGGTCATAAAGCTCCGCATGGAGTTCATTCTGGGGTAAAGCTGGGCGAATTTATTGTCGGAGTCGAAGGGCAGGATATCCAACTGAAAAGCATTACAGAAATCTCGGCACTTATTCGCGGAGAGCCCGGCACACACGTTTCAATACTCCTTCGCAACAGTAGTTGTGTGCAGGTCTCGTTCTCGCTTTGCTGTGTGTACACGTTCTCTCTCTGTCTGTGTCCGCTCGAGATTGACACACGATCAACACAAAACAGGGTCAAGAAGGCGAAGCATCATCACAACCCATGTCGGGCAGCACCAGCACTTCTCTGGCAAGCACTCCCGGTCTCTTTTCCCAACCATGGCTCTCATTGAAAATTTCCACTGCCAAAGTCACACTCAAAGAGCCTTGATCTCATTCGAATGGCCTCTCCATACACAGGAAACCCCCCACGGTACTGGTCTTCGTCCTCGCCAAGCGTCAACGGAAAACACAGTACATCAATCACGGACCGTTCAGCAAGTGACGACATGTCCACTATCATAGTAGAATTGACACGAGGAATGGATGGCGCTGTTGGTCTCGCCTTCTTTCGCAAGTCCGCAACTAGCAGTCGCTATGTCGTCACAGCCTGCAAAGCAAATGGGGCTGCCGCGAAAAGCGGGGAGTTGGCGGGGGGCGACGAAATTCTCAAGGTGGATGCTACATTTACTGATGGACTTCCAGTGGAACACGTGACGTCACTCTTAAGGTCCCTTCCTCTGTCAGTGTATGTCATTTTCTTAACGCCAATACACTCTTATGGGGTGGCTACGGTCAGTAGGATCGATAAAGTTATAGGTCTCTTTTGTAGAATAATGTTTCTTTTATAGGGCTCTTTTGCAAAAGAGACCTATAGTTTAATCGATCCTACTAACCAAAACCACCCCATACACTCTCTCGATCTGTCGCGTGCTCTCTTTCTTGCGCGTGTGTGTGCTCTCTCTCTCACGCCCTCGCTCTTGCACTCTCTTGCGCACGCTCTCTCTCTCATTTTCTCGCGCTTGCTCCCGCTCTCGCGCACTCCTTTCCTCTCTGTCCCTCCAATCACTCTACTCTCTCTATACTTTTTCTCGTTCTCTCAGTCCATCTCCCTCCGTGTCCCTCCCTCTTTCTCTTTCTCTTTCTCTCTCTTTCTTTCTTTTTCTCTCTCTCTCTCTTTCGCGCTCACACACTCTCCCTCGCTCTGTGTCTGCGTGTCTCGCCCTCGCTATTGTATGCGCTTTCTCTTGCTCTCTCGTTCTTGCCCAATTTCTCGCTCCCTTGACTACACGCACTCTTTCTTGCCGCTCTTGTTTTCTCTTTTCACGCACCAGCTCATTACGTTGATTCGTTGCAGGGGCGCGCCAGACAGCAAAGTAATCTTGACAATATTCCGGCCTTTGCAAGTTTCAGTCGCAGCATCCATTCACAGTCTGCTTCCCTCTCCGCAGCCCGACAGCATCGGCTCTTCGTCTTTTTCCTCTGCCCATTCCACACGCACACTCCTGCGCCCTACCAGCATGGGCTCGTCCTCTTTTCTCTCCGCCCAATCCCCACCGAGCAATTCAGAACCCAGTCGCGTTCCCTCCGCGCGGCCTGTCGACATGAGCTCTTTTTTATTTCCCGCTCCACAACCCCCAGCAAATGCAAACCCGACTTTTGTCACTCCGACTATTGTCACTGTAGTGCTGACTAGGTCGATGGATGGCACTCTGGGCTTGGCAATCACGCGACACAGAGGTGAGCAGTCGTATAGGGTGACTTGGTGCATGGAGCACGGGGCTGCTGAAACGAGTGGAGAGTTGGTTGTGGGTGATGAAATACTGCAAATAGACGACACGCCTATCATCGGCAATGACGTTCACGATGGGCTGGTCGCTGCACTTCTCAGGTCTCTCGCTTTCTCCCCCCCCTCTCTCCGTCTCTTTCATTCTTTCTCTCGCTCGCTCTCTCCCTTCTCCCTTCTCCGTCTCTTGCCGGTGTCTTCTGTCGCTCTGTCTCAAGCCTCTCTGTGTTCCACTCATACATCCCAAATTCGCTGTATCACTAGTATAATTTGTAATTTCGAAAGAATGAATCCTTTTAATCTCTTGTTGGGTCGATCTTTACAGAGGCACGCCAGGAACTCAGGTACGGTTAAAACTTTGTCGGGTGCCATCAGTAATGTCTCAGGATACAGGTCTCAGCATTTGATTTGTGGATTTCGCCGAACCGTCACTGTGATTCGAATGAGTCTTAAATTCGGAACTACCCTGATTCAGGGAGTATTTATCTCATTACTGTGACTTTAAGTTCGGAGGGCGGCAGCTCGGGGCCAAAACCCCTCGCCGCCGCACGCCCGGGCGTGGTTTGTAGTGTAGCGGGTGCTTGTCTGAGTCACTGAGTCTGCAGGGCTGATGTATAGAATACCCCGTCTGCGCATTTACAGCATTTATTTATAGCTATAATTCAGAATTAATACACGACGTGATGGTTTTGGACGAACCACACTTTTAGAGTCAATGTGCCCTCCTCTTGAAAATCTTTTCCCTGTACACCTATCATTCCCTTCCCCTTACCTCCCTGACCAACTTTCTCAAATTCCTGCACCAGTCCGAAGCCAGCCCCCTCCCTTTACTTTCCCACCAGACCCATATTCTGGAGACTATGTCCCTCGTAATCCTTTCGATCGTGTCCATACTCCAAAGCTAGCACCTTTCTGTAGCTTGCCCTATTTCTCCAGGTTTCATACTGCTCGAATAAACGAGCCAGAGGACACAGTATTTGAGACGAGCAAACAGAACAAATAAAAGCACCCCTCATTGCCTCCCACATTGAATTTTTGAGTGTGTGATCTCCGCCGACTCCAAACTTTCAGCAATTGGTTCCACCGAGGAACAGGAGGACTCTTTCTTTTTTTCTATCAGTCTTTCTTGCTTTCTTGAGGACTGGTCACGGACGCCCGACGTTCGTGACGTGCTCTCTTTAGACTGAAACTTGAAAGACCCCAAGGTGTGGGGTGATGCAGAGAGGAGAGTGCACAAAAGTCCTGCACTAGCACATGGTCCTTCTATGGCAAAGTTTGATATTGTTGTAACAATATCATCTCAGAGCCTTTGCCGCTATCTTGAGATCTCTCCCAGTGCGTGCCTGAATCATTGCGAGGGTGAACAAGGATACACATGTCAATTACATGAAGATCTTGTTCACAATTACGCTCCCCTGTCTCCCTCCACCTCCCAGGTGTGCGGCAGCAAACAAACCTACCATAGCCCGACACGGACTATCATTTTTTGAAAAAAGAATGAAAACAGGAAGTATCAGGATATCATACTGACACGATTGTGTGTCGAAAATAAAGGTTCGTGTCTGTCCGTCGATCGAGTTTGAGATTGTTTCAACAAGTATGGGCCCAACTTGCCTGCTCTCAATCAAACCAATAACTCGTTTTTTACTCAAGAAAACTTAGAACTCCAAATTCGAGCTTTGGGTTTGCAAGTTAACTTGAGAGAAACTCAACGAGCTTAAATCACTCAACTTGTCGGAATCAAACAATTTGTAGACCACTTAGTCTGAGTTTGCGATGGAATTATCTGAAGAGTTTGAGTTTGTCTCAACAAGTATTGGCCAAGCTTGCCTGCCCTCAATCAAACCAATAACTCGTTTTGTACTCAAGAAAATTTTAGAACTCCAAATTCGAGCTTTGGGTTTGCAGGTTAACTCGAAAGAAACTCAACGAGCTTAACACTCATCTTGTCGGAATCAAACAATTTGTAGGTCACTTATTCTGAGTTTGCAGTGGAAATATCTGAAAAGATCTCATGCTCCACGCTCACCCAATTCTACCTCATTACCAATGTATTCTTGCTTTCCCTTTTTCTTTTCTGCTGTCTTGCGCTCGTAGAGGCCGCTGCCGCCGTGGTCCTTGCACGTGCTCATCCACCGCTGGTGGGGCAGAAAAAGGAAGAGGAGAAAGGGGAAAAGGAACTAGGGAACAGAGGGAGAGACCGACCGGGGAGAAGGAGAGAGGGTTGGTGGAGCACGCAACTCTGTAGCGATTGGTTAGAGGGAGGGGGGGGAGGGCAGAGGGCATTGCTAAATACATTTTCACATACCTAATACATGTGTGTTACGTGAGGGAAGTTGTTTAGCGAAAAATCGTTGCCCAGAATTTTCACCATGCATATGATCTGCAACATCCTGTCAAGGTATATATACATGTATATTTTGGTACAGAGGTTCAGTTTAGCAAGAAATCGTTCCGTTATTCAGAATTTCCACCATGTATCCGATCTGCAGCATCATGTCAAGGTATATGATACATATGTATCATGTAAAGGGCTTAAATTCAAGGAGAAATAGTTCCATTATTCATACTTTCCGCCATTTATCCGATTAATCACATTGTCGGGTCTCTCCCCCCCGTTTAGGGGGACCCAGACCCCTTTCCCCTCCCTTTTGGACCCCCCAGACCCCCTGTACTCCCTTTTGGGGGGGGGAGGTAACCCCCCTGTACCCCTTTTTTGGGGGTCCCTTCGGTTCCACCAGTCTTTTAGGGGGTACGGTCCCCTCCTCAACCCGGGCGCGAAGCAACCTACTAGTAAGCCGCGGCAGCAACCAGGTGCAGCAGGGGACCGTAGGCCGGGGTGACCCTCGGCGGCGAATTTTGGTTTCATCCAAAAAAAACCAAATTTTCCCCGGAAATTTTTTGGATTTAAAAAAGAATTCCAATTTTTTGGGTGGGAGAATTTGATTCAAGAAATTAGTTTGAATAGATGATTTTGATTTCCGATTTTCCGTACCAATTTGGGAAAAAGAAATGAATCCAATTTTTCCCGGGGAGAAAATTTGATTGAAGAAATTTTAGAATTTGATTAAAGAATTTTTTTGGAATAGACTAATTTTGATTTCAGATTTTCCGTACTAATTGAGATTTTTGTCACGTTGACGACCACAAGCTTTTTGTCTTTTCGCCTGGGACCGTCAAATTAATGACCGAGCGGTCCCGGCCCAGTCGAGGTTGAAACTCACTAAGGAGCAATTCCGGTACAAATTGCTTTCTTATGAATTATAACCCATCAATCCAAATCAGTCTATGAGAACGCGGAAAAAAAGGCGCCGGTGTGCAGGACCGGGCCGTGTAAATTAGGGTGTAACAATTTAGGCGGAGGTGGATTTTTGTTGAAAGTAAAGCGGTTAGTCCGAAAGTGCATCGGAACACGGAAACAGGTTTTCTCAGAGTTTTCTTGTTTTTGGCTTTCCATTGAAGAATTTTGGAAACAAAGGAACTTTTCACAGGTGTCGTCAATGAAATCAACCTCAAAATCATGCAGATTTTTAATTGACGATCGACGATCGACCGTGATTCTCTGTAGGTGAATCGGCATCGACCGTCGACTCGGATATCGACGTATTCTCTCGCTAGTAAATCAGCATCGACCGTCGATATCGACCGTGACCGATCGACCGGGTCGATAAATCGGTGGATAGGTGTCGATATTTGGATAGGTGTTGGGACCACTTCTCACCACAAATGGGACCATGACTTCTTGGTAGATGTGTGTCCAGCACCATTTCTCACCACCTATTGGACCATAGGTCAATGGTCCTTTTTTTCTACTTCTCGGGAAAACGCGGTCGATTATTTTTTTTGGTTATGAATCCACATCGACAGTCGATTTCGACTGATTTTTTTCTGAAATCGACGGTAATGAATTGTAATAGTAATCCACATAATAATCATACTGACGGTGGGGTTGGGTACATCTCGAACGAACGTGGATTCTCAGTGGAATCCAGTTTACATCGATTCTTCAAGTTTGTCGTGGAAACGAAAAGATTTGTTGGTAGGTTTGTAAACGTGAACTTGACGCGGCAAACCAGCAGCCAGCTCTCGAGCAGGGCTGCAGAAGGCAAATGCCGAGCGCTAGGAAATTATTTTTCCGAGCGAAGTTGCTATATGTTCCTAATATCAAAATGTACAAGAGACTGAGATCTAGTTCTGTGCACAACTTCAGGGCTTGCGTTTGGAAAACCGATGCGTAGTGGCAACTTCCGGGAAAAAAACGTGTTTCGACGCAGGAAAAATTGGATTTTGCCATTGCGCTACGGTTTTCCAGACGCAATTCCCGAAGTTGTGCACAGACCTAGATCTCGGGTTCCTTTACATTTTGATATTAGGAACATATGTCAAATTCGCTCGGAAAAATGATTTCCCAGCGCTCGGCGTTTGCTTTCCGCAGCCGCTGGCTGCTCGAGCGCTGGCCGCAGGTTTGCCGAGTCAAGTTCACGTTTACAAAACTATCGACGAATCGTTTCGTTTCCCCAACAAAAAAATCAATGAAATGCGTTGTAAACTGGATTCCACTGAGAATCCGCGCTCGTTCGAGAAATACCCAACCCCACCTTAACATAAACAATGCTTGAAATCCAAATTTAATCTACTATGATCGATTTGTGTTTTGTTCTATTCCTCGTTTGTTTGTATGTCTGCGTATGCGAATGTCTACTTCAAAACAATATGCAAATGTATACGTCAATCAATATTCAAGGGTCCGAGGTCCACTGCGGGAATGCCGTCCGATCCGGTCAGGCGCTTCTGGGCTACCTTATTACTGCGCACCACTTGTATGCATCTCTGTTGTAATGGAGTTGCTAGCTGTGTGACGGCATTACAAACCAAAAACCAAAAACACGGTCGATCCAATATCGACCGTATTTTCAAGTAGGTGAATCAGCATCGACCGTCGATATCGACCGTATTCTCAAGTAGGTGAATCAGCATTGACCGTCGATATCGACCGTATTTTCAAGTAGATGAATCAGCATCGACTGTCGATATCGACCGTGACAAATCGACCGGTCGATTAAAAAGCAAGCGACTGATCGACGACACCTGTGGAACTTTTCACCAGAATTTACTTTACTCATAAAACAACGCATGCATATTTGTCCCTATTCACGGACTGTTGGAATATCCAAGCAAATTCTGATTTAGACATATTTTGGGCCTGTGACAGTCGATTCTGAGGAGGTTTTGCACAATTTTGCATTTTGGTGCCACGGATCCAGACCTGCCACTTTGTTTATTGCACCTAAGAACTGCATTTTTTGAGGCGCATCTTTTGAGCCCATCAAAAACTTGGCAAGTCTGGATCCTGAAAAGTTACAAGGTTTTCAAGGAACCCCCCTGTACCATTGCACCTTTTTGTTTTGTTTTGTTTGAAGCCGCCACAGCGCTAGCGCGCCAATTTCATCAGGAATGCACACAGGTGGTGTGCAGTAATAAGGTAGACCGGAGCCGCCTGGCTTTTAGGCACTCCCGCTATTGGTGTTATTTTTATGTATTGTTTGTTGATTGATGTTTTCAAGTAGACATTCGCATACGCAGATATGCAACAACACGAGAAATAGAACACAACACATTTTATGGATTACTGTTACAGTTGATTTTGATTTTAGTCACTGGCGCAAGTAGTAAATTTAATATTTGAATTTGACATTTCATTGTTTATGTACCACTCATGTCTCTATCGAGTTTCAATGCATTCACACATATATGTCATTGTTATTTTTTCTTGTTGAGAGGACTAAGGTAGACCTAAGCACCGGACGACGGTGGATGTACGATCGGAAAAATACACACACGACATCAACTCATGTAAACAGGCAAACAGATACGGAGTGTGCGTGGGGGAGACCAAGATTACTACAAACAGTGTTTAAAATGTTATTGTTTAGATCTTTCGTGACATGTCACGAAAGGGCTACTGCGTGACTATATCACGTAGGAGCGAGTCAAAACTACTGCGTGAGTCACTTGAGTTCACATAGAAACGACGGTGGGCTAACAATGCAAGTGTCTTATTTGAAAG
>Ga0105054_10009786_pt1 | contig 12349 bp, 6 predicted proteins | sample BON02_FD_78091 | JGI IMG/M metagenome (GOLD analysis project Ga0105054, IMG submission 78091) | Freshwater microbial communities from Lake Bonney liftoff mats and glacier meltwater in Antarctica - BON-02 (megahit assembly) | ecosystem: Environmental > Aquatic > Freshwater > Ice > Glacier... | reverse complement strand
CACCCCCCTCCTCTCCCCTCCCTCTTCCCGTTTCGCGCCTTCAAATTCCGCTTCTTTATCCATTCCTCTCCTCTTTCCTTCTTTTTGAACCTTCCTCACGAAGGCAGCACGTGCATAGAACTCTTTGCGTGTTGTCCCCCTTTGCGTTCCGCCCCTCTCCTTCATATCATCTTGCTGTCATTTCCTCGCTTCTCTTCATTTCCTCCTTCATCGCATTCGAGAGTCCTCACTCAGGCAGTGCATGCATATAACTCTTTGTGTTCCTCCCCCCTTTGCGTTCCGCCCCTCTCCTTCATATCATCTTCCTATCATCCCCTCTCTACTCGCTTCTCTTCATTTCTTCCTTCATCGCATTCGAGATTCTGGATCCTGTCGGCTCCTTCTCGACATGCGGCATGTCGAACTTCCGCTGTGTATTTACCTGTTTGTTTCTTTCCGAAGAGTCCCCCCACTTCCGCTGTGTTTCTACCTGTTTGTTTCTTTCCGAAGAGTCCTCCCTGTCCCCTGGAAAATCTTGCAGCGGTGTGCCATTTCCCATGATTTTTTTGGGTCGAGTTGCAGCGCATCCCAAAAAAATTCCAACCCCCCTTTCATGGCGTTTTCTCGGAGTGCGACGCCCTCCAATTTTTCGCTTTTTTCTTGGATTGCGACAGAGTTGAGGTTCCGATTTCTGATGTTTTTGATCCGGTACAAAATGCGCACTCAGTTCATTTTTACACCTCCTTGTAGTTGTCGCAATTCGACGTTGTTTTGGAGTCACTGTGCGGCGCAGAAATCCGGGGAAAATGGAGAAATCTCCAAGAATTGGGTGTGACTCTGTGGTGCGCGGAAGCTTGAGGCTAAAGCCCGTCCGCCTCCGCGTGCATGTGTTTGAGATCTGGGTGTCTTTTGTTCACTATGTTTCTCACCCCGTGAGAATATATGTCAGAATATCGTATGTCGACTGCTTCAAACAAATCCACAGACTCAGACAACAACCCCCTTTTCCATGGCCACAGAACCCCCCCCCCCTTGCCCCCCTTAGACCCTTCAAAATATTCATGCTTCCAGAATCATGTGCACCCTCAATCTCGTAGCTGAGCCCGAAAAAAAAATCAGGCAACAGAGTATCTTAAAATGATGGGTCTGTTTTCAGTGGGTCTGAGTTTTTTTTGGACTAACCATGAAGAGTATGAGTCAAATCACTATTTCCAACAACTTCAAAATTCAAAAGCCTGGCAAGATGACTGCTTGACTGCACTGACGGCGTAGACGCAGAGAAACAGATCCAGGGCACGCACATAGATACGTCTCCTCGTGAGGGGTGCTTGAAAATGGTCTCTCATACCTCGAATGTGTAATATCCACTCACTATCATTTCTTCAAATCTTCACAATTTTAATTACAACTTCCAAATCTCTCTATTAACTAAATTCTGGCTTCTCAATTATTATCTGATGTTACTGGTTGATGCGGGTGTATACATTGTGCGTGCATGTGTAGGCGAAAACCAGTGTGTATGTATGTGCAAACTCGGTGTGCTTCATTGGGCATTCTTCGGGCGAGGCAAGTAGAGAGTGGTTGCGTGGACCAGGCGGTCGGGCGGTCGTGCCAGCACAACCGGCAGCGTACCGTCTTTAGTAAATGCACAACCCACGACGTTGACTGCAGCCTGCGTCAGAGGAAAAGGAAAATTTCGAGGAACGAAAACTGCGTCAGTAGTGGAGGGTGGTGAGGGCTTCCAGGGGACAAGAAAGTGGGATGAGGACCATGCATGCAATGATGGCACTTTCGTTCTTGAAAAGCATTGGCGTGTTGCAATGTCCGAGATGTTCAAAAATCCGTGATGGCAAATTACAAAAAAATGGACTGACCGAGGTGGTGGGCAGATATTTGTCGACCAGTTCGGGCTCGCCATCCACGCTTACGTCCCTGTTACACGCTCCACAAAAACAAAGTCAGGTGTCTGCACCATATTTTACGCACGCACCTTGACATCATGTAGACTGATGCACACACACATTGAAGATTGTTCACGAGAGAATGGACGAACGAACCAGATATGCACGCTATTATCGAGGCAGACAGCGCCCACAAATGCAGAGCACATGGAAAAGTTACAGCCCAGCAAACAGTCCTCGAAGGAAATACGACACAGCTCGCTGCCTGTGCCCACATGCCACACAATCACTGTCTTGTCCATACTACCCGAGCACACACGCATCTTGTCCGACGTGCTGTCGTGCGCAGAAAATGCGCATGACACAACAGCCTCGGTATGACCACGCAACCTGCATATTACAGGCAACTCAACTGTAGCTTCACTGCCTCTGTAAACACCGTCAGGAATATCCCAGATGCGCAGGGTCTTGTCCTCCGAGCCAGTGCAAAGACGGCGCGAGTCGTCAGACCATGCCACGCACAGCACACCCTTACGGTGTCCCTCTGCCCGGCCACGGAGCTCCTCGGTGGCAAGGCCAGTGGCATCCCACAGCAATAGCATCTTGTTGGTGTCGCTGCCGGCAACCAGTTTACCGTTTGGGGAGAAGCTCGAGGCAATCACATCCTTTTGATGCCCATCGAAAAAGCGCGTGCTTGTTCCCACGGCTTCCCAGAGACGCAACGATCTGTCACGTGACGCAGTACACAGCGACGTGTCATCAGGCGAGAAGCGGCAACAATTGACACTCTGCGAGTGGCCAGCTAGGTGAGACTTGACACTGCAGCTCCATGCGCCATCTTTCAAGCCTTCAACGTCCCAGATCTTCACCTCCAGGTCTGAAAGCACTGCAGCAACCATCTTGAGATTGTTGGAAAGCGAGACAAAAGCGCATAAGTTGCGCACGAGCGTCGGTGCCTCAGTCACTACGTCCTGTTCATCGAGTCTCTTTGCAGGAGTGGCAAAGGGTGTCAAAAGACTGAGTAGAATCATCTGGTCGTTTCGGCCCGCAGTGATGATGCGCGACTCGTCTGGTGTGAAGGCTACTGCCGAAATACCACCGCAATGCTGGATGGCGTTGCTGACGGCGCTTGCCCGCGACGAGACACAGGGGTATTGGAAGACAGACAAATCGCCAGAGGAATCTCCTACCGCCACCAGCTTGCCCTGCGCGGAGCGTTCAACACAGGTAGGGACAACATGATTGGGAAGAGCCGCCGCAATCGCCTGTACATGCCAACCCAACGAGAGCGTCCAAGTGTGCCATGGCTCGTCGCGCAACTGGATCTGAGTCACCTGTTGGATATTTACATCACCGTCCTTAGCAGGAGTCATTGACCAGTGCATCACTGTTCTTCCTATGTTCGAGCAAGTGTGGATGTACTGCACACCATCGGGCGTCTTTGCGGCGCTCCAATCAATCGCTGATACTGGTCCTTCATGCCCGTCACATGATTGAATGTGTAAGTAACCAGCAGATACTTTATAGAGATCAAGGATGGCATCACCAGCACCAAGTCCCAGCCATTCGCCGTCGGGAGAGTACCTCAAGGCAAAGATTCCGACATTCTGCCGCGAGGTTGAATGTTCTTGGCATCGAGCGGTGCCGTAGTCGAGCACAAGGCCGTCGACGTCGTCAAGAGTTGACATGTTCAGGATCCGCAGTTCGCCACTATGCAGACCCACTGCGATGTGTTCGCCTTTGCCCGCCTCTGGCATGCCTGCAGTGGCAGAGTCGGAGTATGCCTGTGAAACTGCCACCGCATTAGCGGGCGAACCAAGCGAGCGAAATTGAATGGAGCTTTTGTCTTTCCAATTCAACACCCGCACCGCGCCATCTTCTCCAACACTGACAAGCAAAGGTTTGGAAGGATGCGCGGCCAACGCAGTGATTGCGCCCTTTGTGTGTCCCTGTAAAAATAGTTTCGATGCACCGTTGCGGGGATTTAGAGTGTGGATTGCATTCGACGAGGTTCCCACCATGAGCTCTGAACCATTCCATGCCAACGCACGCACGCACGCACCACCTGCTCGAACACTAGCAGCCGATCCCTCAGACTTCTGAATCAGGCCGAGACCTTGGTCGTCGGATCCTTTCGCAGGTGTCAGCTCGAGCCGTGTGGGCCAGCCCATCCCTACTTTCCATTCACGAATTGGTGCAGTGTTGTCCTTTCCACCAGAAATGACCGTGCCGCCGTGCACGAGCAGGTCGAAGACAGGGCCGCTACAACACTGCACATTCCAGACAGCCTTTGTATCTCTCCAGATAAAGACTCGCCCATCTTTTGAGCCGGTGAACGTGATGTCCTTGGACGCGCTCACGTGGGTTGGATCAGTAAATGCAATTGACAGCATGCTCTCTGAGCCACATCCAATGTCGTATGTGCCTTTGCGACCGACCAGCTTGCCGCGTTGCAGGCTCCAGAAGCGTACGTGTCTCACGCCGACGGTGACAAAAGACATTTCGCCCGATCGCACGTGGGGGTTGAAAGCGATGGATATGATGCGATTTTTGCCAGCGCGATCTTCTTTTGCCACCGTCGTGCCCTGCACATAGTCGTAGACCACAATCGTCATCTCTCTGGAATCGTCGCCGCCAATAGAGGCAATCCAAGGATCTTTCTCGGCAAAGCTCAACGCTGTAATACAGCTTTCGTGATCATCGACGAAACGCTGCTTCACGGCAAAGGAATACCCATTCCAGATGAACAATTCTGGCTTTGCGCCTATGGTTGCAGACGCCAGAATTTCCTTGTCATGATTCACTGCCAAACACATAACGATATCGTTGTGATGTGAAAATGTCTTCTGCTTGTTTTGTGAGCGATCGTGCACAATGATGGAGCTTCCGACGGGATAGACCACTTCCCCGGCTTTGAGCACACCAATATTTCGGCTGCTCGTACGCCCGTTATAGCCGTGCATAGAATCGAAGGTAAGACGAAAGAGCGGTGCACTTTCAAGGCTGCCCACATCAGCAGAATCCAGTTCGTCCCAGCCTGTTGGCGCCGAAAAATCGAGCTTCTTCTCTGTCTTCTTTGCTTCGTCGACGTGATTCTTCTTGGAAACACCCCGGCGTGCCTGCAGCAGAGCATCAACATCGCTTTCGGCATCTGAGGCCTCTCCTGTATCTTGTGCTTCAGCTTTCTTCTTGGCTTTTTTGACATACGGGATCAGGTAAACAGATAATGGAAATATCTGGCCCTCAGGCACATCCGAAGTAAAAGACAGCATCCATCGATATTCATGCTCGATCCAGTGCCAGCATTGTCGGAAATCGAGCTCTGTCTTGACGGAAAAGCTGATCCTCGACTCGTTTTTGAGCTTAATGATTTCAGCCTCGCGCATCGACGGGTGCAGACATCGCAACCGCATTTCCGAAACTTCAGTCCACCCCTCTTTTGTATTGATATTAAACTTTTCGTACAAGAAACAAAAGGATTTGACCACGCCCTCCGCGTCCTTTTCGTGCACAAATTGCTCAATCATCAACAGTACTTCGTTCCAACACACATTGGCATCCAAAGGTAAAATCATGGGCTGGCCACTAATTTCCCTGCCAATCAAGGTCATGTCGATCTGCTCAAAGGTGAAGTCAATTACTTGCAGACGAGCCTCCTGGAGTTCCCTCGTCGCGGGTTCGATAATACGAACGATATCAGATCGAACACCCCGACGTTTCAGCTCATCAATCTCTTTGCGTGAGATTTTCCAAAACCTTTCGCGATCAAGTAAAGTAAAGTCCTTCTTTGCAGCCCTTTGTGCACGGGTAATTTGCCCGCTCAGACCGACCTCATTGGGCGACAGCAGCCGCCACTGCAAAATGCAGACCCCATCGCCACCAACGGAGTAGACCCGTGAAGCGTCGCAAGAGAAGCACGCTGAGGCAGTTTGCGTGGCAGGGTGCACAACCGAAGCGGCCCTTGCTTCCGGGAGCACTGGAAAGTTGAGCAGATGCATGCCGTCCGTAGTAGTCGCCAAAATCAGATTGGGCACATCCAAATCGCTCTTGACCAGCTCGCAATCAAAACTCCCGCCGAAGTTTGTCAATACATCAATGCTCCGGATTCGCTGCCCAAATTTATTGTTTTCCCAAGAAATGCCATTTACTGGCCACCCAACCGACGACGTCCACGAGCCCCAGACTTGATCGCGATTAACTTCTCGGCCTTGGCGCGCAAACGTTTTCAATTCCTTTCGACTCACGTCCCAGTAGGATAGTTTTAGTTCTGCAGTAGAGGCCTGGAGAGTTTTGCCATCATAGGACCAATCAATGCTGTTCACAGCACTGTGTGAGATATGTGCACCACCTGTCCACACGTACCCTTGAATCACATCAAAGATATCTATGTGTCCACATGAGCTACCGATTGCAAGCTGCAGCGAGTCTGGCGAGAATTTCATACACACAAAATCTTCACGCTGATATTGATTTTCGATCTTGATGCTGCTCGATACCATCTGGCCCTTACCGGTACCCATCGAGTACTGGAAGACTGCAAGCTTCGCTCCCACCAAGCCGGCTGCCAGATGATGGCTGGTCACTTGTGCCTTTGGTGCCCATTCTACACAGTTGATCTCATCTTCGGCAAAGCCAGCCGCTAGCAACATGCGATTTTCAGCGTCCCAGACCTTGCAAGACTTATCTGTGCCCACAGTAGCAAAGATCAAACTGTTAGGATGTGCTGCCACCCCCTTGACAGAGCCGCCAAGGTGTCCCTGCATCACGAGTTTTTGCTTCTTTGATGTGAATTCCCGCAGGACGATTTCATTGCAGCCTGTACCCATGAGGACTAGCGTCTCATTATCAGACGAGCCGGTCGGGACTATGAGACTCTTGGGGACTAAAAGACACTTAACACTCTTCACGGTCAGTGCAATCTCGATGTTTGGCACAGGGATGAATCCGTGAATACTTCCTTCGTTTTGATTCAAGTTCTTGGCACGCTTACAGATCTCGCCTATGTCGAATTGCTCGTCTTTCTTTGTCAACTTGGCTTTGTCATCGCTGCTGCTCAAGTTCCAGAATGTGACCTTGCCATCTGAGCCCGAACTGACAATCTGGTCAGAGATTGGATCAGGAAACAAATCAAGATCCAGTACGGGCACTCCCAAGCTACCTCCACTGTTGTGCGCACACTCAACAACGCTGATGATATGATCATTCGACATGAGATAAATGCTACCGTTGTCTGCGCCCATGACAACAAGAGACTTCACAAATATAACACAGGTAAAGGTCACACACGAGTCAAATTCCCCAAAAAAGGCCCTTTGGTACACGAGCTGATAAGGACTTTCTAGATCAGGCCTTGTCACTGTCCACGAACGGATATGTCCCTTTCCGACAGTAACAAAGACATCTTGGCCGTTTTCTTGATAGCAGCCCACGGCCAGGATATCTGACGAACCTCCAGAGCGCCAAACAAGTGGCTTGTGGTCTTTGGACGTGGCAATGGTGTCCGTGAGATCGTACACTGCGATCTTGTGGAATTCGTCGCCACCAACTGTCATGATTCTGCCACCGAGTTCCACAGAAATCGCAAAGCAGACTGCAACAACTCCATTTTTGTGAAAGCCCTGGAACCTATTCATGACAAGCCCATCTGTAGATCGCCACACAACCACCGCTGGATCTTCGCCGGCTTCGGCAGTAGCGACTCGGAGAGCATCTTCGCTGAGTGCCTGAGAAATGATGCTCTTCATGCCAAGCTGCACTAGTCGCTGCTGATTGGCATGTATGTTGTAGATGACTGCAACACCCGCAATGTGGTAGAGAATTTCGCCCGTCCAGGCCAAATCCTTGCCAGCATTTTTGCGGTGAAGGAAAACGACGTTGCCCTTCATGTCATGCCCACGGTAGCCATATGCATGCTCCAGTTGGAAAACAAAGCTGGGTGCCTGTGTGGCAGTCTCAAATACTTTTCGAGTCGGTTTCCACTTGAGCGGTGCCAGCATGGACGAAGCGGTATCACCTGTTGAGACATCTTGTTCTGCAATCGTATGCATGCCAACACTACCAAGGATGGAAGTAAGTTCCGGGTGATAAGTAGGAGGATTGAAAAAATGACGCCATTGTATAACACAACGATCTGTTCCACCAGCTGAAACAATCTGCCTATCGTTGTTGGAAAATTGCACGGCGACTGGAGAATGCGAATGCCCATCAAATTGATTCCCAGGCAAGCCCTCAGGGCACGGGAAGTGACAAACCGCCAGAGAACCCGAAAAATGAGCCATCACTATGAGCTGATTGCTCTGGGAGCGTGCCACAGCTGCCACATGTTGGATGCTCTCAAAGCATTCTGAAAGTATTTTCACCGGCCATCCGACCCTACTAGTCCAAGATTCCAGCTCTAGTGTGCTAATGATTTGCTGGTTCGTCTCACGCCGCACCGCTGGTAGCGGTCCCCAATAAAACAAACCACCCCGGTCGCAAGTGCTCTGCACATATCCTGGTGGGCGCAACGACCAATCCAACGATATAATGGGACCCTGGTGTTTATCGCCTGCATATGATGAAAATACCAAATATCACAACGCAGTCCTCAAAAAATCGACTGCAAGAAGATCTGAAACCGATGAGACATCATCGCACAAAGAAAGTACAGTCAAAAGGTAAAGTGTACATGCAAACTCACCATCGGTCCTCGACGTTGCAACAAAAGTGAGCACTCCTGCTAGATTGACGTTGAAAAAATCGATGAGGCCATCTGTCCGCCCAACAGCAACATAGCGTTGTCCAAGCACATCACCAGAGAAACGGATTATAGACGCGGGGCCCTCGCCGCTCGCTCGAGCAAGTTCTTGGAATGCCCAAGAATCCGGCCCTTGGCCGTCTTCTGCCTTTTGCAAGCAAGCTTGGTAGACCATTAATGTCCCATCAGCAGCAGCAATGGCAAGTTGGTTGCCCTCTGACGAAAAGTCGACAGAGACAACCGACTCTTCGAAACCCTTGGCTGCAAGCAGACACTTGTTACACGTGTCCCACATCTTGAGCACACTGTCGCTGCCGACCGAAAACGCTAAAGGCTGCGTTGGGTGCGTGATCAAGTCCGTGATACTTCCACCCTGTCCTGCCACTAACAAATTACCTGCTAGCGGCACGTGCGTTGTGGCATCTTTGAAGATCTTTGATTCCTCGTTCAAAGACACTTGCAAAATTTCATCAGTATTCGTACCAATGAGTAAAGTTGGGCCAGTTGAAATCTGGGAGAAGAAAACACTCTTGCCGAAGGTAGCTGATGACACGGAAACAGGAAGTCCGGCGACGAGTTGGAAGATGCAAATACTCTCATGCATCACGAGGTCGATTTCAGTTTTGCTCTTGTCCTTAGGGTTGAGGTAAGTTTTGAGCTTCCACGTTTTGACCAGTCCATCACCCCCACACGAGGCAATCAGCAATGTGTATTTGTCGTGGCGAATATCAAAGACTGGGCCAGTGTGTGCTGCCGCCACCTGGTTTAGCACTTCAGGGCGCCACTCTCCATCACTCATGATGGAGCCGAAAAGATAGATCTTACCGTCCATTCCTCCTGTCAACGTCACGCCCTTTTGTCCAGCATGCTGCGCAAAATTGGCTGGGTTGACATCTAGGCATTGCATGGTGCACTTTTGCACATGCTTGCCAAAAACACCTTCCCTTCCAATCATCTTTGCACCACTGTTCGTCCAAAACTTGACATGTAGAACACCGCAAGTGATCACACTCTTTTCATACGGGGAAAAAGCACAAGCCAGAATGCGTCCACTACCGCCCTTGCCCGCAGCAACCGTGCGCTTCGCATGCCAATCGAGAAGGTATATTGTGTGGTCTTTGTCAGCACCGACTGCAGCAATCTGCGTTCCATCCGGTGAGAAGGCCAGCGCTGAAACACCCGATTCAAAACCCCCAAAGCCTGGAAGACCCCCACCATCAAGCCGGGCAACACACACAAGGGCTTCGACGTTCCACACGCAAATCGCAGGCGAAATGCCACAATCTGCAGAGGCCACGTGGATACCATCAGGATGCAATGCCATAGACATGATATCGTTTTGATGCTCGCGAAAAAAATTCTGAGATTGAGCCTGGTGATCAAAAACAACGCACAAGGCTCCTGCATTATACAAGAGCTCGCCACTTGCCACGACAAACAAGTTGGCATTATTGTTGTGCCCACTATAGCCATGCACGAATTCAAGTTCTAAATGGCTGGTTGGTGGCTCCTCATGCTCCAGTCGTCGTGCAACTGATGCAATCATCATTGTCTCCATCTGGGAATTGCACGGCACTTGATACAATGGCTTGTGTGCCTCTGCCTTGCTCACCAACACCTTCACCAACGGATCCAACGTGGTCTCCATGAGTCTCCACTGCAGGATGCTCTGATCTTTGCCTCCCAGTGTCAGCAGCTTTTGACTATCGCTCGCAAATCTCAGCCTAGTCACCAAAGGTGAATGACCGGTGGCAACACGTGCTGATGAAAGAGCATCGATACAAGGGAAGTGGAGCAATTTCACTTCGCCATCACAGCTGCTGACAGCAATCATCTGAAAATCTTTGGTAACGTCAATGGAGAAAATTTTGTGCTCGTTTCCACAAGCCTGTAGGATTCCTTTGGCATACCAACCCAATTTGCAGTGGTATGTGTGCCACTCGGCATTTTCTAAGTCATCGATGCGTCTGATCTGCAATTTTGCAGGAACGTCCCAATAAAGAAGCTCTAACGATGAGCTCACACTTCGCAGAATTTGGCTCCCCTTCTCCCTGCAACATTTCAATCATGTGAGCGGTCTGAGAGAATCTACTCAAAATGCACAGAAGCAAAAAACGAAAAATTTAAATCAAAAATGTCACCAGTCAATTTCTGTGATAGGCGACGCGTGACCCTTAAGAGTCGCCACGAAAGTGCACTGTTTTCCAGCCACATCGTACATGTCAATCCAATTGGGATCACGACCGACGGCCAGAAAATGGTCGTTGGGAGCAAATTTGACAACATGAACAGCATGCGATCTCTGCTTCTCGGGCGCAAGCATTTCTGCCTTCACCCCAGTACCGTGATGAACAAAAATATGTCCGGATTTGAGTCCCACTGCAAAACACTCTCCATTATTAGAGAAGTGGACAGCACCAACGGGTGCGTCCATCATCCGTTGCTCAAGACACTTTTTATGCATGAGATCCCACAAAATGAGATTACCATCCGCGCCACCGCTGAGCATAAGATCAGGATTAGACGGATGCAGCGAAAGAGACTGGTTGAGAGCTTTTGCAGAATGTCCACCTGCATGACCTATCACAACGAGACTGTTCTGGTTGGAGATTTCGTTGATTTCAAACACCTGATTATTTGAGGTTCCCACGATGATGGCCGGAGGATTTTCCCTGCAGGAAATACTTTTGATAGCAACAGGGTCGGCGCAGCCAATCTCCGCTCGTATATCGCTCGATTTTAGATATTGTAAATCCGCAGAGCCGAGCTTAACAGAAAAACGCCAGCGGTGCAGTATCCCGTCTTTACCGCCAGACAATACAGTTGATTCATTGCACCACAGCTCAAAGATAGGTCCTTTATGCGCCTTCTCAATAGTCTTGACATGCATTAAACTGCCACTTGACATTTTGAAGACGTATAAACTTCCGTTTTGCGTCGCAGCCACCACACAATTCTTCGATGGAAAACATATGGTCGGCATAGTCTGCAGGATTCCCTTCCCTTTAGAATCACCTGGAAAAAGGAATCAAAATGACCCCTCGTTTTACACACCAGTCTCCTTCGTGACGCACGAGCCAGCAAAAAAACGAAACAACAAGGACAAAACAACAAAACACGACACATGCTCTAGAAAAACAGTGAAGAATGAGCATCTCACCGGTCCAGCTATGTCCTTTGAGCACATCGTCCTTGAGGGACCATCCGCGGATGTGATTCACACCAGAGGTCACAAAAGTCATGGTGGCAGCCTCGTCGTATGGATTGTTTTTCACAGCAAGAATTTTGTTGCGGTCAATCTGCTGGGCCACGTGCAGCTTCCTCTTGCGCCTAATCAATCTTTCCAAGTTAGAGAGAGTTGCATCCTTGTCAAGGAAAAAGGACAGGAAAAACAAAACAAGCAGAAACAAAGACCTACCATTCAAAAATCTCGACAATGGCCTCAGCGATCTCGCTCACGACAATAAGCCTGGTGCTGTCACTTGAGAAGCACACGCTCACCACGGAGCCCATTGGATTTGCATTGAGTCGCATCAGAGCCTCCATCGTCACGGAACTCCAAACAAAAATAGTGCTGGAAGATCCGTTGTCGCCAGTTGCGACTAGCTGTCTATCTTTGTGTAGAGTTACAGCCACAATCTCATCTGTATGCTTGCGAAAGAAGCACTGACGCCCAGTGTCGACATCGTGCACTACAGCAACAGTAGCAACCGTGAAGAGCACCTCGCCTGTT
>Ga0105054_10009785_pt1 | contig 12351 bp, 13 predicted proteins | sample BON02_FD_78091 | JGI IMG/M metagenome (GOLD analysis project Ga0105054, IMG submission 78091) | Freshwater microbial communities from Lake Bonney liftoff mats and glacier meltwater in Antarctica - BON-02 (megahit assembly) | ecosystem: Environmental > Aquatic > Freshwater > Ice > Glacier... | reverse complement strand
TTAAGAAGCAGGGTGAGGATCCGGACACCCCAGGTCATCTAAGGGGGGACAGGGTGAGGTTGGGACATCGGCGATCTCGGATCGTGGGTGCGTCTCCTTTGGCTCGCTCACGATGAAGCCCTGGGACCGTACATAACGATTCCCCAATTTTGGTTTAATAAAACAAAGCAACACACTGCAGGGTGAAAGTTGGTGGTGTGGGCGTCGAGGGCATGATGACGTCAGAAAAAGTTGGAGTACATGTGTGAGAAGATAAATAAATAAATAAATAACTCTCTTTGTACTCTTGCTTCATAGCTGCGTGCCTTGTAGCTCGCTTTCGGCTCTTGCTTTCTAGCTCGCTTTCTTTCTTTCTACTTTCTGCTCTTTCTTTCTTTCTACTCTTTAACATGTTGCGTTTTGGGTTGCCAAAGTCACACAGACGGCACAAAGATTAAAATGATAGAAATTTCAAATTGATTGATGATTGTTTTTATTACTTGTAAGAGTAATTTAGTACCCTTGCGGACTCTATGTACCTCAGATCCATCTAGATGTGAGTTCTCGGTTTTTGGAGTTTTTTTCCGGATGAGAGTTAATTGATCCCTAAGAGGTGAACTACAGCACACCTATAGCGATACAATTTTGGAGCGCTGGGGCGAGAGAACATATTCTAACCTTAAGCACAAAAGCGCGCACACCTTTTGTGCTTAAGGTACGCACACCACTTTTCTCTTGCCGATTCCTGGCTCATGCTTCTGACCCTCGGGTCCGAGTCGGGAGTAAGCAGACATGCAACACGCAGATATGCAACACCTGCCGATCTCGCATCAGCATATCAGCATGGTGGTGCTTGGCCATGCATCAACAGGAAAGAGGGGGAAAAAAAGAAGGCGAACTGGTGGCGAATTTTGATTGTGACGACAGGACACCTTGTCAAGCTGCACTGTAGCAAGGTCGTGACAGTCAATGACCACTACCCCTCAACTGACCACTTCCTTACTACTCATTTTTTGTGCGTGTGTGTGCGAGTACTTTTGGGCGAGAGGTAGAGTGTTGTGTGTCTGGATACATATTTTCGTCACCTCTCCTACAGTCACTGACACGCTGAAAAGCTGCGGGGATAGTAGCATGAGGGGATGGTAGCTTGTTGCGGCGACAGGCATGAGAAGCTCGACTGGCGTTATGGTATGGACATGAGATGAGGCGAGGAGACGACACCTTGTCAAGCTGCACTGTAGCGTTATGGTATGGACATGAGATGACGCGAGGAGCTCGGATGTAAGATGACGTAAGGAGGTGAGGAGGTCGCATGTAAGTCAACCTAGCGAGGTCGCATATTCGATAAGCTTGCAGGCTCCGACACTCGCATTTTGGCGGGGTGGCGCTGCTCAGGACGTACCGACGGTGTCACGGTGCTGCTGAGGATGTGACGACGAGGTCACTCACTGAGACTCACACTGCACAATCATTGGCAATCGGCACTAAGTAAACGCCTCACGATGACTCCTCGAGACTCCTCGAGACCGCTTAACATTGACTGTCCCTCGATACCAAAGGCCTGAGAGGGAATCACGAATGAGACAAGTTGGTGTGCCCGGCCCTCTATCTCCACTGTCAAGACCCGCACCGGTGGTGCCCAGAAAGCTAATCAAGGGTCTTTCAGCCTGGAATATTCAACTCAACTCCTCAAGGTGGTCAAGTCTTAGACACCCTCCATTATTCACCTCTTAGACACCCTCCATTATTGAGCATACGCGTGGGCCCCCGGCCCGACGAGTCAGAGTGGCCGACAAGAGTGACATATTCGATGTGTGACACGAGTGACACATTGCATATGGCCCTACAACTTGTACGACCTGGGGCTTCCGACACGAGGTGCAAAGTGACACTGATTGAGACAAGTATGACGATGACAGCGTGCCCCGGCATTCTACTGCTCAAGACAATCACAGCAGCACGTTTCTTATCAATGTCTTGGGCGCGTTGAAACAGATCCCCCTGCAGGCAAGGCGTGTGCTATGAGACATGATTAGACATGATTAGACTATTAGACATGATTAGACATCAACAATATTTGCCTTAGCCTGCGCATAAACAGGTAGCGTAACCTTGACATATACAAGAGGTGCCTTATCCCCTTATCCTCGATGCACTCGACAAGTTTGCACGCATGTGCCTGAGGCGGTGGTAAGACATGCACGTCTAGAGCATGTACTAGCTTGCCCAATGCCTCATGTGCGGTGGGTCACATTTCGACAAAAGATGCATGTTACACGTGGTGTCATGCGAGACCCTTCTTCGTTTTCAACATCTTTGTATGTGTTTGCTTTGAACAAGGTGAGGTGTGTGACCGTGTGTCAGAGGTGTGTGGCTAGACTACATGACTGCAAGCAACGAATGACTCGACATGTCGACATCTCTTCCAACACCCTACGCGTGGCTCTTCGGGCTGAGTTTTGTTCTGTCTGCCAATTATACACTGGAAGGAAGGCCTTCTTTACCACTAACTGCCATCACCGAGCTCAACAACTGATTACATGAGCTATCGCACCAGTGCCTAGACTAGATGAGGCGGCCCAACTTGCATTACTTGCCCTCAACAAATGCAAACTCAAAATGTAGTATGGAATAGTTTGACATGTGTCACGGGGACTAGATTTGACCTACTACCCTCGGAATAGATTTGACGTATTACCCTCCATGCACACGTCTTGCTATCCTATATCGTATCTACATACATACACATACACGTGCGCCATGTGGCGAGGATGCGAAGGCAGTCAAGTGGTCGCACTCCCAAGACCGTGCAAGGGGCGCACTCTCTCTCTCGCCTGTGGGTGCATACATTCTACAGGGGCCTCCGTCTTGTGCTCGCATGCCGCTATTTCACGACAAGGCACCTATCAAACCCAAGCACAACTGAAACAAGCATGGCGCAGGCGGCAAGGCAGCAGCGGCTGTATCTCATGGCAGCAGCGCCTGCATCAAGAGCGCCGACGGACTGCCAAGCATTCCCGCATCCTGTGCCCACCACACCAACCATGCACACAGCATCAGACGCTGGCGCGCTCATTTGGTTACCTTGGCGCTAATATAGACTGACACATGGTACCAACAGGACACCACTCTCGTGCCAGCAACATGACATGACTCGCATGCAGCTCCATCAGACCACGACATAAGACGACAGACATGAGACGACACTACGTCTGTAGCGCCGCCTCGAGCTCTAGGACATGTATCAAATGGTGTCGTGTCTATGAAATGGTATCGTGAATAGTGTGAATAGTGCGGTATCGTCAATAGTCTGGCCACACGACGACACGGCCTGCGATGACGACACAGCCTCTTTGTAGCCCCCATGTCATGCACTCCAGCTAAATACAATAGACAGGGGGCGCAAAGAGAGCAAGGGGGGGGGGGGCGGTGGAAGGAGCAGGAACCAGGCGCATGGGAGCTGAGGGTGTGGAGTGACTTGGTGTGGTGGCTGTGACGTTGAAGTCGAGGACACGTGGTTTCTTGTTGCGTGAACCCGAGAGAGTCTCATTGTTGCGTGAAGCCGAGAGGGTGTCGGCGTGACGCTTGTGTGCTGTGAGACCTGCTCTCTCGTCTGGTGATAACGAGGCCTTGCTGCCTGAGAGTTGCAACAGGCCACGCAAGGCAGCTTCCGAGCGCTGCCGCTCGCCCGGTGTCTCGTCGGGCCCTCTCAAGCTGACGTTCTTGCAGTCCTCACATTTGCACTTGTCGGTGCACTTGACTTGTGCCCTGCCATACCCCACACACATGAGCCACCCATCACGAGGGTGGAGTGCATGGCAAGGGAGCAGAGGCAAGAGGCAGTGCCCTGTAGATAGAGGCAGTAGAGAGTCCACTTGACATCATGTCTTGCAACACTCCGAAGGCCTTCAAACCCAAAGAGCTCCAACCCCAAAGACTCCATCACACTCCAAACCTAAAGACTTTATCCACAGAGTGTCTGCCGCTCAAGTGTGAGGCCTTGATGCTATGCGGGCGTTGCATGAGAGACGAGCCAACAGCAGCCCACTTTGGACACCACCCTCGTTGCAATGCACTAGAGCTGCAGTTGCAGGGCAAGCACAAACGGCACAAGGGGGGAAGGGAAGGGAAACAGACTGGAAACACTCGCAATATTTTTTGAGACAGTGCGACTTCTTGCAGCGGCACCCGCGAGCATGAGCACCCACGGGCTTGTCCATCTCCTCGTCCACGATCTTGGGAGCAAAGGCCAGGGCGTTGCGCTGTTTGATGTTGTCCACCGCCACCAGCCGTTGCGTCTCATGCTCACCGTCATTGGCACACGACACACACTTGCATCCATCGCACAAGTCACCGGCCGCAAAACACTCACAATACAGCTTCAGACACCGCGACTTCTTGCATGAGCAAATGCGTTTGCGGCTTTCGCTGTCGTCCTTGTAGTCGGCCATGTCATCATGTGCATCTACTTGTAGTGCAGGCGTGCAAGGCACTGGCCTACTCTTGCACCTGCCGCCACCACACACACATGTATCAGCCTGCTGTAAGCCGCCACCTAGAAATGGTGTGTTCCTCTCACGCAGCCGCAGAATGCAATGCCAGCACGCACACCGCAAAAAGCAGGAGCACAGAGCAGGCTAGGTTGCGCACATGAAATCAGCACACTATGTGCGCAAGACATGGTGCGGTAGGCAGGCCAGACCTGCTGAGGAGAGAAGAGGCAACCCAAGGGTGCGCCTCAACAAACCGGTCGTCAAAGCCGTCTGATTCAACCTTGTTGTCACACAATTCAAAGGTGAAGAGATGACATTCCACTAGCGTCACAGCCTTGCGCATCGTTGCCCTGCCCATCAACAAGGCACACACAAACCAAACACACCTCATCATCCATCGACAAGCAACATGACATGATTATGACAAGACACTCACATCATACAAATGCCCATCAGAACCAGAGGCCATCGCCACACATGACAAGAGCAGAAACAAAAGGACGGCGAAGCAAAGAGACGGCACAAGCAAGCATGGTAGCGGCAGGCAGCAGCCGTTTTTGTTTCGGTCGTGGCACGCCAAGAGCTTCCTTGAGATGCCGAGCCCAAAGAACAATGTTGCCACACAAGTGCATGCTTGCGATGAAGAGGATCGGAGGCAAGACTGGAGACGAGACAACATGACAAGACTCGAGAGAAATGAGACAAGACTCGAGACAAATGAGACAAGACTGGTAACAAGACTGGTAACAAGACTGGTAACAAGACTGGTAACCCACCCATTTAGAGCACCCTGGGGTGTCAATAGATGCTGCTTCAGTGCGTCAAGGGCGGGAACGCCATCCACGTCATCCATATCATCCTCACTCTCTGTTTCCTCCGCTCTGTCTTCCTGCCCGTCGCCACTGTCTGACCTTTCTTGCCAGCTGTCTGGGGCTTCAGCCTTTATAGCCATGGAGGTGCCCTTTTGGCCCTCCGCCACGCTGCCACCACACCTTGTTCCCTGCCTCACCAGAAATGCATGCACAATTAGAAAGGTGGCCGGGGCAAAGCGAATCAACGAATCGATAACTTCAGTGATTTTTTCCACACCAACAAAAGAACCCAAGCACACCCCAAAAACCCCGGCACATGCACGACACAGCGTGCCGGATTTTTGTGTGCCGGGAATTTTTGTCTGACGTTAGATAAGCACTTGGTTATGAGGCACATTTGACCCCCCAAAACGAATGTCCGTGTTGAGGATTTTGTGTATTAAGGACGTGGTGTATTCGGGAGGTTGTTGTGTATGAGGGACATCCTTCATACACTACATCAATACACAACATCCAACCTCCTTAATAGACACATTGAATAGACAACCAAAGGGTCAATGGTCCAATTCAGTGGGCGCGCGGCAGCTCCGGGCGGGCACGCAGCAAGCAGCTGCCGCCCGCCACCCGAAGTTCGGAATCCACCCGAAGTTCCAGTCGGAGGATTTTCGTATTTTCAGCGATTTTGGTGTTTCACAGGCCGTTTTGTACCTTTGTTCCAGGTCATTCATTACATTGGTCATGATTGTGCGTTTTTCCACCCAAAAACACGTGTTCCCAAATCGAGGTCTGATCGACGCGACGATCGGATGTACAGTGTCCCTGAGGGATATTTTCGTGGAAGACGCCCCAATAATGATTTTTCCAAAAAATCAAGGTGAAAATCGCAGGCAAAAGTCAAAAAAAATAAAACCGGGAAAAAAAATCCGGTTCGAGTTCTGAACCTCGGGTGGCGCACGGCAGCTGCGGGGCTGAAGCCCCTTGCCGCTGCGCGCCCCTGGATCGCAGCTGACGTCAAGTGGCGCGCGGCAGCTGCGCGCCCAAGCCCCTCCGCTTGCCGCGCGCCCATCCTGGAGGCTGCAAAAGGAAAGTTCGGAAAAAGGAAGGCCTTCGCCATTTTACACACTGAACCTGGCCAAGACCGCTGGGGGGGAAAGCTGTGGCATGCTCGGTGAAAGGTGTGGCATCCTCCGTCAGCGCCTGCTCCAGTGCAGCGGACTTGCAAGCAATCGACATGTCCTCGTCGCGCGACGCCATGTTGTGCATGTGCATCGGCGAATCTTCCCTGTCAAGGCTCCCCACACATACATCCCAGCACCAACCATTACACAAAAGAGTGTCAGGTAACATTGCACATGCTCCAAACAAGCAAGCACGAGCGGATGTCTTGGTGGGCAATCCAAGGAACCCTTATTTTTGTGTTATGATGACAGCTGCAACAGCACGCGCATGGGAAAGCACTGACATTTTCACAGAGCAGGGTTGGTCGTAGGAGGGTGGCAGCATGGCCGCGTCATGAGAGGGCGACACCACATCATTCGCCAGACACCCCAACGAATTCGTGGCCCACTCTCGGAAAGGCGACTCTGAACCAGCTGAGCTCTTTTTGCCCTCGCTGCGCGGCGTGGCAATGGAAGTGTTGATTGAGGCGCTTGGGCTCAGAATGTTTTTCGCCAACAATCCCCCATCAAGGCCTGACAACACTCGCAACCATTCCAGATCAGCACAAATTGGATCAAAAAACCCAATATGCCACCAATACAAAGCGATACCAACCTGGGCTCATCATCAGCGACGACGACGCCAAGTTGCGCGCGCTCGATCTGTTGGCACTGTCCTTGGTATCTGAGGAAGGATGTCTGGGCGGCTTGCCAGAGCTTGCGTTGTGAAACTCGCTCCTGCCCCGCACAGGAGGTTGCGGAGTCCGGAACGGCGAGGAGGACATGGTGCCACCTGCACATACCATTCTTCAAAACGCCGCATCCAAATCCTCCCAAGCCCGATTCGAAAACAAAAAAGTGGGTTGAAGAATGCAGTTCCCGAACAAGTCGATGGCGATAGGAACCAGGGCAGGTCAAAAAGAGCAGCACGCACACATACTCGGCAGCAGCGCAAGTTCTCTCCATTGGTATTGCCACATGTGGCTACGCCACACCGCCCAACCCCAGCTGCGCCAAACTCTGGTCGGGGTTCGTGTGGGTTACAGCCTAGCTAGGCACAAGAAAATGGAGGGGAGAGAGGAGAAATAAAGATGACAAATTGCTCCGAATTGACTGTCTGCAACCACACCACGCGCACCGGGGTCGTGCGGCCTTGGGACACGACTGGCCGTTGGACAAAAGGCAAATTCGAAAACTTGTGAACACTGACCTATGTGATGGGGTGCGAAGGCAAGCGGGTTGACACGTCACACGTTCGCTGGTTCAGATACGGCCACGGCGGTTCGCACGCGCTAGGTATGGCGTGCAGGTTTCCCGTTCCCTGTGACTGCTGTTGTTGTCTCTCGCACGCCGTCCTCAACCACGCCTTCAGAAGCTTTTTGGCGCGATTTGAGTATGGATTCAAACTTCGGAACACGGCTCACCAGTGCACACGGGAAAGATGACTTAAAAATTATTCGTTAAATTGCATTCCTAGAGCATTCTCGTGTTAAAAAGGTAGATGTCTTGCACAACGGACCTTGCATCCTTTTCGGAGGCAAGGTGAGTGGCTGCAAGGGATGCCACAACCGGTGGTGGACGATACAAACATTCTTGTGATGCTCGACAACGCAGGCCACCTGCGACCCAGCGAGCGCGGCATGACGCTCAGAGAAATGGTGCGGAGAGATGTGCGCAAGCTCATCGATGGCCTCGTGCTCATCGACATCCGGTGGATGAAGATTGGCGACACAATGGCCAAGGAACTGGCCGATCTGCTCCGCAAATGCTCGAAGGTCTACGAGCTCGACCTGCGGGACAACCTGATTGGCTGCATCGGGTGCATGGAGATATCAAAGGCGCTCGCTCAAAATCACAGCTGCTGCTTGCACACGCTGAACCTATCAGGCAACAAGATAGCGGATCTGGGCGCTGCCGTCTTATCCTCTATGATTGCCACAAACACCTCTCTCACGCACCTGGATCTTTCAGGCAACAAACTGGAGCAGCAGGCAATGCAGGGCATTGGCGGCGGGCTGCGTGGCAATAGCACGCTGCACACACTAATCCTGGATGAAAACTACTTCAGCGACGACGGCGCTATCGAACTTGGCTGGGCCCTCTCGTTCAACCACTCTTTGCGCAAGCTCACCCTATGCGGAAATGTAACGTGCGCCCCTCTCTCCTGCGTATTCAAGTCTTCCTGTTTTCTGTGCCTCTGCACTTCAGCCTGGGCGCGCGGCGGCGAAGGGACTTCAGGGTCGGTCCTAACTGGAAGTATTTCATAATCCATTATTCATTTCCTCTTCCCTCGCACGGAGGTCCGCATTTTGCAAATCTCAAAATAATCTGGAGATATCTGTCATGGATACGAATGGGGACCTTGGAATTATGTCCCACGTGGGACATTTACGGAGAACGCCGGAATTTGTCCGAGGATTATGGACGAGAAACGTTTTTTTAGCGATCTGTAAATTCCGTAAAATGTCCACAAATGTCCAGGAAATGTCCAAGCTTGGATGTTTTCAGTGAGGAAAATGGATTATGGATTATGGAATTTTCCGGTTAGGACCGATCCTTAGCCCCGAGTTGCCGCGCGCCAAATGGTTTTGGCAAAACTTCGGGATTTTTTTTCATTGTTTTCGAGTTGCGTCTGCCGCAAGTCGAATTTTTTCTCCATTGTCCCAGATTTTGGGCGACTTGCGGCAGCCGCAAGTCGCTCCTATTTTTTTTCATTTTTCCCGACTTGCGGTAACAGCAAGTCGGCCAAAATTGCGACTTGCGACGGAACTTGGTGTCGCAAGTCGGCTTGTGGTCGACGTGTTGTTGAAAAGATGTTGGCATAGTTAATGTGAAGTTCCCCCGCCCCGCCGTAGTCGATCCATTTTTTTTGTTTTGGCCGACTTGCGGCTGACGCAAGTCGCAATTTTTTCCTGTCGCAACGGAACTGTCGCAAGTGGGGGTTTGGGCCGACTTGCGGCTGCCGCAAGTTGGGAAAAAATGAAAAATTATTGTCCCAGAGTTTGTTCTTGTCCATTTGGCGCGCGACAGCTCTCTAAAGCCCCTTCGCTGCTGCGCGCCCATTTTGTCCATTTTTTTCGACGCGGTCGCAAGTCGACCAAACGCCGACTTTCGACAGTTCCGTTTCATTTTCATTTCTTCCTTTTTTCTGTGCCTCTCAGGCACAGAAACCGAAAACCAAGCGGCCACCAGCAGTTTGCTTGTGTGCAATCTGGTAAAACCTTCTGTCCACGACAAAGCGTTGCTCAACACACACCCCTGAACATGTGCAGGAAATTACAAGCGCGGGTGCGAATATGCTAGCCTCAGGTTTACGAAACAACCTTGGCCTCATTACTTTGGACCTGTCGGAGAATAACATATCCGACAAGTAAGCATTGCATATCGCACAAGTGCCCATATCGCACAAGTAAGCATTGCATATCGCACAAGTAACCCCATATCGCACAAGTAACCCCATATCGCACAAGTAACCCGCTCTTTCGACCCCAAGAATCTCATATCCACACTCCCTTCCTACTAGCCAACCATTGCAACAAACATCCCACAAAGACCACAGATATCTGAAATAGATGTTGTGTCTCGTGTGTGGCACAGGGGAGTCATGAGCTTGACAGATGCACTTTACAAACATACAAGCCTCGAAATGTTGGATCTTCGCAACAACCAAGCTTTGCGGCAAGACACGCAAGATGCTATTCTTGATGCCCTCGACTTGTCTCACCGCTGGTTTGTCCTACCGTAACTCTATTGAGATTCCTTATCCTCTGCTGTGTTGATGCCACATCTCTGCCTTCTCAGCTACCTGGGGTATATTGAGTATTTGTCCGAGTGTCAAGGCATGCTGCGCGTGCACTTGTGCCCAACGACTCGACTCAAAGACACTACACTGCCGCATGCTTGTATGTATGCTTGACAGGGAGCCGATATCAGGTGACCTGAAACTAGCGCTGGCCATGGCGCTGCACCCTCGATTAGGGCAAGACAGCCAACTCTTCATGTTAGCCTACTTACCGCCCAGTCCTTTCAAGACAGGTGTGACGCTTGTCGCATGCTTCATTATGACGCGTCTCACTTGGCTTGTTGCGTACTTCATCATGACGCGACTCATCTACTTGCAACCTCCGAGTGCATAGCAGTAGTTATATATCATATATGTACATGTTTGTTTGTGTGTGTCGTTATGCCTCCTTCATCATCACACAAGGTCATCATCACCTGCGTCAAGCGGTAGATGACTAGTTGATGATGACATATATGATGACATGTATCATGACATGTATCATGACATATATCAGAGGCGTCATCGTGCTATCTATACTATTTGGGGCGGGCGAAGTTTGTATTGCTTACACTTCGGTATTAGTCAACTTATGGAACCCGAAGCATGTTTGGGGATATCTGTACGAGTATTGCTCGGTTGACTAAGCAATCGAAGCTTGTACCAGACATTTCCAGTAAGTTTGTCCCTTTTGTACCAAGCCGTGGGGACGCAAGCAAACGTTGCCAAAATACCTTTCAAATTGAAAGGTCAAATTGAAAAGATTTTTCGTCGTTGGCTTGCGTCCCCACGGCTTGGTACAAAAGGGACGGATTTACTGGAAATGTCTGGTACAAGCTTCGGTTGCTTAGTCAACCGAGCAATACTCGTACAAATATCCCAAGACATGCTTCGGGTTCCATGAGTTGACTAATACCGAAGTGTAAGCAACACAAACTTCGCCCCCCCCAAACACTATAGATACCACGATGACGCCTGTATCATGTGCTTCATAGCTTCTCAAGGAGCCATCAACTGACACGCAATCAAGGTTGGATAGATTCGATACAGCAGTAGGGCACAGCAGTATGCCACATGACTATGCCCATCCACTCGCACCTTCTACCTTTGTTGACTGCTTCATCTACTTATACTGTGTGGCAAAGACTCTTGCACTCGCACCTGTGCCACAAAGACTCTTGATGTTGCAAGTGTGCAATAAAGACTCATGATGCAACGACAGAGGCAGTTGCCTCATGTCTTGATGGCCTGCTGATAGAGTGCCTTACTCGCCTTGTGGCTGCGGGGCGGCAACACGGGCAAGTCTCTGTGGATGGTGGTAGCTAGAAAGCACCAAGACAAGTCTTTGTCATCAACACAAGCAAGAGAAGACATGTCTTTGTCATCAACACAAGTCTTTGTCATCTTCTCTTGAGAAGACAAGTCTTTGTCATCTTCTCTTCAAACCATCACGATACACACGCACACAACTCATGTTCCTGCATCGCACCACACGCAAGCTCAGCCGTCTTTACAGGCACCAACAAATGGACCTCGGGCGACAAATGGATGTGCTTTGCTAATGCCATGACCTTCAAGGACAATACGCTGCCGCCGCTCAAGCACTACCAAACCAGGCCTCTTGAGAGAGAGAGTGCCTTGCGGTTAGTCTACCGCCCTCCTTTGACACCTGCTACCTATTTACTCACCGACGCAAAAGTAGCCAAACTGACACAAATTGGTCCATAATTTTGTACTGAAAATTCGCCCAGGTATTACTTTACTGTTAGGATGGAGTTCCTTTTCAGGCGTCGAGTGCTGTTGCTCTTGATAGACTGTTGCTCTTGATAGGCCGACAAATTTAAAAACGAAACTAGCCCTCCTATTCGAGATTAGACGCTTCACAAAAAAATCCAGCCCTCCAAGTCGAGGGTAGACAAATTGTGAAGGTGCTTTGCCAGTTTTTGTTTGGTAGACTAAGACGGGAAAGGTGTCGTTGGACGCATCTCATGTCGTGTGACATATGTGGTGTGGTGTGACACATGGGGTGTCAAGTCACACATGGGGTGTGGTGTGACACATGGGGTGTGGTGTGACACATGGGGTGTGGTGTGACACATGGGGTGTGGTGTGACACATGGGGTGTGGTG
>Ga0105054_10009782_pt1 | contig 12355 bp, 5 predicted proteins | sample BON02_FD_78091 | JGI IMG/M metagenome (GOLD analysis project Ga0105054, IMG submission 78091) | Freshwater microbial communities from Lake Bonney liftoff mats and glacier meltwater in Antarctica - BON-02 (megahit assembly) | ecosystem: Environmental > Aquatic > Freshwater > Ice > Glacier... | reverse complement strand
TAGGGCCGAAGCCCAGTTAGCCATACCCCGGATGACCTTCCGCGCCTCGTCGGACATGAGACCTAGCCCCATATGCTTGAATGCGAGGTTAGTGGCAAAGGTGGTCTTTTCGTGATCCTTATGACTGATCGCATCAACATATGCAGCGGCGAGGTAGGAATGCCTGCGTCTGACCGCTGTTTGTTCTTTACTGCGCCCCGGCTGGCGTTCCTTGGCCCGTCGTTTAGCCTTGGCCTCCCGCAGCTGTAACCTCAGGATTTCCTCCTTCATCGTTTCCTGGTCTGCTCTCTGCATTTCCATCAGCTTTTCTCCCTCGATTTCGTCTGATGCTGGTAGCATTTTTTCCTGGATGGCCTCTTGCCATTTCTGAATGTGGTTCTGAAAGAATACTGCATCGATTTTGTCTGTTGGAGCAAGCGGTCTTCTGGAAGGCTGGGGTTTTCTAGCAAACTCTTCTGCAGGTAGTCCGAAGCTGATGACGCTGTGGTCGTATCGCTGGTGGGGGTTTAAATTGAAGATGGATCTAGGCTCCGTAAGAGGGAGGTTCCAGCATATACCATGGTCGAGCTTGGCCCGTTTGTCTCCGCGCTTCCACGTATACTCTTTGGGTGTCCAAATAGTACCTTTGGCTTTGGCGTAGAAACGTTGAAGCCTTGCATCTGCCTCGGCCAGATTTTTTTCCATAGGATGCTTAAAGTTGTGTCTGCCCCCCGGTATCGAGCCGTTCAAATCTCCGATCAGGATGACTCGTTCGCCTGGGTGTCGGCTATTCCAGATCCGTATGAGCTCCCATATCTCGTCTTGTTCACCCCCCTCGTTGGCAGTGTATTGGTACAAGTTAATAATGTGGAGCTTACCGCCATTTTTTGTCTTGGTGGTGATCGAGAGTGAGCGCCCTGCTGTTGGAGGGAGTCTTGAGCCTCCTCTCCTGGAGCCTTTGGAGTACCCCGGGTGGAGAGAGAGGTGGGAGGCAGATGGGAAGTAATGGGAGTCTATAGCTGTTAATGTAGTAAAGTTATAGTGCTTACCCTTGTGATCTTGGCTGCCTGCTCCGTTCCTGATGGCTGTGGAGATGAAGATCCAGTAGTGTGGGAAGAGAGCGTGCAGCTCGTTCTTTGTGGCCTGCACTTTTCTCTTCGGGATCTGAAGGTCTTGTAGGCAGATGATGGGATCTCCTTGCTCGAATAGCGCAAAGATCTCTTCTCTGCCTCCTCGGAACCCATGTGGACCCACATTCCATGAGGATATCCTCGGGTCAGCTAGATTGCGAATCTGGTGACCAACCGCTGACAGGTGCATATACCATTCCGATCTGTCCTGGGGGTCTAGGGCCCGCCAGGCCTCGTTGTTCAGAAGTAGCGTCTCGTTCCTAACTTGTCTCAAATTGGCTGCTGTTCCATCGCAGCCCATTAGGGCTGAGCCGTGGGCGGCTAGTTTGAAAGGCCGCGTTTTCTTTGCTTGTGGATCCATACCGAGATGTTCGTATTGAGCGCTTCGTTAAAGGCTTTGATGGTAGGCCAGGCTCGTCTAGGAAAAGTGGTGGTCGGGTCTTCCCACAGGATTGTTATGTCGGGAACTGCTTCGAATTCTTCCTCCTCTAGTAGCCATTCCCGAAGGGTTTCCCGCCACCTCTTCACCCCCGTTCCTGTACAACGTATTCTGTCCTGCTCTGGAGGATCTCCATTTCCAGCGGCCGGTCAAGTCTCAGTCCTCCTTGAGTTGCTGGGTGCGCGGTTTCGTCCAGGATTTGTATTATAGATGCAGCAGAGTCTTGTATATCCATGGATCTTGAGAGGCATGAAGAGAGTTGGGCCCATGAGCAGGTTTTCTCCTCCTTCTCTATTCTCAGGAGCATCCGTATCATGCCCGTCGGGAGGAGGGAGCCTTTATCTGGTTCGGGGGCAAGCTGCGCCAGAAGGAGACCCACCATCTCTATCCTTCCCTCCGTGTCCTCATGCCATTCCCTTAGCCTGGGGCCCACTAGGTCCATTGTGTTTATCACGTGTTCTAGCCGCCTAGAATGTCTTTCAAGTGGTTCTATGTACCATTGGGGGGTGATAATCTCAGCAGAATCGAGTATGGCCTTGGTTAGGTGGGACATCGCTAAGGAGCCCTGGGCCACCGTCGCTGGTGAGGTTGTCTCGTGGTTCAAGATTCGCTTCACCACCCTGGGCGGGAGGGGGTATTGTGCTATCTCGCTTAGCAACAGGCCTGCCGCTTCCAGTTCTCCCTTGCTGAGTCTGTGGAAGGTCTGGATGCAGGCATGGAGCCTATCCATGGTGAAGGGGTTAGCTGACTCTGGACCTGGGCTTGGGTTCTTGGTGTGGTTGGAGTCGCCCTCGAGGTCGTCCGTGGGCTGCCGTCTGATCGTGCTGGAGCCTAGTGTTTCCTCCTCCGCCCCATCCACCTCGTCGTCTCCTGTGCCGTGGAGGTGAGTGTCGGCGAGGCCTTCAGCTTTTTCTCCCTCTTCGCCGTCCTTTCCCACGTGGGACCCGCCGTTGTTGAGTGTGGCAGCATGCAGCTCCACAGCTACCGCCCTGTCCGAGGTGTGTGCCTCGCTCCCAGAAACGTCAGACGCTCCCGGGGCGTCCGCAACCGAGGGGGTCAGCGGAGGACCTGTGAGGCCTAAGGATTCTGGTGGGCTACGTTTTGGAACCTTCTAGGGGGGGCCTCCCAGCTCCTGAGCTTCTGCGTCCTGAGGCCTCTCCCTCTGCCCCAGACCGCTTGGACCTCGAATGTTGGTTCTTCGTCCGTGAGAGTCGAGGCCACCTGGTGAGTCATCCTGTCTGTCCTTCCGGCCTGCTGTCTTGCCCGGCGAGCCTGTCTTTTTCCTCAACATTGCATTTCTCTCTGCCGTCCCCCCCCTCGTAGGAGCCCGACGGCGGCCACTCGTATCACCGCTGATCCCCGTTGTGCGCGGGTTCTGGAACGTGTCTGTGATCGCTTCGTCCTCCGATTGTGCGTGGATAGGGGCTGTCGTGCCTCTCGGTCTCTGAGCCTCCGAGCCCTGGCTCCCGGTCGCCTCGTCGACGCACCGTCCCATTGCGGCTGCTGCCACGTGTGTGTGTGTTCCGTCTACGACTCCAGAGGGAGCCTGGGTATAGAATAGCATGTACGCTTGGACTTTGAGTACCTCGTAGATGGAGATCGCCCTGACATTACTGTCGTCCATTCTGAACCAGTTGCCGTTCGGTGCCTTAACATATGCCAGATAGTGGCCGGATCGAACCGTAGTACCTTCAAGGGTAATCACCGCGTACAGGCCGTAGTCTTTGGACCCGACAGTGGGCCTGTTGTCGTGATTTACTAGAGTGGCAACTGATGGCGTTTCCGGGAAGGTGACGTGGTGTGAGATTTTTGTGTTGGCACCCTCGCCTGAGACTCCAAATCTTTTTAGATGAAGTTGTAGGACCTGCGGTGCGATATTGATAGAGAGGATTTTTGTGGCGCAGGTTTCCCTCCCACAACCTGGGCATCTGAATTTGTTGTCCTCGTCGAGAACCTCGGGCATTGTGAACAGTCGGAGGGCTTCCTCGACGGAGAGGGTTTGGTTAACTTCCATCGACAGATCCAAGAAGGCATCTGTCGAGCTAGTGCGATAAGAGCAGGCTGCGCATTGTATCTGGCTGTAGAGTAGGCCGCCGAATATGGTGTGCATGAGGCCCTTCGAGGTCGAGGGCCGGGACCTGTCAAGATTGAGATCAGCCAAGCGCATATTCTCCGTAAGGGATCGGAGAAATTCGTGCGCGTCCTGCTGTCTATTGGCCGAGAATTGCTTACCTATTCTGTTCAAATTGGCCAGAATCGACGTGGGGGCAATCGAACTTTTCCGAGTGTGAAGAGCTTCTATAACGTGCGCCTCTACGCTAAGGAGGGCGTCATATCTGGTGCTGGTTGACCCGTCCCCGACTCTGGCAGAGTGCCTTCTGTTGAGACAGAATTTGGAAAACGGGGCTGTGTAGGTCAAGCATTGTAGTACTACGTTGCAGTAGCACGAGTTGCTGGGGTTGTGGAGTCCAGGACCTATCCTCGAAGGCCGCTCCCCGCCTAGGTTCAGCTGCACCCCCGGCCTCGGGCCAGAGCCTATCGACCCTCCGGCGTAGGGTCTGCCTGTTGCCTCGGCGTCAGCTGGTGAGTTGAGGAAATGCACCCCCTGCCCACCAGCGCCCTGCTGTGCGTTTTGAGGACCAGGTGAACCCTCGGAGATGTATACAATTACTTCGTTGATCGGTGTGGGATCCTCCCCTCGGCCCGAAGTCTCATGTCGTAAGGTGGGAGTCCAGTCTGGTAAGATGGGGGCTACGTCCACCGGGGGAGTTCCACCGATCTCCCCTATCATTCTTTTGATTATCTCCTCTGTGAACCGTCGTGAAAGGGGCCCTGGCCTAACGCATGTACGTGCTAGATCATTCCCCCTTAGCACGGCCCCGCTCGGTGCCAATCCAAACAATGCCGTTTGCTGTGTCAGTGAGAGAGCAACAAACCGCTGTGAGTTAAGCCAGAGAAGTAGCCCAACATATCTACGTATCTCTTCGCAGTTCCGTTGGCGGACTCGGCCCCGCCTATTTGCTGCATCGGCCGCTATGTTACCAATGCAGAAGATGGCGCACTGGAAACCGTCTTCCTGACTGTTGGACGTTATCGTGCGGAAGCGTGTCAAGTGACACTCTAGGGCAGGGCCCGCCTCCAGGGATCCCGAGGCTCGAAGTCTATTGATCTTCCTTTCGTGTTTGACTTGGGACAGCCATTCTGCTAGTCTGTGCAGAAATTTCTTAGTGTTCATTGCTTGAAGCTGGATTGGCGGAGGCGATGGGTCATGCAGTGTGACTGTGTTCGAGTCCAGATCGACCTTGAAGTAGACCCAATGGGAACCGTGGATGTTGAAAGGAACATACACCGTCTTGACTTGGAGGGCTCTTTCGAACAGTGCTGTGCGTGCGCCGTGGCTTGCATGTTGGATCTGCTTGGGTTTCTTCCCGAAGAAGGCCCCAGTGACCCCCGCATCTAGTGTCGGGTCTGTGAGGGCTCTCCCCGAGCCAGGTGTCAGGAGATTCTTGGACCAATAAGAGCTTGCTCCAAGCCATACTGTCTGGCCAGGCTGTGGCGGCATTGTTTGGAGTCCCCAGCCTTCCGCCCTAGCTATGATATGCAGGGTGGAAGTGATCGTTTCGCCACACACCCAAATGGTGCCTGTAAGTGACGCGTAGCCGGATGGGCAGTTGGCATCCTGGTGAAGGCGGGCTACAGACGAGGCACAGAGAGGATAAGCGCAGTCGGAAACTGTGAATTCAAAGGTGGGTCCATCCGCGTGGACAGTTGTGTGCTGGTCTGCGTAGATAGATTCGATGTATAGGGATTCCCCTGCCTGAGAGTCGTGTAGCACTGCCGTGCGGATGTCTGGTGGTTTAGGACTGGGCCGAGAGGCCTGTGGACTTTGGGGAGGGGGCCGGCTCGCTGATTTGAAGAAGGTGCCGACAGGTGCTCGGGCAGTGGCCTTTCGGCCCTCCTGCAACGTTTTTTTTTTGGTCCCGATAGGGTTGTGTCTAGAGCCCTTGCATTTATCGGCAGCTGATGTCCATACCAGCCGCATGGGAGTTGGTGGCCGGATTGCTGTGGGCAGAATAGGCCTAGTAGGCCCGTCTGTCGCTCCAGCTCGTCCCCGTTGTACCTCCAGGTTCTCGACCCTGTCTGGTTGATTCTCCTCCGTCCTCCCTCTTTCTTCTGATAGGTTTGGGAGGGAGGTCGGCGCAGGCTCTGCATTCCGCTCCTGCGCCAGGCCGGAGAGTGTCGTGGGACTCGCCACCAATCCTGTCATGTGCTTGGGCCGTTTCGAGAATCCTGCACCGTGGGTTCCACTGACTGGAGCAGGTGGGGTGCTTCGTTTCTCTGGCCGTTGTCGATCCGGCCCAGCCATTGCAGCCAGAGGGGTGAGGGGGATCAGCTGAGGGTTACTCTTCTGATCCCCAGCGGCCGCCTTGGCTGGGAAAGGCAAGCCCTGGTTGCCTATGTCTGTTATTGTTTTTTTTCCTTTCGCGCACGGTCCTACACATGCGCAGCATTTACAGTCAAATATTTGGGATAGGGTTAGTTTCTCCCTGGCCAGTTGTTCGACTGAGCCTCCTCTAAGAGTGTCCCTGTAGCATGTAAGGATCCTAGTGTTAGTAGGAATGGGGCAAGTTGGCTCTCAGAATGGCACTGATCTCATGAGCTTCCCCCTGCTCGGGACCCTGCTGTCCAGCTACCGACAGGATTTTCAAGTTTGCATTCCTGTGGAAGTGACAGCAAGTGTGGTTTGCTAGGTGCGCCCAACCTCGGGCCCCTACTTTCTGGCTTAGTGCCTTCTTCAGGGCCGGAGAAATTCCCGGCAGCGACCTTGCTAATTTTATGTCAGCTTCAGGCATTATGATCGTATAGTCAGTATCCCCTGCGAGCTTTCTTCTGATGGAATATTGAAAACCCGTGCCAGGGGTGCCCCCTGTATTGGTGTTTGTTATCAATTTGTGGGCCTCCGCAGCAATGCTGCCTCTGAGAACAACCGACTCTCCGAACACCGCTATGATCTCGCCCTTTCTGAGGTCTTTTTTGGCTGTGAGGCCGAGGCCTTCAGAACCCTTCTCCACTGTGACTTTTGTTTCGGCTTCGTGAGCCGAGTTCCAGCATCGACATTGAAGGGGGCACTTTTCCCCCTGCCCTCTTCGCTGAAAGCAGATTGACTCGCTACGCGTCGCTCTTGAGTGGGTCGAGTCGGCGAAGGATTCGACCCGAGTCCTGGCCTTCGCCAATCTCGGCTCCCGTGCTCTGCCTCCCGACTGGCAGTTCCTCTCCGCCCTCCCCTCCATCCCCGCTCCTTCCACCTCCTCCCTGCCCTCCCCTGTGCCCCCGGACCCTTGTGATGGTCCGGGGGCGGGACCCCCTGCTCCTGTAGCAGGGGGTCCCGTTTGGGTTACCCCAGTGTGTCGCTTCCGTCCGGGGGCGGAAGTGACTCGGCGGATCTACCTGTAGATCCTGCCAGGGTTGCGAGTGCGGCGTAGAGTTCTGGGGCCGCTCGCCTAGTTAGCTTGTTGTCGTCTGTCCTTCCCAGTGCCGCTTCTTGGAGTCTCCGGCTGGCTAGGACTCTGGACACCTCGGAGCCCGGTGCAAGTAGCTCGAAGCAATTTCTTGGGAGAAGGATGTGTCCCGTTGGGCTTCTTTCATCGGGCTCAGTGGCGGTCAGTATCGCTGCCTCATACTCTAAGGGTACTGGGCTCGTTGAGGTGAGGACGGCAATGGCTCCGTTGACGTAGAAGGCTGTCCCCCCTTTCGGGAAGTTACGGATGCGTACTAGGTCGCCAATCATTGGCGCCCCCTGCCCTTCTAAGAGGGGCAGGGGGGGCAGACGCGTCATGGATTCCTTCAACTCAGGGGAGCGCCACCATAGAAGTGACAGGTTCATTTTTTTTAGTGACCATGTGTCTCCTGTAAAGCCTGTCTGTGTTCTAATTCGGGCAACCAGTTGGCTTGGCTGAGAATGGTCCGAGCTGGTTATCCGTTTAGTTATCAGACAGATCTTACCGTGAAGAGGCTGGCTCCTGGTTGTGGTTAGTGAGTGAATAACCGCCACCGCCCCCCGACCAACCTCCTCGGGACTGTTCCATAGCCTATTCTCGGGTGTGCCCATCCAATTCTTCCTGCCGCTGAGTTTCCTCCACTCCGTGTGGTCCGTGGAGGCCAGCCACATCTCTTCGCGTTGCTTTAGTGCCGATCCCGCCTTCATGTTGATGCCAGCCGGGCATCCTACCTTGCCTACCGGAACCATGCATATTAGTTTCGACTCTTCCCATATATATTCGCAGAGTAGGCTGGTGTCCCACATTGGACCTTGAAGTCTTCCGATAATATAGTCAACCTTCCCCAAATCGAGCCTGACTATGAGTTGGCTCTTGAGTTCGTGGATTGGGATATGGAGGTCCACCTTAAACCTTGCCCGTAGAGCTCCCTCAAGTATGATTGCCAGTTCCGCCTGATGCCCAGAGGTGATGCCTGGAGATTTGTGGTTCCCCGTCCAGTCATTCCCTTTGGCAACGGCCAGGATTGGCGTTTCCATATCGGCCTCGTTGGCCATACTCACTGCCAACGGGTTGAATTGAAGCCACTTGTGCCATTCCTCTATCCAGGTTTTCCAGTTGAGAGGCGACTCGTTTATAATATGCTGGATTCTTTTCTGGTGAGAGTCTTGTACTCCTTGAGGGCGATCGCCAGTAGGGATGTTCTGTGCATACCCTTTAATCGCGAAAGTCCTACCATGGATGGATCCTGCAATAATTGATTTTTGAAGCGTGTTCAGCTCGGCTGCGTCTGTCCATCTGACTAGAGTTCGCTGTGTTGGAATGAGATGCGTCAGGTGAAGCGTCGGGTTTCCTTGTGCACAGTACGAGAGGGCTCCCGGGGCCCAGGTGATGGCTCCCTCGTCAGTCATACCCAGCTGGGCCAGCGTCCTTTCTAGTTTGGTGAACATGTAATCGTTGCTCTCGAGCTTGGTGAACATGCCGAAGAGATTCGTTTCATCCCGGGGCGGCAATTTGCAGACGCCGTTCCCCATAGTGGCCACGTGCAGCCTTTTGTCGCCCCCGGCAGCCCCGGGCGACGAATTCCTACCTACCAGGACCACTCCCTTATGTTGGTTATATTCAATAAGCTGAATGTTGAAAAGGGCACTCCCCTGGGATGGGACAGGCTGACCCAGAGGTGTAGGGCTATGCGAGGTTGGGAGGTGATGTAGCCTCCCATACCTCCACCAGCTTGTCCCGTCCATTCTGACCCAATCTCCATGGCAAGGTGACTCGATGTTCACATGAGGGATGTTCTCCATGGCACGGCGACTCGATGCTTCATTATAGTGGTCTGGAGCGCTGTTCTCGTCGTGATATACGTAATGGCACGACGAAAGGACATTGGATTGGATACTCCGTAGTTGCTGAGCGGGTGCCTCCGTGTTGACATGGAATTGGTGGATACGTATGACCCGGGCAGTGCCCCCGTCCGAGGTGCGTACCTCCTGTCCTGTCAGGTTTTGAACCTCCGTAGCGGAGCCGTCGCTCAGCAAGACCATCGTGTTGAGAGCAAAGCAGCTAGCGGTTTCCTCAGTCTCGCCTCGCACAAGGCGAGAGGACGACTCTACCTTCGACCCGTCGTTCGCGGTTAGTGCGTCCTTACTCTGCATTAGCTGAGGAAGGAAGGCCAAAAGTGTGGGCCTTGGAGACACCTGTAGCCGTCCCAGACGGTCCCGACCTGCGATGTGTATCTCCCGGGTCTGCCAGCTTTCCTTCTCGGTGCGAAAGCCCCCAGGCGGGTCGTGTTGGCTGGCTCTCAGGTCGTTGGCCAAGCCATCGCCTATTGTGAAGATGATGTTACTCGTGTCCGGCTCTCCATAGATCTCCTTTTGGGGGCAGGCATCCCATGCCGCTCGCGTGATCTCGGCTACCGTCGCGGTGGTCGTGGCTTGTATGCTGAAGTGTAAGGCATGCGTGGCTTCTGGGGCTGGCAGGCCTTTGAGACTGTCGTCCCTGGCGTCCAGTATGAGCACAAGATTCTGCTGCACCCAATCCTGTCCTGGCTGAGCGTGGGGGCCAGGCAAAGACAGGCTCCAGCTGTTGAGAGGGTCGAACATGTCGGCAATGGATGCGACCACCACGTAGGGGTTGCGGTCGTCTACCTTTCCTGCAGAAATCCCTGTCGTGGGGCTTCTCACCATCAACGGCTGGGGAGAGAGGGGGGAGAGGTGCTGAGTCCCTCCTCTCTCGCCAAAGAAACACTCCTGCCTAGACCGGTTTGTATGTCCCCGATCCCAACTTGGAATCCACATCGTGATTGTAGGGATCGTTGCGTTGGCATATGCCCGGACGTCCTGTGGGACCGGTCCATGGCCATATCTAGCCATCAAACATGTCTGCTCGGCAAGGCCAACTATGTCCTTCATGACCAGAGCCAGAGTTTTGTCATGAGGGATTGGGGGGCTCTGTGTCAGGACAGGAGTTGACAGGAGTTGCTGGCGCGTGCGACCGGTGAGAGCAACAGGGCAAACTACGTTGTTCCGGTACGAGCTTAGACGTCCAAATGGTGAGCCCAGCAGCCCCTGTCTGATCATCTCGCCCATGGACGAGCCCATTGGAGCTTGGATGGACGCTTCCGTCACCATAAAGGTCCTGCTGTGCATGTCTCCCAGGCCTCGTCGGATGCGTAGTTTAACGTGGGTTAAGGCTGGGAAGTTGTCGTGGATATATCGCATAGGGCAGCAGATCCACTGGTGCTGGGCATCCGGTACATCTTTGAGCCTCAGCCACCCAGGGGGGCAGAGCATGTCCAACAGTCTGGCACATGTGTTGTGTAGGAATTTACATTGATGCTTATTTTCATGTTCTGCTGTGGCTCTTCGCAGGCACAGGCTCAGCCCACCCAGGCTCCCTTCCATCATGGAGGCAATCGCCTTTGGGCAAGAGCCCAACGCCCCTCCTGAGTGTTCAGGGAGTAGTGGGTTCTTGTTGTCTGCCCGGCCCACGGCCCAGGATGACTCAGCTGGGCCATGGAGGGCAGGAACCTGGAGTTGGACAAGATTAACGAGAGCCCTTACTCCTGCTACCAGTGCCTCGAGCTGTGATTGTGTTCGTTTAAGTACTCGCATTACCACTTCAATGGCCCGCCAGATCAGTGTTGCTGGCCAACTCAACTCATCTGGGGCCAGAGTTGCCTGTGCGAAAGGCCTGTCGCCCGGTAGGGCGAGATTGCTCAAGCACCCGAGTGCGTGTGCCGCCAGCCAGGGAACCTCGAAGTCGCATTCTGTATTGGTCTCGCAGACCTGTGACACAAGCAAGTCAATGAGTATCTCATGGCCTCCCCGATTTCTGATATCCTGGGAGTAGGCCTCCACCGTGCTGAGCCGCTTTAGGGTCTTCACTCCTGCCATGACAGAGTCGATCCGGACTGGCAGACCGTGTGGGTCCTTAGTGCTCCGGAGGGCTTGCAGGATCGCTGGGATGATGCCTTCGGACACCATTAGTGGCCATGACCATCGTTGGCCTTGTACCATCTGTTGGGCCCACTTGGTCAGATATCCCACCTCTGCCCTGCCTGTCAGCTGTAGAAGGGTTCGTAGGACGTATTTAATCATTTTGGAGTGGGTGTTGTTTGGTGTCCCGATAAAGCAACACCACCTCAGCATATGACCGAAGAGCTTATGCTTGGAGTGATGGATCAGAGTCTCCTGAATGAGCACCGTTTCCATGGCCGTCAGAACTGTCGGGAGAAGGTTAGAGGTCACTAGAACCCCAAGTCTGGCCTCGAGCTGCGGAGTATTCAGGCGGACATTATATCCTTGGGAGTGGTGCACTTCAAAGCCATAGAGGCTGTGCATGACTCCGAGGCATGCCTCAACAATGTCAGCTCGGGAGGTGCTGAGCCGCGGATCGCATGAGCAGCTCATGAGGCCCACGAGGGCGTCCCTTATCGGGACAGAGTCCAGCAGGGCAATGGAGAGGTCTGACCAATTTTGCATTTCTCTATCGGGGCCGTCCCGAAGTGAATCTAGTTCCCGTTTGTCCTCTAGCCCGTCATTTTCGCCTGCCCATTGCTGGTCTATGGTCTTTAATAACTCGATACCAAGCAATGCCAGGTCTATTGAAGGTCTTGGGCCCTGTTCCCCCGCCCCGGGAGTCCTCGTGACGCCTCCCCTGATCCAGTCCGCGAGGATGGTCGTCCAGAGGTCGTGCTTATCTGTGAGGTCAACATAGCTCGGCTTTAATATTGCTCGGGTCGTCCGTATAGACACTTGTCCCCTAGCGAGACTCGTCCGTACGGACACTTGTCCCCTAATATGTTCTTGTAGACGTGAGTTGGTTTGGAGCCTGCCCATGCTTGAGAGAGGCAATGACGCGAACCCACGAAGGTGAGCCGACGGTTTATGCTGGCCTAGGCTGGATCCGGTCTGCAAGACGTGCAGCAGTAGTCTTCCCCCCCATACCATCAGTCTTGTTCGCCCTATACCTTCATCAGTCGGGCCGGCTGGGTGGTATTGGGACAGAAGTAGGTCGTGGAGCAGCCTGAGGAGGGATTCATAGTGGTCTCTGTATTCCTCCTTAGGAGCTGTGAGGGCCACTGGGTGCATGTTCATCTCCAGTATGACCTCGCACACCAGGGACACCTCCCCCGCTGCGTGGTCCGTTAGGACGCCTTGTAGTTCCAGGCTCCACGGGGTAGATAGCAGCGACCTCACGTGCAAGCGTGGCTCAGTTGGTCAGAGCGAGGGACTGTCAATCCCTAGGTCGTCGGTTCGATTCCGTCTAAAACCCGATACCTCAAATTCTCATGAATTTGAACTTCATAG
>Ga0105054_10009776_pt1 | contig 12360 bp, 9 predicted proteins | sample BON02_FD_78091 | JGI IMG/M metagenome (GOLD analysis project Ga0105054, IMG submission 78091) | Freshwater microbial communities from Lake Bonney liftoff mats and glacier meltwater in Antarctica - BON-02 (megahit assembly) | ecosystem: Environmental > Aquatic > Freshwater > Ice > Glacier... | reverse complement strand
TCCGTGATAGTAAAGAAGTTGATATTGTTTTTGGACATCATTACTCCACTTAGTATAGTACCTTCTCCCAAGGCCAAATCATTACTAAAACTAATCATTGCTTTATCCACAGATATTATACTAGTGTTCGTTTTATTAAATGTAAGTACATATGCTACGTTTTTATCCGAGCAATACGTAATCCATATTAAACATTTTTTGCCTTTGGGTAAAATTAGAAACGCATCACCACGTACCGTATTAGGAAGAGTATTACCACGAGACAGGTTGATATTAGGAAATCGCGAATTTAATATAGCGGCATTCATATTATATATATAATCGCCCATTCTTTAATCCGTTTAAAATAAAGTATAATTAGTTATACTGTTCAGGGGTTCATACTTCTGTTCGGGCAACTCGGTATTGTCTGGTTGTACTGAGCCTCCCTTCTTAATATTACTCATAAAATCCCGTAATTCTTGAGTATCGGAAGCCTCTTGGGTATCGGAGGTCCCTTGGTGCTCTTCGTTAGTAGGATTATATGGGTTTTCTAGTGTATCAAGGACTTCCTTTCTATCGGGGAGAGAACTAGGTATATCTCTAAAATTATCCGAGGGATACGGTGAATGATATCTTACCTTAGGGATGGTAAGTATATTAATAAAATATACATACATATAATGAATAAACATTATCAATAATAAAGATACGATTATCCATACAAGCATATTATATTATATTATACCAACATTAGTTAAGGGTAGATAGTAACGTGCTAATTGCACCAATTATTATAGGATCTATAATATCTAAGGGACTTTCTATATAAGCCTCTATTATAATATTGTCACATTTAATAATAACCATAAAGGTATCGGTATTAGATAAGGAATCAGAACTTATCGAAGGTAATATAAAATACGTCTTTTCAATTATTTGCAAGTAATAGTCATGTGGTATCTGTGACAAGACTAATGAATACTCCTCCTTGCGATAGTCTATCCATATACGCTGATTATTTAGAGTATGTTGCGTAATCTTTCCGGTATCATCCTTTAATTTATATATTTTATTTTCATGCTCCTTAAATATACCGTCAGAAGAATACATTATTTTATAATTTATAAGTGAAGTTAGAGTACATGTGGTTAGTGTCTCCATAGATATATTATCGTTTGATATAGTAACATCTTGTAGATAATATCGCGGCATAGTATAATACTACATGAAACCATTTAAACCGATTCCATCATAAAATTATAGTAATGATCTCCATTATAATAGTCGATAAAGGTGGAACAGTCAAAGATCAAAAGGTAAAAGAGTTATCTCGTGATATTTTATATAAAAAGTGCGGATTTAAAAAAGACAATGAATTTTGCATGAGACAATCATGGGATATCAATGACCATGGTCTATGTAAATTAGAAGTATGGGCTCGGGATATAGGTAAGGCAGGTACAGAGAATAAATATGAATTGCCTCCACCGATTGATAAGCAATTATATTTTGGGTCAATCGCCCTAGTTGGAGTAGACACCCAGGGGGACCTCACCTCCCTAACAACTACACAATGGACACTAATACATGAACATTTATTTGGTGGGTTTGAAGAATTATCTGATGAGGAGTCTTCCGACGAATCAACAGATGACGACCACGTAATAGAATCAGTCGACGACATTGAAAAGGATAATCACACTAATATCATGTCCTTATTAACGGATAAATATGACGAACCAGCGGAAGAAGAACTAATGGATGGGTCCGAATTAGAAAAAGAGGATTATTATTATTCTGAGGAGGAAGATAATGAATAACAAGAAAATTGAATTGAAACGATATAAATATAAATATAAATATATACCTAAGTTAATATAAAATGTCTAAAATTACTAACCCCGACCTATTTCGTGAAGGCATTCGCGATGAATTTAATAAAGTATTAAGTAGGAAATCTTACGCCATCAACCTAGAAAAGGGATTATATAATTGTGCAATTACTATTGCAGATAGTAAAAACATTATGAAAAAATGGGATAATCCCTATTTTGTACAAATATATATAGATAGATTCCGAACCGTATGGAATAACTTAAAAGATGTAAAAATCCTGAATAAAATAATTTCAGGAGAAGTTAAACCCCATGAACTAGGTACAATGACACACCAAGAAATGTGTCCAGAAAAATGGAAAGAGTTGATTCAATCGAAGAAAGACAAGGATGAAAATAGATATGACCCCAAGACAGTAGGTAATACCGATATATTTACTTGTAGAAAGTGCAAGTCTAAAAAGTGTAGTTATTATCAATTGCAGACACGTTCTGCGGATGAGCCCATGACTACATTTGTGACCTGCATCAGTTGTGGTAATCGTTGGAAATGTTAAAAAATACAATAAATTATATAATTTATTGTTAATATACTTAAATAAGTTCAAGGTCTGCTACTTTCCAATACTCACTTCCTCCATTTGGAATTGGTCTACGAATGATAAATGGGATTTTTTTCTGTTGAATTTCCATAAGAGCAATATTATATCCAGATATAATCTCTCTAGATATAACTACTAATGCTTGTGCTCCCTCGTCTAGTTGTTTAGCTCGAAGTCCAATAATTTTAGTTAGTTCGAATTTAGTTATAAAAGGCAATGTGCGATGTAGTTTGTCTACTATCACATTGTCTGAATTTCTAATAACATGTGTAAGTGCTTTTACTTCCTCATAGTTATGCATTCGTGATTCTGGATGATAAATGTCGACATAATCAGATATTACGGCTCTATCAAATTTTTTAAGATAATTTTCGTCCTCATCTTCCTCATCTTCCTCATCATCTTCGTCATCCTCGACGACATTTTCATCATCTGCATCATCGTCAGGGTATTTGCCCGCGATCTTTTGTTCTTCCGGCATGTCATCTTCGTCAATATATTCATCGTCGTCTTCATCATCCTCACCACTTATATACCCATCTACATCTATTTTTTGACCAATAATTAGTGGTTTTTTTGGCTTATCCTCCTCATTGTCAGAGTCATCAAATGTGGGTTTCTTATAAGCAGTCTCAGTTTCACTGTCAGAACCAGCGGAATAATCAGAGTCACTCATATTGTAATATAAAAAGAATATATTTAAATTAAAACCATTCAATTTTATAATTATTGTTTATTACTTGTTTTCCAAGTAATATCACAGTGCACACACATATAAATATATTTAATGTTAGTATTATCATACCGAATATATAATACTTCATTTTCCAATTTCTTCGATTTGCTTGGACAATCTTGGTTCGGACAATCAATTGTCTTGATCCGTGGCAAGGTTGGGTCTTCTTTGGTATATTTATTAATTACGTGGGTAAATTTTTCGGCACTTCGCTTAACTTGAGTGGTCAATACACATACATCTGCCTCGTTCACGTCAGACGTTTCATGACCACACTGGCGACAGTAATATATCAATTTGTTATCGTCGTCGTCTTTAAGTTTAAGATAGTACATGTTGTCGCATTTAATACAGAAGTTCATGGTGTATAATATATATATCTATTTAATATATATTTCATTTTTTAGTTTTATATATAATTTGTCTAGGTCTTCTATTAACTTATCATACTGCACATGACATTTAATCGCATAGGCATTTGTTGAGATAATATTAGGATACTTACTGGTATTATAAGCAGAGATAGAGTTAGTTAGATTTAATTTCTTTGCGTCAAAATTATCAATAAATTCTTGCTTGGCTATGTCAATTAATTCGGGGAATTGTCTAAGGTATGCTGGTCTAGTGAGCACTTCAACAATAGCAATTGATATATTCTTATATCTGATAATCTCGTTATATAATGGAACCTCGGGATTCTTTATACTAATTCCTGGTTCGTTTGTTAGTGCATTGTCAGATAGAATGCTTCTAATTGATAGAAGCACGCTTGCGATGGACTGGCATCCAGTCCATGAATCGCCGGCCCAACTATTTAAGATGGACATGCACACCTTACCCTTTTTATATAAATTTGGGTGCATTCTAGTTAGCCCATCATTCGTACAAAAGGTTACTACTGGAGGCGAATGGGGATAATCCGTTGGAAAATCCAACTTAAATAAATAATACCCACCCTCATAAGGTGTATCGGTTGGACCAATGATCATAGCAGAACCGCGTAGCATATTTGTGTCATCATGTACATAATGAATTCCTTCTATAGGTTCATATCGAAGTTGTTTAATATCCTTAATTAATCGCATAGCAGTTGACTTCTGAACAACAGTGCATACCTGAGCCATATATATATATTGTATGACTATATGTTTATATTAATATAGTCGAATGTATAATTTTATATATTAGTCAAAAAATTGAGATAAAATTAAAGAGTTCTATTATAATAACACTATAATGAAGAAATCTTCATGTACTCCGTTCGATTCGTTTATTAAATTGCATTATGCCAGTAATAGCAAACAAAGTACCCATACACGTATTGGAGATAAAGAGTTAAATATCCGGGGGGGGTCATTTCGTATCGAATCAGATGTGCAGGAGTTTATGGACTGTTATTTCAACAAGGTATTTGAGCAGGGAGAATTAGAATATATGACGGAAAAACAACTAGTAGAAAATGGTGCAATGTTAATCGATGTAGATCTACAATATGCCACTACTGTAACTGATAGACAGCATAATGAAAGTTATATACTGGATTTGATTGGTGTATATCTAGAAAAAATAGCCATGTACGTAGATGTAATCCCTAAAATAACCATGAATATATTTGTCATGGAGAAACAAAAGGTCAACATGCTAAATGATAAAACTAAAGACGGGATTCACATTATATTCGGTCTACAACTTCATAAAGCAATTCAAGTAATGATCAGAAATGACGTACTTAAAATTATATCGGATATATGGGAAGATTTACCGATTATAAATACCTGGGACCAGGTATTAGATGAAGGAGTTACTAAAGGATGTGTGAATTGGCAGATGTATGGTTCGAGGAAACCTGCACATGAAGCATATCTAGTTAGCACCATGTATACCACCACATACAACGGGACTGAATGGGATATGCCTACCATTAAGACTGGTCTATTTGATACTAAGAAATATATTAATCAATTAAGTGCCAGATATACCGACCACCCAAAGTCCACCATTAAGGATACATTTAAGGATAAATTTGATACCGCCGTGGATCGTTTAACCAGACGAGGAAAGCAATCAATGAATATAGTCCCAAAAGAGTCTGTAAATACAGACATGATTCTTTTATCAGGCCGATTCGACCGAATCAAGGACGAACCCATGCTAGACGAATTAATTGCCTGCCTCCACGAGCAAACCAATAACATTGCATATCGGGTTAAAGAAACTCATGCGTTTACGTTGGCGTTGCCGAATGATTATTATGGGCCGGGGAGTTTTAGTAAATGGATTCGCGTGGGGTGGGCACTAGCAAATACTAGCCCAAAAATGTTTATTACATGGCTTAAGATGTCCTGCCAAGATGGCTGCAGGGGGACGCTAGGCGCCAATGGCAAGTTCGACTGGAAGACGGGTGTATTGGAAATGTATGAACTTTGGAAGACGTTTGACTGTAATAATCCAGATGGACTATCGTATAGGTCTATTATGTATTGGTGCAAGAAAGATTCATTTGAACAATATAACGTCATTCGGAAGAACACCATCGACTATTTCATCGACCAAACCATTCGGGATCGCACAGAATTTGACTTAGCGTCGGTATTATTTAATATATTCAAAGATAAATTTGTATGCGTAAGCATTACTAAAAACCTATGGTATGAATATAGAAACCATCGGTGGTTTGAAATTGACGCAGGCAATACACTACGACTGTGCATTTCCTGTGAAATGCATCACGAATATCTCATTCGAATTCATGAATTGACAACTCTCATGCAGACCATGGAGCAGTCAGATACCAAATACGAGGCCATGCGCAAGAAAACGTCTATTTTAGCATCCATCGCGGTTGATTTAAAAAAGACTGTTTGGAAAAATAATATTATGCGAGAGGCCAGGGAGCTGTGTTATGATAGAAATTTTCGTAACAAGTTGGACCAAAATCCATATCTACTGTGCTTTAATAATGGAGTTATTGATTTTAAGCAGCAAATTCTCAGGCCAGGCCAACCCGATGATTATATCTCAAAATGCACCAACATTGAATATATTAAACGAACCACCAAAGCTCATTCGGTAATCTCCGGCGAAATCATTAAATTTATATCCGAATTATTCCCGGATGAACAACTCCGAAAGTATATGTGGGAACATTTGGCATCTGCCATGATTGGTACGCTGGAGAACCAGACCTTTAATATATATACTGGGTCTGGTCGCAATGGCAAGTCCTGTTTGGTGGACCTAATGGCAAAGGTTCTTGGGGAATATAAGGGAACTGTCCCAATCACACTTATTACTCAAAAACGTATTACTATTGGTAGTTCGTCGTCAGAAGTGGTTCAGTTGATGGGTACCAGGTATGCGGTTATGCAAGAACCTAGTAAGGGTGATAAAATCAATGAAGGTGTAATGAAAGAAATCACAGGAGGAGATGTTTTACAGGGTCGTGCCTTATTTAAGGACACGGTAACGTTTACTCCTCAATTCAAATTAGTGGTTTGTACCAACACATTATTTTCCATTACGAGTAATGATGATGGCACGTGGCGCCGTATCCGCGTGTGTGACTTTGTATCAAAGTTTCTTGATCATCCCTTTGAGGATGATAATTTCCCAAAGGACCAATATCCTTTCCAGTTCCAATTGGATAAAAAACTAAATGAACGATTTGAGGCATGGGCTCCTATATTTGCTTCCATGCTTGTGGAAAAGGCTTATAGTACCCTAGGGAATGTAACTGATTGCGACATTGTATTGGCCAGTAGTAATGATTATCGTGATGGACAAGATTATCTCCGAGAATTTGTGAGAGATAAGATTGTTCGAACAGATGGCGAGAAAATAAAGAAGACGGAACTGTTGCATACCTTCCGCGAATGGTATCAGATGAATCATGGACGGGCTGTACCAAAGGCAAAGGAATTATATGAGTACATTGATAAGATTTATGGTAGGTATAAAAATGGCTGCTGGATTAATATAAAATTATTGTATGACGAAGAGGAAGAGGAGACATTATAATACCATACATATATTTACATTCGAGGCTGATAATTTATTATCTAAATATAGACGATAATCAATTACAAAAGACGTAAAAGTACTTCTATTATGCTTATTGTTTTTCCGATAATCTAGATTCATATAACTAAACTTTTCTGATTTACAGCATATGTATTGATCAACAAACGAATAAAATTCGGTATTACTGTCCAAAGACTTTCCGATTATGTTTAGATTGGTTAAATACTTGATATTATTTGACGCGATAAATAAGGATTTATTATTTTCTCGTAGGTTCATTACGGCATTATGTAAGTGGGCTATTTCTTTACTGGTCATATTTTGTTCATTTATACGATCAGGTAATCGTATGTGCACACACTGATAATTTTCACCTAATACATCCTTTATATATTTGTCCCCAAGTAGTTTAATGGCCTTGGAAAAATCTAGTTTACTACAAATATCCTTATATATATTTGAAAAGGATGGGTTCATTTGACATTTAAAACATCCATTTATACTACAATTACTTATATATACATTGTTAAACAAATGTTTTAACATTAGCAACTTGTCGTCGATTTGACGTAGTTCTTCACATGTATCATTTTTAATTTTCCTATGAGTAAGGTATTGTTCCTCATATTTTAATTTTAATAAAGTTTCATGTCTTGACGGAGTATTCTTTGGTGGAATAAAAGAATATATTTTTTCTATATTAGTATTCTGTATTAAGGAATACATTTTATTATCCACAATCACGTCAGTTGAGTTATATGCAAAAATGTCATTAAAATTATAAAATAACACGTTGCTTTTTAAATAGTGCTCTCTTATCGGGGGAATAATACACGTCCTATTTAATACGTTGGCCAAGATTAAACATTCTTTTATTCCGATTATTTGATTTCCTGGACCTGAGTCTGGGGGAATAAAGGATATATATTTCTTCGCGTTTTGATAGGCATAATTTCTTTTTACGGTTAATTTAGTATTTTCTTCACATAATAATTTTCTAGTCAAGGGCGCATAATAATTATAGGAGCACAAGGGAGGACCGGTAACGGATATTATCTCTATGTTTGGTTCAGCAACCTTGAACTGCAGATTAGCAGGTATATATAATAGTAGTGTGTCAATATTTTCATTATAAACTCGTTTTAATAAATCTCTGTCTACTCCTCTAACATCTTCTATAAATGTATAGTTTGTATAATAATGTTGATACACGGGGGTGTTTAATATTCCGTTTTTACACCCCCACATCCCACCACATATCTTATATTTTAAATGATGAATGCTATCTTTACACGACTGTATATTATACTTACTATTTATAAAATGATACATCGTAAATAGGTCTCTATCCGTTAGCAAGGAATCAGCATCTCTAATAAAAACTATAGAATTTGTATAAAAACAGGGCTTAAATCTCCATAACATATTTGACGCCTTATTATAATTATTATCTATAAAATGTAACACCACGTTATCAAATGTATTTAGTAACTTGAGCATTTTAGGTAGAACCGTTTTATTATAATGCACATGTATCCGAAACTCCGGACAAAGGGTTTTAGCAATCAGAATATTTTCCACCAACGTATAATTATATATTTCTGAATCCCCCCACAAAGAGTATGATATAATTCTGGGTATATTTTTTGCCTCAAGTACGGGAGGTTTATTTCGTATACAATTAGGAATATAGTTAAGTACGTTATTTACGGGCGGCACCTTTGTTCTAATTGCTTCTCCCTCGTGGTCCCAAAAAAAAGAAATTAATACCTGTCTAAGCCCTGAACATACGGGGTCTACTGCATGCAATAGTCTTGACCTAAATATAATTGCATCTCCTTTATCAAATTTAAATTGTTTTTTCTTAGAAATAAGATTAAATATACCACCTTCATAATCATCCTTATTCGATAAACATATTACCATTGACAATTGTCTATGTGGATGCCCACCCTGTGTATCTGTATGTTGGTTATAAAATCCCTTTTCAGTTCCCTTATATATTCCCATTTTATATCTTTCTCTGAAATTTACATCCACCCCAAACATCTGATTTATATGGGGTTTTTGGGTTTCCAAAAATTCGTCTATCTTTTTACAATCTGCTATATTAAAAAACTTGTCCTTTCTTATCTTTTTTTCTATACCCACTCTGGTACCAACTTTACTTTCATGTTCATCGTATTTGGCCGATAACTCTAAATAATGATTTATTAATTCATCTGTTATAAAGTTAGGAATTAAAGTATAATCTAACATATAAATATATGAGGAAAAGAACTAATATATATTCTACGCAAATGGGTGATAAATTACAAGGCATCTCTAGTGCCACTACCAATACAAGTAAAAATGCAATTAAACGTCGGGCGAATGGTACAAATCGACACGAAATATCTTATGGTAATAGGGTTGGAGGAATTGGTATAGGAAAACACATTCCTTCTAGATATAAATGTGCTTGTACCCACCCAAAGTATAGTATTAACCCCTATGACCCTGATTGTGAAGGCGAAGATGAATGCGAATATGAATATGAGCCCGAAGATGAACCCGATGATGAAGGCGAAGATGAAGGCGAAGATGAAGGCGAAGATGAAGATGAAGATGAAGATGAACCAGAAGATGAAGATGAAGATGAACCAGAAGATGAAGATGAAGGCGAAGATGCGGGTGAAGATGAACCAGAAGATGAAGGCGAAGACGTAGATGAAACAGAAGGAGAAGATGAAGATGAAGGTGAAGATGAAGGTGAAGGTGAAGATGAAGGCGAAGATGAAGATGAAGGCGAAGATGAAGGTGAAGATAAAGGTGAAGATGAAGGCGAAGATGAAGATGAAGGCGAAGATGAAGATGAAGATGAAGGTGAAGGTGAAGATGAAGATGAACCCGAAGATGAAGATGAAGATGAAGATGAAGATGATGGCGAAGATGAAGATGCAGGTGAAGATGAACCCGAAGATGAAGGTGAAGATGAAGATGAAGGTGAAGGTGAAGATGAAGGCGAATCCTATGTAACTTGGACTGTAAGATATCAATCAATTCTCGACGATAATGTAGAAGCATGTAATTATGCTTGTGGTAATAAGCCTATAATTATATACCCTGTCAATGTCGATTTATCAGGCACAGAAAATACGTATGAAGCCGACAATCCAGCTGGGCCAACATTGGATATTAATACCATGAGTGATATTATTTCTATTAGTGATAATAATGATATCCTTACATACATATTAATCAATAACGGGTTATATACAAACAGTTACACATTCAGCCAAAATTCAATTAATTCAACTAATTTATACGATTATTTCTACGTGAAAACAGATAAAATATCATTTATAAATTTCCCTGGTGAATCAATTACAAATAAAGCAGATGAATACATTGACCTCAATATACTAAAACCACCTATTAAGTCATTTTATAGATGCCTCGATATGACTAATGGAGGGACAGACTATAATAATGGAATACAATTGTCTACTAATATCAGTATCAGTAACAATAACAATGTAATAATTATAGAGGGATTAGCCGCACCTACGACCATATATGGTACTACAACAAGCGTATTTACTCCAATTAGTAACACAGTATTTTATAGTAATAATGATGGTTCTAGTATTAATGGGCCTTTTACAGTGAACAATATATATCAGCATGATAACTATACCACCGTTACCATTGAATGTAGTGAGACATTGCAGAGTAGTTTAATGTCGGCCACGATAATTTATTGGTCATCCATTGCAGAATCGTTATACATAAAAACGATAACTAACGTAATGGTAATGCCGTTAGAGCACGCATACCAAATATTTGTGCAGGCCCAAACTTATAATGATATAAGTAATATTAAAGTTTACTTATGCGATATTTCCGCTGATGAAATTACAAACAGTGCTGAAAGTAATTTCATATTTTATGGTTCAATCGCAGTATCACAGTCAGACCCAATAGGTTCCATTCCGCCGATGGGCGAGGACGAACCTAGTGTTTTAATGATTAATCCTACCGATATATATAACAACTCTTACACTAATTATATCCCTAGTAAGTTTCCGTGTGCAGATTACATAACAGCATCTGAAGCAGGAATACCGACTGTTGAGACTGACGGAATTTATCCATTATATTATGACAATTTATCACAATATGTAGTAACTGAACCCAACCAAACGGCAGATCAATGTAGATGGTTGTGGCGCATGGGTAATTATATTAGAAATAAACTTGATTATCTTACGGATAATAAAAAAACCATAACAAATATCATTCTTTCGTCCACTTACGCCATGCACATTGCATATAATAATGCTAACAATACCTTAGCACTCAATGTTGGAGTGTACACCTTAACACAAAATAATAATAAATCGTCGGGTGATGTAGTACCACCTTATTTCACGTCCGCAACTGCACTACAATATCCAGATGATAAATCCTTTACATACGACACATTTGATACCCCAGCTACGGATCAAATAGACGCGTGTTATGCGGATGTTACTGATAGTATTTCAACGACAACTGGTTTAATGGTCGATATTTTAGTGGATGACATGGCCGATGTTTTAGTGACTAACATGACAAAAGATGGGGGGATATGGCCTTATTTCGATGGAACCACCGGCGGAGGTCAACAGTTGGGCTTAGTAGGTTGCGGTATGGGCTGTACATTACCTTTCCTATCTAGCGAAAATTATAATGCAATGGCGTTGTATGATGACAATGGTAGCAATTATAGTGACCCCCCTCTTACTGACACTCAATTAGAAGCAATATGTAAGGCATATTATATTTTATATCTTAGAGGACAACAATGCAATAGTTATGCCACTACTATAACTACCCTATTAAGTGATAATTCATCATCAGACACTTATGCACAAAGCCTTGGACAAAATGCGTATTTGACTAACATTCGCATAAGAGGTGTAAATATTAGTCAAGCAGACGAGTTGTCATTTGGAATAAGCGTCGATGTTACCCAGCCAATGAATAAAGTGAATATTCCAAGTTGGAATGCTGATACTAATGAGGATACTGGTAAAGTCTATGTATATACTTATTTTCCTATTCACGCAATACCTGACCAAGGATGGGGTGCAGTAACTATGGAAATCTTTACCTATCAAGGCATTGCCGCAGTAATAAGAAATGATTATGTGGGATTCTG
>Ga0105054_10009772_pt1 | contig 12365 bp, 8 predicted proteins | sample BON02_FD_78091 | JGI IMG/M metagenome (GOLD analysis project Ga0105054, IMG submission 78091) | Freshwater microbial communities from Lake Bonney liftoff mats and glacier meltwater in Antarctica - BON-02 (megahit assembly) | ecosystem: Environmental > Aquatic > Freshwater > Ice > Glacier... | reverse complement strand
TCTCTCTTCTCTCTCTCTCTCTCTCTCTCTCTCTCTCTCTCTCTCTCCCTCTCTCTCTCTCTCTCTCTCTCTCTCTCTCTCTCTTTCTCGTACGTCACTTTCTTGTAGGTCTCTTTCTCTATCTTCTCTCTCTCACGTGTGTGTATGTGTGAGAGAGTGAGTGCTCACGCGCGCTCTCGTGTTGTCGCCTTTGCTCGAGTTTTCATGGGTTCATCTCTTTTCTGGATGGAAGCACTCCGCTATTCGCCGCAGCGCTTCGATTCAATCGCAAGCACTTTGGCCGTTTTTTTATTCAGGAATCATGCATGTGTGGTATCCAATGAAACATGTTTGAGACCATCCCACAGAATCTTGTGTCGGAGTGCACTCCATCGAACTTTTCGGATATGTTTGCACTTTGTAAACAATCGGCGCGCTTGTGTACATTATGAGTGTACATGTGTATGTGTGTGCAATAGAGAATGTGTGGCAATCTGAAATTTAGCGTATGCTTTGCTTCCCCCGAGAATCCAATGGAAATTTTAAACGTGCGGACGATGCTCGGATTCGTAGAATCCATGGCATTCAGACATTGGTTTTCAGCGCAGTCTCCGCCATCTGCCAGAAAATTGAGTCCATGTGTTAACAATAAGCACAGAAAAACGTAATGAGATGAGTAGGTTTCAAATATGTGTCGAGGCATAACATGTAAGTACGTGTTTGCAAGCGTGCCTTCGTGTGAGTGCCTTTTCTTACACCCACGTACGTATGGGCAACTCACGTAAAGGAGGTATCTTCAACGTCGCAATCGGCACTCAAAATCTGGACTCGGTTGTTCTCTTGGTCGCTGACCATGAGGAGGCCGGATGGGCTCTTCATAAGTCGCCGAGGATGCACAAACATGCCGGTTTTTGTGCCATTTGACCCGAGTGAGCGCACATGCTTCCCATCCATGGTGAGCACTTGAATACGGTGGTTGCCGTGATCCGTCACGTAGATTTGCCGAGCAATCACGGTGACGTCGTAGGGCAGTTTGAAAAGCGGCACGCCATTTGAATTTGTTTCGTGCTTGCCCAGCAGTCCAAAACTGCTCATGTGCTCGCCTTCCATCGTGAGAATCTGGATGCGATCGTTGCCCGTGTCGGCAACAATGAGAGTTTTGCTCTCGCGATCCACCGTCATTCCGACCGGATAGTTGAATAAGCCGTCCTCGGAGCCAAACTTGCCAATGACTCGCACAAATTTGAGATCGGATGCGTCCGGGGAATGAAACTCAAAAACTTGAATTCTATGATTGTAAGTATCGACAACATAAATGAGCATATCTTCGTCATCAACAAGAATGCCCTGCATGGCATTGAACTGTCCCAGCTCCTTGCCAAAGCTGCCAAAACGTCGGATATGTTTCCCATCTGCGCGCAATACCTGGATACAGTTGTTCTCGACGTCGGTAATAAAAGTGAGTCCAAAGCACCGCATCTCTACAGGTTTGGGCGGCTGTTGAATACGGACGCTCGTCTCCTGTCTGCCAATTCCTGATCTCGGGGACGCCGCTTCAGGTGCAAAACTGTTCTCTGGAGTCGCTCCATTGTGCGTCACTGACTTCACGCCGCTTCGTTCGCGCAAAACAGGCGCCGTCTTACAGGTGTCGCTTTCTCTCTGCACGCTAAGAGGGCAGGGACTAAGAGTGCCAGGGCTGACGGTAGCAAGACTGCGCGGGCTCCTGGGACTCAGTAATGACTCGTCCAGGGGGCATTCCAGGTTTTGCCTCCACCCCTCGATTTTCTCCTTTTCGGCTTCACACAGCACAGTGAAGATCTTGGACTTGGCAGTTAGCAGAGGAGTCAAGTTCTCTTGCACGCGCAAGCTTTCGAGATGAGAAATGTCGTTCAAGTCGGGCTTTTCAGTATCGCCTACAAAAACAAGTTCACTCGGGCCCAAAGCCACACCAGCCATGCACCTGTTTTTTTTAAATAGCATGTCAGCCAATCCAAAAAAAAGCCGCGCCCTCCTCAGTCCTCAGATCTGCTTGAAAAAGCCCCGACGCTGCTGCGCGCCATAGGGGTCAGACTGCCGTTGCACGGATCTTCATCTTTCTTTTTTTTTCTTTTCTTAACCTTTTTCCGAGATCAGATGTCTCAGACGAGCGATCTGACGAGATAGGACATCTGGACCCACATTCTACTTTTTTTTTCCGAAATCTGACTTGTCAAACGTCCGATTCGAAGACACATTTGGTATGAGATCGTACAACTAAAACCTTAAGCTATGTCCAATCTCGAATCGGACGTCTTAGACGTCCGCGGCTGATTGCGGGTGGCGCATGGCAGCGTCAGACTGCCGTTCGGGCGCGCTGCAGCGTCAGGGCTAAAACCCTCCACCGCTGCGCGCCCATTGACGATGATTGCTGACTTTATGAATGACGAGCCACCCGCACAGGGAGTCGGGGAGGGGCTCTTGTGAGGTACACAGAGGCCCAAATAACGGTATCGTGGATTTTCTTACGAGAACTGTCCATCAGCTCGGCCAACGAGTCCCGTAAGTCGCAAAAGAGTTGAGATGGCCGAAAATTTCTGTTCAACACCCTTTTGTTTTTTTGCCATAAACGCCACGGTGTCGATTCGCACTTCTTTACCAGTTCCATCCGTCCTTCGCTGCTCCTTTGACAAACTGTGGCATCAAACCAAACCGTGATGTTTGCGTGCGGGGGGGTGCATGTGTGTATGGACATGTAAGCAATAGAGCACAAAAGATAGGGGGGGTGAGAGTTGATGGAACAGGGGGTTTAAGAGGGAATCAGAGACAAGGGTTGCGAGAAGAGACATAGGAGAGGAAATCGACGGAGGCTGATACCATTCCTCCACGCAGATCTCAATTAATCTCTCCAAGAAGGTGTGCACTTGAAATTTGTCATTTCCTTCTTCGGCCCACTCCCCCCCCGTGCCCTCATTTACAGGCAAGGCTTTTATGGCAAACGCATCAATGGTATCATGTTCATCTGCCTGTTGCTCTGGGTCGTTCGAAGCCTTTCTACGCTGCAAAATAGTTCTGTCATCATCGTTGGTATCCCCTGCCTCTTCAACAGTTCTATCCTGGATGCTGGAAACTCCAGAGTTGGCGGTCTTGATCCGTTCGGTCTCGGGCGGACGAACCTGCGTCGCATCCTTGACGCCAACTTTGGATGCGAGTGCCATGTTCCTGTCGCGACTCGAAAGCGGTTCGATTTTCATGCTCGTGTGCACCGGATTCTTCTTTCGTGCTGTGGTGGCTTGGTGCGATGGCAACGCACGGTATTGTGCTTTCCTCCGTTCCATGTCATCGCTGTCGCCCGAGAGAGTTCATCTCGATCAGTTGGGCATATCGAGGCCAGAAACCATGTTCAAGCCAGCATGTTGGTCGAGAGCAAAACCGACAGCGCTGGGGCGAGACTGCGCAAGCCAGCGCAGAGCACACGGGAGGGGTTGGAACCGGAGCGACGCTGGAAGCGCAGGAAGCGCTGGCCGCTGTGCTTCTTCATTCCCCTGAGTTCCCAGACAGTGTGAGCATGCGATCCAAGGTGCACACGGGGATGGACGGACTCGCATACCGTGGTTGTCAAGTTGGGGTCGATCAAGTTGCCACCCACCGCGCCACCGAGCCCCTGCCCCGGCGGCAGTTCCTTGACCATCCGTGCCAAGGACCAGCTAGCACAGCGCCTCGTTCTCCACAGGTCTGCTTCTCCGACCGTTGGCATTTCGTTCCCGGGAAACGTCTAGATCTTCAGTGACAGTGTGGAGTCAACGGCAGTGTTGGCATCCATGGAAAGTGGGCGATCGTATTGTTGGTGGCATGCAGCGCTCTCTGCCAAAGTCCCAGCTGTATCCAGACCAGGGCGCCTGGTTAGAAGCCCGGCAGGGTACAGGAGTGACGCTAGTGCGCAATGAGTGCTTCACCAGCCCGTCAGGCCACAAAAAGAAATATGCCAACTACACCATCTACGACGGCATCCGGAACGTGGCAACTCCCGAGCGGAGCCTGGAAGCGTTTGCAGGAGGTGCTATGTTTCCCACAGCAAAGAGCGGCTCGTCACCGGGCTGGGTTGCCGCGAGGATCTCACACCAACTGTCGGACTCGTGTGACGGGGGATCATTCGTGATGCCGCGCCCGCGCACCTCGGTGCGACGACCGCGCACCTCGTCGGCTGTGCAAAAGTCGATGACACTATGTGACCCTGAGAGACATCGCGCTGGTTCGCAATCTGTGCAGCGCCCCAGGTCAAGTGCAAGAGAGCGACCGGGGTCCGGCTCTAGCTCGATCCCGCAGAGACCCCAGAGTTCCATGGCCTATTCATCGCTGCACCGCGACGATGTTGGGCGCAAGCGCCCACAGACAAGCATGGGCACCCGCACAGTCACCACAGCGAAGCATGATGGCATTCCCGCACGGACGCCCCTGCGACCAGTAACTCCTGCCGGGTTTGAGGAAAAGCGGAGGGTAGAGCAAGAATTTTTCAGATTTGTCTCTGATGGGGTTCCTGAGTCTCACGTGAAAGACAGTCCGCCTTCAAATGAAAAGATGCAGAGTGCATACGCCAAGGAACCAGCAGGCTTCAGCTTGCATAAGACTGAAAAGGCACACGCTGTGAGCGGGGCAAACGCAACAGAAGCAGCAACAAATCGGGAGGGCAGAAAGCCTCGGTGGCAAGAAATCATAGATCTGCGAAGAGTTGACAGGGTGAGAACTGCTCTCGGACAAACAGACTCGAAGGTCAAACATGCCTCAAAGATCATGAATGTGAACCAGGCTGAGTTCCGGCGACGTCCAAAAGTCGAGTATCATGCACCGCCTGTCATATTCACGGAAGCATCGAGACGACTCAAACATATTAAGGGGGAGCCGTCAAGTAAGACACTTTGGATGGACAAGAATAAAAAACATGAGTTTGCTGGCAGTGCGTCGAGCATGAGCATGAAGATGGTGACCAAGCTAAAGAAGAAGAAAAACATGGCCACCGTCAAAGTAAATTGCGAGCAAGGATTTATCGACGCACTTCTGCACGCTGCAGGGCGCGAGGAACCGATGAACCGAAATGCAGAAGAATGGATTTCTGGCTTCCATTCATTAATGGACAAGCGGATGACATTGCGGCAGCATCAGCATGCATTGTCTCAGGCGGAGAAATGCCACCAGCAAGCTTTGGTTGATTTCAAGCAAGCAGAAAACTTGTCAAAGACTGCTGCTGTCGACACAACGAAAACCCAGCGTGTCCAAAATGCGACCGACGCCTCGAACAGAGCTATAGCATTGGAAATCAAATTGATGGAGGCGAGAAGGCAGTGTGAGCTGTTCACTATCAGCGGCAAAGAATTCAGCAGCTTGCAGCACGCAAGCAACAACGATACTGGAGACAAGGCCGAGTGGCATGAACTTAACGAAAATTTGCAGGAGGGCTTCTTCAAGGACCAAATTTCAGAAAAGTTCTATCGCATCAGGGCGCAAGACGCTCTAGACAGTAAACGGAAAGGTTGGTGGCAGGAGGAGTTCCATCCGCACATGTCATGCGATGTCAGGGCAGATGAGGTGTGTGCTCGTCAACACGACGACGTCAATGAAGATGAAAAGAGCACTTCACAAATAGATGCAGACGATCATCACGCACCCCTCTCTGAAGCAGCACTAATCCGACGAAAAATCGAAATTCGAGAGGAGATGTTGAAACAGCAACAGAGGTGGGCAAAGCTTGATCGTGAAACACCTGTGTGGGAACGAACTTCAGATTATGAAGAGCGAAGACTGCTGTTTGTATCTAAATATCGTTCACTCTATACAGCATCTGGTTTCAAGTGGCGAAATGCTGGTACCACACATCCCACTTCAGGACGATTGTTGACAAGCTCTGGGCTTTCAGACGCGTTGATGAACAAGGCTGAGTTCACGCAAGAAGAATGGATTGCTTTTGGCATAACAAAATTAGGCATTGATGACTACATCAAATCAGCTGATTCCTACTTTAAACCTGCTGTTCAGACAGTGAGTTGCGAGCTCCTTTTTGATTCAACCCCCAACTGTTTTCTGCGTCTGTGTGTTTGTACAATTTTCTGGTTTGTATGTTTGTGGATTTTCAGCAGCGTGTGCGTGTGTGTGCATGACTGTGTCGGGTTGGTTGGGCCGCTAGAGTGTGGCGGGGGCGCGCGGCAGCGAGAGTTTAGCCCGAAGCTGCCGAGTGCCCACCCGAAGAGCACCATTGACAGGGCGCGCGGAGGCGAGGAGATTTTGGCCGAATTCGCCATGCGCCACCCCAGAAAAACGAGAAAAAAATCAAAACCGCAGACGGCCATGAATTTGATTTTTTTGGCCGTCTCTGGTTTGGATTGTTCCCGTTTTGGGGGGAGTCGAGCGGGCGCCTTGGTCATTCAGCTCATCGACTCGGAAATTAGCACCCCTTTTGCATATGTCAATCCATACTTCAATCGAATCGTTTAGGTTCTCACTCATCATGCGACGCTTGGCAGGAAGCAATAGATCAGGAGTGTCTTGTCCAGTTTTACGAAGAAGCACGGAATCGGGAGCAAAAGATGCGCCTTAAGCGGCAGCTGGAGCATTCGAATGAATTGTGGCCTGTCCTTGAAGTTGCTCCTCTGTTGCAGAAAAGGAAAAAGAAAACGAAAAAAGAAATTATGCCCAGAGAGAATGGAGAGGCCGCAGGCACAGTAATGCAGGAACCGCCCAAGGACGGTGTGACGGACGAAAATTCTGAGATTGTGGCGCAAGGCACAGAGAAGAATCACAAAGAAAATGAGGGTTGTGGCGAGAAAGATATCAAGAATGGCGAGGGTAATGACGAGAGCAGTGTGGAGGAGGAGGGTGGCTCAGAAGATTCGTCGTCGGAAGAGGAGGAAGCGATGCAAGATATGGCAAAAATGCAGCACGCCACGCCAGGTGCTGCCTACACCATGATTCGACGTCTTAGGTACCCTATTGAATCGGCCAACATTACAGCATGGTTTGAAAACGTCTCACAAAATGAAGAACACAAAAAGGCGCAGGTGAATGCATATAATTCTATGTGTGCCCTCCTCAAGTCGACGCCTGTCGGTCTGTCGGCGATCAAGGGCTTTATTGACTCAAAAACGGCAGATACGTTGTCGATTCCCGGAATAAACTGGGGCGTGAATCAGGTTACCGCGTTTGCCGGTATTATGAAGGGCGAGGATGTCTCTGGTAGTGAACTGAGTTTGTTGCCCGTCATGAGGCTGCGAACGAATTTGGAATACAACATGCTGCAACATCTCGACTGCTGCAACAACAACATGGGCGGTCTTGGCGTGGACCAACTATTTGATGCTCTTCTGGAAAGCAAAGTGCGACTCAAATCGCTCAACATCTCGCGCAACAATCTTGGCGAAAGCGGTGCCAAATCATTGGCGCACTTCATGGCCATCAAAGACTCGCCTATGGTAGAGCTGATCGCTGATGAGAACCATTTCGGTGACCGTGGTTCTGCAAATGTATTGCAGGTAGTTTCGTCATTGAAGAGCCTCCGTAGACTATCTCTGAAAAAAAATAAGATTGGACGCAAAGGATCCTGTGAGCTAAGCAAGCTGTTAACCGAATGCACGTCACTGGAAGAGCTGGATGTTTGCTGGAATGAAATCCGCGGCACAGCAGCTGTTAAATTGTGTGCTGGTTTGCAGCAAAACACCACGCTCCGCAGATTATCTCTGCAGTGGAATTCATTTGGCGACCCAATTTGCATGCATGCGTTGGCAGATGCTCTTGGCAAATGCCAGATTGAGTACTTGGACCTAGCCAACAACCGTATTGGGGCACCTGGCAGTGCATTGTTGGCCAACGGGCTGGAGCTGAATACCAGCTTGATTCACTTGACGCTGGATGGGAATCCTCTCACGATGCAGGGTGCACGGGAAATACTGCGGACCTCTTCTGAAAAGATTCCTCGAACATTTTCAGTCGAAAAGTGTTCATTTGCACGACACCCTGGAGTCCAGTTTGACCCCGCAGAACCAGCGGGAGCATATTTGCTGGATTTGAAAGATCCGTACAGCCATAGGATCCTGAAGAATTTAATCAGATATCAGTTGGCTGGGAATGGAGCATTTGATAATGCGACCCCTTGTGTTTTGAAAGCCACTGTTGACGACGGAGAAGGCAGGAATTTCAAAGCAGAGTTTCCCAGCGAACTCGAAGCCGTATTTCCAAAGGAAGGCTTCTTCGAGTTTAATTTCTTGGATAGGAGCAAGGGAAAGCCAAAGGACTCGACCATGAACCCCATGAGCTTGCAGATGCTCGTGCAGCAAATCAATAAGCAGACTATGAGCGTTGCCGACCGACTGGATGTGATTCGGACAATTATTGGCGATGGCAGCATGTCTTTGCAACAAGCCGAGTCCATTCTCAAACAGGTCAACACTTATCAGCCGACGGACAGGGTCAATCTCTTTTGCTCGTGCTATCACAGAATCGTCAATGTTGACGATAGTAAGGAAACGTTGACGTTACTCACAACCGAAGAGCGTCGTATGGTAGAAAAACAGATAGGTAAGGCATCGCTTGCCTTCTACCCCAACAATCCCACGGGTCACTATAAGTTAGACCTTGCCCTGCCAGCCCATCGCGACATGCTTCTGCGACTCATTCAGCTCCGAAATGAAATGGAGGAGTTAGAATCAGGAATCTACAAGTACTACGACAACCGCGGCGGCGGCAAACGTGATATTTCTGCAATCGGTGTGGTATGGCGAAATGGCAAGTTGCAGACTGCGCCTTTCACGTTGCAGCAGTCGTGGCAGGTGCCCTACTGCGGTCTTGTCGAGGTGGACTTCGTCGATATTCGCAGGCCGCCTCAAGACGTGGAGCCTCTGACAGATACGGAGTTTTGTGATCTAATCCTTTCATCTTGGGACGAGAAATCTGGTCTGCTAAGTTTGCAAATCATCTCGAACAATAGCATGGTTCGAATATTGCGGGAGGTGACAAACACGAGATATGTGTCGTGCAAGCAAGTAGCGAGAATGATCGGCCGCTTTGATCCGTCACGCGCCGCGCTTATTCGCATCGAGATTATCATAGCATGCTGGGCGCGAACGATCGACTATCACGGCTTGACCAATGTTTTGGCTCTCCTAACGCCGCCCGAGCAAGCAGCCGTGATTCATCGTCTCGGGCCATTGCAGACATTTGACGAGATGATGGCAGTGGGCTTCTACGAACTCAACCTCGAAATCCCTGGCGAGCGCTTTGTATTCCAGGAGCTGGTGCATCTTGCAGGCACGGAGCCAGGTGAGCCCGAAGAGAGCATGCTTCAGATGACTATCAACGGCAAGGCTGCAGAGCTCAATAAAGATTGGCTTGTCGGAGGTATACCCGAGCACAGTGTTATCACTGCCTTTTTTGTACGCACTCAAGCGTGCCTGGATCGAGTTTTCGAAAAGGGTGCCTTCGCCCATAACAAACGCCAGCCCCCAGAGTCTTCAAAAAGTGTTTTCATGGAGACCTATCTTTATGAATTTTGTAAGCAGGGCTTCTGCAGCCCTGGTGGTGAAGATTGGATCAAACCCTTCACTTATCGGCGTGTGCGGCGCAAGATGGGCGTCAGATTCGCTGCTCCCGAGCACGCGTTTTATGCTCTTGATGATGACGATAGCGGCAGTCTTACTCGCCCTGAAGTTGGTGCCGGCTTGGAATCGGTATTACATGTGTTCAGTATTGTGTATGGACACGCGTACATATATATAAACATGTGTACATATACAGTTAAATCACAAACGCACATGCACGCGTACTTACACACAGGCATTCATGTAAACTATTCTACAGAACATCCCAAATTGCATCTGTATCGTTGTATCGTTGTATCGCACCCATCCAATCGCACGCCTCTAGAGATTTGTTTGAATGCTGTTTGACTGCAAGTCACCTTACAAATATTTTCGGGGGTTTTGCATCTATGTTTTATTTGGCAGGTGGGCATATATATGAATCCGACAGAGCTGACTGATTTAGTTTCTCAGCTTGATATTGATGGAGGTGGGAAAATAGAAGTCGAGGAGGTGTGTCATTTGAACCTCTTGTGTTGCTCTGGCACAATTGTGTTGTTGTTGGGATACTTGGGTCGCAGTGTGCTGCAGTATGTTAAAGAGTGTGTCAGTGCGTTGCACTGTTGCACTGCGTTGCCTTATCACTAATATGTTGATGTTGTGATATTTGAAGGTTGTGCTCTTAGTGGGATAGGTCTAGATTCGAGAAACAGCACGTTCACAAACGTGTGCGCACGCACACGCAAGCACACACACACGCACAAACGCGCGCGCGAACACACATACACAAACTTGCGTGCGTGCGTGTGCACGTGCGCGCACACGCACACTTACGCACAGTGTAACTACCACACACGTGCGCACACACTCACGTGCACAAAGTGTCACACACACCAACACACGCAAACACACACACTCGCACACACGCTCACACTCACACACGCACACACACACACACACACAAATGCACATGTACATACGCACACACGCACACAGTGTCACGCACGCACGCACACACACACATCCACACGCACACATGCTCCCTTACACGCACATCACACACTCTCTTTCTCTCTTGGCAGACACACGTGTCGACCCACACAAACATACACACAGTATCACACAGAATCTCTCGAACTCTCTCTCGGTCTGTCTGTCGATCTCTTTCTCTACCGCTCGATCTATCTCCCATCTCTCGATCACTCAAAGGAGAGAGAGAGAGAGAGAGATAGAGAGAGAGAGAGCGAAAGAGTGAGAGAGAGAGTGATCAATATCCCTCGTCTCTCACCTTTTCTCTTGCTTTCACTGTCTTGCGCGCTCTCTCTCTCTCTCTCTCTCTCTCTCTCTCTCTTGCCCCCTCTCTCTCTTTCTCACACACACGCACAAACAATCACACACACACACTTCCTCTCTCTCTTACTCACACACACACACTCACACAGCTGCATACCTGCCCATGCTACTGACACAGATAGTGACATGTCAATCCTTGGTGAGCAGATGGTAGACTTCTGGAACAAGTACTCGACCGAGGTGTTTCTTTAGTGCCGTTATGTCGGATGTCAAGCTTGTGTACAGAAAACGCGTATAATAATCATTAGATAACCAGTTCAAGTCACGGTTTTCCGTCGCTGCATTCCTCTTGAAGTTGAAAGGGGTGCTCCATCACGAACGAGCCATGCCAAAATTGCTTGTTCTGGAAAAGGCATATCCAGGTGTAGCCAACAGGGCTCCTTTTCCAAAGAGATAGAAACCTTTCCGCAAAAGAAAGACTAGACTTGCCGGACTGAGTTGCATATCATCATAGTGCTCCTTTCGAGAAATGAGACCTGCCGATGCGCCGGACTTGAGAAGTTTTGGCACGCATAGGGTGGTACGCTACGCAGTTGCAGTGCGTGCAGTGTGTTGCAGTATGTTTTAGTGCACTGCAGTGTGTTGCAGTGTGCAACACGTGCACTACAGCTCACAGCAACACACCGCGACACGCCACAACCTGAATCCAAAGACGATGAAAAAGGAATTGAGCATAATTGACTTCACTTATTTATTTTGAAATTTTCATCTGCCAGCCCTTTTTTTATTTCCCCTCTCGCACTTCCCACATTTCCCGCACTTGCGTGAGGCTGACAGAAGATTCATCAACCGTGCTCTTCATCTTGTCCAGATTAAGAGCACGATTGACCTCCCTATCATGCCCCATCTCGAATCCTCTCTCTTCTTCCTCCTGTAATCGCTGGAGCAAAGTGCCGGATAGACGACCTTGGAATTCGGTGCTGCGTGGTTCTGGAATGATGTCAAGGTGGGGAGTTAGCAGCGCGTCTATCGACACGTTCTGGGTCAGCGCACAAATGATACTTGATGGCGAATTTCCAACAACTGTCCTGTCGCAGCTGATTGTCTTGTCTTCTCCTTCCACATTCCTTCCTTTTCTTCCCTGCCCTTCTTCTCCTTTTCCAATCGCTCCACTCTGAAATCTCTCATAATCTTTTTTGTACATGTCCGGCGGCACCAAACGCTCGGGGACAAGACTTTCAGACAATAAGCGCGCGCATTGCTGCTCCAACACAGCTGTATCGTGACAATGCCTTCCTTCTATCGAGCCGTGCGGCTCTGCCTCATCACTTTGGTAACAATCAATCAAACGTTGGCAATGACAATCTAGGATGTAAATTTGGTGTTCATCCCTCTTTGAGACGTCCGAGGATGAAATGTCTTCATGCTCTGCGTTATCGTCCTGGCTTTCGATCTTCATCTCGTCTTCCTTGTGTTGAGACAATGACAGTACATCAGATAGATCAAAACTGACTGGGCGCAAAATGCTTTGATCAAGCGTCTGTGTGCTATAAATGC
>Ga0105054_10009765_pt1 | contig 12372 bp, 12 predicted proteins | sample BON02_FD_78091 | JGI IMG/M metagenome (GOLD analysis project Ga0105054, IMG submission 78091) | Freshwater microbial communities from Lake Bonney liftoff mats and glacier meltwater in Antarctica - BON-02 (megahit assembly) | ecosystem: Environmental > Aquatic > Freshwater > Ice > Glacier... | reverse complement strand
TGCTCATATAAGGCATCACCAAAGCCACCTGCGCCTCCTCCTCCCTCCCTCCCTCCCCAGCCGCCCTCCCCCCCTCCCTTCCTCCCCCCCCTCCTCATCCGCCAACTGCGACCAGGGATGATCCAAAGCATCCCCCACCGTAATCCGATCTCTCGGGACCTTCTGCAAAAACGCCCTCAACAAGTCCCGCAACTCCCCACTCACCTCCCTCCCTCCCTCCCTCCCCCCCTCTGGAAGCACAAAGTCCTTCTCTCTAATCGCCTCAAACAATTCCTCAGGACTCTCCTCCTGGAACGGCAGCGTCCCAAAAACAAACACCCACAAACACACCCCCGTCGCCCACACATCACAGCTATACCCACTAAACGACCCTCCCTCCCCCCCTCCCTGCCTACACATCTCCGGCGCCCAAAAACTCCACGTCCCATCACTCTTGTTCAACAACCCCCTCGACGTCGACCGATACAACTGATGCAACTGCTTCTCCCCTCCCTCCATCCCTCCCTCCCCACCTCCTCCCCCCACAACAGGAGCATTGGTCAACGCCAAAACCCTCGCCGCCTCCTCCTCAAAATAATGCGCCACCCCAAAATCCGCAATCTTACACCGCCCCCCCTTCCCCACCAACACATTCTCCGGCTTCAAATCCCGATGGGCAATATGATGCACATGTAAATAAACCAACCCCGCCAAAATATCGCCAAGCACCCTCGCCGCCTCCACCTCCCCTAACACTCCCCCCCTCTCCGCATGCGCACTTGAGAAATACCGGCGTTCCTCCGCGTCAAACTCCATGATTTGACCCCCCGGGACGTATTCTAATACTAGGTAAAGGGCATCCTGGCTGGCATCATCAATCACTTCAAATAAACTAACTAGGTGGGGATGAACCAGTTTTTTCATGATTGCAATTTCTCTCTGCACCTTGTCTAGGTCCGTGGTCACGTTCAATCGACCTTCCCGCGAGCGGCCGAACTGCTTGCGCCGCAGCAAGAGGGATTTGGAAAAAATCTAGGGGAGGAGAAAGAGGGAGGGAGGGAGGGAGGAAGAGAGGGCTTAGTAAGAAAGAGCGTGTCACGAACATAATCAGTTTTCAGCACCCACAAAACGCACCTTAATTGCAAACAGTTCCTCCGTGTCTCCCACCGGCGTCGGCGACGGGGTCATGCCCCTGCTAGTGGGCGCCGTCGGCGTCGAAGTCGAAGACGGAAAAAAAGGACTAGTAGTCATAGCAGAAGCCTCCCTTCCCCCTCCACGCCTGCCCCCACCCTTGGGAGAACCCGTCCCACTCACAAGCGAGGCATATTCCCCCGAACCCACCCCTCCCCCTCCTCCGTGTGTCGGACTCATCGCACCAGCAGCAGCAGCACCAGCAGCACCAGCACCAGCAGCATCTGTAGGAGTAGGGGTCATGGGTCCCACCTGACGCTTGCAGAGCTTGACTTCAGCAAAGGCACCTCGGCCTAACTCCTTGATAATAGCGTATTGATTCACATTCACCAGTCCCCCCACATCATCCGTCGTGATGGCCGCCTTCTTGGTCTCGCGTGGTGCCAGGGCATCTCGACCCCCCCGGGCTTTGACCTCGTCGTCCAGGGTTTTGAGATGCTGCAAGACGTCGGCGCTTCGACGCGTGACCCGGTTCCGGTCACGACGGAGGCTGCCCGCGGAGGAGGGAGAGGAGGAAGTGGATTGATGCAGGTGCGAAGGGAGGGTGTGCGTGCGGTGGAGGTGGTCGTCGCATTGGTTCCCGAAGAAGGGGTTGGTGGTGGGGGTGGCCAGGGTGGTGGTTTGAATGCTGGTGGGCAAGGCATAGTTGGGAGAGGAGTCCGTGGTGGACGATTGCGGGGGGGACTGAAGCGCGATGCTGGCCTTGTTAAGGATGGGGAGAGGGAGTTGCGACGAGGGGAAGGAGGGCGGGCGAGGCTTGCTGGTGCTGACCGGCCTGGCCGTGGAGTCGTCGTCCTCCGTCATGTTCTGTGGTGTGGTGGGGTGTGTCGTGAGGCAGAGGGACGGAAGGTTTTGGGCTTGAAGGGAAGCACAGCAGCAGCGCGTCCAGCTGAGAAGGACAACGACGTGGCTGACATGTGCTGCGAGCGTTGGGCGTGGCTAGAGGGTTCGTAGGATCCCAAAATGACGAGAGTGCCATCGACAGAACTCCGTTGTGGCGTGCCTCCGCCAACGCCCGAAACGGCGATTGAAAATTTTGATTGAACGCACCTCGAGAGAGTCATAAATTGGGAACGATTGCCGCGGTGCGAATCTCGTATCCACATAATTCGATACACTTTTTGATGTTATTCTAGGACGGAGTGTGGTATTCCAGTCACTGCAAATCCTCAAATTAAATTTAAAGCAACATGGGCCAACCAACCTCCCCCCTCTCGTCTCTGTGTTATTACGTAGTCGCTTCGTTTGCTTTCTTTGTGATTACTCGTACTTATGGAAGAACGGTGTTAATGTTTGTACACAATGATTCTAAAGGAGGGAGTTTATGGCTTGCGGTGACACGCGGTGAAGACAGTGGGAGGGAGGGTGGAGTGATGGGAGCGCGAGACGGAAAGGCATACCCTGGCTCTACATGTCCCCTGCGCATTCACTCAACCCCACGACCTCTGCCTAAAAGCCGAAAAAGTCACACATCGTCTGTATCACCCGCTTCTCCCGCACGGTCTCGGGGTTCGGGTCCTTGGGGTTCAGGGGCACGGGCTCGCCGCCTCTCTCCCCTCCTCCCCCTCCTCCTCCTCCTCCTCCTCTCTCTCCTCCCCGGCCACTGCTGCTGCCTAAGGTGGCGGACCGCATCATGCCTCGTGTCCCTCCTTGTGCCTCCCCTTCCCGTCCATTTAATGGTGGTGGCCCGCCTTTCGCCCCTACTCCTCCTCCTCCTCCTCCCGGACCCCCAGCACCTAACGCTCCTCCTCCTCCTCCTCCTCCTCCTCCCCCTCCTCCTCCACCACCACCACCCCCGGCGCTCACCACGGCCGACCTCGATTGCATCTGCATAAAGTCATACTTCTTTTGGAGGAAGCCGTGTAATTCTCGTTCTAGCCGTCGGTTGTTCTCGCGAAGTTTTTGCATGTGCAGGAGTTCTTTTTCGTAGCGGCCTTTCCACTCGTCGCGTTCCTGGAAGGGAGGGAGGGGAAGGGGGAGGAAAAGGGAAATTGAGAACGTTAGAAAACAAAAAGTTAAGAATTTGGACACGAAGGATACACAATTTTTGCTGTGCACATAACCCTCTTCTCCATCCTTCCCCACTCAAAGACTTACTCGGCCAATGTCGGCGTGCTGTGCCTCCCATGCCCGCTTGTTCTCCGCTGACTCCCTTTCAAGCTTCATCCTCTCCCGGGCTTGCTGCTCCAGGCGGCGTTCCAGGTCGATGTTGATGCGCTCTAGCTCTTGGATGCGTCGTTGCTGCGACTGTGTTGGTGAGAGGAGAGAGGGAGGGAAGGAGGGAGGGAGGGAGGGAGGGAAGATGAGGGCGTGTTGACGAGAAAACAGGCGGGCTGCACGGCATGCAGGCACCCTTTCGACAGCATACTCTCACGCACACTTCAAAAGCACGTACCTCAATGTAAGAATTGACTTCATCGTAGCCTCCTCCATTGCCGCCCGCCAAGCTCTCCTCGCTCCCATCCCGTCGCGCGGAGCCCGTGGAATGTACACGATCAAAAAGCGGCCCGGACCCACGAAAACCAACGGGGTCCTGTTTGTGGTGTCAAGAAGAAAAATGCCCGTTAGTATGGCAGGACATGCACAAGGTGGGGCGGGGAAGGGATGCAAAGGTGGGAGTGTCTTGGGCATGCATCGAGGAAGGAAGGAGAATGTAGCTTTACTCACCATGGTGTCGTCTTGCGTCCCTCAGGCAGCGGTTTTGCGCCCGCTTCCCGGCATCGCTCCGCTCCGTGTCTCTGTGTCTCTCTGTGCTTGTGAGTAGTATAGTAGAGTGTGATTAGGACGTGGGGTTGGCAGAGCATGCATGAAAAGCCAAGACGGACAAGGATTGCGTGTGATCTGAGATCCTCGCCGACACGACGGCGACCGAGCCCCTGTCGTCAGGCCCATGTCGCAGGCCGAAATGCAGGCCCAATGCGCAGGAGATAGCCCTCCGATGACAAGCTTCACAGCCTCAGGCAGCTAGCTTCTGAGACTGCAGAGGGGTTTTTGAGAGAACGAACAAAATAAAGATGGGCTGGACTATTATAGCTAAGAGAAAGACCCCTGGCTGATAACCTCCCCACCCCGTGCCCTACCAAAACACCATCCGGCACACAGCCTTCCTCTCTTTGTGTTACAGTATTTGTCTTGTTTCTTTTCTTTTTTTGTGGGCGTGGTTTCTGACCTTTCGCCAAAGCTTACTCCTCCAGCCAAAAGTGCACATCAACCGATAATACGCACACTCCCGCACCCTTTCATTTCCACTCACTTACTAGACACTAACCCCTACCTTCCTTATCTGTTGCCGCTCTTTATGTATGTTGTATGTGCACTGTCTCTTTTTTTCTCGTCTTCTCTCTTCTCTTTCTCTTATCCAAACCACACATCTTGGTCTTTCCTTCCTCCCTCCCTCCCCCTCCCTCGCCTTACGCCACATAATTATAAATGGAGGGGTTCGTCTCATCCCTACATAAGTAATCCCGCTCAATCAAACTCTCCACCCGCTTCTTAATATCCACGGGCGTTGCCGGGAACTTCAACTGCCCAAACAACTCACTCAACAACAGGTTATGCGAGAGCTTCTTTCGGGCCTTCATGATTCTGACAATGGCCGCATCAATCTGATATTGCCTATCCCTATGCACGTCCGCGTGGGTCTTCTCATTCTCCTCTACCGTCTCCTTCAACTGGATCGTATTGATCTTAATCCGGTACAGCTTATGTTCAAAATTCAAATTCAAACTTAACACATCCCCGTCCTCCACCTCCTTCCCCTTGGGCTCCTTGTGCAACACCCGTTGATTCACCTTCCCACAAGCCAAGCTCTGCAAGGTCCGTCTCAACTCCCCATCCTCCACCCGCGTCGCCGCCTTAATCTCCGCAAACCCCACCTGCCCTGCTTCGCAATCATTGAAGCACAACAACACCAACGTCTGGAAAAACGACACTGACAACTCCTTCGTCCCCGCCAAGAACCGTGCCTTGACCACACACGTCCCCAGCGCATGCTGCCACATCAACCGCCTCCCCTGATACTTCCCCGTATAATACTCCGAAAACCGTCTCATATAAGGCTCAAGCACCATCGGCACCACCACCTCACTCACCGGATACGCCGGCCAATACCCAGTCGTCAACACATGCACACTCGTCTCCACCTCCCTCCCTCCCGCCAAGCCCTCCCTCCCGCCCTCCCTCTCTCCCTCCCCACTCGTCTCACAAAACTGCGTATAATTCCCCATCAACTCCCTCGATAAGTCCATATCCTTAAACATCCCCTCCAATTTATTCGTGAAAGTCGCCCCACACTCAGCCTTAAGCTTCGCGATCATACTCTTCTCAAGGTCAGCTGACGCACTCCTCCCTAGTAGTAACCGTTTCGCCAGATTCTTCTTATAAAACGCCTCAAACACATCCTTGGACCCAACATACCTGAACAAAACCATCGCCTTGTCAAGCAGTCCCTCCACCTCTCCCTCACTCACCCCCTTCTCTCCCTTCAGCTTGGCATCGATATATTTCGCAAGTAGTTCCGCCGGGCGTGTCTGCCTCACATTAACAGCAAATTCAAACCCATCCTTCAAAGCATTGACACACCCCACATTAGCCTTCCCTCCCAAAGCAGACAACAACACAATATCACACTTCCCTTTGAAAACAAGCAGATCTTCAATCATCTCCTTCTCCCTCGCCTCGTCACTCACAAGCTCCGCCCCCCTCCTCCTAATATAAGCATTAAAAGCCGCCTTCACCTCCCCCTCCCCCCCCACCTTCCGACAACACAACAAATACATCCTCCTCAAATCCTCCACCCTCTGCGCATCCATTAACCCAACAAACCCCTTCTCAATCACAGCCGTCACATGCGGTGCCAGCAACCTCGATTCAATCGCTCCTACCAAAGCCTTCCTCGTCCCCCCCTCCAAGTAAGCCTCACACGCCTCCCCCGCCTCCACCAACCTCCGTTCCACATGCATCAAAAAGCCCACCACATCCAAATTCTCCATCTTCTTAATCCCTTCCGCCGCGAAATACCTCTCAATATCCTCCAAAAACGCCTTCAAAAACAACGGTTTATACAACCCCAAGCTCCCCAGCATTCTCACAAGCGACCTCAACAATGCTTGATTCACACTCTCTCCATTCCGTTGCTTCTCAATCAACCCCAACACCCCCTTAATGATTTTAATCTCCAACCCTCCTCCCCCTCCTGCTGACGCTGCTGCACCCGCTGCTGCTGCTACAGAGCCGGCGGCGCGACCTTGCACTGCCAATTGGAGCCTGAACAAAGTCAGCCCCATCTCCCATATGGGCTGTAAGCCCTGCGTTTGCATCACATAGCTCCGGTCCAAATACAAAAAGATGCTCCGAATCGTCAGCATGTGCTCACAATGGTCTTGCCACGCGTCATCCACCCTCTGCAAGAACATAGCCGGGTCCACCATCCCTCCCATCCCTCCCCCCGTTGCTGCCAAGGCCCCCACCGCGCCCGCCACATGCCGCGTACATTCCTCCTTCAAACGGTCATAAAGCCGGGCACCCATCTTATGCACGCACAGGTCTTCGACGGCGCGATAGAGCTCTTCGTGGCTGATTGCCATGGCTTCCTTGCTTTGCACTGCTACGACTGCCCGACGGAGGGTTTCCCAGGTTGTCTCCTCGAAGTTCTCGGGCAGCTTCGGCTGGACTTTGAAAGGACGAATGACCATCTTCTTCTTGTTATTGTTGTTGTGAGGTCCTCCTGCTGCTGCGCCACCATTGCCGCTGCTGCTGCTGCTGGTCTGTGGTTTGTTCCCTGCGTGGGACAGCGCAAAGCCTCCTGCTGGCCGCGACGCCGACGAGGCTGCCGCCGGCATCATATTAGGTGCTGCTGTTGGGCTTTCTGCTGCTGCTGCTGGACCCGCTGCTGCCTTGCCTGCCTCGTCTGCCTGTGGTTGTGTGTAGGATGATGCGGATGACGATGAGTGAGATGGCGTAGAAGGAATGAAGGAGGGAGGGAGGGGAGGGGAGGTCAAAGGGAGGTCGAAGAGGAGCGTTGTGCTGCCGTTGCTTGGTGTCTCCACCACAGCCAACCAATGGCCAATGCCACGCCCTGAACGCGCTTAGCATGCCCTAAGGACACACACAACGAGACATCAGAGTGTTTCGATCGATCGCTTGTGCATTTCTTCGTTGCCCTTTGCCGAGTGTGGCCACGCAGATGTGCCAGCGACGCCCCACTTCTTCTCCTCCATCGCCATTCATGGCTCTGAAGCAGCCTGCCTTTGTCCTCCCCTCCTGCTCACGCCCCTGACCCTCCCACGACCCCACCACCTTCAGGACCAGTGCATGGAAACGAGCCTGTCCATGAGGTGGTGCACGTGGGTGGGGAGGGGCTGCGTGCGGGGCAAGACGGCGACAGCCACAGCCACTCGCGTTTAGCCTCCCCTCCCTTCCCTCATTTCCGCTTCTTTCTTTCTTCATGCCATTGACCACACTCACGCTTTCTATCCTCACACACATACACAGCACAATGGCTGCCGCACGACCCCAAGTCTCTGTGTACAACGCCGAGGGCGCCGCCGTGGCGGAGGTGCCCCTGCCTGCCGTCCTCACGGTAAGTCAATGAGGAGAGGAGCGATGAGGGAGGGAGGGAGGAGGGGAGTGCCTGTTTGTCTGCTTGTTGCCTGCACAGCTCCGTATCCAGCCACACTACATCCAGCATGATTACCAGACGACCAGCTCTGCATCTGTACGGAGTCTGCGGCGTGTTCGTGTCGGTGGTGTTGGTGCTAGGTCTCGGCGCTGGACCTCGTCGCATGCATCATCATCGACGGTCATCCTCGTCCAACCTCCTCTCCACCACCCCATCCCCAAGCCACGCCATGTTATCAACACGACACAACAGCCATCCTCCTCCATAAACCACGCACAGTGTTCACTTCATCTATGCCTCCGATTTTTCAGATCCAACACATGACTCACCCTCCCTCCCTCCCTTCCTCAGGCGCCCATCCGCCCGGACGTGGTCAAGTTCGTCTTCACCGGCCTCAATAAGAACCACCGTCAGCCGTACGCCGTCTCGGAGAAGGCCGGCCATCAGACTTCCGCCGAATCCTGGGGAACGGGCCGCGCTGTGGCTCGTATCCCTCGTGTGGGTGGTGGGGGTACCCAGCGCTCCGGGCAGGGTGCCTTTGGTAACATGTGCCGAGGTGGGCGTATGTTTGCCCCGACCAAGATCTGGCGTCGTTGGCATCGTAAGATTAACATCACCCAGAAGCGGTATGCCGTGGCTTCGGCCTTGGCGGCGTCTGCGGTCCCTGCTCTGGTGATGGCCCGTGGGCATCGCGTGGATGGTGTGGCTGAGATCCCCTTTGTCCTCGACTCGTCCTTCTCCAAGCTCGACAAGACGGCGCAGGCGGTCAAGGTCTTGGGCGCGCTCGGCGTCGGCCCTGAGCTGGACAAGAGCAAGGACTCCAAGAAGATCCGTGCGGGCAAGGGTAAGATGCGTAACCGTCGCTACGTCCTCCGTCGTGGTCCCCTCGTCATCTACAACACGGGGGAGGAAGGGGTGGTCAAGGCCGTGCGTAACATCGTGGGCCTGGAAGCTGCGCATGTCGACAGGCTGAACTTGCTTCAGTTGGCGCCGGGGGGGCACTTGGGGCGGTTCTGCATCTGGACCCAGGGGGCGTTTGAGAAGCTGGACTCGATTTTCGGGACACAGACGGAGAAGAGCCAGGTGAAGCTGGACTATGTCTTGCCGCGTGCTCCTATGGCCAATGCGGATTTGGCGCGTATTATCAACAGTGAGGAGATCCAGTCGGTGGTGAGGCCCGCGCTTACGGAGACGGTGCGTCTGCCCAGGAAGAAGAACCCTCTGAAGAACTTGTCGGCGATGGTGCGATTGAACCCCTACGTGTTGATCCACCGCCGTCAGGAGCTCAAGCGCGCCGCGGCTGCTGCGGAGGCGAAGAAGGGAGGGAAGAGCAAGGAGGAGAGGAAGGCGAGGAAGGCTGCGGGACGGGCTTTCTATGAAGGTGCCGTGAAGGATGGGGAGATCAAGTTTTAAGCTGGAAGGAGGGAGAGAGGGACGGAGGGGGGGAGGGAGGGAGGGAGGGGTAGTATGTAAGGAGGTTTGGTTTTGATCTGGAGGGGGAGGGAGGGGATGTTGAGGGGGGATTGGAGAGGGAGAAAAGGGCTATGTGTCTTTTGGTCTCTTTTTTGTGATTTCCTCCTGGCTTTGAAGGATCAGCGAACTAAAGGAAGAAGGAAGGATAGAAGAAGACCAATAAGAGAGGTTGGACAGCGTTCGTTGTTATCTTTTCTGGTTGATTTTGTGGCGTTTTCTACTCAGTAAGCCCATTATCACTTACTCTCATCTCCTTCTTCCCCTTCGTCCAAATCCTATTACATACTCTTTTCTATTCCCAACCCTTCCTCTCTCCTTCCCTCCCTCCCTCCCTCCTCCTAATGATACCGCTCAATAAATTTCACCACCTCCTCCTTAAACTCCCCCTTCCAAGTGGGCACAAAGTGTCCCCCACTATGCATATACAATTTCACCCTCTCCTCCCCCCCTCCCTCCCTCCCTCCCTCCTCCTCCGCCCAACACCCCATCAACTCCCTCGTCCTCTCCAAAGGGACTAACGAATCCGTCTCCCCTCCTACAAACAGCGTAGGCACCGTCGGCCCTCCCTCTCTCAAGCCCTCCCCCACCTTCTCGTCGCGCGGATAGAGCCCCCCCACCACAATCGCGAATTTTGGCATGGCCGCCCCTCCCTCCCCCCCTCCCTCCATCCCTCCCTCCGTCAGCATTTCCTTTTGCAACGCCCCTAGTAAGAGCGCTGCGGCTGTTGCTCCTTGTGAGAAGGCGAATAACCCATCAGGCTCGTGTTCGGCAAGAGCTTGTTTGAGGAAGGGCAAGGTGGTCTTATGCAGCCCTTTATAGTGAAGTGCCTTGCTCGGCCTCGGCTGCAGAGAACCATCAGAAGTCATGTCAGTCCAATGCCACCAACTCCTCCCTCGCTCCCCTTCCTCCTCCTCTTCCTCCTTCCCTCCCTCCTCCTTATCTGTCCCTGCCAATCCCGCCACTGCTGCTGAAAGCTCCTCCCCTCCCTCCGTCCCTCCCTCCTTCCCCTTCTCGTTTACTTTTCCTCCAACCGCTTTCAACAATTGCTCCGAAGGCAGCACCTGAGCAATAAAAGGAGCATCAATGAAAATAAATTCTGCCTTTGATTTTAAGCCCTTCCTGAGACTGCCGATCTTTCCTCGAAAAACAGAGGCCGATTGCAAGTATCCGTGCAAGCAGAGGATTTTGGCCTTGCGTTTTTGGGTGGAAGGAGGGAGGGAGGGAGGAGGGGTGGGGGTGCTACTGGACATGGTGGTGATGGAGCGCGAGAAGGAGGAGCAGGAGGAGGAGGAGGAGAAGAAGGATGGAATGAAGGCTAGTGAGAGGAAGGAAGACGAGAAAGAGGACGTTGAGGCGGAGGAAGAAGCGAGTAAGCACAGCAACAGGGCCTTGCCTCTCCGCTGTCGCATGCACTGTCCGCCTGTCTGGGGGGGAGGATGGATGGAGGGAGGGAGGGAGGGAAGGAGGGGGGGAAGGGAAGAAAAGAGAAGATGAGAAAGTGAAAAGCAATCTTTATGTGGGGCGGCGCGGGTGGGCCTTCTTGGCTCCGTTTTATTTGGTTTTGGTTCTGTCTGCCTGCCGCAGGTAAAGTCTTTGTGCGTCAGTCTGTCTTGTCTTCTTCCATTTTCTCTTCTTTCTCTCTCTCTTGCATTTCTCTTCTTTCTCTCTCTCATGCATTTCCCTTCTTTCTCTCTCTCTTGCATTTCTCTTCTTTCTCTCTCTCTTGCATTTCTCTTCTTTCTCTCTCTCTTGCATTTCTCTTTCGTCTTCTTCCATTTCCCTCTTTCTCTCTCTCTTGCATCTCTGCCTCGTCGGTGTGTGCGTATCTGTCTCTTTCTTGCTCTGTGCGTGCGGGCGTGCGGTCGTGCGGTTGAGGAGCCCAGCTGCCGGCACACGCCAAAAACACTCTTATTAACTTCCATCTTCGTTCTCTCTTTTCCCGTTAAAAACAAGTCAAAAAGGCATTTCCACACCCCAAAAAAAAGCGGATAAAGCCTCATCAGGACGACGCCCCTATCTCCACCCCTCCCTCCCCCTCCTCCTCCTCCTCGCCCTCCGTCCCTTCCGCCACTCCAAGCGCCACGGCCACCCGCACTTTCTCCATCTCTTCTTGGCATTTGCTCGCGGCGGGGCCAGAAGGAAGGCGTGCCACTGCTGCTGCTGTATGTGTTGCTGCTGCTACCAGCGCGCCTAGTTGGGACTCGAGCTCTTGCCGAATCTAGGGGAGGGAGGGAGGAAGGGAGAAAGGTAAGGCGGAGAAGCAAGATTGCACACTGGCCAACTAAGTACCTCTCTCACAATAACACACACATAACCAACACTCCCTCCCTCCCTCCCTCCCTTCCTCCTTCCTTCCTACCTGAGGCGGGTACAAGGCATCCGCCGCATTCACAACCGCCGCTGCCAAGCCCTGACAACTCTCCTCCACCTCCGCAACCCTCTGCATCCTCTCCCCCTGCCCTCCCTCCTGCTCTTCCTCCCTCCCTCTCTCCCCTCCCTCCTCCAGCATTGCCTCATCCACAGCATCTAGTAGCCCCTTCACCATTTCCCCACAATGCCCAAGGGCCACCAAACACCTCCTCACATTCTCTTTCTCCCACTCCTTCATCCCTCCCTCCCCTCCAAACATCCCTCCCTCCCCTCCAAAGAAATCCTCCTCCTCCTCCTCGTCCTCCTCTGCAAGCCCCATATTCTGCACACCCTCCACCAACCCCTCCTCCTCCTCCTCCTCTTCCTCCTCCTCCTCGCCCTCCGTCCCTTCCTCCTCCTCGTCTTCTTCAGCAAGCATCTCCTCAAACTCCCTCAAGGTATCTTTAACCGCCGAAAAATGATTCAAGAAAGCTCTTCGAAACGCCACTTTATTACTGCGGGGTAATTTCCCTAGCTTGTCACACTGCTCCCATACGACCCCTGTTTTGGGTGCTAGCTCCGTTTGAACCCCTAGGGAGGACTGACGAGGGGTGGGGGAGGAGAGGAGGTTGGAGGAAGGAGAGGTGATGTGCTTAATTAGATCTTCGGTTGCTCTGAGAATGGCCCGAGTTTGTTGGCAGTACAGCTCCATGAGCGGTGCACCGGCGCCTGCTGCTGCTGCTGCTGCTGCTGCTGCTGCT
>Ga0105054_10009763_pt1 | contig 12373 bp, 10 predicted proteins | sample BON02_FD_78091 | JGI IMG/M metagenome (GOLD analysis project Ga0105054, IMG submission 78091) | Freshwater microbial communities from Lake Bonney liftoff mats and glacier meltwater in Antarctica - BON-02 (megahit assembly) | ecosystem: Environmental > Aquatic > Freshwater > Ice > Glacier... | reverse complement strand
GTGTGCGTGCATCCGGGGTGGCCGATCCTGCGCACGTGGCCGCACGTCGAAGAGTCGTGGCGGCGGATCTTCACCGGGCCGGGGCGCAACCAGTTCATCCTCACCAACGAAGCCGTCGCTGTTCACGGCGACACCGCCTGGGTCACGCTCGACGAGAACCTGGTCGACTCCGGCGGCACCGGAACCGTTGCGGCCACGAATCTCTACGTGCAGCGCGACGGCCGATGGCTCCTCGTCGCCCACCACGGCTCGCCCGTCATCTCGAGCTGATCGCGTCTGGCGATACGGTCGCCATGTGGCGGATCTGATCGAGCGAGCGCAGTCGGTCGCCGACCAGGTGTTGTTTCGGGCCGCAAAGGACGTCGGTCGCGGGCTACACCGACCCGACGACGGCCTCCGAGCCTTGGCCGACGCCGGGCTGTTCGGTATCGCCGGACCGGAACCGTCGGGTGGCGCCGACCTCGTCAACGTTGCACTCCGCCTCCCGGTGCAGACCGATGCGCTCGAGGCCCACCTCACCGAGGTCGTCCCCGCCGCCCGAGCCCTCTGAACCCACGAGGCGATGAGCGAACACACCACATACGGGGCTTTCGCTCATCACCTCTGCACAGGTTCCGCAGCCGATGAGCGAACACACCACATACGGGGCTTTCGCTCATCGCTTCGGACCGGGCGGGTGGCCGCCCATGTTCGAACTTCGGATTTCGACGCTTCGTACCCCGTGTCGGCGATCACTCGTGACCGCTCGAAATCGAGCAGCCCGAAACCGGGAAGACGCAGCGTGAGCAACAAGTCGAGCGAGCCGTCTGCCAGCGACGCGTTCTGGTTCTGAATGGCGCCCGCGAGCAGGCTGCGCAGCACCGATGGAGCACTCGGGTACACGGACTCACCCCGCCGAAACGACGAGATGAGCGCCTGGAACCCCGACACCGACATCCCGTAGTCGGCTGCTGTGGCTGGGCCCTGGTCACGGGCGACATCCATCGCGATGATCGTCGCCACCGTGCTGTTGTCACGCATCATCTCGAACGGGAAATTGTTCATCACACCCCCGTCGACGAGCAGGTCGCCGTCGCATGGCACCGGCGGGAGCACCCCGGGGATGGCGACGCTGGCCCGAATCGCAATCGCTGCACTGCCACGGCGATGCACTTCGAGCTGCGACGTCGTCAGGTTGGTGGAGACACAGTAGAAGGGCAACCACAGATCTTCGATGTCCCACGACCCGAAGGTGTGCTCGATGCTGCGAGAGATGCGTCCACCCTTGAGCAGCGACACGATGGGCAACGTGCAGTCCCGCAGGCGCTGCGACTGGCGCTGCAACACTTCCCAGAGCGTGTCGTCGTCATGGTCGAGCGCGATCGTCGCTGCGAGCACCGCCCCCATCGAGCAGCCTGCGACCTGGTCGATGGGCACGCCCTGCTCGCGCAGCGCTCGCAGCGCGCCGAGATGTGCGAACCCTCGAGCGCCGCCACCGCTGAACACGAGGCCGTAGCCGTGACCACGTCGTCGGTCGGCCACCTCGCTGCGAGCGCAGCTGTGCCGCGTGGACGATCCACCGTGGTCGGGTGCAGCACGGCGAGCATCCTCGCGACATGACTGGAATCGTCGATCGTGGTGAAGATCTCCGACATCAGCTTCGTGCATGAACTCGGCCAGGCGTGGCACGCCGACGTTGTTGGTCGTGATCTGCGATAGCGACGTGCGGTTGAGCGTCCGATCGACGCGGTCGCTCGACAGGTGCTTGGCGGTGCCGAACCGCGCGATCTCCGCCACGATTTCCGACACGAGCGCGTCGGCGTCGGTGTCGGCGGTGACCGCGATCGTCAACGAGGCAGCACGATCGAACTTGCGCTGCGCCGGCTTGCGAAGTCGTGTGAGGATGCTGCGGGTGACGTTGAGCATCATCTGTGGTGATGTCGCTACGAGCTCCTCGAACGTGGCGGTCGAGAACGCTGTCGCGCACGGCGCGAACGGGCGCTGACCGCGGGGCTCGATTCCAGGGGATCGCCGCATTGGACCCCGAACGCATGTCTCGACTCAGGCGAGGTCGTAGAGGATCCAATTGGTGCCCGACTGCAGCAGCAGGCGGGTGCCGTTCGTGGCGAGCGACGTCGGACCGTCGGTGGCATCGTCGATGTCGTCGATCACGAAACGCTGGCCGTCGAGCGAGGCCAGCAGCCAGAAGTCGGCGTGATACTCGCCGCCACCCTCGTCGAAGTTCTCGCTCTGCGCAGCGTCGAGAAGCTCGTTCGAGAACACGACGAGCACGTCACCGGTCGCCGGGTCGGTGACGGTGATGCCAGCATCGTCGATCGTGAGCGAGCCGCCATCGGCGGATGGGCGGACCAAGCTCTCGCTGACGACCACCTCACCCGTGGCCACCTCGGTCACCTCGAAGATGCCTCCTGGCTGCTGAATGCTGAGCCGGTAGCCGTCGGCCTCGACGCTGAACCGATCTTCGGGAGCGACGAGAGGATCGACGGACACGACCGTGCCGGATGTGGCCGAACCTCCGAAGGGAGCAATCGGCGAGAGCGCCCCCGTGATGGGCACCGAGAGGCCGAGTAATACGGCATTCTCGCCACGCTCGTCGACACGGTGGACCCGAGTCTCACCGGTGGGCGTCGACGACAGGATCATCACACCACCTTCGATGTTGAACGCCCCGGACACCCAGGACACATCGTCGGGGAGTGGGCTCGCCGTCCACGTGACCCCGTCGGGTGAGAGCCACGTCTGGTCGGTCCATTGGACGAACCCCTTCGAGGTGGCCGCGATCGGGCCACCGACCGGGGGTGCGTCGGTCGGTGCCGGCTCCCCGTCCCACGTGAACGTTCTGGTCCGGGCAGGATTGTTGCCGTCGGACTCGTAGTCGTACTCGACGGTGATGCCGATGTCATCGGTGCTCATACCGAACCCGTTTCCGGCATCGATCTCGAGTTGGATCTCGCTGACCACGTCGAGCAAACCGGCCTCGGAGATCTGTTCGATTGCCTCGGCAATCGTGTCGGGGAGATCGCCGTCGAACAGATCGATCACCTCCTGCGGGAACAGGGCGATCACGTCCTCGGGCAGTTCGTCAGGGAGCGGTTGCGGCAGGAACGATATCGAGCCGGCCAGGAAGCCGTCGTCCCACGGCACGATCCACTCGCCGTACTCGGGCGCGCCGTTCGCGCCGGCCACCGACCCGGGGCGGGCAGCACCGTCGATCAGTTCGACCGGCTGCGCCGTGGCGACGGAGAGGTCGAGCGTGGGCTCCGGATCGTCGACGCTGTCGTCGGGCACCGTGTCCGGCGCCATGGTGTCGTCGCTGGTCACGAGCGTGTCCGGCTCGTCACCGCCGATCGTGAGGACGGCTGTCGTGGCCACCAACGCGATCACTGCCGCTGCCCGGAGCGTGGCACCGATGCGCTTGCGAGCGCGCCGACGACCGACGACACCGTCGACCTTCGGACGCGCCTGCTCGAGTTCGCCGATGTCGATCCCGGACGCGACGCCGTCGAGGCGCCAGCGGATGTCTTCGGGTCGGGTGTCGGCGCTCTCGGGTTGCGGTTCGTCACGATCGGCCATGGTGTTCCTCCATCAGGTTCGCGAGTTGGGTGAGCGCTCGGCTGAGGCGACTCTTGACGGTGCCGGGCGCCACGTCGAGCGCTTCGGCGAATTGGGCTTCCGACCAGTCGAGGTAGTGGCGACCGACCACGACGGTGCGATGGTCGATCGACAGATGCCCGAGTGCATCGACGACTTGCGCATCACACAGCGCCAGTTCGGGCGCGGCATGCTCGGTGAGGCGCATCCCGATCCGCTCGCGGCGAAACTTACGACGACCGGAACGGGCCCAGTTCAGACCGACCCGATACACCCAGCCGCTGGGGTTGGCGTGACCGGACACGGTCGACCAGCGTTCCCGCGCCCGGGCAAATCCCTCGGCTGCGGCGTCGCGACCGACTCGACGTCGCCGAGGGCCAGGGTGAGGGCTCGCACCATCTCATCGTGATGACGGGCGAAGAACTCGTCGAACGGCATCGGCAGCGCGACGCGCACGTCCTGTTCGCTCCGGTTCGAGTCCACGCCAACGATCGCCACACACCCAAACGCACGAGCACGCCATTCGGTTCCCTGTGCTCGCAGGTTTTCGTCGCGTCTCGTGAACGATGGCGAGGGATGCGGGGGATAGGTTCGTCCCTCATGACCGACACCGCGACGAACGACGGTGAGACCCGACGGCCGGGATCGATTCTGGGGACGCGGGTGCTGCGCACCGAGGACCCCGGATTGCTCACGGGAAGTCGCAAGTACGTCGCCGACCTCCCCCTGCCCGGAAAGCTCCACGCCGTGTTCGTGCGATCGGATGTCGCTCACGGGACGATCAACGAGATCCACACCGAGGACGCCGTCGGCATGCCCGGTGTGGTCGAGATCCTCACCTTCGACACGCTCGGGGTTGCGCCACACCACGGGTTCGCCACGGTGCACCCCGACTTCGCTCGCCCGCCACTGGCCAACGGACGCGTGCGTTTCGTCGGTGAGCCGATCGCGGTCGTGTTGGCCGAGACGTTCGAGCAGGGTGAGGACGCTGCCGGGATGGTGTGGGCCGACATCGATCCGCTGATGACCTATGTCGACGCCGAGGACGCTCTGGCCGACGGGGCCGAGTTGATCTTCCCCGACCACGGCTCGAACCAGGCTGCGGTGATACTCGACCAGCCGCGCACCGACCTGTCGGCCGCCGACGTCGTCGTGCGTGGTCGCTACGTCAACCAGCGTTTGGCGGTGGTGCCGATGGAGCCCGACTGCTGCGCCGCCGAGGTCGACGAGCACGGCCGCCTCACGTTCTGGGCATCGACGCAGATGCCGCACGCATTACACGGGCAGCTGGCTGCGGCGCTCGGCATGGAACCCGCACAGATCCGGGTGGTCACACCCCAGGTCGGTGGTGGGTTCGGCGGCAAGGCCGGCATCCACGCGGAGTACTCGGTGGTCGCCGCCGCCACCCGACGGACTGGCCGGCCGGTGGTGTGGGTGCCGCCGCGCAGCGACGACATGAAGGCGCTCCCCCACAGCCGCGGCCAGATCCAATACGCCGAGTTGGGCTGCACCCGCGACGGCGACTTCACCGGACTGCGCGTCCGACTGGTCGGCGACGCGGGCGCGTACCCGACTGTCGGCGCGTTCCTGCCGGGCGGCACGCGGCGGATGGCGCAGGGCACGTACGCGTTCCCGACGATCGAGTTCGACGTCGCCGTGGCCGTCACCAACACCACGCCGATGGGCGCGTATCGCGGCGCCGGGCGACCCGAGGCGACCGCGCTGCTGGAGCGGCTGGTCGACCAGGCGGCACTCGAGTTGGGCATCGACCCGATCGACATCCGGCGCCGCAACTTCCTCGGCGACGACGTGTTCCCGTTCCGCACACTCACCGGCAACACCTACGACTCGGGTCGCTACAACTTCCCCCTCGATCGGGCAGCCGAAGCAGTCGGCTACGACGAGTTGCGCGCCGAACAGGCCGGGCGGCGCGACGCGGGCGACGAGGTGTTACTCGGCATCGGCGTGGCCTCGTACGTGGAGATCACCGCCGGCGGTGGTGCCGACGAGTTCGGTGCGATCGAGGTGCACGACGACGGCACCGCCACGATCTATGCCGGTACGCAGTCGCACGGGCAGGGCCACCAGACCGCCTACGCGATGCTGGTCGCCGACCAGACCGGCATCCCGGTGGAGAACATCACGCTGGTCGACGGCGACACCGACCGGGTACGCACCGGCGGCGGTACCGGAGGATCACGTTCGCTGCAGCTCGGCGGATCCGCCGTCCGAGGAGCAACCGAGGCAATGGTGACCAAGGCGAAGCAACTCGCTGCTCGCCTGTTGGAAGCCGACGACGCCGACATCGTCGTCGACACGGCGGCTGGCACGATCGGCGTGGCGGGCGTGCCGGCGCAGGCGCTCACCTGGGGCGACCTCGCAGCGAAGGCCGGCGAAGCAGGCGAACAGCTCGACGGCGAGTTCGACTTCCACCAGGAAGGCGCCACGTTCCCGTTCGGCGCACACATCGCCGTGGTCGAGGTCGACTCGGGCACCGGCAAGGTGCGTCTGATCCGGCACGTCGCGGTCGACGACTGCGGCACGGTGCTCGCACCACTGCTGGTGGAGGGTCAGCAGCACGGCGGCATCGCTGCCGGCGTCGGCCAGGCGCTGTTCGAAGAGGTCCGGTTCGACGACGACGGCAACCCGATCACCTCGAACCTCGCCGACTACGCGATGCCGTCGGCGGCCGAGCTGCCGTCGTTCGAGGTGTACTCCACCGAGACGCCGACACCCCTGAATCCGCTGGGCGCGAAGGGCATCGGCGAGGCCGCCACCATCGGCGCCACGCCAGCAGTGCAGAATGCGGTGATCGACGCACTCGCCCATCTCGGGGTGCGCCACATCGACCTGCCGTGCACGCCCGAGCGAGTGTGGCGCACGGTTCGTGACGCCGAGTCCGGGGTACTCGCCGACCCATGGAGCGAACCACCGGACATCTTCGACCGCCTCCGCGCCGAGGCCAACACGCCAGCCCAATCGCCAGCCCAGGAAGACGTTGCGGGGGCCGCTGCCGCCGACGGCATCTGACAGCTCCGACTGGATGGACTACCTACTGGTCGGTAGGGTGGTCGACGTGAATGAAACCGAGATCCTGCACGAGCTCACGCCCGTCGCGGAGGCACTCCTGGAGCGCCATCTCGCGACCACCAAGGAGTGGTTCCCCCACGACCTGGTCCCGTACGGGCGTGGACGAGATCACGAGTCTGGGCGCCAGTGGTCGCCCGACGACGCCGACCTCGGCGGCCACGAGATCGGGCCCGAGGTGCGCAGCGCGCTGCTGGTCAATCTCCTCACCGAGGACAATCTGCCGTATTACTTCCGATCGGTCGAGCGGATGTTCGGCAAGGACGGAGCATGGGGCACCTGGGTGCGCCGGTGGACCGCCGAGGAGGGCCGCCACGCCATGGCGATCTACGGCTACCTGATGACCACTCGGGCGATCGACCCGGTCGAGCTGGAGCGCTCGCGCATGGCGCAGGTGTCGGGCGGCGAGACCCCCGACCCACCGCTGCACGAAGGGTTCATCTATCTCGCCCTGCAGGAGTTGGCGACCCGGATCTCGCACCGCAACACCGGTGCGCAGCTCGGCGACCCGGTCGGCTACGAGGTGATGAAGCGCGTCGGCAGCGACGAGAACCTGCACCAACTCTTCTACCGCGATCTCGCCGCCGCGGCGATCGAGGTCGACCCGAACACGATGATGATCGCCATGGAGAAGCAGGTCCGCAGCTTCGCCATGCCCGGCACCGGCATCCCCGATTTCGACCGCCATGCCGCGCTCATCGCGAAGGCCGGCATCTACGACCTGCAGATCCATCACGAGCAGATCCTCGTGCCGGTCGTGATCCGCCAATGGGGCGCCGACAAGATCACCGGACTCTCCGGCGAGGGAGCAGCCGCGCAGGAGAAGTTGATGAAGCGTCTCGCCACCAGCGCGAAGGTCGCGAAGCGCTTCGCCGACAAGCGCGACGCCGCGCTCGCCAGCGTCTGAGCATTCCACCCGCCGTGGCCGTCTGTGTGAGCACCGACGCGCGGCGACGACGTTGTCGCTCACGAATACAGATCAGCCGAGCTCTGTGTGAGCGACACCCCACGATTCCGACGTCGTCGCTCACACAGACGGACCCGACGTGAGCCCGTTGCCCGTACCCACCGTGGCTGGCGCTGCCGACTGGGTCGACGAACATCTCGGGCACCTCCACAGCGACGATGTGGTCAGCCCGTCGACACGCTTTCGCGGCACGCAGGCTGTAGCCGACGCGGCGCTGGCTTCGCTGGACATCGCCGGGTATGCCCGTCGACGCAACGAGGTGCTCCCCGAGTCGCAACGAGGCGCCACCGCGCTGTCGCCTTACATCCGCCACGGCCTGTTGTCGTTGCCCCAGGTGTCCGCAGCCGTGGCGAACGCACCGAGCAAGGACCGCCAGAAGTTCCGTGACGAGTTGATGTGGCAGGAGTACGCCCGCCACGTGTACGCCCGCCTCGGCTCTCGCAACAGCGAGGCGCTGCGGTTCGAGCCGGCACGCGTGAGCGCCGACGTCGACGCATCGGATCCGTGGGACCGTTCGATGGCGTGCATGGACGCCACCGTCGGCGAACTCGAAGGCGACGGGTGGCTGGTGAACCAGACCCGGATGTGGATGGCGTCGCAGTGGACGGTCCGCCACGGTGCCGACTGGCGTGACGGCGAGGACCGGTTCTTCACCCATCTGCTCGACGGGTCGCGGGCCGCGAACCGGCTGGGTTGGCAGTGGACCATCGGTGCCGGTACCGGTAAGTCGTACGGGTTCAGTCGCTGGCAGGTGGAGAAACGGGCGCCCGAGCTGTGCGTCGGATGCTCCCGTCGCGACGACTGCCCGATCGAGGAGTGGCCCGCCGAAAAGACGCTGGCCAGGGTCGACGACGACCAGCGGCTCGACCGCGACGCCGATCCCGAGGCAACTGCCGGGCCAGTCGACACCATCACCTCGGGCGAGGCCGAGGTCGTGTGGCTGACCGCCGAGAGCCTCGGCGACCACGATCCGGCGCTCGCTGCGCACCCCGACCAGCCGGTGGTGTTCGTGTTCGACGAACCGCTGCTCGCCAGGCTGAAGCTTTCGTCGAAGCGACTCGTGTTCCTCGCGGAACGACTGGGCGAGCTCGCCGAGACACGCACCGTCGAGGTCCATCTCGGCGACCCGGCCACGGTGCTCGCCGGTCGAGCGCTCACCACCACGTTCACGCCCGTGCCGAAGGCGCGCCGACTCCGAGCAGAACTCGACGTGGTCGATCTGCACCCCTGGCCGTGGCTCGTTCGCCCGTCATCGGGACCGATCAGCAGCTTCTCGGCGTGGCGACGGGGCCGCTGAGCCGACACACTGCGCACATGGCTCGACTCTTCGTGGCGATCTGGCCACCCGACGACGTGCTCGACCGGCTGGCCGACATCGAACGGCCCAACGATCAGGGCGTCAAGTGGGTGCCGCAGGAGAACCTGCACGTGACCTTGCGATTCCTCGGCGACGCCGACGAGACCGAGGTCGCGGCCCGGCTCGACGACACGCTGTTCCCCGCCGCCACCGCCGTGATCGGCCCGGCGTTCGACCTGCTCGGCGAGCGCTCGCTGATCTCACCGGTCGCCGGCGTCGACGAGTTGGCAGCGGTGGTCCACCGGGCGTTGCGAGGACTGGGCACCGAGCCCGACCGCAAACGGTTCCAGGGTCACATCACCGTGGCCCGCCTCGCCCGAAATGCTCGACCCCACCGCAGCGCCGGGCGACTGTTCGACGCCACGTTCGCCGTGACCGAGGTCGCGCTCGTCGCGAGCACGCTGTACGACACCGGGGCGTTCTACGAAACCGTCGTTTGCTGGCCGACCCACTGACGGCGATGAGTTTCCGCGCGACCTGTCCGCGCGGAAACTCATCGCTCTGGGGTGAGGCGGTTTCAGCGACGGCGGTCCTCGGTGTCGATCGGGCCGCGGCGAGAGTGCTACGACTTGCGCATGGGGGATCTGCTCACCGCGCTGGCCAGGGCACAACCGGACAAGACCGCGATCATCGACGACCGGACCGGGGTGACCGGCGCCGAGGATGTGCACACGTGCACGTTCGCCGAGTTCGAGGACCGGGCCAACCAACTGGTCCACGTGCTCGACGGTCTCGGCGTGGGGCCCGGCGACAAGGTCGTGTGGTGCGGGCAGAACTCGACCGGCATCTTGGAGCTCACCAGCGCCTCGCGTAAGGTCGGCTCCACCGCGGTGCCGCTGAACTATCGACTGTCGGACGAAGAGGCCGCGTACGTCATCGACCATTGTGATGCGACCACGGTGTACATCGACGCCGAGTTCGCAGCGCTGATCGATCGGATCCGGTCCGAGATCCCGAAGGTCGTCAACGTGTTGGTTTTCGACGGTGATGCGCCCGACGGGATGACCGCAGTCGACCCGCTGATCGCGGCCGCATCAACAGACGTGATGGAGCGCGCCGACGTCGACGAGGGCGGTGCCACCATGATCTACACGTCGGGCACCACCGGCAAACCCAAGGGTGCGTACCGACGCACGGCCGCCGACCCGCGGGCGGGCGCCGCGCTGATGCAGCACATCGGGTACCGACCCGACGACATCTACCTCACCACCGGGCCGCTGTACCACTCGGGGCCTGGCGGGTTCGCGGCGAGTGCGCTCGCGATGGGCCAGACCGTGGTGTTGCAACGCAAGTTCGAGCCCGAGGACTGGATGCGAATCCTGCAGCTCCATCGGGCCACGTCGACGTTCTCGGCGCCGACGCCGATCCGGATGATCTGCAACCAGCCCGACGAGGTGAAGGCGAAGTACGACACCTCGTCGATGCGGGTGATGATCGCCAACGCTGCGCCGTGGAGTTTCGCGCTCAAGCAGCAGTACGTGGCCAACTTCCCGCCCGAGTCGTTGTTCGAGATCTACGGCTCGACCGAACTGGGCGTCAACACGGTGCTGCGGCCCGAGGACCAGATGCGCAAGCCCGGGTCGTGCGGCAAGGAAGCGCCGATGGTCGAGATCCGGTTGTACGACGATCTCGGCGGCATCGTCACGGGCACCGGGCCCGAGGCGACCGGCGAGGTGTTCGTGCGGTCGACGGCGGTGTTCGCCGACTACTACAAGCAGCACGACAAGTTCGAAGAAGACCATCGCGACGGCTTCCAGACCGTCGGCGACATCGCGTACCGCGACGACGAAGGTTTCATCTACATCTGCGACCGCAAGAAGGACATGATCATCTCCGGTGGGATGAACATCTATCCGGCCGAGATCGAGGCGGCGCTCGAATCGCATCCCGACATCTACGAAGCGGCGGTGTTCGGGATCCCGAGCGACGACTGGGGTGAGTTGGTGCACGCCGTGGTGGTGAAGCGTCCGGGTTCCGATCTCGACGAAGACGTCGTGAGGGCGCACTCACGTGAGCACCTGGCGAGCTACAAGATCCCCCGCTCGATGTCGTGGATCGACGAACTCCCCAAAACCGGCTCCGGCAAGATCTTGAAGCGCGACCTCCGCAAGCCGTACTGGGAAGGTCGCTCCAGCAACGTGTGAGGTCGCCTGCGCGAAGACCGTGCCGGCCCGCCATCATGGGTCCGTGCCGGCAGCCCCGATCCTTCGAGACGATTGGCGCCACGGGCCACACCCTCGACGACTGTCGGAGCAGCACCCGCACCGAGGCGAGATCCTCCGGCGTCACGACGAGGCGCAAGCACGCGGCATGCTGACCTACGCCGATCCGGTGAGTGGCTTCAGTGTGTTCACCGCCGAGTTCCTCGCATCACGCGACTACTGCTGCGAGAGCGGCTGTCGCCACTGCCCCTACGTCGACTGATCGGACAACACCGGCCAGACCCGTGCGGTCTCCCCGGTAGGGTCGCCGCGCGTGGTCGAGCTTCCGGACGTGGTTCGAAATCGGGCGATCGCCGAGGGACACGCCGACTGGGCCAACGAACTGGACGACACCATCGCCGGGATCGAGCGCCACTGGTCGATCGTCGTCGGCCGTTCATACAAGGAGGGCACCGAAGCGTTCGTGGCCGACGCCGTACTCGCCGACGGGAGACCCGCCGTGTTGAAGGTGCTCGTGCCGCGACGCAGCGGCGGGATCGACGATCACGAAGCAACGGTGCTCCGCCTCGCCGACGGCGACGGCTGCCCGGTCTTGTACCAGGACGACCCCGCCCGCGGAGCATTGCTGATGGAGCGGCTCGGGCCGTCGATGTTCGCGCTTTCGCTCCCCTACGAGCAACGGCTGCCAGCCCTCTGCGACGCAGCCGCGCAGATCTGGCGACCAGCGTCCGACGACTCGGGACTTCCGACGACAAAGGCGAAGGCGGCCTGGCTGATCGAGTTCGTCACCAGTAAGTGGAACGCCCTCGATCGTCCGTGCGACGAGCGGACGATCGAGCACGCCGTGCTCTGCGGCCAGCGCCGGCTGGTGGCCAGTGGCTTCGAACGCCCACTCCTCCTCCACGGCGACGTGCACCAGTGGAACGCTCTACAGGCGGGCGATGGCTTCAAGCTCGTCGACCCCGACGGCCTCGTCGGCGACGCGGAGTACGACCTCGGTGTGATCCTGCGTGAGGACCCCGACGAACCGCTCGCCGCCGACCCGCTCGCAACGGCCCGCTGGATGGCGGACCGTCACGGTCTCGACGCCACCGCGATCTGGGAGTGGTCGGTGATCGAACGGGTCTCGACCGGATTGGTCACCACCGAGATCGGCCTCCAGCCAGTCGGCCGCCAACTCCTCGCCCTCGCCGACCGCCTCGCGACCCC
>Ga0105054_10009762_pt1 | contig 12375 bp, 17 predicted proteins | sample BON02_FD_78091 | JGI IMG/M metagenome (GOLD analysis project Ga0105054, IMG submission 78091) | Freshwater microbial communities from Lake Bonney liftoff mats and glacier meltwater in Antarctica - BON-02 (megahit assembly) | ecosystem: Environmental > Aquatic > Freshwater > Ice > Glacier... | reverse complement strand
TTCTCTTCTCCTTCTATAATTGTTTGCTGTTGGTTTCTTCATACTCAAACTGGCTTCCGGCTCTGCTCGTGTTATACTCTCTTCGGGTCTCTTCTTTTGCTCCAAGCTTCTGTGAGCTTGTTTTATTTTGCTGGTGTTTGGTCTTGCTGCTACTGCTGCTGCTATTGCTTCTCGTTCTGTTCGTAATACTTCTTCTTCTTCTTCTTCTTCTGCTGCTGCTTCTACCACTGCTGCTGCTGCTGGGGTTTGTTAATAAGGATAGAGCCGCTTTTTCCCACAAAAGAGAGAACTTTCTACCCGACCCCTAATAATCATTGACTTTTTCTTGATTTGGTACGTAGTATAACATCCGAAATTGGTGGCTTTTTCTTCTCTTGTCTCTCTTGTCTCTCTTTCTCGCGTACGCGCAAAACTCCTCTCCTCTCTTTGATTCCAATATTCCAAAAGTGTGCTTTCTCTCTCTCTTCTTTTCTCTCTTCATCTCTCAGTCTCCCTCAAAAACGCGTCTTCTTTCCTCGCAGTCTCCCTTTATCCACCCTTCTACCTACCCAAAGACAGACGCTGTAAGATGAGAAAAGATGAATTTTCTCCCTACTGCCCCCCAAACTCTTTCTCTCTCACACCATCCACCGCCTGCTTTTCCCCTTTCCATTCTTGAATTGATTATGATTAGGACTCAGTAGCAACCACGCTACCTATATCGATACCTGTCGTTCAGACAAACGACCCCAAAATTGAGCACACAAAAAATAAATTTCCACGCAGACGAGAAAGAGAGATAAAAGACGTACTCTCTCTAACCCTCTGCTTTCCCTCCCTCCCTCCTCCCTCCCTCCCTCCCTCCCTCCCCTCCTTACATATAAACCTGACAATCCCTCGTCCTCATCACGCGAATCACATGACGTGACCTGGGCGCATCCGCCGCAAATCGATTATCGGCCAAATCAAGCGTCTGCAGCCTCTCCAACTTCTCCAGGGCGTGCGGTAGCTCTCCGTCTAGCTTATTAGCACTCACGCTCAGTTCCTCCAAATGTTGCAACCGACCCAGGGAAGGAGGGAGGGGCCCCGTCAAATTGTTGTGTGACAAGAGCAGCTTTTGTAAGGCGAGGCAAGAGCCAATCGAGTCGGGGATAGGGCCTTCGAGCTCGTTTTGGAAAAGGTAGAGGGCATGGATGTGACTGAGCGCGCCGAGGGAGGGAGGGAGAGCGCCGGTGAATTGGTTCCCGCCCAACAGTAGGGCTTCCAGGGCGGGGAGGGTGGAGAAGAAGGAGGGGACGGGGCCCGAGAGTTGGTTGTAGGAGAGGGAGACGAGACGGAGGGACGTCATGCCTGCCCAGACGTCTGGGATGCTTCCTTCTAGCGAATTAAATGATAATTTGATGTCCTCCAGGTGCTGGAGCTTGCCCCATTCCGCAGGTAGAGTGCCGGTGAGCCCGTTGTTGCTCAGGGAGAGGACGCGGAGGAGGGGTAGGTCTTGGCCGAGGCAGGAGGGGAGGGGGCCTTTGAGCCCGTTGGCCGAGAGGTCAAGCTCTTGGAGGCCGTGCATGCAGCTGACTTGGCGGAAGAGGACATCTGGAAGGAGGGAGGGAGGGAGGGAGGGAGGGAACGAGTAGAGGATGTGAGTGGATGCATGTCATGGAGTTCGGCCCCGGTTCTTCTCGTTTTTGCTTTTATATACTCTTGCTCCCTCCCTCCCTCCCTCCGTCCCTCACCTCCCTCCCTCCCTGCCCTCAAACGTACCAGTGCAAGGATGTTGGACGTTGACAAGGCTCAGAGTCCTTAACCCCGTGGTAGCTCGGAGCTGAGTAAAAAGCGCGCGACGCCTTCTCCGACTTGGCACGTTCTTGGCCCGCAATTCTTCCAAGCGGCTCTGTACCCGAAAGTAGGCAATCCAGGCGTCCATGCTTGTCATGGAGACGCGGATGAGCTGTTTTTAGGTGGGGTGGAGGGAGGGAAGGGTGGAGGGAGGAAGGGGGGGCAAGATGAGTGGGTCTGAGAGTGGTGGAAAGCGAGCAGTGAGCAGTGACTACGAAGGGCAAAGTAAGGCCGCATTTTTGGAAGAGGCGTCGCCTATGGAACGACGCGACTCAAGCGTTCTGCCCCCGTGGAGGGCGCGGGTGGTAAGGGTGGGTGGGGAGGGACCGAGGGGAGGTAAGAGGAGGGAGGGAGGGGTGAGGGGAGGGCTTGTGGCATGTCCACATGACTGGGGCAGGGAGGAGTGGTCCTTTCCCTGGACGAGGCGTTAGGGGAGGACGGAGGGGTGCACGGGCACGGCTGGAAAAGGGTTTCGACAGTGGCAGGGGCTGCCTGGCATGAGTGTCCTACACCCACAGAGAGCGCCCACGCACAGCGGGGGACACACACAAGGACTTGCATCGGTCACGACCCTGCCCTCCGTCGCTCTTCGCTGGCTTTACCAGTCAGTGCTAATGCCGCGCTGGGGCCTAGCAAGAGTACTTACATCTTTGTAGCGCAGAAAGCCCACGACCTGATCGTAGCACTCGGGCGGCAGCATGCTGAATGTTGCCGGGATGTTCATCATGAAATGGCGGCTGTGTGACGGTTGGATGGGGTGTGGGGGGGGAATGGGACATGAGGTATGAGGATCCTGAAAAATATGGCAGTGTGTGAAGCATGTGCAATTGAAGTCCTTCGCTCGTTGCGGTCCAGTGCCCGGAGCTCCTCGCGACTGCGCTGGTGCGAATGCGGCGGGGTGCCCTGTTTCTCAAGAAAGGGCAAGTTGTTCGAGTGGGGAGGTCATGTAGGAATGAAAAGAAAGTTTCAACATGTTTTCTAGCCCGATTCACACCCTCTTCGAGGTCTACCAGGCCATTTCAGAAGACACGACGCACGCCGCGTCGCCTCGCAACCAAATTTTGCACGAGCGAACAAGAAGAAACGAGAGCGAGGGGACGCTTGGCATGACCCGCCCCTTTACTCCGAATGCTCTTCGCGGTGAAGGGCAAAGCGCGGCTAGGAAACAAATGCAGGCTTGACTTTTGTCCGCGATGTGTGAAATAACCCATGTCACATGTTTACCGAAGACTGGTGGTCTTTGTCTGTGCGCCTTTTTTAAACTAGGGATCAGACAACGCAGTCCACCCCTCAAGAAACATCGCTTCACTCATTCTTCATGTCCGTTACTAAAAACGCCAGCAACGCTGGCAACACCAAACGATTTCTGCCATGTCAAGCGGAGTTGCGACGCGCCCTTGGGCTAGCATCACAACACGCACGACATTCGCAAGGCAGGGCATTGTCTTGAGTGGTCGTGGTGCGCTGGCCTTCACGCGAAAGCAGAGCAAAGGCCAAGACCAATTTACCTGCTGCACACGACTTTCCACAGCCGTTGCCAATCGTGCTCATGCACACCTGCTTCCTCGCGATCCAGCGCCTGCCTTTTGGTCTGCGCCCGCTCAAGTCTGTGCTTGTGGTCCCTTGTGGTATACGCGGGCACAGCCACCCGCACCATCGTGGTTGTCGCCATTCTCAACCCTCTCTTCCTCTTCCACGCACACAGGACCGACCATGGCCAGCCCAACCCCCACCCCCGCCGTTGCCCCTGCCACCAAAGCGCTAGCGGACGACGGGCACGAATGGCACGACGCCCGCGAGGGCAACTTCTCGCCGCTTCCGCCTTGGTCCTTGTCCCTCCCAGACCCACAACAAGAGATCCGTCAACGCAAGACCGCTGCCGCCGCTGCCGCCGCTGCCAGTGCCCCGCAACCCACCATCCCCGAGTCGTCGTCCGTCTCCTCCTCCTCCACCACTGCCTCCACGCATACCCCTCCTCCTGCCGTAGTAAGGCAGTGGCCCATCGAATCCCGAAGGCCCCTGGGTGGGTTTGAAACCTTTTTCCATACCACGGTGCCCTATGGGCTGGGCTGCATCTACTACGTCATAGACTTTGAAGGGCCTCCCGACACGGACCTCCTGGCCGAGGCCATGCGTTTCCAGGTCAAGCTGCACCCCAATCTCCGCTCTCGTCCCCACAATGGCTACCTGGAGGCTATTCCCTTTGAGTCCTGCCCGCAGATCGTCATCCCTTACATTGAATCGGAGGACGTGGTGGGATACACGGAGCGATGGATGAAGGACGCGACGGACCTCAAGGCCGGCCGCGACCCCTATCTATGGCAACTGGCCCTGCATCACACACCCTCCTCCGAGTCGCACCATCTTCTCTTCATCATCCACCACGTCATCTCCGACGGTGACTCTATCCTGCGTTGCCTCCAGTCCTTGATGACCGGCATGGAGTCCCTCTCCCCCCTGTCCCCCCACGAGCGCGAGCGAAAACTCGGGCAAGTCAAGGCCTTGCCGCAGCTCCCCAGCGCCGACGCCCAGCTCTACCCGCTCTACAATGGCTACTACCTTATCTACCACTTCCGATGCTTGTTCACGGAGCTCTGGAAAGTCATTCTCTGCCCTCGCATTCCCCGCCCTTGCAAGATGACCTCGACGGAAAAGGCACGAATCACCCGCATGTTTTCCTTCGTCCTGGACGCACCCGACTTCAAGCGGTTGCTCAAGACGTGCAAGGCGAAGGAGACCTCCGTGACTGGTGCCCTAGTCGCGGCCACCACCCAGGCGATGGAAGGATTTATTGAGAAGGAGGAATCGTCGTTCAAGATGAAGGTGGAGATTTTAGTGAATTTCCGCGGCAAGGCGAGTGCGACCAAGGGGTCGGTGGAATCCCACATGCTCTACGCGGCCCCCATGGACGTGATGCTCGAGGCAGGCAACACGCCCGAGACGAACCTGGACTTTTGGAACACGGCTCGGATCGCCAAGCAGGAGATCGACGCGTTTGCCACGGAGCCGCACCGGATTGTGGATGCCCTCGAGTTCTTCTACGTGATGGGGCATCACCCTATTGCTTTCCCCCTCATTCGTCTCTTTGGCATCTCCCCCAAGCAGGGCCGGCAAAAGGCTGTTTCTATCTCGAACCTGGGGATGACGGACAAGCTTTTTCAGCCCGCGGGGCCTTGGAAGTTGGGGCGTATGCAGATGGGGATCGATGAGCTGTTGTTCGGGCACAGCGTCTTTTTGGCCATGGCCTCCCATGAGGGACGTTTGAATTTCACTCTTTCGTATACTGACCCCATTGTCTCGCGGTCCATGGCGGAGGATTATGCGCAGGCCGTCATTCGTTCTTTGATTGAGGCTTGTCCCCCGGCGGTGGAGGACGTGCCGCCCACGCCGCAGACGCCTGTGTCGATCACTGCCAAGCCTGCTTCTTCCTCTTACCCTACGGCGATCAGCCTATTGAACCAGGAGCCGCGGGAAGGGATGTTGGTCAGTGGTGCGGGCAGGGCGGGCGGAGTCGGTGGAGCTGGAGGGAGTTCGGGCGCAGGGCCTACGGGCGCAGGTGGCTCGCCACGGGCAGCAGCAGCAGCAGCAGCAGTAGGAGGAGGAGGAGGAGGAGGCTTGGTGCCGTCTGGTGGAGGAGCAGGTACAGTGGGCGTCGCAAGCCCGGCGGCGGGAGGGGGCTCGAGCGCGTCGTCCTCGTCGGGTGGCGGGCCCAAGGTGCAGCGCATGGTGGCAGGCTCTTAAAGCAACAGACGAAAGAAGATCAGTGAAAAAGGAGGAGACGAGAGAGAAGAGAAGAGTGAGTTCGAATTTCCAAAGACCCGAGCATTGCTAATTATAAATTGTTTGAATTTGTCACCACCACACACAATACGTGCATGATATGCATATTTTCGTGCTGCGCTTTCCTGTCGGCTGTCAGAGAAACGACGGATCCGCGCGCGCCTCTCTGTTTCCATTTCCAATAGGAAGAGGGAGGGGGAGAGTGTGCTTTAATTGTGCGATCACATATTTGCAAAGTGAGAATTGAATAAGCTAGAAACACGCCAGACAGGGAAAAAAGAGCTGGAGTACATGTCGATGCTAAAAGAACAAATATACAACGAAATACATTTACATTGTGTCTTTGCCACACGAGCCTATTACACCCAAGGCTCCGAATTTTCTATTTCATTCCATCTTGCTGCTGCTTCTATTATCTAATTGCTGCTGCTGCTGCTGCTGCTGCTACTCCCTCCTCCTCTCCTCCTCCTCCTCCCCCTCCTCCTCCTCCTCCTCCTCCTCCTCCTCCTCCTTCGATCAAAACCGAAAATTGCCCTCCTCGCGACAAGCCCCTTACACCGTGGCGGGTCCCAAGGAGGCATTAGCAAGTCCAGCACCACGCGAAACACGTCCCGCGGCATACCCCCGCCTTCCATTCCAACAAGAAAAGCCAGCGTGGTGCGTAGCTTGCGGGTGTCGTCGTCCTCCTGACCATCGGCCATCGGTGCCAGCGCCACGCTCGGCAAGGGCTGCCCAAGCGTCACTCGGGCTTGCACGAAGGACGGTGCCACAGCGTTGTTGCTGGTGGCGGCTATGACGAGGCGCCGGGCTTTCACGAGGAGAGAGGCCCTCTCGGCGTCAAGGACTTGGTGGAGAAGGGCGAGGGTGGCAGGGTGGGATGGATGTTCATCTTGAAACGCTTCCAAAAGGCGTTGCCTCATAAGCATCTATGGCATTCAGATCGGCACCAGCCAGAAGGAGGCGATGGACGATGGCAGGCATTGCTGGCTCATTCATTCGGTTGACAGGCATAATGGAGCGCGGTGGAGCTAAAGCGGTCTCGCGTGTTCACAGTGGCGCGGACTTGTGGGTTTTCCAGCAGGCATAGCACCATATAAGAATCACGCTTGCTATACCACAGATATGAAATCAGAGGAGTGTCGTCGTTTGTGGCTTCCTGCAAGGTAGGATCCGTGCCACAATCCAATAAAGCCTTGACGACCTCACAAGAACTCGCAACATGGAAAAGAGAGAGTCCATTACGATTACCAGCAGCGTTCACGTCTGCACCTTTCTCGTTGACCAACCACAAGATGAGTGGCACATGTTGGAATTTATCAACGGCCACGAATAAAGGCGTGTCATAGTTCCAGTCCCACTCGTTCGCAAATCCAGGATTGGCTTCCACTCATTGCCGCAGCTCCGCCTCGGTCATGTCGCGAAAGGAGGCATCGTTCACACCTCTTCTCACCATTTCTCTTGCTCTGTTTGCGATGTGGAAGTGGTGGGCAAGAAAGACGTGAGTCACTTATGTTTCAAACTGCTAATAAGTGCTAATAACTGCTTGTACACTGCATTTTTTACTTCATTTCATTTTCAAATTCATCTTCAATCACAATAACATGTGGTCCCCACATGAGCAAACATCAGTTGCGTGACCGCATGAGACGCCTCTGTCCAGAAAATGCAATTACGCCTTCTACTCATTCATACAAAACTAAGACTGCTTCTGCAACGAATGTGCAACTACTCGTGCCCCTCTCCTCTTCCTCCTCCTCCAGCTCAACCACAAAATTAATCCCTCAATCGCGTCCACCCCTCCTCCCCTCCCCCTCCACCTCCACCCCTCCTCGGCCAATCCACCGCCCTTCCCTCCCCACCCAGGCCCCTCCCTGGCCTCACAGGCAACAGCGTCTGTGCCGGAGGGATCATCAAATTTGAGTCACCAAAGCTCAGAAATCGGAAGCCGCCCTTTGAGAGGGCATGCCTATAAATACGATGCACCGGCCCCAAGCCACCCATCAGTGCTCCCACCAGCAAGAGCAACGTAGAGCGGGGCTGGTGAAAATTAGTGATCAAGCCATCACAGAGAGCGAAGCGATACCCCGGGGCGACAATTAGCTGTGTTTCTCCGCCCACGCTCCCAACCCCTTCCTCCCGCGCTTTTTTTCTCAGGGCCTCCAATGCTTTGACCGCCGGTACAAAGGAAGAAGGGTGCTGGCGCGCCAGGAGGCCACCGTGTTGATAAGCGTCCCATTGACCAAGGCTCAAGTCTGCCACGCTTCTTTGTTTTGTGGGGGAACAAGAGGAGGAGGAAGAGGAGGAGGAAGAGGAGAGAAGTTGTGCACCCCACCAATAAAGGCTCTCGAGCGTCCGTACCGACGTGGTGCCCACGGGAAGAATGGGCCGCCCACTCCCGCTGGCCTCGATGAGTTGGTCGAGCGTGGTAAGAGACACGCTGACCCGCTCCCAATGCATGGCATGCTGCCCTACATCGTCCCCCAATACAGGTTGGAAGGTCCCCGCGCCCACGTGCAGGGTCAGGTAGCACGGATCGATGGCCTTGGGCCCGGTTCGGAGCTGCTCGAGCAGGGGTAGGGTGAAGTGGAGGCCAGCGGTGGGGGCGGCGACGCTGCCTTCCGCCTTGGCGTAGACGGTTTGGTAGTCTTGGACGTCGGCCGCGTCGGAGGCTCGGTTCATGTAGGGCGGGAGCGGGATCTTGCCCACGCGCTCCAGGACAGCGCCGAAGCTCAGGTTTTGCAAGGTGGGTTCGGAAACGCTCGTCCAGGAAAAGCGGACGAGGCCATCCTTGCCCTCGCGGGTTTCTACCTCCGCCGTCAGCATGAGTCCCTCCTCCGTCTCGAGGACCAGGCGGCTCCCCGCCTTGATGTTCTTGCCACCGATCATGCACCGCCACACGCTCTGGCCCGAGGGCGCGGCCAATGCCACGGCAGGGTCCCACGAAGGCTTTATCGGAGAGATGCACAGCACTTCGGCCTTCCCTCCCGTCCCTTCCTTCTGCATGAGGAGGCGAGCCGTAATGACCCGGGACTGGTTCAGGACCAGCAGGGCCTTGGCGGGGAGGAAGGAGGGCAGGTCTCGAAACGCCGCGTCACATACCCAGGGACTGTCGTTCTCCTGATGTGTGGACGCGTCCGAAACCAGGAGCAAGGAGGCATCCCGGGGTTCTGCGGGGCGCTTGGCAATGCGGGCGTCGGGCAGGAGGTAATCGAGGGCGCTGGCTGGGGGAAGCTCTATGAGGGGCGGGTCGTCGTTGTGGGCGGCGGGGGCGGCTGCTATAGCTTGTAGTGGTGGTGGTGGCCCCATGGCTGCCTCTTTTTGTGTGTATAGAGTGTAGTGTGCGTGAAAAGGTGGCTCGCTTGGACAAGATGGGGCAGGAGGGGGAGAGGCCCCGCCGCAGATGCCAGCCTTTGTGATGATGGTCCAAGCCGTCTCACTTTAGCTGGCTTGCCTCGACACCACCACACATTGCTGACGCTCACAAGCACCACGGACACGCACCTTATTTCACAGGGCACTCGCATCGTGCGCTGGTCGCTGGCGTACATCGATTCAAAGGACGCACGACTTCCCAAGCACACCCAGCACGACGCATCGCTCATCACGGCCTCCCCTCCCCGCACACGATACAGGCAGGGACCACAACAAAGCACCATGAACTGGCTCAAGAAGGAAGACAGCGGCCTAGGGCCGAGTCCCACCAGCCTCATGCGCAACATCTCCTCGCCCTCCAAGAAGTACCGGGCCAAGCCCCTGACCAAGGAGGACGTGACGAGCAATGAGTCTTTGTTTTATTGGCGCAGGCAGTACGAGGACATGATTCATTACCTGCGGGAGTCGGGCGTCACCCCCGAGGAGGCGGACGATGACGAGGTGAGTGGGTGAGGAAGCGAGAGGCAGAGCGGGGGGGAGAGGGCGGGGGCCTTGTGCGAAGAAGGAGGTAGGGGGGGAGGACGCTTGCCTGCCTGCCTGCAGGCTTCCACACGATGACGGCCACTTGACCCTCTCAAGGCGGGAGGAAATGTGCCCAAGGAGCAGGCGGCGTGCCGACAATGCGAAAAGCGAGGAAAGTAGGAGAGAGGAAAGGAGAAGAAGGCTGCCTGTCCGCCACTTATGCTTGTCAAATTGACTTTGCTCTGCAACGCACTCACAAACACCTCTCTCTCCTCTCTTCCCGCAAAACAGGCAATCCGTCTGCTGGCGGAATGGAATGGGAACATCAAGGACGCCGTTTTGAACGGAGAGAAGGGCCGGGCCTGGAAGAAAGCCAACCTACTCATCTCTTGCGCTGAGGTCATGCCCACGCTCAAGACAGGCAAATTTGTCTTCGCCGGTTACGATAAGGTGGGGAGGGCCATTTGCTACTACCGGGTGAAGCTGCACGATCCTAAGAAGTTCACGGCCCTTGAATCCGTCAAGGCGGTGGTTTATAATTATGAGCAGATGCTCGCGGCGGGCAAGCTGCGGGGGGCGGGGGAGATTTGTGTGGTAATTGATCGGACGGACGCCAAGAGCAGTAACATGGACATTGAGGTATGTGGGCCATGGGGGGAGGGAGGGAGGGCGGGAGGGAGGGCGGGAGGGAGAAGCGAGGAAGGGAAAAAGAAGTAGGTACAATTTTGGCAGGGACTTTCTTTGAGTTATTATCGCATGACACCTTCTCATTCCTACTTCTTCCTCTCCCACACCTCCCCTTAAATACAGTTCATGAAGCTCCTCTACACGATGCTCAAGGAGTCATACCCCGCCCGAGGCGAGCTCTTTCTTGTCCTGGGCGTCAATTTTGTCTTTCGAAAGATCTGGGAGAATCTGGTCTCAGTCTTTATTGATGCCAAGAGTCGGAGTGCCACGCATTTGTTGAAGGACAAGGCGGAGTTGCGTGATTTCATAGATGATGAGGAGTTAGTGGATTGGTTGGGAGGGAATCTTGCCTACACGTTTGTACCACCCACAGAGGAATAGGGTTCCAATGAATGATGAAGAATACAGAGGCATAATTAAGGGGAGAAAGAGGCAGAATTTTATTTGAAGGGTTTGTATGTATGTAGGCGCAGGGAGATCGAAGAATGGCCGGTTTCTGGGGTGGAGATAGAACGGCGGGAGGAGAGGGAGAGGGACGAGGGGGGTGGGGAGGTCGAGCCAGAATTTGCTCGATATGTTTGCATAAATCTGTGTATAAGAAAATTCTACACACACCGATTCGGACTCCTTTGATTGCCTTGCTTTGTTCTTTTGCTCTGGATTATAATAGGAAATGCGACGCGCGGATCAAAAAAACGTGAAGGAGGGCAACGAGGAGCCTCCGCCAGCGTCATTCGCGTCCAAACTGAGGACAATGTGGCCATGCGTGCATGCTTCGTAACCCAGCATTACCCCACCCACCACGTGAAGGAGGAGGAGTGGTCGGCGCGGGGCTCTGTCTTTCGCTATGCCCGTCACTCTGCCTCACGACCATCCAACCCCCCCGCGCACACACACACACACAGGGGCCCTCATCAGCCATGATCAAGTCAGGCGCCACCAGCACCTGGTCCCAAGCCCTGCCCCCGCAATACTCCCTTCTGCTCGGCAACCTCCTTGTGCTGGCCAACTTCATCACGGCCCTCCTCGTGCCCTGGGTGGAAGCCCAGTACAAGCTCTTTGACGCCTGGTTCCCAGTCTATGTGCCGGTCAAAATTGGCCTCCTCAAGTGCTTCAGCGACGTCTGTTCAGCCATGACGGGGGGCAACCACGACGCCCATTCCAACGGACATGGCAAGAGCAAGGGAGGAGGCAACAACTCGCCGCCGCCCATCCCAGGGTGGGGTCCGATCGGGGGCGGCGGTGCGGGTGGGGGCGCGCCTGATGTTGGAGGGGGAGGAGGGGGAGCTAAGGCGTTGTTTGAGGTGGCTGCCATTTTTGCTGTCATTCTCTTAAGCATCTCTGTGCTTCTGGCCTTGGGCGGGGCCTTGGTCGAGGCTGCGCGTATTCAAGGCCGACAGGACATTAGTGGCTTGTTTCCTTTGCAGCTTTCGGTGGCGTCGGCGGTGGTGTGCTTGGTGGCGTTGCTTCAATATTTGTTCATCACGCTGGCCGGCCTGCATGGAGGGCATTACGTGGTTGGCTTTTGGTTGACGCTGGCCACGGCGGTGACGACGGGTGTGTTGAGCTTGGGGCAGTACTTGGTGAACAAGCGGTTCTTTGACGAGGAGTATGGAGATGGGAGTGGGGGATTGTTTTTGCCGTCGCAGTTCAAGGGAGGGCAAGCACCGGCGGGGCAGGTTCAGCAGCAGGGCGGGTCAAGAGAGGGGGGGTCTGCGTGCGCAAAGGGTTGCTGTGGTGGAGGCGGGGGGGGGGAAAGCAGCAGCGGACCGACGTTGGTCCAGCCCCGGCCAAGCTACGGGGCGGTGTAGGAAAAACAGAAAGGGTAGAGCCATGTGCTGCCGTGGCGGCAGATTTTTAAAAACGAACGCACGGAGAAAAGAAGAGAAAAAGAAGATGAATATGTACTACACGATGTGGGTACGCAGGTCTTTTTTCAATTTGGTTTGGGCTTCGGGAGAGTCTTTAATCTTCCCTCCTATGTACTTGCTTTTTCGTATCGCCTTGTCTTCCTCGCCTCCTCTCACTCACTTCAGAAAGTAATCCGGGTCCGTGAGCGGGTCATAGAGCACCAAGGAACATGTACACCGAGGCACCACATTCACAGGCCCGCACTCCTGGCACACCACCTCCCGACTGCACACCCGCACCACCGCAATCTCGCCCACCCCGCCCACGTATGTGTCTTGAGGGGGGACC
>Ga0105054_10009757_pt1:2500-12377 | contig 12377 bp, 7 predicted proteins | sample BON02_FD_78091 | JGI IMG/M metagenome (GOLD analysis project Ga0105054, IMG submission 78091) | Freshwater microbial communities from Lake Bonney liftoff mats and glacier meltwater in Antarctica - BON-02 (megahit assembly) | ecosystem: Environmental > Aquatic > Freshwater > Ice >... | reverse complement strand
TGTATATATATATATATATATATATATATATATATATATATATATATATATATATATATATGTGTGTTTGTGTGTGTGTGTGTATACATATATGTATGTATAACACGGCTTCACACGTGGCGTGTCTCGCAGGTGCGCTCTCTCTATATACACATATCGCACATGTCTTTACTAATTCCTTTCTTGAGATGTCGGTTTCATTATATCTTTGTGTTAACCCTCGCAGGTGCGTTAGCCTCTCACCGAAATGCCCGACGGACGTGCCTGCGTCAGGCTGCGGTCGCACCTTTTGTACGGCAGTCTGTATCTATCTATACTTCCAAGCCCTCAATCTATTTAAACGTGCCCTGCAGCTACTAAGTAAGCGCAATCGGTAAAATTCGCCTCGCTCGTGTACATGAGCGAGTTTCGACTGAGAGTTTCGTCATTTTGAGTATAGGAAACTCCTAGTCGGATGACTGAGGCGCACAGGGCATCTTTTGAATTGTATCTTTCTTGTGATGTTTTCTCGCTGCGGGCAGTATGGGTCGGGCCCGAAACCCACCAGCACCTAGCAGTCCCTCCATGAGGACTCCTGTTTGTCAAGTACAGGAGCGGGCCTTTTAACCGCTGTACTATCTTAGCGCTAAGATAGTACAGCGGTTAAAAGGCCCGCTCCTGTACTAAAGCTGATCTCAGTCCCTGGGCGGGATTCGATCATGGGAACTCTTGTTTTGTCAAGTACAGGAGCGGGCCTTTTAACCGCTGTACTATGTTCGCGCTAAGATAGTACAGCGGTTAAAAGGCCCGCTCCTGTACTTGACGCAGGTGCGTAAGCCTCTCACTGGAATGCCCGGCGGTCGCGCCTGCGTTCCCCCTTTTTTGACGGCAGTCTATATCTATCTATCTACCCAGGCTATCTATCTATTTATGTATTGTATTTTCCTCGTGATGATGAAGCTGATGATAAGTTTACCCCTACGAAACACCTAACAGCAACCCCACCTTCCCCACCACAGCAGCCGGCCCGCAGCGGCTCACACCGGCACGCAGACACCACTACAATACAAAGGGGGGTAGGGTAGATGGACCGCCCCAACCGATTTTTGTTGTATCGCAGGTGCGTAAGCCTCTCATTATAATGCCCGGCGGTCGCGCCTGCGTTCCCCCTTTTTTACGGCAGTCTATATCTATTTATCTACCCAGGCTATCTACCTATTTATGTATTGTATCTTCCTCGTGATGATGATGATGATGATATGTTTACCCCTACGAAACACCTAACAGCACCCTCCCCTGGACCCACCACAGCAGCCGGCCCGCAGCGGTTCACAACGGGGCGGAGGCACCATTACAATAAAAAGGGGGGTAGGGTAGACGGACCGCCCCAACCGATTTTTGTTTTCTCGCAGGTGCGTAAGCCTCTCACCGGAATGCCCGGCGGTCGCGCCTGCGTCGCGCTTCGGCCGCCCGCCGGTCCATCGCCCGCCGAAACCGAAACCGCCGCGGCGCCGGCGGGCAGGCTGCCGCCTTTAATTTTGGCGGGAGATTCGTTCTCTTCGTTCGGTTCACGGTTTGACGGCTGTGTGGCGAGCGGCGAGGACGCCGCAGTCGCGGTGCTGGAGGCGCTGCAGTGTGAGGCCGTGCCCGGCTATACAAAGTGAGGTGGCGCACAAGTGCAAGTTCTTTTGGCGCAGAGGCCTATGTATCAGTATCAGTCGTCCGACTCGAATTGTGAATGATTGTAACAAAATACTGCAACACAGGGGAATAAGACGCGGGTGGGTGTTTTATTATATTTCTAAGTTTAAGTTGCGGTGCTTGAGGCGTTGCAGTGTGAGACTGTGGCCGGCTATACGAAGTGAGGTGGCGCACAAGTACAATTCGCAATGAGCAGTGGCCTATGCTATGTATCAGTCGTCCAACTGCCAACTGGGATTGGCAATGAGCAATGATTGCATTTGCATAACAAAATACTGCGACGGGGGCATTATTATGGCATGCGGGTCGGTGTCTTATATTATAAGTTGTAAGTTGCGGTGCTCGAGGCGTTGCAGTAGTGCGAGATCGTGCCCGCCGGCTATAGGAAGTGAGGTGGCGCACATGTGCAATTCGGAATGAACAGGCCCTAGTTTGCCTTTCTAATAAGTAAAGTGGCGAGGACGCTGCAGTTGCGGTGGCTGGAGTCGCGGCTCGGGTTAATCCGAGCGCCTCGAGCACCTTGGTTAATGGTTAATCCCGGGTTAACCCACAGTGCGAGATTGTGCCCGGCTACTATAAATATCCGAAAATAACGATTGGCACCCCGCTATATGTTGATAACGAATGACGATGACCTCTCCCGCTAAATAACGACACATATAACGACCTCGTTACCCCCCCCCCAAAAAAAACAAAAAAAACGATCGATATATCGATATTTTATCCACATATATCCTGTCCACAGGCACAGGCTATTCTCGTGCTTAGCGCTTAGCTAGCGCTTAGCTCAGGCTTAACCCGTGGTAATATAGTTAAACATTATGCGTGTTGGGGCGCCTCTTCCTAGTGTTAGTGTGTTAGGGGTGTGCTGCTAAGGTGTGCTACGAGTACTCGTATACTGACTGGTGCCCCGGTCGTGCTTAGCGCTTAGCTCAGGCTTAACCCGTGGTAATATAGTTAAACATTATGCGTGTTGGGGCGCCTCTTCCTAGTGTTAGTGTGCTAGGGGTGTGCTGCTAAGGTGTGCTACGAGTACTCGTATACTGACTGGTGCCCCGGTGGGAACATTTATTCGTGTGCGTGTGTGTAAAAAAATCGGGTTTACCGCCGAGGCGCCGCTAAATGAGATGACAGATAACGGTGCGCACACCGCTAAATAACGTCATTATGTTGATATGTTGAGCGGCGCCTACGGCGCCGCTAAATAACGATTCGTTATGTTCGTTATATTCATATTCGTACATCCTTACCGGCTACATGAAGTGAGGTCGCTTCGCGACGCAGGGTTTGCTACGCTTTGAGGTTGAGCTGGGATCGGCTTCGCCTCGCCCGGCCGGGGGGCAGGGGAGGGCCGAGAGGGGAAGGTTAACCCTGACCTGCGATGGGGGGATCAGACGCGGGGTGATTGTGTTTTATTTCAAGTTACAAGTAACAAGTTTAGCTGTCACTACAGTGTTCTAGTCCCTTATTAAGTATTTGATGAGGCGTTGCAATGCGCGATCGTGCCCGGCTATACGTAGTGAGGTGGCGCACAAGTACAATTCGCAATGAGCAGGTCCTAGCCCTAGTTCTAGTTTGGCTTTATTCTAATAATAAACGTAAAGCGGCGGCGAGGACGGCCGCAGTTGCGGTGCTTGAGGCGTTGGTTGCAGTGCGCGGTCGTGCCCGGCTGTAAATAAAGAAGTGAGGTGGCGCACACGCACACGTACAATTCTTTTTTTGGCTGTAGGGTTATATATACGATAATGATATGATATGTATTATGATGTAAATGTAATGTATATCCTATACTTATATAGTATATAGTATATGTATGTGAATGATGAATGATACATACACATGTATGTATGTATGTACATCTACATATATTACTATTACATAATTTTGCCGACTTCGACTTCGTCGTCGTGCCGCGCCCGCTCTCTCGCCGCTTATTCTTGTTCTCATTATTTATTGTGGCGGCGCTCGCTCGCGCCGCGGCTGCCTCTGCTTGGTGCTTTGCAGAGTGGCAGTGGCAGCAGTGACAGTGTTCATTATTATATTATATAATAAATAAATATATTTGATAATTGAGGTTAAGGTTGGCAATGGCAACGGCAACGGCAATGGCAATGGCAATATAGTATTTGTGGTGTAATTGGTAATTGGCGAGATGAGGATGAGCAATTGTGGCTAGCTGAGGAGAGATACACATGACACACGGGAGTGGGTGGGGCTGGCATAAGTGTCACCGCCACCTTCGCTTCCGCGACCACGCATGCTATTATTTATATTAAATGATTTATAATTATATTTTGTATTGTTTGCCGCGCGCGAATGCGAATGCGGAAGGCGCGAATAATGCCAAATAAAAATAAATAAATGTTTATGTTTTTTTATGTTTTTTTTTTGTTTTTTTGTAGTGTGTGTATTTGTGCTTGCCAGGCTGCATACTTCCCGCTCGCACCATAAAGTCGTACATTTCCAGTGATACTATTTAATACTCTCTTGTACCCTACTCCCCTCGTGTGTGTGTGTGTAGTTTACTCGATGTTGATGATGTTTCTCGCAAATCAGTCAGTATTATACAAGGTATCATATTCAATACCGTCGGGGCAAACGCTCCAATTCGTATACCGAAATAGCTCGGCGGGCTCCAAAGGTCACAAATATGGCCGCCACTTTGCTCGTGGCGTTGCTTGGCCTCAACGCGCGGCCACTCTTTCGGCCGGCTCGCCCTGTGTCGAGAATACCCAACGTCGTGGCGGCTGCTCTCTCGTTGGACGGGCCCGGAGCAGCCCCGGTGGCGGAGGCCTCCGTGCCGCTGAAGGTTCTCTTCGACTCGTCCTGTGCGGTTTGCCTGACTAACAAGGCGTTGCTGACAGCACTCGATCGGAAACGAAGCAAACTGGAGTTTGTCGACATTCTCGCCTTCCCCGGGCCTGGATACGTGGCGCCCAGCGGAGAGATAATCACCAAGGAGGAGGCCATGCGCCACATTCACGTCATCGGACCCGGCACCAAGGTGACGCCGACGCCGCCTCTGGCACGCTCGCCCCCGTTCGCGAGAGCACGGCACACACGCCCGATGCAGCGGCCTTGCCCATGGGCGTGCGCCAGTCCACCCTCTTGGGTTCACCCCCATAACGTCCACCCACCCTCACTTGCGCGTTGGCCGTCCCCGCAGGTGGCCAAGGGCGCAGATGCGGTGCTGTCTGCGTACGAGGCGGTGGGGCTCGGCTGGTTCGTGGCGGTCCTGCGCCTCCCCATCTTGAGCTGGTTCATTAACCGCACTTACACCTTCGTCTCCAAGCACCGCTACACCATATCGAAACTGGTCCCCCCCTTCCTTGCGCGCCGCCTCTTTAGCGGGGTCAGCTCACTCAACCAGATGAGCTCGGCCGCCAAGGGGCTCGGCTGCGACGATGAGGAGGAGTGCGAGCTGCCGTACGATGACGCGGAGTAGGCGAGGAGGGGGCACGAGGTGGATGGCACGCTTAGAGGCCCGAGTGTTAGGGGCGCGTGGAGCTGTCACGAGACTGAAGACGTGGTGCGCGACGGGAGAATGCCGTGCGGGGGAGACCTGGGACGAGACCGGTGCGTGAGACAGACACCAGACACATTTAGCTTGACTCGCTCTCTGTTTTTCATCTCTTCTGTGTGCGGCCAAGGGGACTACAATGGCTTGCCAAGCGGCTTCGGCTTCCCCGTACGTATGTGTATGTGTATGTGTGTATGTGTCGTGTGTCTGCGTCTCTGCGCCTGCGCGTGCGTGTGTTGTAAACATTTGGTGGCACCAGCACACGCGTGTACACGCGCGCACAGGCCTGCGGTGCCACGCCAGAGCCGTGCGTTTGTAGATTGTCGAGCTATAATCAGCCGCTCTCTCTGAGACTGAGAGTTATCAGAGTTATAGTTAGTTAGAAGTGTGCAGGAGTGTGACGCTGGATGAAAAGAGGCACAGCGTGAGAGAGTGTGCAGGTGGCGGTTCGAGTTCACATCTACGCATCATCACACATGAAACGGTATGAGGGAGCAGGGCGTGGCAAGCAGCAAGCAGGCAATTCGTCCGGGCCCGGCCCGCGGGCCCCGGCCCGGCCGCCCGGGCCCGGGCGCCGTATAATTATAATCCGCCACAGAGCCAGAGGCCTCACGACGCAAATGAGTGTCGGGCCCTCAGTGCCAATCTCGAATCAGCTCCCCTCCCTGCTGTGCATGTGCGCGCGTGGCTACATTACATCCGGAGAAGAGCTCTGTGTAATAGGGCTAGAAGTTATTTCTATATTATAATAATATTATATATAGAAAACTTATATATATAGATATAGAGCTATATACTCTTTACTAGTATAACAAGCTTGCGAATATCCGCTCGACTAGCCCCCCTCTAGATCAGTTCCCTCTGCGTGTGTGCAGGTGTCCCCTTTGTATTATAAACCGTCTGTGAAGAACCAACTGTGAACCGATTTTTTTTCGACGTGTTATCGGCATCGCTTCGGCACTATCGCGAGCATGCCAGACAGTAGTGGCGGCTACGACTCGGACGGCATGCGCGAGAATGAGGAGATGAAGCAGAGCGCAGCTCGGCGGCGCGCTGCAGAGCGCGTGAAGGAGGCGGACGCCGCCACGGCGAGCGTGAAGCGGCAGAATGACGTGCGCGAGTGCCTCCGCACCGGCGAGCTCAGCATGGCTGAGTTCGCAAAGGCGGCGCGCGAGGCCGGCATCTCAACAGGTGAGGTGGCCAAGATGCTGCGCGAGGCGCAGGTGGCCAAGGCCAAGGGCATCGACATGGGCGCCGTGGCGCGCGGCGACTCCGAGGCAGCGGCACGCAGCCTGGCCCGAAAGGGTGTTCAGACCGCGGCTGTGCCACTCGCCGCCGCGCCTGCAGCGCCACGCCCGGCGGTTCCAGCGGCGGCGCTCGAGGTGGCTGACGCTGCGGAGGCCGCGAGCAGGGACCTTGTAGCGACGAAAACCGACTCTAGCAAGTCCGCCTCGGACGCGGGCGGGGTGGACGCGCGCAAGCGGACCCACTACTTCTTCGAGCTGAGCGTGGGCGGCGAGCGGCGCGGCCGGCTGACGCTTCAGCTCTTCGACGACCTGGTCCCTCTGACGGCGGCCAATTTTGGAGCCATGTGAGCCCAGCCCGGGAACGACCACGCGCACTGCAAAACTACTAGCCTAGTTACTCGGCTGGTTAACCCATTTGGACTAGTAAACATCTTGATAGGCCAGTAAACGCGTTACTTGGCGGATGACTAGGCTAGTGACCTCATAACCAGCCCAGTGACGCGGCTAGTAACAGGTGTTACTTGCCTTGTTACTCGCCTATTAATGCTTACTAACCCAAATGGATTAACCAGCCAAGTATCTAGGCTAGTAGTTTTGCAGTGTGGCCTTTACACGATAGTCGTTTGTTCATTCGGGGCTTGTTCACTAAGTAATACAATTCTTGGCACTAAACACTTCCTTTAGCCCCACCTGTATTGTGCAATCAATATTGCGCAATGTATGGTTTCCCTCTGACGCTCCTTGTTTGCCATTCATTATACAATATTGGTATTGGTATTGGCGATATCGTGTAAAGGCCTAGCCCAGCTCCGGAACGACCAACACGGATTAACCTAACCCCGTGACCTCTTCTTTCCTCTTTACTCTCCCTCCCTCTGCACGCCGCCTCCTCTCTATACACACGCTTCTATCTATTCACAGTCGGTCAATACACAAAGAGCACACGAGCACACACGCACAGGGAACTGATCCGAGAGTGGCTTTGGCAGCCTAAGGGGAGCTCCCTTGGATATATTTAGGTGCTTGGGGGGGGAGTCGACGCCACGACCCTATGGCCGCCTTACGCGCCGGCCCTATTCACATCGACTCCTCCATATTCACACTCATTCTGGGAGGTGGTACGCACCGTCGCCACGCCACCTTCGATCGTTGTTAAGTGAGGGGGTTGGTTCTTCGTGTGGTTGTTTGTGGTGTTGTTCTGGTCGGGTGTTTGTGTGTGGGGCCTGTTTTTCTTTCACACTCCCTCCTCTCTGTTCACACCCTCTCTATTCACACCTCCCTGGTGCGTCGGGTGCACGGGCACCACCGTACCACTCATACCCCCTCCTTCTTCTCAACTTCCATCTCTATTCACACCATCTCCTCCATATGCACACTCCCTCCTCTCTATTCACACCCTCTTTATTCACACCGCCCTCTGATTCGTCAGGTGTACCGGTACCACTACACAGTACACCTCCGTTCACACTTTTCTATTCACACCACCGCCCTCTCCAAACTCCCCCCCTCCTCTATTCACACCCTCTCTATTCACACCGCCCTCTGATTCGTCAGATGTACCGGCACCACTGCACACCTCCGTTCACACTTTTCTATTCACACCACCGCCCTCTCCAACCCCCCCCCCTCCTCTATTCACACCCTCTCTATTCACATCGCCCTCTGATTCGTCAGATGTACCGGCAGCACTGCACACCTCCGTTCACACTTTTCTATTCACACCACCGCCCTCTCCAAACGCCCCCCCTCCTCTATTCACACCCTCTCTGTTCACATCGCCCCCTGATTCGTCAGGTGTAACGGTACCACTACACCCTACATGTTGAATAGCTATTCACGTATTCGGGTTAACCCTCCTCTCTATTCACACCCATTCACACCCCCTCTATTCACATCCTCTATTCGCACCGCCCACTATTCACAGACGGTTCATAATACAAAGGGGACACGAGCACACGCGCAGAGGGAACTGATCTAGGGGGGGGGGGGCTAGTCGAGCGAGTAAGGGTTAGGAGGCACTGTGGCCCCCTGTGCTCAAAGCTTGTCGCCGCCGTAAGCAGCAGCATCTCCGCCCTCTGATTCGTCAGGTGTGCCGGAATTACCGTGCGCGGCCGGCGCCTGCACTACGCGGGGTGCGCCTTCCACCGTCTCGTGTCTGGATTCGTGCTGCAGGCGTGTGCAATCTATCTATCTATGTATCTATCTATCCATCTATCCATCTGTCTGTCTATAACCATATGTTCATATATCTCAATATATATGTACACATATGAAAGCATCTGCACTACGCGGGGTGCGCCTTCCACCGTCTCGTGTGTGGATTCGTGCTACAGGTGTGTGCAATCTATCTATCTATGTATCTATCTATCCATCTATCCATCTATCTATATCCATGTATCTCTCACTCTCTCTCTCTCTCTATATATATATACCTTTATATATATACGCATATGATATTATCTGCACTACGCGGGATGCGCCTTCTATCGCCTCGTATCCAAATTCGTGCTACAGGTGTACGCAATATATTTATCTATCTATCTATCTATCTATCTATCTTATCTATCTATCTGTCTTTCTGTCTATCCATATCTCTCTCTCTCTCTCTATACCTATACACACATATGATATCATCTGCACTACGCGGGGTGCGCCTTCCATCGTCTGGTGTCTGGATTCGTGCTACAGGTGTGTGCAATCTATCTATCTATGTATCTATCTATCCATCTATCCATCTATCTATCTATAACCATATGTTCATATATCTCAATATATATGTTCACATATGATAGCATCTGCACTACGCGGGGTGCGCCTTCCACCGTCTAGTATCTGGATTCGTGCTACAGGTCTGTGCAATCTATCTATCTATGTATCTATCCATCCATCTATCTATCTATCTATATCCATATCCATCTCTCCCTATAAATACACCTATACACACATATGATAGCATCTTGCACTATGCAGGATGTGTCTTCCATCGTCTCGTGTCGGGATTCGTGCTACCGGTGTGTACAATCTATCTATTCTTCTATCTATCTATCCATCTATCTGTCTATAACCATATGTTCATATATTTCAATATCTATTTACACATTTGAAAGCATCTGCACTACGCGGGATGCGCCTTCCATCGCCTCGTATCCAAATTCGTGCTACAGGTGTACGCAATATATTTATACATCTATCTATCTATCTATCTATCTATCTTATCTATCTATCTGTCTTTCTGTCTATCCATATCTATATCTCTCTCTATACCTATACACACATATGATAGCATCTGCACTATGCGGGATGCGCCTTCCACCGCCTCATATCAGGATTTGTGCTACAGGTGTGTTCAATATATCTATCTATCTATCTATTTATCTGTCTATCTATTTATCTATCTATCCATCTATCCATCTATCTGTCTATAACCATA
>Ga0105054_10009755_pt1 | contig 12378 bp, 10 predicted proteins | sample BON02_FD_78091 | JGI IMG/M metagenome (GOLD analysis project Ga0105054, IMG submission 78091) | Freshwater microbial communities from Lake Bonney liftoff mats and glacier meltwater in Antarctica - BON-02 (megahit assembly) | ecosystem: Environmental > Aquatic > Freshwater > Ice > Glacier... | reverse complement strand
GTTTTTATTCGTGTGGTTGCGTGTGTGTACTGTCATTCTGTAGTGTGCGTTGACAGATGTGCGAGGGAAAGAGAAAGAGTGAGAAAGCAAGCAAGAGGCAGAAAATAAGAGTGTGCGCGCGACAGAGTGAGCAAGAGAGAGAGAGAGAGAGAGAAAACGAGAGAGGGAGAGAGACAGAGAGAGACAGAGACAGGGAGAAAGAGAGACAGAACGGGAGAGAGAGAGGGGGAGAGAGAAAGAGAGGGGAATGCCAGCGAGCGAAAGAGGAAGCACAAGACAGCCTGAGAGACAGAGAGAACCTGATGTCAAGCTATTCATATGATCTATGATATTTGATAGATTTGTGCAATCATTGAGTCCATAGTGAGTCATGGTTCTAGTTGAGTAGGCCTATAGTTCTAGGTCCTATCACAACAGTAAAAACAGACGTGCGTTTGTAGAGGCATTTGTGTGGACCGTGAATAGACCTAATATTTCTAGATACGAGGGGTTACTAGTAGTAATTATCATATTACTACATAGGTTTTTCCAACTGCTGAATACGACTTTCAAATAGTCTGAAACCTGGTTTGAAATCGTGACTCGGAGAGAGAGAGGAAGGCTCAGTGTGTGTACGCTGCAGCTTCGCAGGGAGAATATGCACGAAGCTCATCAAGATGTACATGCATGCATATTCACATCACGCCTGTGCATAATCAGACCTGCTGCAAGTCCACAGGGATCATTGCAAAGAGAAAGGTTGGCCAAGGTACACTTAGCCCGTAAGCCCTTGCCATCAGCACGGACGCGCTTCCCAGGCTACAGTAGCATCCCGGGACATAGAAACTGGCAGATAGAAACTGCGGCCTGAAATTTGGACGACGTCTAGATTAAAAAGAAAGCAACTCTATGCACTCCTAGAAATATTTGCTTAGAAACACGCTGGCTGGGTCATTTCTGTGGTTCCGAGTCCAAATGATCGCTGTAGGTGGACTGAGTCGATTCGATGTGTCTCAAGCTAATTAAATGAAAAATCTGGTATGACCTATGTGGATATTCTCTAGAAATTCCACAGGGGGTACATTTCATAGGCAATTGTATCTGTATTTCCCTTACGGCGACAGTTTAAGGTACTCTAAACATTATTTTTTGTACTGCTTATTTGTGGTTACACAAGTGCTTATGTACTATGGTTCTACGATTTCCGAGTTAATATTTCGACGGTGGTGTGGAAATTTAAGTCGAGTTTGGATATTTTCTTCATAGACTATTGTCAACATGTGTAAATGAAATTTTAGTTGACTAAAAGTATCTGGTGAATTGAAGACTGTTCTCCATTTCCGAGCATTTCAATGCAAGATGTGCTTACACCTTAAGGTACAAAGTGGATCATATTTCCCTTAAGGATGTTAAGTTAGTACCACTAGCTAATTGCTTTCCGTTACAGCCTGTACAATTCAAGTAAAGTGCTTGCATTTTTCCAATCCGTAAGGTACCGTAAGGTACATATACCCATTTACCTGTACCTTAATGAATTCGAATCCAATCTTGAATCGAGAAATAGTTACACTATGGCAATGTGAAGCCCAGGCGGCAGAGAGAAATGAACTTGGTAAAAGCAGAAAAACAAAGCTGATACACACAAGTAACAATGCACTTTTTCGACATGATTGGATACATACCAAATCCAGCATCATGACCACAAAAATTCAGCAAGAATACTTAATTTGTGACAAGATTTCATCCAAGATCTGAAGGCGCCGCAGGCAAAAAGATTGCACATAGTTTATTGTTTACTCAAATTTGCTTTCAATTTTCTTGCAGATTTCAGGTTTTACGATTGAAAATCCCCAAAACTCAGTGTGACTCAGGCTGGATTGACTAGGCGTGCAACCAGAAATTGCAACTGCTTTCTCTATGGCGCGTGTGTCAACCCAGGATCTGTGAAAGTGAGTGCTTAAGCACTATACCCTTTGCTAGAAACACTGGTTGCAGTGTGTTGCAGTGTGTTGCAGTGCGTTGCATTGCATTGCAGTGTGTTGCAGTATGTTGCAGTGTGTTGCAGTGTGTTGCAGTTTGTTGCAGCGTGTAACACTGTGTGGCACTGTGTTGCATTTTTGTCAGTGTATTGCAGTGTCTTCAGATACGTATCTTTCCAAACTAAGTTATCTCTCTGCTTTGTCTCTGTGGGGTTGACAACTCACTTATGATACTATGATATTACACTCACATCGTGGAGAGACACTCTCTTTTATTTGTTTTTGCTCACCGTGGATGTCATCTTGTCTTGAGCACATAAAGCTTCCAGCAAAGCTACTAGACGATTTCTTATGAAGTAATAAAAGCAACATCCATCAATCAAGATTTGGTTTCATGCAACATCACAGTGTACTTTTTTTTAAATACAGACACAATGCAGCCGCGAAGCAACTTTCGAGAAGAAAGTTTGCATTGTTAAATAGCATATTTGAGTGTCATGATTTTCGCACATCCCAGCGAATTGCCCTGCAGGCCAGATTTTTTGTGACTGGATTCTGATGAGTAGTATATTCTGTCTGGTCTTAGCATTTTGTGGTTCATTATTTATAATGAGAAGACATTGAGATGCTTTAATTCAAAGTCGTGGCTCTTCGCGTTTGCCAAGGCTCGCCATTAGCGACGAAGACTCGTGCCGTCGAGACATTTCACTGAAAAGACACGTACGAGTTTAAACCACGCGGCGGTGGAGGGCTTTAGTCCCGACGTTGCCGCGCGCCACAAATCATGATCCAATTTGGGGGATTTTTGCCGGGCGCACTTTAAATATTTCCACTTTTAGTCCCATAGGGACGTCCAAATCCAACTTAGTCCGATTGCGACACGTGTCGCACGGTAGGCCTGGCACGCAAACATGTTTTGATGAGGACCGTGACCGTCACGGTCACTTATGGTAGTATTCCAAGTGGATAGGTTGTGTATTTCCGAGTCCGCAGTAGCCAGCAAGAATGTTGACCAGGGATGAAGTCAATGCTTGGGGACGAGCAGTGTAAGAACCACTAGCATGTATGATTTACTGATTCATAACTCGTAAACGATTCTGCGCAGCTTCTTTTGCTTTTCAAGAACCCAAGCGCTGAAAAGAACCGTTTCAACCTAAAAAAAGAAAGACAACATATCTAGACGGTGAATTTCCACGTCTGTTTTGATGGAAATGGGGCATGTCCGGATTTCAGAAAAAGTGGATTTCCAAATCTGTTTTGATGGAAACGAGGCATGTCCGGATTCCAGAAAAAGGTGAATTTCCACATCTGTTTTGATGGAAATGAGGCATGTTAGGATAATCAGAAAAAGTGAATTTCCTAATTGTTTTTTAAATGGAAATGGGGCATGTTCGGATTTCAGGAAAAGTAAATTTCCAGCCTTTTTTGTTTTTTTTGCCAACCGGACATGAAATGTTTCTGGGTTTGAAGGAAAAAAAAAGTAAAAACCCCCCAAAACAAAATAATCCGTATGAGCTCTGGCTGACTGCGAGTGGCGCGCAGCGGCTCCAGGGCTAAAGCCCCTCCGCTTGCCGCGTGATCTGATCTCGTTCGTGGGCGGCCCGTGGCGCGCGACGGCAGATCTTGTTCTTAGGCGTGTTGTCACCATGCTTTATCGCTGCAGTGATAGTTGGCCCAGACAGAGATTGAGAGTGTGGACCATCTTTCTGGAAAGGCGACTCCGGTCGTGGGGCCACCAATTCGAATAACTTGAAGAATGAAATTTCAACGTGTTCCAAGTTTATCTTGATGCACAAAAGGTCAACAATTTGATACCATGGTCCAATAGAAATCATTGATCCAAAATACTTGAGGACTGAGTATGTCGTCCTTTTTGTCTAGGCTCCGCAACAGCACCGCACTAAAACGTCGGGGGCTTGCCAGTAGCCCAGGGTTTCAAAGTTCCGACAGTACAACTATTACACTGGCAGTAGTATTCAAATCATCATCTCGCCTGAATATTTCACTCATAACATCAAAAATAACGGTAATGCTGGCAATGCCACTGTCCAAAACAACCATGTTAATCTGACATAATTCGTATGATTCCGGTATTTGACCAGAATAATCATGATACAGCCTATCCCAATTGCAGTGTTATTTTCCAAAGCTCGAAGCCAAAGCTCGAAGGCAAAGCTCGTAGGTCTCTTTTCACTGAAACGTTGTAGAACAGACCTATGAGCTTTAGCCTCGAGCTTTGCAAAGAGATTGGAAAATATCAGTGGAGGTGGGATAGGCTGTACAACGCCGATTTTGGGAGGAACGAAAACGCCCGAAAACTGTGACACTTAAAAACGAACATTAGCAACATGGTTTTTGGAAAAACAGTTTAATCCGTTTCACAAAAACTGAATCCATTCCAATGTACAGCGGCCCGTGTCACTAGTGGCGCACGGCGGCGTCAGTGCGCCTCGTCGCCTCGCACCCGGATGGCAACCATGTCACCGTGACAGTATTTTTTGTGTACACCGGACAAAATATTGCATAGGTGTTGTCGCCAGCGAGCACAAATTTCTCCAAAACAGTGCACCATCGGCAACTAAACATGGTTTTCGAAAGGTGCACCACCACTTGACTCTGGTGCGCAGAGGTAACCCGAGTGGTGCGCGGCAGCGTAGGGGTTTAAGTCCGTGCGCCGCTGCACGTCCTTCCAGAATTTGTACCAGTTTGCGCAAAGTCTCCCAAACTCGGGGAGCAATTGCCATCAGCTCGGGGAGCTGATGGCAAGGAGGCGTCACCAGCGAGCTCGCCGCCAGCACCTTCGGGATCTGAGAGTTGTGCATCATACCCGGTCTTGATACCATGGGATTGGCTGCTTCGCCTCTGACTATTCTGGTCGGGCTTGACTGCCACAGAAGCAGCAGCGAGCGTGGGGGCTTGCAAATCGACACATTTACAATGTTCTCACAGGTGGAATTTTGTCCGTGGGGATCATCTCGAAGTCCACCCCCACCGAGTGTATTGCTCATTGCTTGCTGGCTCTTGGGAGTTTTTGTTTTTGGAAACACGAATTATCATTGTTGCATAGGCATTGCGTGAGCGCAGAGTGCTGCATTTCGCCCCGCCCTCATTTTCACTTTTGTGTTGACTTCATTAATCAGCAGGAGGGGGTTGCCGTGTCGCAGCGCTGCGCCCCGGGCGTGCAACTTTGTCAGACAATGAAGCGTGTCCAAGGTTCCCCGAAACTGTCTTCTCTTGCGCCACAGCCTGAATGCTTTCGCCCTTCATAATTGTGCCGCAACTGAGGGAAGAGGGTACACCAAGTCAGATCGCGAGCGTTCCTGCCAAAGAGCTTGGGAGAAAGGGGTACAGCCGCACGAAAGGGGTGCACGAGAGAAGGAGACGAGAGAATTGACATGACAATGTACCCATTTGCATCGCGAAGGTGTACCATGGTCCAGTTCCGCCGGTCAAAACTAACTTGGCCGTGGATGACTCGCACGCGATCGAATCTGAACTCTCCCGCCGACGCATTGAGTTGCTGCTCGACCACATTTCCGAATTGATCCTTGAGCTGCACGGTGAAGGGAGGCTGCTCACATGCACATACCATGTCAGAAAATACCACTATCCCGAGTCGTCGTCCACACAAAGCCCTCCCCCTCCCCCCTCCATATGTCTGCCAAATTATTTCAAGATGACAGGAGGAGTGGAATGGTCATGTCTTACCTGGCCCTGTGTGAGGTTGACCATAGCGCTCGGAACCTCATCTTTGCACAGATGGGTGCACACGAGCCTCGTCATCTCAGCGCGTGGCAATTGATGAATCACAAGCGGCACCGCGATATCATCTCGCTGGCACATGCGGCTTCCCAATGTCGGGTCATCTTGCCCTCCGCGCACTGAGGTGATGACCTGTTTTCACACTCCCACATCATCAGTGAGAGCTTTGGGCACACATGGTGGCGACCACCGTGTGTGAACCAAACTATACCCTGCAGAGTGCAGAGGTCAGGCAGATGGGCAAGGAAGCAAAGGTGAGGATTGCAAGGGATCTCACATGGTATCCCGGCGCCAAAAATCCTTGTCCTGATGAAGGGCCAACACACGTAGTCCTCAAAATCCCCCCCCCCCCTGCCCCTCTCCCAACTCGTGTTCCCGTATGCTGCGCTACGTCCTTGAGGGCAGCAAGCGAGAAATGCCTGTCAGTGATGCCTGAAATCTCGCACGTTGATCCTGCAGCCACAGTGTCTGCTTTAGAAAAGGTGTCTGCTGGTATGGTAGAAGAGGTGCCTGGTGGTATTGCAGCAGCTTCCAGAGACCCACCACCGGAGGGTCTCATTTGGATTGTGACGGACCAAGGCGAAGAGCCTGCTGTGAAATTTAGCATCGCAGCCTCGTCCTCGCATGTTGTACGTTTGCCGTGACGCGCACCGGCGACAACTTCTACAGACGGTAGAGCGTTCATTTTCACCTTGAGGACACCCCGTACCTCGCCTAGACACCCTCGAGCATCTGTGAAGGAGTCTTTGTCAACATGGTACTCGTCAAAGAGTCCGGCACCCCGTTGCCCATCCACCACTTCCTCGGTATTGAATTCGAAGTTTCCTGCCGTCAGAGATGAATTGGCCACTTGACCATTGGTATGATATCGCCCGTTCCGCAGAACTGCCAGCTGCCATGGTGCAGGGGAGTTTTTGCCTGTTACACCCACACTTGCCTGCTGTGGGCCATCACCTGGACACAGCCCAATATACTCTTGTTTAAAGGCGGCCACAGCGGTGGGGAAGAGCGAGACATTGACGCTGTTGCTGGGCTCTTTGCGCGAGCACCTGTGCGTATCCTGCACCTCAATGATGGAATACGACCCTTTGTTGCGCACAGGTACGACGAGACGACCGTCAGGCGCAATCACCTGTCGGAACTGGGGGTCTTGCAGGCCATCCCTCGCAAACTTGATGCGGTAAGGGCCCTTGCCACCTGTCACCTGCACCACGAGGTCGACCATGGCTCCAGTCCCACCTTGCCGGCACACGGTGCCTCCTCCTGTCAAAGTGGCCCGCGGTGTTTCTAGCCGAGTGACTGTCACGGTCCGACCCTTATGGTCGATTTCTGCGTCCATGCGCTTAGCTGCTGAATCCGGCAGAAGACGAGCTGCACATCGGGGATTTAGCGAAAAAGCTTTGGCCAAAGCATAAGTGCCTGGTTCTGACACTTTGACAAGACGTGCTTCAGAGCCAAACCCTGACACTTTCTCTTCATGGCCATTGGGATATCGAATGACAGCGCCCCATTCGCCCATAAAACTCCCATTTGCACGCACTTCAAGCGTAGCCCAATCTTCAGCAGCGTGGTCGGTGCACACATGTGTTGCACTGCCCCGCATCATGATCTCAGGTCTAGGATGCACTGTGACTGTCTGGGAAGTTGCAGAAGAACACTCTGCATCACGAACTGCTGTAATCGTGTATTGGCCAGGCTGAGCCTCACCTGCACCAAAGAGAGCAATCTTGCTGCGCACCATACGAAGTACCTCTCCCGTCTTGGTCTTCGTTTCTTCAATACTGCCGAGCGTCAATTTAATTTCTCTGGGTGCTGCCCATCCAGAAGCCATGACAGTAACAAAACAGGAGCCAGACGAATTAACGTCGAGCACAAGTGCATCGCCTTCACAACCGCCATCTTTCTGCAAGCGTACTTCTGGTGCTGGCTTCTCCGTCACAATGACCGTTCCTGTTCCGTGCGCCAAACACTGCGTTGAATCTGTGACACTGTGCAGCGTGTACTCACCAGGCGCCTCAACCTCAAATGCAAAGTGCTGGACGAGATCTTGTGTTTTGTTAGCAGCACCTTTGAAAGCATCTTCCACCCCGCCTACTGCTTCACGAGGATGACGGATTCGCCGCCAAAAAACACCATTGCGCCGAATTTCAAGCCACCACGGGCCGATGCCCTCTACTTCCCCACGGATCTCATTAAATATGCCCGGACAGGTTGCAATCTTGTGCTGATGCAGACGACCAAGAACTCGTGCACGGGTCGTGACCTTGACCACATTGGTTGGCAAAGTGTCCACCAGAGCCTCACAAGCGCTATCACTGGCGTATACCACGCTGTGGTTGCCTGCCTGTAAAGCACATCTGATGGTTACACGCTGCTAGCTCTGCCCTTGGGTGCCAATACGGCCTCCCTTGAGCCTCTCCATCGGCGGCAAATGGGCACAGCCCACGCGCACACACAGCACGCAAATATCAAGGCGATCAATGGCAAGATAAAGAGGGTCAAAAGACGCACGCAGCGAAAAAAGACACCTGAAGCGTTTGGTGGACATAGGTGCGGTCTAAAAGACCAGTGATTTCTTTTAGAGAGCCATCAGGCAATTTGAGGGTCACGGACCACGGTGGATTTCCTTGCAGCAGACGCACTAGTATCAACGAATCCTGCCCGCCACAAGTCTCCATCGAGAGCAACTCAATATCTACACGAGGGCGAGGTAAAACGGCTAGTGTTGATGCCCTGCCACGTGAGTCAGATGTCAGACATATTTGACGGGCAACGCGCCATGGGCAATACGAAGTGCTGCGTGGATCAAAACTATCGCCAACGCAGAGTGCAGGCACCAAGTTGCGAGAACCAGGTCATGGATGCCATGTCTGCTGGGCACCCGCTCTCGTCTTTGATGAGAGACAACGCCCAAAGGCCCTTCTTGGCAAAAAAATCGCCAGGCAAATCATGCCGACCCGCACTCATATACTGCCATACACAGAAATGGGGATTGATAATACAAATCATAAAAGAATTTTTGAAAACGTTGAAGCAAATTCAAGAAACATTATGGCATGCAGATGAATAGAAAATGTGGCGTGTTCGTGGGCATGTTTGTGTGTGCGTATGTGCGTATGTGGACGCATGCATGCATGCGTGCAAGCGTGCATGCATATGACTTTGAAGGTTAAAAAGACATGGCTGTTTGTCCGCGACAGAGGGCAGATTCGAGAGCTCCAAAACATCACTGCGCGCGACGCTTGTCACAGGACAGGATCAGCCACATGCACTTTACGTTATACACGTGTTGCCTTGGTGCTTTCCAGGAGCAACATGCAATAAAGCCGTTCAGCACTACCGCACTGTACCTGGACTGATTGCCCGTCCGCATCGTCCCTGCTCAGGACCCCCCGCTTTTCGTGTTGGTGCCCGACCCGGAGAAACTGCGCGACAATTGGCGGTGTTCCCTGCACCTCGATTTGCCATCCACTCTGATTGATGCTTGACAACCTGCGTTTGTGTAGAGCCAGTGGGCCAGTGGGTGGAGAGGGGCGGCACTTTGTTTACGGCCTGCCTGGCATGCAAGCACACACAGCAGGCTGCACCAGAAGGAAAAAGGCACACATTGGGAAGGTGACAAAAAAACCGCATCATTACCCGCTGGCCGAGTCATCCATGCACACTGGGTTCTGGGGAAGAATGTGTGCCGTCGGGTGGCGCGCAAGCGACACGACAACCACCTTGTCGCTCACAGTTCCGTTGCACCCGCCCGTGTCGCATACGCGTGACAGGGAGTAGCGTCCTTGGAGCGGCAGGCGCAGCTTTGAGGTGCCCGTGCCGACAGCCCAGGGCTGCCATGGCTGCTCCACGATCACGCGCGTGTAGAGTTGGCCATCGCGCATCACCGCCACTTTCCAGGGCGGACTGCCCCCCTCGACGGTGATGGTTAGGTTGGCCGCGTCGCCATCACACAGTGTGACATTGTGCGCGCCCCCCTCGGCGTCGATCCTTGCTGCAGCCGACGACTGGGCGCCGACAATCTCAAACCACGCTGTCTCGGACACAGCCGGCCAGCACAGAACCACAAGCACCCCGAGCAACAGCGACCGCATTGTCCAGGGGTAGCGATGTTTGTTTGGTTTGGGAGCCCCTTAAAGGCGCACCTCACTGTGCCGGTGAGGAGCTCCCCACTGTGCCATTCTAAATATTTGGCTCGGAACGACTCTAGGGGAGAATTCTAGAATTCTCGGCATGCCGAATGGAGGAGAATGAATTTGTGCCCCACACCTTTGACGGTGGCACGTCTTGGTTACAGGCCTATGTGCCATGTGCAAGGAGGCACGTTTGCTGGGACATGAGCGCCAAAACTACGACCACGAGGCGTGACGATCCAGGCCAGGCCGACGAGAGGGCATCCTGTGACAACGAACATCGCGGCAGACATGGAGCTCGCAGCAGTCTTCGCCCGCATGAAAAGGGAGCAGAACGAGCATGGTGAAGAGTGGTTTCGCACAAATGCGCCAGCACAGCCCAGCCCAGCTATGCCATCTTTCCGCCGTCGTGTGGAGTCGTCTGCCCCGGAGGAGGGCCATATTTCGCCGCATCTGAGCACAGGTGTAGAACCTGCAAGTGGTGCCGCGCTGGCAAAGCTCAACGTGGAGCACACCGCACTGCGGCAGGCAGCAGCAGATTCGAATGTTGGTGCAGGGCGCCTCTTTGCGCGTCCGACGCCGGCGCAGCTTCTCAAGAGCGGGAATAGCTCTGGTTCCAAACCAGCTGCAAGCATGGCAACAGGGAGTAAAATACAAAAACAAGCTGTGCCAGACAGTGTCATGCAAAGTAGATATGCGAATATTGCATCAGGAAGTGGAGGTAGTGGATTGGTTACGGCTGCAGCGAGTCTGCAGGCTCAGGACAAGGATGTGAGTGCGGATGCAAAAGAATCCACAGTCGGAGCAGGGCGACTCTTCAGCCGTCCCAGCCCAGCAGAGCTTCTAAATACAAATGGAGCTGCCGAAGGGCAATTCTGCATCACCACACAGGAGCTGCCGAAGAGCAATTCTTCACCTCCCCATACGTCACCTCCCCAGCCACCGAAAAAGTCGCCAGCAAAGGGGAAGAAGGTCGCCGCAAAAGTGCAAGCGTCGAGTGAACAGCCAGTGGCACAAGCTCCCCAGTCAGTCGTCTTGACACCTCCAAAAGTGCAGAAGAAGAAGGCACCCGTCCCTACCACTATTCATCCAGATGCCATCCAAATTGGTAGGCTGGACCCGATCGTCGAAGACGATGAAGAGGGCTGGACCAGTAACAGTGAGGAAGGAACACCTCGGGAGATGCAGACGACGCGGGCGCCAAATGCGATCATCCAATTTGATCATATACACATTCAAGACTGTGACTCTGACACAGAGGTGGTGAATGAGAGTTCATTTGCTGGCGTGGGATCGCCGAAAGACGGCAACAGCACATCAGGGGTTGCTTCCAACAGCAACGCGACAGTACATGGACTCACGAGTGGAACTTCTGACCAGGAACGCTCTGTTCAAGCGCCAAAGTCGTCAAGTTCGCTTCAACAGCTTCCACTGATCAAACTTGAGACTCGAGACAAGAAGCCAACAGATGCCAAGCGTGTTCCTTTGCCGCAGTACCAGACGCTGCAGGAGGCAGATGATGCACGTGAAACTGAAGTGTTGAGACGACAGCAGATATTTGACTCGGCCGACAGCCTGACCTCGGCCAATATACCCTTGGAGCTAGTGGGTGCATTGAGCCAGGGTATGATGCACAAAACGCGGGACCAAAAAGAAGCATCGCTAGACGAGAATCACGAGGGCGCACACCGGCAAGACTTCGAGGAGACTGGCAAACGCTCGTCGACGTGGACAGATTTCGCGCGCGAGCGCGCTAGGGCGCTGGGACAAGCCGTCGATGACGCTGAATACATGAGAACAGGCAAAGCGACACTAAAACTGAAGCCTGGCGTTCACGATGTCTTGCTTTGGCTGCGCAACATTGGATGGGGGCAGTATGAGGAGACTTTTGCAATTAATCAGATCGACTACGACGAGTTGTTTGTCCTAACCGACAAGGATTTGCAGCAGATGGGGATGAAACTTGTGTCCAACCGGCTGATGCTGCTCAATGCCATCGCTGCGCTCAAGCAGGCCTTTAAATCCCAACGCAATCACAGTGACGAGACGACAAATAAGGCTGTGGAAGACAAGACAGTCTTCATTACAGGCCATGACAAACGAGAAAGGGACAATTCTGAGCTGGTTGCCGACCAGGTCAACTTCGAGCAAAAGAAGGGCTACATGACCTGGAGCGACCACACTGGCAAAAAATGGAAACGTGGCTTTGCAGTTATTCAGGGTTCCTCGCTCCATATCTTCAAGTCTTCCGGCCACGTTGTGCTCAAGCCGATCTTTACTAGACAGCTGCAGGGTGCGCTTATATCGTCCACCTTTCATGCTGAAAATTGCATTTATGTACAAGCAAACTCCATCAAGGTGGGCATGGACGATGTCTATTTGTGTGCTCCAGACGAGGAAGAACGCGGCATCTGGCTTCAGCATTTAGTTGCTGCTGCCAGTCTGCAGCTCTTGCAACACGTCTTGACCAAAAACTTCAAAACCTCGCTTCCATCCCTCATTGTGATGCTGGAGGAATTTCACGT
>Ga0105054_10009750_pt1 | contig 12382 bp, 25 predicted proteins | sample BON02_FD_78091 | JGI IMG/M metagenome (GOLD analysis project Ga0105054, IMG submission 78091) | Freshwater microbial communities from Lake Bonney liftoff mats and glacier meltwater in Antarctica - BON-02 (megahit assembly) | ecosystem: Environmental > Aquatic > Freshwater > Ice > Glacier... | reverse complement strand
CCATACGGAGAGGCAGCGGAGGGAGGGAGGGAGGGAGGGAGGGAGGGAGGAGCGTAGTAGTAGGCGTCTTGGTAGTAGGACGTCGAGCCGTACATCTGGAGGGAGAGGAGGGAGGGAGGGAGGGAGGAGGGGAAGGAGTCAGGAGATTCCCATTGACAAGATACGCATGTGAAATCGACTGCTCTCTTTCTCTCTCCCTCCCTCCCTCGCTCCCTCCCTCGCTCCCTCCCTACCTCTTGTGGCTGTCCGTACGGCCCTGAAGGCGCCGACTGGTAGTAGTAGTAGTAGGCAGCCGGAGGGGGAGGGAGGGAGGGAGGGAGGGAGGGAGGGAAGCCACCTCCTTGTCCGGCAGCATCCGCGCCAGGCGAGAGGAGGGGAGGGAGGTGGTAGCCTGAGAAGAGAAAGGAGGGGAAAGAGGGAGGGAAGGATGGTGAGTGCTATTCATTTCTCCGTTGTTGTGGTCCTTGTATTAGCCTCCACTCCACTCCCTCCCTCCCTCCCTCCCTCCCTCCCTACCTTGCTGCCCACTCTCCTCCAACGACAGCTGCTGGTACATTAACCGCTCCTCCTCCTGCTGCTGCTGCACCTGCTGCGGCGACGGCATCCTTCCCTCCCTCCCTCCCTCCCCATACATATAGGGAGAGGAAGCAGAGGGGGGAGGAGGGTAGCCATAGGCCCCTCCTCCTCCCCCTCCTCCTCCTCCTCCTCCTCCTCCTCCTCCTCCTCCGTTCTCCATCCAGGACGACGACGACCAGGCAGCAGGGTCAGGACGAGGGCTGGAGGGAGGGCGAGGCTGCTGCCGCTGCTGCTGCTGGTTGCTGCTGCTGCTGCTGGTGGTGGGCTGCTGGGGAGAGCTTTCGGCTGGAGGGGAGGAGGAGGAGGAGGATCTGGAGGAGGAGGAGGTGGCACCAGCAGGAGGGGGGGGAGGAGGGGCGGTGGGAGGAGAAGCACCAGTAGGAGGAGGAGGGGGAGGAGGGCCATAGGATGTGTAGGGATAGGGAGGGGAGGAAGAAGAGGAGGAGGAGGAGGGGGAGGGTTGGTAGTAGTAGCCGGCGGGGGGGCCGTTGGAGGAGGAGGACGAGGGAGGGGGAGGAGGAGGAGGAGCCTGTGGTGTTGTGTTCGTGGGATGTGGGTAGAGGGAGGAGGGAGAGTTTTGATCATTGATTGAATATGTCAACATGTGGGTATGCTTAGTCTTTTACTTATATCGTCCGAGACAATGGAAATTCGCATTTCCACCCACCCTATCCTCCCACCCTCCCTCCCCTCCCTCCCTCCCTCCCTCCCTCCCTTCTCTTACCCAATAAGCCCCTTGTGGTCCTTCATACAACACATACTCGGTACCTCCTCCTCCTCCTCCACCATTCACTGACTCCACCCCTCGCTCCATGCCTCCCCCACCAGCTCCGCCGCTGCCATTGTGGTTGTTGTTGTTGTTGTTGTTGTTGTTGTTGTTGCTCCGCCCGCCGTGGTGAGAGTGCGCCCGTCGGCTGCGTGGGCGCTGCTGCTGCTGTGGCTGCTGCTGCTGTTGGGGGTAGGGAAGGGGCTGGCGGCTCACGGTGGCGGCGTCCATCCTCAAGAAGCTAGGCGAGGGTGTGGTGGTGGGGACGGTGCCGATGTGCGGGGGCCCTGAGCCTGTGGGTGTGTGGTGTTGGGGTGGGAAGGAGGGGTGGGAGGGAAGGAAGTGGATGTTAGGAGCAAACGACTGGGCAAATGGGCTAAAAGACACTTATATGCACGTCCTCCTCCCAACATACAAGACGTCACGAGGGGGGCCTGCTAGTGGTATAAGAGGGAGAGAGGCTGGTCTTCAGGCACGTAACCCAAGCAGAAGTTCAGGCATGCTGTGTGTGCGGATGTGGTGTGGTGAGACGCAAGGGCAAGTGGCAGCAAAATTAGGGACCAGGCCGCTGTCGTGAAGTACACGCGCCCACGGTCAAACAAGGAAAGAAGACGCCTGGGTGCTTACCACAGGCCGCACATCGAAATGCACACGGCCTCTGAGAACAATCCGCCGCCTTCTTTGCCCTCGAGCCCCTCGAGGCGGCGCGAGCACATTCTGTGGAGGGGAGGCAGGAGGAGGAGAGGGCAATCGTCGCCACCCTCCCTCCTCCCCCTCCTTCCCAAACAAAAAAGCAAGCACGCAACCTAGACAGCAAAATGTGCCTTGCCATGCTTGTGTTGTGTCTTGCAGCAGTGGTGGTGTTGATAGTGAATAGGCGTCGCTTTCAACAAGCCCTCCCCTGTCTGCACCTCCTCCCTCCTCCACCAAGCAACGGCAGCCGCAAAGCCTCCCCCCTCCATTCTTCTGCTCCACACGTCCTTCTCATTTCTCACTCTCCTTTACAACCCACACACACACGCACACACGCACGACCTTCTTTACTACGACATCAGCCCCGCCGGATCAGGTATGTTTTGGTTGCTTGGTGGAGAGAATGAGTGGAGGGAGAGGCTGGGTGGAAGGGTTGTGATGACGAACGGCGGCCTATCAGGAACTCATGCCCTCCCCTCCCTCCCTCCTTGCGCACACACACAGGTTACCGCTGCTGCTTTCGTGCGTCAGGTACGTCCAGGAGACGCTTGGGAGGGTGGGGGAAGAGGAAGACTTTGGGAGGGAAAGCGTTCCTGCCCTTCGCCCTGAGGAGGGAGGGAGGGAGGGGAGGGCATTGTATGCCTGTGTGTGCCTACTGTATGATGTCTGTGTGTGTGGTTGCCTACCGCCTATAACGACCTAGGATTAAAAACGTTAGTTCAAGGCATATCGTCGCCGGTCCCAGAGGGGCATTCGTGCCCGTGGTGCGGACTTATAACTACTTCCTGTGTCGATGAGGTCTCTTTTTGCTTTCCTTTTCTTTCTTTATTGGGTGCGGAGGTGGAATGAAGGAGGGGAGGGAGGGAGGAAGGGATGCTTTGAAATGCTTGAGTGAGCTTTCCCTGAGGGAGTGAGGGAGTGAGCTTTCGAGGCATCTCTTATCCCTCAGTCCTTCCCTTCCTGTCCATAGGATGTATGCTTGTCTACTATCTCTTCATGCTGTGACCACTTCCACTCACCCCTCCCTCCCTCCCTCCCTCCTCCTCTCCAACCATCATAGCGCCTCGTCCAGCACTCCCTCCTTTTTTTCCACCTTCCTCCCAAGTTTTTAACATGGCCGACATTGTCAAGCCCAAGGCCCTCGCTGAGGATGACCAGCAGGTAGGGAGGGAGGGAGGGAGGGAGGGAGGACGGTGGGGATAAGAGGAGAGAGTGTGTCATTTGAGGTTGACAGCACGTGCAATTGTATGTGTAGCGTGATAAGCTTACAACAAAGACTGAGCCGGCGCGCATTTGCCTGTATATATCGATTGACCAAATCCAATTCAGTCCACTCACCTTCCCCCCTCCCCCTCCCTCCCTCCCTCCCCTTGCCCTCACTCAGATCCACCGCATCCGCATCACCCTGACCTCCCTGAACGTCAAGAACTTGGAGAAGGTGTGCGAGCTCCTTAAGAAGCGCGCCCTGGACCACAACAAGCACCTCAAGGTGGCGGGGCCCGTTCGGTGAGAAAGGAGGGAGGGAGGGAGGGAGGGAGGGAGGGAGGACCTGGACTTTGTAGCTGCTGTAGTCAACGACATTTGGCCTGCTTCTACTTGTGACTTACTTTCTGCTCCTATCAACAAGATTTGACGTATCCACTCACCCACCATTTCTCTGCACTTTCCTTCCCTTCCTCCCTCCCTCCCTCCCATTTAGCCTGCCCACCAAGACGCTGAAGATCACGACCCGTAAGTCCCCTTGCGGTGAGGGTACCAACACCTGGGACCGATTCCAGGTACGTGCTTAAAGAGCAGAGGGAGGGACGGAGGGGAGGGAGAGAAGGAGGGAGGAACGGAGGGGAGGGAGGGAAGGAGGGAGGAAGGGTTCATTTGTGTATGTTATTTCTGCTTCGTTCGCCTTCTTGTCGTTGAGTGACACATGCATGCTGCAGGCCGCTCGAGATACACTTTCCTCACACACCCACTCACCCCACTCACCCCTCCCTCCCTCCCTCCTCCCTTTTTCCCTCCATCACAGATGCGCATCCACAAGCGTATCATTGACTTGCACTCCGCCTCGGACGCCGTCAAGCACATCACGTCCATCGTCATCGAGCCCGGTGTCGAGGTCGAGATCACCATCAACAACTAAGCCTTTTATTAGTGCTCAGTTTTTGGTAGTGAGGGTGTGGGTGTGGGATTGAGCGTGTTTCTGTCTGATCCTCTTCCTTCTCTTTCTCTTTGTTCCCTATTTGGGAAGGAAGGAGGGGGGGGAGGAAGGGAGGGAGGGGAGGCAGGGGTGCGGGTAGGAGGGACCTGAGAGCTAGACGTGTCTGTCGGTGCCATGCCTGTTGTGTTAGCCTGCCAAGGCGCATGAATGGGAAGGGAAAGGAACAAAAGAAAAAGTAGACGAGCCGAGGCTATCCTTACACGTTAAACCAATCTGCCAGCTGTACTGCGAGTCTTTCTCATTGCTTTGCTTGGTCATTGTGCTTCTGTGTGTTGGGGTGTATGTTACTCCTCGCTCTCCCTTTCAAGATGAACCGACGGCCCAGAATTCCTGCCACCTTTCGTCTCATTCGTCCCACACTCACACCATCACAACCCCACAAGCGCCTACCACGACAACAAGGACAAGCTCAAAGAGGTGCTTGTCATGTCACATGGCCTGATCTAGGTGGAGAGGCAAACAAGAGGCGGGCGCAAACTTGCTCTCATGTCAATGTCAACCTCCCCTCCCTCCCCTCCCCCACACAGCACAATCCAATGCCGCGCGCCAACAAGGAACTCTCTCTCTTCCTTTGGGACCCCTTTTCAAGATACATTGCCTCGGTCGCCAACCGCTGGACGTCCTTCATCCCCCCTCCGCCCCGTCACCCTTCCGAAGCCCCTCGACGCGTCCTCCTCCTCCATGCCCATCCCTTGGGCGCTGCCTCGTTCAATGGCGCTTGCTTTGACACAGCCCATCGCGGCCTACGAGAGGCAGGGCACGAGGTCAAGACCCTGAAGCTGTACGACGATAAATTCCAGCCATGCATGCAGCCGAGTGACATTAAGGAGTATTTTAGACCTCTCGCAGAGAGAGACGAGGCCGGCACACCAGACAAGACGGCCCTTCTACGCTACGTGGACCTTCTCAAGTGGTGCGATGCCTTGGTATTTGTGTATCCGACGTGGTGGTATGCTATGGTAAGTCTTGTCTTGCGGATGGGATGGAGAGGGTGGGAGTGGTGGAGGGAGGGAGGGAGGGAGGGAGGGAAAGCGGGTGTATGACAGTCACTGTGCGTTTTCCTCTGAAGGAATAAAGGTAGCTGGCTGTCTGTGTCCCGCACTGCTGTAACGACACACGATCAGCTCCCTCAATTATATCTCACACCCTCCCTACCCTCCTTCCCTCCACCCCCGCCGAAATAGCCTGCCATCCTCAAGGGCTGGATCGAGCGGACTTTCGTCCCCCACAGCACCTTCACCCTCCCCTCCCCTTCCTCCCCCCCTCCCTCCATCGTGGGGCTGGTCCCGTGCTTGGAGAATATCAAGAAGGTGGGGGTTGTCACGACGTATGGGTCGTCTTATGGTGTGATTAGATATGTGGGTGATCCGGGTAGGAGGATCATTGCTCGGGGGCTTCGGCCTTTGTTTAGTAAGGAGTGCACGGTCCTGTGGCTGGGCATGTATAGTTGCGATAATGCCACGCAGAAGGAGAGGGAGGAGTTCTTGGAGGAGGTGGAGGCGTATATGAGGGAGTTTTGAGGAACGAGGGAGGGACGGAGAGGAGAGCGGGGAGGGTGGGAGGGAGGGTGGGGCCTAGGTAAACAAAATAAATGGACAGAAATGAATGAAAATGAGCAAATTATAAATTTTCGGTAGAAGTGAGCGGAAAATGGTTTTCGTTCTCGTCGTTGTGTGCTTTGATTGTTGCGTTTCTTTCCCCGCCTTCTAGCTCGTTGTGCTTTGTTGTTGTCGGTCTTATTGCTGTTGCTGTTGGACAATCGCTAACCTCACATGCATGCATGAATCTGTTCCCCATTGAATAAACCACCCTCTCTCTTTTTCTCTCTTCTTCGCAGTCGAATGAATGCTTCTTCTTCTTAGAAATACAGAAATGCAAATCGGAACGAGCCATCCAGGTCGCCGTCGTTTTCGTCTCGCTTGGAGCCCTCGCAGCACTCATCCTCCCTGCCTCTTCCTCCCTCCCTTCCTCCATTTTATTCGAAATCCAAACAAAGGTGCATCTCCAATGCACGCCTGCTCCATCCCAACCCTCCCTCCCTCCCTCCCTCCCTCCTTCTCCTTACTGCTTCTTATTCTTCGGATCACACTTCGGGTTCGCATACTGCCCGGGCTCCAAGAAGAACTTGTCCCCTTCCTTGAACAGCCACGAAGGATGGGGCTGCACCGTGTCGTACAAGGCCAGCTTTGCCTCCTCTTCATCCCACCAGTTGGACTTCAACACCCCCCCCGTATCCCCACTCTCCGGGTTCAAATCCCAGACAAACTGATCACTCAAGCATTTCTCCACCAGATACTTCGCAAAGCGATCCTGCCACAACATATCCTTGTCATTATGGTAGCTATCATACTTCCCCCCCCACTCCCCCAACACACAGGCATGCCCCGTCGTCTCCTCAATGAAGCCCCAGCAACGCTCCCACTCGCTCAGTTGAGACTCGGGGAAGTCAACATAGCCCTTGAAGTGCTCGTCGCCTGTTTGAAGGAAGGGAGGGATGGAGGGATGGAGGGATGGAGGGAGTGTTGGTGTGTGTGTGCGTGTATATGTCTGAGCACCCTGAGGAGTGGACGGAGGGTGAGTGTGCGTGCATGTAGACCTCTTTATAAGAATCAACATCCCTCCCCTCCCGCCCTTCCTCCCTTACCTGTCACGCTGGGCCCGTACTGATGCGGCGAATAAACCAGCCGGGCGTTCCACTCCTTCTTCCCAAAGTCAATGGGGTGGGCCTTGATCCGCTCAAACTCGATGGAGTACCCCAGGCCCTCGACAAACACCAACCCCGTGAACTCCGGGTGATTCTCTGTTTTTGGTATTTAGGGGGGGAAGGGGGGGAAGGAGGGGATGACACAAAAATGATGAAGGATTTCTCCCGCTCCGCTCTCGTTTTGGGGGAGGGAGGGAGGAAGGAGGCAAAGACACATTTGAAAAATAAATAAAGAAAAGAGCCCCTTCAACCCCGCTCCTTCCGTTTTCTTATTCATTTCCTTACCTAGTAAATGCGCGCCGATTTTCTCTGCGGCCGTGTTCCAGTCGGTGGCTTCGTCGCCCGTGCCCCAGGTGGCCAGGCCGTGGGGTTCGTTCTTCAGGTCTGCCGGGGGATGGAGGGAGAGAGGAAGGGGTGGATGAGTGTCAGTGGGAGAGGTGTTGTTTCGAAGAATGTGCAAGTTATTACAGAGAGAGAACGAGAAAGGAGAATGCGTTTTTTGATGGCCTCGAACAAATATCACACGCTGCCTTCCTTCCCTCCCTCCTTTCCTTCCCCTTCCTCCCTCCCTCCCTACTTACCGATGGCAAACAAGTTCCAGTGATGTTTCACGTCGCCCAAGATGGTGTCCCACGCCTGCAGCATCGCCTCATAGGTGTACTCCGGGCTATACCAGAGCTCGGGGATGGACTGGTCGTCCAAGCCTGTGTTTGGAGGGGGGAGGGAAGGAGGGGAGGAATGTGTGAGTGATTGAATCCATCATATTTTGTCTCGTTAGGGGAAGGCCTTCGTGAGCGTGCTTCGAGGGCCTAGGCAAAAAGCCACGAGGGAGGGAGGGATAAAGGAAGAGAAGAAGGAAGAGATAAGTACTTACGATGGCTGTCTAACATGACCAAAAGCTTAAAATCCGCAGCCCGGCTGATCACTTTATTCAAAAACGCCCGGCGGGAGAGCTGTCCATCAATGTCCCCATCACGGAAAGAGCCTCGCACGGTGCTGTCATAGTCCAAGGCCCACTTGGTAGAGAAAGGGATACGGATGGCATTGAAATTGTTATCGACCAGGAACTGGAGGATCTCGTCGAGGCTGCGTTGGTCCAAGCCCAGGAGCATGTTGGAGTTACCGACCTGAGAAGGGGAAGGGGAGCGAGGGGAGCGAAGGAAGGGCATGCGTAGAAGTCAGTGAGCAGGCTATCGGGCAAGAACTGGAGGACCTTGGACAAGTTACAGGGTGGTGCTGAATGGTTTGTCCACCGCGGAGGTAGAGAGAAGAGGGTAGGGGGTAGGGGGAGGGGAGGGAGTGCGGAGGGGAGAGCCACCGAGAGGATGACACAAAGGGTCGTGCCGTCAGGCAACAAACTGCTGCAAACGTACCTCTAAACCAAACCAGCTGAGCCCTTTCAGCCTGAATCCTTGTCCGTTCACACGAATCTCTTTGTGCGTGCCCGTCCAGGTCAAGTTCCCGGTCCCCAGGTCGATGGGTCCGTCCGCCGTCTTCTGGGGACCGAGGCCACGGAGGGACGGCGTGGTGCTGGTGGTGGCAGGCACGATGGCAGGGGTGTCCATGGCTTCCGTCGTAATGGTAGCAGTGGGAGTGGTGGTGGTGTGCAGGGGCGCAGAGGACGGGAGCAGGGCCAATGCCATCTGGGTCGTGAGGCGGAGCAGGCCGGTAAGGCTGGGCATGGTTTAGCTTGGTTTGGGTTGGTTTGGGTTGGCGTCGGCGTCGTGTGGGTGTAGTGGTGGTGGTACTGGTGGACGTAGTGCGGGGCAATGGTGGGGCCGACGTCTGTGGCAGGGAGGGAGGGAAGGGCAGGAGGAGATGTGTCAGTCAGTGCATATGCTTGGTTGGGTCGGTGGTATAATGGGAAGAAAGGACATGCAAGTGTGTGTGAGTGCCTGGCATTGGTCTAAAGGACCCACGCAGCCTGCGCGCTCGACGAGAGAAATCGTGTGCACCTTTGCCTGGTGTCATGGGAGCGTGAAATCCTACCACTCACTCCATGGAACAAAACCACGGCAGCAGGCAGAGAGTAGAGAGGTGCACATGCACACGGCAATGGGCCTTGACCAAAAAGGAAACAACAACGAAAGTCAATGCCTTGCCTGCCATGGTGTGCCAACAAAAAGGAAAGTCCAAATGGAGCGAGCCAATCCCACTCCTGGTGGTGCATTTCAAGCAAGCAAGCAAGCAAGCGATCTTTTAGACTTTCTGGTGATGCCGCTTCGCGATGGTGTCCAAGCCGGTGAAACGACTAAACCGTTACCAGAACACAAGGATTTGAATTCAGGGCAGGAGGTTGCTTGAAAAGCACCATCAAAACCTTTACAATCAGGGTTTCAGTCATTTCAAGGCCCTTTGTGGCTGTGAGAACGAGGCAATTGCTAAAGATGGATGCTCGTTTGCATTTTGAAGGTGCAAAAGCAGGCTTTTTTGGACCAGTTGTCTTCGACAAAAAACGAAAAAGGAATAACGGCGTCAAGTCTACCACAATCAAGTAAATCATCTACCCGTGAGTGAAAAGGCGAATAGTCACACATCCAAAGAAGGAAATGACAAAATGACAAAAACGAGATGTCTCCTTTTATCCTTCTTCGCGTCCTTGATTCTTTCGCTGAGTGTGTGTCGCTGAGTGCGTACACCCCCATTTTTCACACTCACTGACCCCATACTCTTGCCCAATGCACACACCGACACACACAGCAAAATGATGTTCGAAATGGCCAGGCAAATGCTTAATGCAGCAGATTTATATTTTTCCGCCACCCTTCCCTCGGAGGCGTCCTCATTTGGGCATCGCCATCGTGCGCAGACCCCACCGTCCCGGCTCCGATAAAGAGGAAACTTCGGGGACGTCGTGTGGAAACAGCAGCACATCATCGAAGCAAAACAGAACACCTCTAGGTTATGTGTGGGGTTTGAGCCTTTGATTCACTTTATATGCAATCCGGTGTACATACCAATTGCCCTTGTCAACCCTCCCATCGACTGAAACGGAGGCCACCATCCCTCGACCATGCTTTTGTGACATCGCGCTTCCGCTTGTTTTGATTGCCTCCCCCCCTCAGACGTGTGTTTGACCCATCATGTTTGATTCTTGACAATTGCTTTATTAGGCTGACATCAGCGCCACCTATAGTGTCTTATTTGCTTGCTCATCCCCTTCCTCCGCTCTGTCCCCTCTCCCACAAGGCATACCTGACCTCCTGCGTTATTTCCCTTCCCCTTGTCTTGTCTTGTCTTGTACCTTGACCTCCTGCCTCATGCGACTTTTCCCCCCCCATCGTTCCCTAAGTAATCTCCCGCTTAATGACCTCCCCTCTACTCCTCTCACTCTCATTCAAACACAGGATGCACCGCCACCATCACTACCACGCCCTTCCTTTGAGCTGGCTGCTGCTGACGCTCCTGGTCCTGCTGCCACCCCCTGCCGTCGTCTTGGCCTTTTTCGCGCACCCTCCGCCCATTATCCTCCCTGACCGGCACACGCCGTCGCCGCCGCCGCCGCCGCAGCTGCAGGGGAAACCCCACCAGACACGCCTGTGGTCGGCGGCCATGACCTCGACGTCGGGCAGCACCCACGATCTTCCCCTCCTCGACGACGTCCGCCGCATGCACCCGCGGGAGCTGTACCAGCTGCTGACGGAGAACGAAGAGGACAAGGAACGCCTGCACGCCGTGGGCATGATGCTTACCGAGGAAATCGCCCGTCTCCGCAACCAGGTGTGGATGGAGCAGTTGTCGCGCAAGGTGAGCATTTCGCGGGGGCAGGCGATGACCACGAAATGGCAAGTCAAGGCGGCGCGGGAGGAGACCAAGGCCTTGTCGAACGAGATCAAGATGGAGAGGCTCAAGAGCCGCGTGCGTTTGCTCGAGGCCGCCAACGAGGACTTGGCCGACGAGCTCGGATGGATCGAAGGGGAGGGAGGGGAGGAGGAGAAGGGAGGCGGGCGGGGCGGACGGGTGGAAATGTACAAGGAAGAGGAGGGAGAAGGAGACGTGGACGACTTGCTGGGAGAGGAGGAGGACGACGACGACGACGACGAGGAGCTTGACGAAGAAGATCACGATCCCCTGTTCACCGAGGAGGAGGAAGAGGACGAGGAGGAAGGCGAGGCCTGGATCAATTTGGGCCCGGAGATGGAGGGCGAGGAAGAGGTGGGCGCTGTGGCGAGGGGAGTCGCGACGCAGGCCGAGGACCTGGTGCTGAATATGGCGGAGGAGGAGGCCGTCGTGGACGAAGAAGAAACAGCGGACCACGAGGGGGCGTACTACCCAGGGATGGAGTACACGGACCCCATTTTGGCGAACCTGGAACGGCTGGCGCGAAAGCTGGAGGAGTAAGAGAGGAGGGTAGGGAGTGGACGAACGGAGGAAGGGAGAGAAGAATGGACGAGAAGAGGAGAGACGAGGAAGCAGGAGAAAGACAAAGACTTCAGCACGACGACAAGTAAAAAGTAAAATGCAGACCATTAAACAAGAGGCAAATTGAGTGCAAGTTCAAAGACAAAGCAGGCTCGTCCGCTGACAAGAAGCAAAGTAAAAGACGCAAATTTACCGATATGACCTTGCTCGCACTGCCGTTTCTTTTTCACTCAATATTTACATTTTGGCTTTGCTTAAACCAACCCTACTTCACATTCTTATTCTTACGCGTAACCCCTTCCCATCCTTCCCTGTTCGTTCCTACCTCTACACCTCTCTTCCTCCGCCTCCACCTCCTCTTCCTCCTCCTCCTTCTTCCTCCTTCCTCTTGCGTCCCACCTCCATCTCCTTCGCCCGCACGTACTCCGAGACCATCCTCCGCGCTATCACGTTCGGCACCAACGTTGGCTCCATCATTTCCCCCGTCATCGGCGACATCAATGGCTTGCCTTTCTCCTTACAAAAATCTACATGCGCCTGAATGGAGTGACGGGAGTAAGTGATACCATCCTGCGCAATTACTGCGACTTCAAACAAAAACAAGGACAACGGACAAATGTAATCTTCCGGCGCCCCGTCCAAGAGATAGCCTTCCATGTCGAACGGCTCTTCTTTTTCCTCCTCTGCTTCTTCCTCCCCCTTGTTGCCTCCTTCAGTACCAGCAGCCGCACCAACCGCAGCACTAGCCAGGGGCGCGCCATCTCCTTCTACTGCCCCTTCGCCATGGCTGCCCAGGCGCACGGCCGCAAGACCGGCGGCAATGCAGCTTGCTACTTCTTCGGCTGCTGCTGTCTCTACTGCTGCCTCTGCTGCTGCTTCTGCTGCTGCTGCTGCTGCTGCTGCTGCTGCTGCGTCTCGTTCTACTGATTCTGCTGCTTCTCTATCTGCTGCTGCTGCGTCTCGTTCTACTGATTCTGCTGCTTCTCTATCTGCTGCTGCTGCTGCTGCTGCTGCTGCTGCTGCTGCTGCTGCTGCTGCTGCTGCTGCTGCTGCTGCTGCTGCTGCTTCT
>Ga0105054_10009747_pt1 | contig 12383 bp, 14 predicted proteins | sample BON02_FD_78091 | JGI IMG/M metagenome (GOLD analysis project Ga0105054, IMG submission 78091) | Freshwater microbial communities from Lake Bonney liftoff mats and glacier meltwater in Antarctica - BON-02 (megahit assembly) | ecosystem: Environmental > Aquatic > Freshwater > Ice > Glacier... | reverse complement strand
TTGAACGATACTATTCAAGCCGATCACTCAATACCATTTTGACCGAAAAGTGATCGGCATCGATGGTATTGAGTGATCGCGATGGATGGTATTAGGTGATCGCGATGCATGAGAATATGCAGTGAGTTTAAAGTTAAGCTGTAGATATCTTGATTCGGTCGAATTTGATTGTTTATATCTCTTTTGCCAGAGAAATAGTAATTTAAGTCTTCCGTAATATATTTTTCATGCTTATGTAGTATGAGATCTGTCATAAATTAATTAAGTGATGTAAGAGTAATAGTATGTTTTAAGTTAGACTTAATTATTCATACTTGGTAAGTAAAATTAAAGTTTTTTAAATAATCATTAACTTAGCTAGTTAGAAATCGAAATCAGTAACTCGTCAATCATTTTTTTTGTAAGAGATTCGGCTGATTGTCGATGCCCTAAAGTGAATGATTCACCAGCCCAAAAGGGTAGATATTCATATCGGCCTAGATCAGTCGCTTTAATACGTAGACTTGATGTTAACTGTCCTTGATATGGAAATGGCGCTACACGTTGGCATTTCATTTCTTCTGCAAATTTGTTTTTGATAACACGCGCATACTTGCCGGTAAAGCTTTTACTAAGGCACGTTTCTGCTTGGTGTTGTAACAGTGCTTCAAGGTAATAACTTTCTACTTTAGATTCATCTGTAAATAGATATGCTGTGCCCAACTGGCATGCATCTGCACCATTATTAATATGTTGTGCTATTTGCTGGCCATTCATTATTCCACCAGTAATGATGGTAGGAATAGATATAGATTGTTGTGTTTGTTCGAGTAATGAATGCGTTGTTGCACCGCTATTACCATCGCTTAGAAATGATGCACGGTGACCACCGGCCTCGATACCCTGCATTATGACGGCGTCAAAATCATCACTTTGAATTTGTTTTGCTTCTTCAGTAGTCGTTGCGGTCGCAATAACTATTTTACCGTTTTGTTTAAGCTTTTTGACAATATCTGGGCTTGGTATGCCAAATGTGAAAGTAACAATTGGAATATTAGTATTGAGAATAGCTTCTACTTGAAAATTTAAATCTGGTAAGTTAGTTAATTTTTGATTGAACAGTATTGTTTCATCAATTTCTAGCTGTTGATAATAGGGGATTAATATTTTTAATTCTTCTGAATTTTTATTTAGGATAGGTATATTTTGATTTGGTCTTGCAAATAAATTAGCTGCAATAGGTTTATCTGTTAGTGATAATGCATCAATACATTGTTGCTTTATTTGTTCTACAGTTAAATTGCCTAATGCTAGTGTTCCTAAACACCCTAAGTTAGAAACTATAGCAACCATCTCTGGACTGCTATAGCCACCAATCATTGGGGCTTGGATAATTGGCCACTGAATGCCAACTAATTCCGTAAACCTAGTTTTAAACATTTTAATTTAGATAATTTTTGTTACATTGATACTTATAATGGTTTTAGCATGTTTTTTACTTCTGTGATTTTATTTGCTGGAAAACCACCTTCAGTTGCATGGTCCAGTATAGCTTGCTCATTAACAGCATTGTATAAGCAATAGACTTTATCATCTGTTACATAACTATGGAGCCATTCTATTTCTGGGCCCATATCTTTCAAAATTGAACAGGATTTTTCTGTGATACCAGCAATATCTTCTTGTGTCCAGTTTCCTGCCCCAGGTATCTCTCTCTCAATAAGGAATTTTGGCATATTGGGCCTCTCTAATTTTAATTTCGGATTATATGTAATCTAATGATTTACTAACCGCAAAATCTTGCAGTTTAGTGCTGCATAGTCAGACGTATATCTTAATTGATATACGTCTGACTTATCTAATCTCTAATTTACACTTTGTTTTTTTGTTAACGCATCAGTTGTCATGAAAGTGTTAACGATTGCAGGTCGTACCGACCATAAAATGACTAATACTTCGTCTTTTTCTTTTTGTGCAATATTGTTTTTGGTCATTGCCGCCATAATGTCATCAATAGCTGCATTAAACTCCATTTCACTGACGTTCATATTGCTATGTCTTTCAGCTAAGTCCATACCTTTATATTCAACATCGCCACCTGTTGCTGCTGCAAATATTTCAAAAACACGTTGCTTAACATATTCAGGATCACTATTAATGAATCGTCCTTTTACAATTGGGTTGTTCGAGTGATTAGTCCAAATATCTTCGACTATAGCTCTTGAGACTTTTTCACCGCCTATACGGTCATAAAGCGATTGAGCTGCTGGCGTTGCAACGACAGCTTTTACTTCTTCGGCTATTACTACATTCGTAGCAGCAAATGAGGTACTCAAAATACCGGCGATAGCTATAGTTTTAATTAATGCTTTCATCTTAAAGGTCCTATTGTGTAAATTACTCAAAATTCCAAGCAAGACTAGTTTCTAAATGCCTTGAACTAGCTTCTGTATCAGTAACATAATCACAATCTTGCTTAATTTTATGAGTTACAGTTTCTTAACAATATGTTAAAAATTTCTTATTATTTTGCTCTCTATTACTAAATTACACTAAATCTTTTGTATTGAATTATGAGTAATTTATTTATTTTAATTCAACCATTCATATGGCTTCTCACCAGCCACTTTGAAATAAATCGCCATATTGACCAAATGTGTTATTAACAGACCAGTACCTATTCCTATTGCCCAAAGTGGATTGCGGAAATTTTCAAGTGCACCGATACTGTATAAACCGTATGCTACGATTCCAGTCCAAATAACCATTATTATTATTGCTTTAAATGAAGCCATTGCCCTACCCTCCTAAACTATTAATTTATATTCTATGTACTTTGAACAGGATGCGTATTACTTTTATCAAGAAATTTATCAAAAAATATCGCATCTTTCGTAATGCCATTTTTTTCTAATATAGCTATTGCGGCATCAATCAAACCAGGTGGTCCACACAGATATGCCTGTCCAGATAGTTCAACATCATCTTCAACTATAAAATTTATGCATGAACCTCTACGACCTTGCCATGAACTATTCTCTGCTTCTTGGGATAGACATGGTATATACACAAACTTTCCTAAATTTTTCTTTTCCCAATCTGCAGCTAATTGATCAATCAATTCTCCACAATAAAGATCAGCCTGCGTTCTTGCTCCAAATAGAAAACGTACATCTCGTTTAACGCCAGACTCTAATGCTTGTTGCAATACACTGATAACGGCACTCATTCCACTGCCGCCAGCTATGCATGTCATTGGTAAGCTATCTTCTCTTAGACCGAATGAACCGTATGGCCCTGACATTTTAAGAGATTGACCCGTTCGATCTCCTTCGAATAACCAGCTGGTAAATTCTCCACCAGGAACTTTTCTGATATAGAATTTGAATTGGTTTTGTCCATCTTGTGGAGCTGTTGCAAATGAGTAATTTCTACCTTCTTCAATATCTGGTATTTTCAGGTCTGCATATTGACCCGCTTTAAACAGACTTACTCCTTTAGGTATCTCTTTAGTATCAATTTCAATAATGACCTCTTTGATATCATGTGTAAGATCATTAATTCTTGTGATGACTGCGTCAGACTGCCAATGGCTTTGTTTTTGACTGTCATCAAGTAATTTAACTTCGACAGTTACATCAGATCTTAATTGTGTTTGACAAGCTAAAATATAGCCATTTTGTAAATCATCGGCTTCCAAGGTGTAAGCAAAGTCGGCGAGGGCCTTTATTTTTCCATCTACAAGTTTACATTTACATGTTCCGCAGCTACCAACACGACAATCATGAGGCCATGCAATATCAGCTTCTAACGCGGCTTTTAACAAATTGTCACCAGCTTTGACTATTAGAGTCTTACCTGAATTAATTTTAACTTCGTAGTCTTGTTTTTTGTTTTTAAAAAATCCAAACATTATCGCTACCTCTTGTTAAATAAAATGAGATATCGATATTACGCATTGATACTGACTGAACGTATTTTTTTATAACGTATTTCATCAAGTGATGGTAATACCGTATATGCAACATAGTTTTCTTTACTTGTGCTTTTTCTTACTTTCATATGTGTCCACCACGTTTTAACGGCAGGCAGAGCATCAATCAATGCTTCATGACCATATAAGCAGCAACTATGAATATACGGAGCCCAGTGGATATCAGCCAAGTTGAAGTCACCTACGATATAGTCACCACGTTGAGTTTTTTTCTTAAGTTGTTCATCCAATTTAGTTAGGATTACTTTTACTTTTTCAAGTGCAACGGCATCGGAATTTCCATCACTTATCTTTTTTACTTCTGGAGCAAACACTTTTTGAGCAACATGAATCCATTGATATTGTTGAGCTCTTGCAATGCCATTTCTAGGTATTAATGAGTTTCCAAAGCCTTTGTCATCTAAATATGACAAGATAGCCTCTGTGCCATACACATAGAAGTCGACATCTTTCAGTACTGGTAAAATAGCGAACGGTGAGCCCAAATCAATTTGAGCTATATCAGATGCTGATTCAGGGTCAATAGCTCTACCATCAATATCAATACCTTTTTCAGCTGCTGCAAATAGACATTTGCTTGTGTTTGGACAGCCTGCTATTCCATAAAGAATTTTTACATCTGCTAATTTATCACCTATAGCCATTGTTTTCTCCTAGTGAAATCTAGTCATCAATTGAACTTGAAAGTGCACCTGACGGGCATTGAGCAATACTCTTTTTCAATTCTTGCTCAGTAGCCTTTGAAGTATCGATTACAAATTTGCCGTCTTTAACCATGTATACGTTAGGTAAGGTTGTCACACATATACCGGCGTGCTGACATACATCACTATTATAATTAATTTTCATCTCGTAGTACCTTATATTGAGTTAATTAAACGTGAACTATTTCGGGACGCATAGACCACAACGCGGCAAGAACTTCATCCTTTTCTCTTTGGCCTGCATTATGTGTATCGAGTGCTTTCATTACATCGTCTACAACAGCATTAAATTCTTCTTCTGAAATATTCATCCCAGTGTGAGTAGTCAACATATCTTTACCGGTGTATGCTTCTTTACCGCCAAATCCTGCACACATGAACTCCCCTACTAATCTAATTACATCTTTAGGGTCACTGTTTACATATCTACTTTTAATAAGATCATTATTACAATGATTGTTAAAAGTAGTTGTTGCTAAAGCCACTAAGCTATCGTGACCACCTAATCTGTCATATAAACTTTCTTCACTCATATCACACCTCATTAATTTAATAATGCAGTTGGGATAGATATCCCAACTGCTTGTTCACTATATTTTTGCGTATGATGATGGAATGTTTTCCACTTCATAATTAGCTTGTGAATTTATTTTTCTTGCGATTGCTAACTCGCCTTCTGAAGCATAATCTCTATCCCATGTCGCAAGTTTTTTCTTGTACACCGAGTGCCAAAGTGGTGGGACTAAAGCCATTGTGAACTCTGTAAAGTATCCCCAGCCTGGATTAGGCGAACCTACTTCATCTAACTCCCAGAAGTGTGTTTCTCCACGGTCATGGTGATCGCCTTGACGACCAATTTCGATAAAGAACCAGCTTGTAAACATATTGTCGTTATCCCATGAGTGGCGATAATCAATAGGTTGACCTTTTTCTCGAATAAGACCGTAATGTTCCATATAGTTAAGTGCTTCTAGTTCGAAGTTTGCAACTGTCCAAACTAGGAACATACATGCTACACCTAGAGGACCGCCCGCCCATGCGAATAGAATCATTGTTGGTAAACTCATGACATAACCACGAATCCATCTATTATCTAAAGAGATAAATGATTTTCCTAACTTAGCTAAACGCTTTTCTTCCATTTTGTACAAGAATTTCGATTGTCCCATATGAGATAACCAGAAGTGCTTATAGATAGAACGTCCACGTGGCGATGTTGCAGGATCATCTTGATGACCTAACTCTAAATGATGGTTGTAAACATGCCCATAACAGAAATGAGCTGCACCACTTAATCCCATCATGAATCTTGAGATTATGAAACTAAATCCTTTAGTATGTGCTAATTCATGACCATAGATAATCCCGATACCGGCAAAAATACCTGTAGACATAGTCGCACCATATAACTGGGCGCCAGTAATCCCCATTTGAAAAGACATGCCCATAAACATAGCAGGCTCAACAGGTACTTCATTAACATATTGAAATATGCGCCATGCTAACGCCAGTTGTAAGAGAGCAAAAACGGGTAACATGATGTACATTACGGCATTTTGTAAACCAGCAAATCCATTGGATTCACCATTCTTATCAAATCCAGCACCTTTTGTATGCAATGGCATGCTCAAAGTATCCATTAGAATACCTACGCCAAACAATACAACCCCGGTCCAGACAAATGGGCCACCTATTAACACACCAATCATACTCGCTACTATGAGTATAGGTGCCATAAAATACCTTATATTAATAAAAATCTTTTTCATGACATTTAATCTCCCAAACTATTATTGTTATAAATCAACATCAAAGATTGCCAATATAACTGTCCTTCCTCTTACTATTTGACAACTCTCCAACTGAAAAACACTATATGTTTCTAATGATCACTTTGGAATACGTATATATCCTTACTGAACATTTTTTTGTTTATTTAATTTTATTTTCAATAAGTTATCTATCCAATAATTATTTAGCGCATCGTCGATAATGACCATGAGTTCTAGTAGAACTACGTATTAACAAGCGACCCTCTATCTAGCATGCTCTTAGTACAACATCAAAACAGTGGATAATAATGAAATTCATTAGTGATTGGTTTAAAAAAAAGGCAGTACCAATACATAAAGTTGCAAGTTTAGCATTATTAGAATCTAAACAAACAGGTTCATGTGGGGGCATGAGCACTACAGAATTAAAAATTCGTATTGAATTAATATTGAGTGGTATTAAGACTAAAGATTCAATTATGGGCCCAGTCACCAAATTGGCAAGACTTAGTCATCTAATACAATCTCAATTTTTAACTCAACTCACAGAAATGTCAGAAATATCTATGACTCATGCTTATTCAATGATGCTAGTCTACGAACCTGCTTTAAATGTCATGAACACAGAGCAGCATGAGCAATGGGTAGGACAAATTATCCAAGCTATAAGATCTAATGAAATAGCCCAAGCCAATAGCTTAATTGAAAACTATCCTAACTTCAGCTCACAAATTAATAAGTCAATTGCTTTATTCTCAGATGTCTCCGATATATTGCAGAAACTTATTTTTTCAATTACTCAACAAGAGTTAACTTTAATTAGCTTAGATCCTGCTATTGAAGAGCAGCCATATACGGATGGTAAAAGCATTTTTTTGCCGATATCAATTAGTTTATTTGATAATTATCAAGATAATTATCTGCTTTATAAAATTATTGCCTTTCATCTGCTCGGCCAAATCGAATGTCATACCAACGCTGCATTAGGAGAAATAGGAGAAGGTATTTCTGAGTACGGAGATGAATTCCTCGACCTATTTTCAACTCTTGAAACCTTAAGAATAAATCAATACCTTAAAGATACATTCCCTGGCATGTGGAAAAAAATTCTAAATATACATGAGAAATTAAATATAAATAATTACCCTGAACACATTTTTGCGAGCCAAACAGAGACTACTGTGTTTGATAGTTTAACTTGGATAAAGAAGTTTGGGATTAAAGAAAAGCCTTTGGAGCCAGTCCCTTATCAATGTAATTTTTCACCTGAAAAAGTGACATATATCAAGACTGAAATAACTACTGCTCCCCAACCTCTCCAGATGAATATCAATAATCAAAATAATGAAACATTCCAAGAAGTGAATCATAGTCAAATTCCAGAACGTATATATTTTGAACATAACTCCACATCAGAGGTTCCCACTTCTCCAAATCAATCACAAATTGATGTTTGGCAAAATTTAGCCGAGAAAATGGAACGTCATCAAGTAAAACAGGAAAAGCTGAAGAGGGAACAAAAACAAACAATTTATTTATATCCAGAATGGGATATTTCACTGAAGCAATATCGAACTGATTGGTGCCGAGTTGAAGAAATTACTATCGAACAAAATATCAAGGATTTGCAAACCATAGATGACCCAAAGTTAAAGTTTTTTGAATATCGTATAAAAAAATCCTTAGATCTAATCATTAATGATCAAAAATTTATTCGAAACCAAAGTGACGGTGATGAGATTAATATTGATGCATGGGTGAGTGCTAAATCAAATAAAACAAAACATGCCGATGACTTTCAAAATCTCTACATTAAAAACAACAAAAACAATCGTAGCGTAGCTATTATGTTTGCAGTTGATATTAGTGGCTCAACAGCGGGTTGGAAAAACAAAATCATCAAGCAGTCAACATGGTTACTATCAAGGACATTAGCCAAACTTAATGATCAATACGCTATCTATGCATTCTCTGGCTCAGGACGTGAGCAATGCCATATTTATCCCATTAAAAAGTTTGACGAAAGTTATAATGACCAGATCAAACAGCGTATTCTTTCTCTTGAAGCTCAGCAATATACACGTATGGGTGCAGCTATCAGGCATTTAACTAAAATTTTAAAACAAACGGATGCTAAAACTAAAATTTTATTCGTCCTTACAGATGGAAAACCTGATGACATTGATAGTTATCGCGGTCATTATGGCATTGAAGATACACGCCATGCATTTAATGAAGCAAAAGCACAACACATCAATCCCTTTGTCTTGACGTTTGATAAAGAGGCTATGGACTATTTGCCTTACATGCTAGGAAAGAAGCATTTCCGATTAATTTCAAATATCGCTATGTTACCTATTCAAATTTCTACCATTTATAAACAATTAACGACATAATAACTACTATGAATTCAGATACAATAATTAATAACTCAGAATATATCATTCATGAGAAACCCTATTATTTGCCTACTGCTAACGAAGTAGAGATATTTAATACCGCATTAGCTGAGAACATTCCCGTTTTACTTAAAGGTCCCACAGGTTGTGGTAAAACACGTTTTATGGAATATATGAGTTGGTACCATAAAAGGCCATTGATTACCGTTTCGTGTCATGATGATTTAACAACATCTGATTTAGTAGGTCGATATTTGATCAAAAATGACAGTACGGTTTGGTTAGATGGACCATTAACAACAGCCGTGAGAAATGGCTGTATATGTTATTTAGACGAAATTGTTGAGGCTCGAAAGGACACAACCGTTGTTATTCATCCATTATGCGATTATAGACGGGTATTACCCCTCGAGAAATTAGGCCAACTTCTAAAAGCCTCACCTGAATTTTGCTTAACAATATCTTACAATCCAGGTTATCAGAGTGCCGTTAAAGATCTTAAGCCCAGCACACGACAACGTTTCATTGCTATAGATTTTAGCTATCCGTCGGAGGATCTTGAAACAAAAATCGTTCATGAAGAATCTGGCCTGCCTATCCAACAATGTGTACACCTTGTTAAATTAGCAAATATGACCAGAAATCTCGTTGGTAATGGATTAGAAGAAGGTGCTAGTACACGGCTACTTGTACATACAGCAAAACTTATTAACAATGGCTTTAAGCCCGAGATTGCGTGTAAGTGTGCAATTGCAGATGCAATAACAGATGACGAAGATACCAAGACGTTGTTACATGAGATGATAGATGCTATTTTTTAAGCTTTAATATATATTTGAAGCTCCTTTTCAGAGTGGAAATATAATAGTGTGCGACTGTTTAAAATTTTCTAATGCCGAATATTGAAGCCAGCTTAAATCTGAACCACTATTGGTCTTAGACTTTGCCATATAGTAATATTGTAGAAAATCCGAATCAGCGTCATGCAACCAGTATTCTGTCTGTACCTGGATCTTGACTGATTCTTTTCTGAATATTTCTTCGAATACCGCATCAACTAGTAAATCAAAATTGGACTCTTTGATATGCTGTTTCTCTTCATAAGCCCTACAAGTGCCGAGTATCGATGCTGTAATAAATTTACTGGTATGCATGGCTATTGGTACATTACCGAGTTCATCCTTAAGCGGTAGGAAGCAGTCCGAAAATGCTTGTTTAAGAATACGTCTATGTTTTAACATACTTAAACCGAACATCATATTTCCCCCACCCTTTAAATCTACTTAAATAGCTATAACATCAAGCCTGTTGCTTGCTTAAAATTCTGTTGAACGTACTTTGCCAACAGTTGTAAATTTAAGTTATGGTCAGATTGCTGTTTAATATATCTATATCCTTGCATAAATAATTCATCATTATCTACTAACCATTGATCAATACGAGTCTGAACAGTTATTGATTCTCGTCGATAAAGTTCTTCGCATACCGCATCCACGATATCAGCTTTAGACGCGTTTTTCGTAATATTTTGGTCATTGAGATAATTGTCACAAACGCTCATAATTACACCATTAAGAAATGCATCGGTCTGCATTTCTGAAGGTACATTATCAAGTTCATTTTTAAGTAATGAAAAACAATCAGAAAAATCCTGTTTCAGTTTTCGTTTGTGTTTAATTAATTCTAAATTGAACATTTAGTTATCAGTTCTGTGATTTAAATAGGTTTAGTGTTTGTGCTGAAACATGATAATTCTTCGTAAGCCTGAAACTGAGAAAGATACACTTTTCCATTCAAATCATCAATAAAGTGACTTCTCCTTAAACTATCCATAACCGGACCTTTAACTTCAGAAAGATGAAACCCTATTTCTAAATATTTGAGTTGTTCATTTAACGTTTCTAGAATTTCTAAGGCACTACCATCAATATCATTAATTGCAGAACACATTAAAACTAAATGTTTTGTGTTTTTATTTTCAGCAAGAATTTCAAGTATGCGTTGTTCAAGAAATCTAGCGTTTGCAAAATAAAGGCTCTCATCTACTCTCAATGTTACAACGTCTGGACAAACATCTACTTCATGTCTCTCAATATTGCGAAAATGTTCTGTACCCGCTACATGACCAACAATAGCGGTATGAGGACGACTACTTTTGAACAAATGAAGACCAATTGATAACAATACACCTGCTGTAATTCCCCATTGAACATTAACAAGTAGTGTCAGACTAAATGTTATTATCAATGCCATGAAATCTTGATAGCTATACTTCCATGTCCGTTTAAAAACACTTGCATCAGATAAACTCATAACTGCAACAATTATTATTGCTGCAAGTATAAATCTTGGAAGATCGCCTAGCCAGTTGGCAATGAAGACACTGGCAATCATCATCCCGAATGCAGTTATTAGTCCAGCAGCAGGCGTTACTGCCCCAGCATCCATGTTAACAACTGATCTCGACACCCCACCTGATACAGGAAGTCCTGCACTAAATCCAGCGGCTAGATTGGACATACCCAGAGCGATAAGTTCTTGATCTGGATCTATTCTTTCCTTACGTTTCATCGCAAGACTTTGAGCAACAGAAATAGATTCGACATAGCCAATAATTGTGATTAATACAGCAGGAATCCAAAGTGCCTGCCATAAACTTAAGTCCATATTTGGCATTGAAATGCTTGGTAGCCCTCCAGCAATATCCCCTACTGTGCGAACACTATCTAACCAAGTAATATCAGCTTTCATTGCCAAGGTTGCTATCAGTACGAGTAGAGCAGGCGCTGATCTGGCTATTGTTTGAGCCCAGAATTTCGATATTCCTATATTAGTCCAAAACGTTGATGCATATCTTTTATTATAAATCAGAAATAATAAGGTAATAATCGACAATACCATAGTCACAAGATCCGTTTTGTCAATATTGTCATAGATAGTGCTAATCAACTCGATAAGCGTTTCCCCTCTGACTGAATAACCTAATAATGTTGATATTTGACTGGTTGCAATGACTATACTGGCCGCTGAAATAAAGCCAGTAATGACAGGATGAGATAGAAAGTTTGCAAGGAAGCCTAATCTAAACAAACCGGACAGTACCAGTATAAATCCTGAAATACAGGCTATTATAACTGCTGCTTGAATACCTAAACTGATATCGATCGCAGAAAAGGGTTGTATGGCTGTCGCTGTCAATAATGCAGCAACGGCCACTGGCCCAACGGCTAATGTATTACTAGTGCCAAATATTGCATAGGCAATTAATGGCAACATACTAGCGTAAAGCCCTACTTGTGGGGGTAATCCCGATAAAACTGCATATGCCAGTGCTTGGGGCACAAGCATCAAAGTTACTATTACTGCAGCCATTAAATCATTTGTAGCATCCCCTTTATTGTATTTTTTTGCCCAAACTAATATTGGTAAATACTTTGTCAATATACTCCTAGATCCAGTCATTTACCGTCAATTGCCTTCTATTTATATTCATTATCTTCAATATCAATTATAAAGTTCATTTAAAAGAATACTT
>Ga0105054_10009742_pt1 | contig 12387 bp, 13 predicted proteins | sample BON02_FD_78091 | JGI IMG/M metagenome (GOLD analysis project Ga0105054, IMG submission 78091) | Freshwater microbial communities from Lake Bonney liftoff mats and glacier meltwater in Antarctica - BON-02 (megahit assembly) | ecosystem: Environmental > Aquatic > Freshwater > Ice > Glacier... | reverse complement strand
TATATATGTGCATATATATATATACATATATAATATGTATATGTATATGCATATACATGTATATTTATATATATTTGTATATCTATATATATATATACTCATATATACATAGATATATATATACATATAAAGGTATATATCTATACATATATATATGTGTGTATATATGCATGTGTATACGTATGTGCATATATATATGTATATGCATATGTGTATATGTACATATATATTTACATACCAGAGCCCGAGTTAGTAGACGAGCGAGCAGAGTTTATGTGTGCCAAGAAAGCCGAGCCAGACCGCGGAGTAGAGAGAGGGCTTTCCAGCGTGCCAGAGTCCGGTCGCCTCGCAGGTGGCAGGTTTAGAGTCGGCACAGTCCGCAACTGCCACGACACATTCCACCATGAGCATGCATATACGAATATACATAAAATAAGATGAAAGGATCACTGGCCCTACGCGCAGAGCCAGCTCATAATGACCTATGCATACACACATACACGCAACACTCGTGCGCCCATGCACGCACACCACGCATACACAAGTAGGCACCTGGGTAAGTGGTGTCTTGACGTTCTTGTGTTTTGGAGGGCTGTTACCCATCCGGATATTGCGGGGAATTTCGAAGCCCGACGTCCCAACTGGACGCGGAGCAGACTGCGGCTTCGCTATGGCACCTGCCGCACCAGGGCTCCACTTTGTGGGGTCTGGATTGGGCGGTCGTTCGGGCGTGCGGCCAGTTTCAGCATCTACAACGCGTTGTCCATCCTCTGCGGCCAAACTCGACTCCATAGAGAGGCGCTGCATCTCGGCAGTGGCTGGGCTGTTAATGCCGTGAGCGGCAGTCAGGTTGCCAGAATGGAAAAGCTTGGTATAGTGATGGTCCAGAATACGCTTCAGCTCCTTGAGCGTCTCAATAGAAGGCGAAGGCGACATGGCCAAAAACTGCTTCTCAGTGGGCGATAAAGAGTGACCATCTGGCGAATTGGCCAGTTCGCTGATTCCCTCAAGCTCGTGCTGGTACGTACCAATATAGTGGTTGAGATTCACATTGAGGGCCTGGAGGGGAGACATGAGAGGACGATTCTTGGAACCTCCGACTGGACGCGACTCGGGGCTCTCAAGATCATGCGCTCCTACATCCATGCCGTAGCCAACCTTCTCACCGTCCCAAAGTTCAATACCCTGAACATCGTCTTCGAGTGCCTCCATGTTGTCACCATAATGATCTGCAAATTGACTGGCGTGCATAGGGGTCATCGGATCGTGCGCAAGAGTAGCTGTCTGCGAAGCATCAGTGCTGCTAGCCACGCTCATTTGCACCATACTGGATACTGAAGCAGGCCCCGACGCCTCAGACGCGTCCCTCGAGTAACCATCACACGACTCGCGCGGGCTATTCGTGGAAAGCGAGATGTCTTCAAGAGAATTTCGCCGCCGTCCTAACCCGTTACTATCAGCTGTCTCGTTTTGATCAGATGGCACATCCGAGTCACTGAGAGAGCAGCTCTGCCCCTCTACCCGACCAAGCTTGCCTTTGGTTAATGGCCGGATACGCTTCTCTTTAAATTTGGGGACCTCCGTCTGGGTAGCAGTTTCAATTGAATTAACTTGTGTGCCATTGTCCGAAGTGACCACCACACGCTGAGGTGGGCTGTGCTGCTTGGCAGGGCTGACATTGAGACGATTGACAATGATCTGCACAATGTCTCTCAGCACCGCATCCTGCTGCAACAGCTGCGAATTCTCGAGCAAGCCTATCGCCTGCGTGATGGATTGGCGCTGATGCTCTACCGACGTCCCAACATCTCGAGAACTCCCCAAATCTAAACTGTGGTTAATGCTAATGCCGCCTGCCTCCAGCACCGACGTACCCAGCAAAGATGAACCAGCAGCAGATGATCCCGCAGCAGATCCTCCACCCGATGCCATTGATCGCCGCTGCCCCTGCACCTGTCCCTGGTTCATTGAGAGCAAACGGCGCTGCCCAGCGGCAGCACCAGCCGCATCACCATGTGGCGAGAGCTGCATTTCAGGGCCCACCTCGTAGGCAATACCGCCAACTTTGACTGCATGCTGGTGACGCGGCCCTAGTGAACTTTTTTGTTGACCGTCAAAATTCGGGTTGACTGTTACGCTTGGTGTGTACGGCGCTCCTTGACCTGTTCTCAAACCGGTCAAATGAGCTCATTGCCAAAGATTGTGAGGTCGTGCAGATTGTTGTTGGGGGGAAGGGGAGAGACGAGATGCATGCAGATTGTGAGGGGGGCTGTGAACTTGTGTGCAGGGGGATTGGATAGGACGCGAAGGGGCGGTAATTACCTCTTGGTGTCACCGCATCAGAATACTGGGTGCGCGGAGTACCATTTGCAGACATGTTAAAACTGCCAAAGCCGACAGGGGTAGACACCGTAGTACGCCGACCTGCTGTAGCTGACCCCTGCGCCAGAGTGGGACGCCTTTGCTTGGAAGCTGCTGGTGCGCGTACTTCAAATGCCCCATTCGACCTCTCGTTCGTCACGGACGAGCGTCTACTCTGCAAATTCGACAGCGGCAACCCTGCCACAGGGCTGATTCGATGTGTGGTCTGTACATGCTATTCTCGTCAGTAAACACGCAATTTTTCAACAGATTCTCGACGACCCACACATGCATTGAACGTGGCTAGACTGCAGCAGTCGTGGCACATTCATCGGCAACCTGCTCTTCAGAAAACACCAACTGCGGGCGACTTGATACTGCTTGGTGAGCGCCCCAAGTCTCCGACTGACTCAGGCCACATTTGTGAAGCTAGGGTATTACAGGCTATAGATTCCAAAAGTGCCCCGACGCCGTGCGGGGCCGCCACAGCACCTGCGTGAGAGACTCGCCCCTTCGCCCTCGCTGGCAGCCTATTGAAAACACCCTGACGTAACGTGCCCGTGCTGTGGAGGGCCGACACTCTGAGACTAGAGGAACGAGAAGAAAAAGAAAATACCTGGTTAGGCTTCGCACCAACGGTGCTGGCGGATTTGGGTCTTTGCTGCGCCATCATCTGCATGAAAGAATACAATGTTAGAGTGAGCACTTGGTTACTACACATCTTGCACACCCTTGTTCGCATCCCTTGAAGAAGTTTTTCTCGCGGACAACACTCGTGTTGAGATCAAAATAAATACACACAGCCATGGATTACACATAACAGAGTGTGCATACCGTGGGTCCAGAGCCGACGGGAACCTTGCGCTCCTGCCCACGAACGGCCTGCAAAGACGTGGACAAGTAAGTTATTACGGGCGAGATCTCGAGATCTCGGCCCCAAATATTTGGGGCCCGATGACATCCAGGAAACATGATGCCAAGGTAAATCGATAGTGCTTGTACCCACTGCTGTCAGCAGGCTACCCCAATATCAGCATAGTCGGAAATCACAAAAAGCTGCAACTGGCCCCGGTGCCGCGCCTAGCATCCCTAGCAAGGTGGCCATGGGCACGCGACAGATTGTGCCACGTGTAGTAGCGTGGATGAAATGCATTCGCAAGATGCGTACATGGCCAAAACGGCTCTGAAGTCTCCGAATGCTGCTCTCGAACACCAATGGACATGTGCATTGTGTCTTTGAGCACCAAACAAACCACAGTCGTGTTGTAATTTTGCACGCGGAACCTGCTTCTAAAGGCACGCGAAAAAAAATACGGGACGCACCTGTGGGCCAGTCGCAGGACTCGGAGACCGAAAGGACTGGGGAAACTGCGACATTTGGCAGCCTGCACAAAATATGCATTCGTTAACCCCTTCCACCCTCCCTAGGGCTTCACAATCTGGAGTCAGAGGTCATGGCAAGCAGAACCCGTTCAGTTTGACAAACAAACTGAACAGGCCCTCACAGCCGACCACGTGCGGTTAGATTGGTTGATATCAACGCCCCTCAACCCTGAGATCCGCTCGTGGTCCAGGTTGGTGCGCACAATCAAAGAACCTTGAGGCATCGCCCCCTCACAGATGCTGAGGTGGCGGTTTGAAAAGCAGCCCAGCAGAACAGGGGAAGAAGGACAATTCGCATACGAAAGACACCCGCCCGGCTGGCGGAGGTCCTTGGCCACTCATGGTCTACAAACCACCACTTTGCACCACAGGCGCATGAGGAGGATGGAGACGAACCTGTGCCCAGAGGGAAATTGAGCCACGATGAAGGTGAGGTGCGCAGCACACACCCAGCAGTCGGGCGTCACAGACGCCCCTGTGGCGCTGTCCACGCTCCCTTTTCGCGCGCCACACGGCGACGCCAGGACTATGGGGTCCCTCCTTCTTCAGCCTCTGCTTCCTGGGTCCGTCAAATAGTATAGATACAAGACTCTGATACAAACTGCGGCCGACATGGTATACAATATCAGTCAACTTGACCGTGAGGAATACTTCTAGTCAATATTGTATTGTCACCATCTGACCATTGCTGAGAACAACTTCTTGCCCAATTCGAGTCGATTTTGATCGAAAGAAACCCCCCCCCCGTTTGCGTATATCATCAAATCCAAGGTCCATTGCGGGAGTGCCGTTCGATTCGGCCGGGCGCTTCCGGGCTACCCTATTACTGCACACCACTTGTATGCGTTCCTGATGTACTTGGATTGCTAGCTGCGTGGCGGCATAACAACCAAAAACCAAAAACCAAACCCCAGGGGGGGTTTCCTATTTACTATGTTCCCTGATCAAGAACCGGGAGGAAGAGGAACCCCCATGAAGAACCACACCGAAAAATGAATCAATTTTGGAGGTGGTTCTTTAGGGGGGGTTCCTCCTCCTCCCGGTTCTTGATTAGGGAACATTGTAAATGGGACACCCCCCCGGGAGGGGGGGGTTCTTTCGATCAATTTGTCAAGCTACCTATTTCTCAAGAATTCATAAAATAATACGTGATCAAAAAGAAAAGGATAATTGTTGAACATACATAAATAAAATCCAAACCAAGCGTAAACATACATAGGTACATGAAATATTAATATTCAAAATATATAAAATACAGCGTGAAATATATAAAGAACCAACTAAATAAATCAGACACCGTATCTACCTCATCCGCCTAGATGTTTTTATGTGTGTATATTCACGCCAAGACTGTGCAATAAAGATGAAAAGAATGAACATGAACAAATACATAGAAAACATAAGACATATCTACGTTGAAATAAAAATACACATAAACTCAACATAAACAAATAAACATCACAAAAACCAAAAAAAAATCACAATCATAGAAATTCAATGCGTGCTTATGGATGTGTGCTCTATTCTGTTCCTCTCTTGTTTGTATATCTGTGTGTGCGTATATCTTCAAATGCAAGTTCCATTGCGGGAGTGCCATTCGATTCGGTCGGGAGCCTGCGGACCACCTTATTACTGCGCAATACTTGTGTGCTTTCCTGCTGTAAGTGGAGTTCTAGCTGCGTGGCAGCATTACAAACCAAACCCCAAATACCAAACTCGACTCATCAGCAAAAAAAAAAAAAATCTATTGCAATAGGTCGGTGCCTCGCATCGAGATCCGAAACGCACACTATGTACAGCCTATCCCACCTGCAGTGACATTTTCCAAAGCTCAAAACAAATCTCGAAGCCAGAGTTCATAGGCCTCTTGCCACTGAAATGTGGCAAAAGAGACATACGATTTTTAGCTTCGAGCTTTGCAAATAGCTCCAGAAAAAGTCACTGGAAGTGGGACATGCTGTACTCTCAACCTTCCGGGACTGCGATGCGTAGTGGCTGAGTGTGCATACAAAACAAAACAAACTGCAAAACGTCCCAGTTTAGACCGACTTTATTCTCCCCCTCTGCAGTGGACATATGATGATCCTAATGGTGTGCTATACCTGAGTGTTCCAAACTTTCCGGCATTGCATGCGTATGGGTCAACAAAACAAAACAAACAGTCTCGGCCTTGCAAGAGATCCCAGTGGCGCGCCATGTGTTTCATTGTGACTGCTGGCATGGGTGCTCGCAACTTTGTGTGAGTGCGTTGTGTAGTGCGTTGTGTATACATGATGGCACACATGATTTGTGTGAGTGCGTTGTGTACACATGATGGCGCTTTATGTCAACATTTGAAACAAAACAAAATACAATCAAACCAGAAGTCCGCTCAAAAATGTTTCGAGCTTCGGATCCGCCGAAACTGTCTACCTACCACCTATGATGATGATTGCTTTTATTATCACTCTTGGAGAAATAACGTAGTAGTTGCGTTTGGAACTCTCTCGTCTTTTCTTACGTAGCTTCACATAGTGAGTGTCGTTGTTTGCGTCGTTTGTCCTTTTACAGGTGATGAAAAACTGAAGAACATTCATGTCAATCTAGCGTTATTAGTATGAGGTTTTACCCTCTTCAATACCCACGCTCCTCTAATTACTCCAACTTTCCAGGACATTGTCAAAGTACATTGCGTGATGGCGGTTAATGTCCAAAAACAAAAACAAAACGATCATCTTTTTTGCCAGTGGAAGCAGCCTTCCATTAAGCAAGCTACATTTGCTATTGCAATAGCCACTGCTATCCGTCCTTCTAATCTGGTTCTGTTGGGTCTATCAATATCCCTGCAGTGTGACACACAGGTGTCATAGGCCCTCGTCACATTGTTGCAACTCACCAGCGAAGCCAACACTTGAAACCCAGCTGCACCAACACCCGGGCCAGTGAAGAAAACTACTTCTCAGAATCTTTGGCCCCGAATTAATGTATTAATTAAAGCCGCGCAAAGTGCGATTTCAAAATACCGTTTTTTTTTTTGCGGCGTCAACCGCGAAATTGTGAAAAAATGACATTAGTAACGCGTTGGAGAAAGTATTTCCGGGTTTTTTTGGTCATTTTTTTGGTGGCTCAACTCCCTTCTAAGAGGTATTTTAGTACACAAGTATTCAGTCGCTTCTTGTCAACGGTGTTGTCGCAGCGTCCAGCCATGCGCTCTGACGTGTCCTTTTAAACAAAATGATCTGAGTGCTTGGTCACTATTGAGTAGATATCCCACACATAAATACCTTTGAGGGAGACTCTGTTTTGTCCAAGTTTGGTGTTTGCTCTCTACCATCACGGTTACGCCGGCCAAGACTCGGATTATGTCAACGGAAGCGCTTCTCTCAAAAACGGTTTCGGTTAAAATTCACACTAAAGAGCACGTGTACGATCTTGCATTCCAAGGAGCGCATGCGCACCCGACAGTGGCGGTACAAAACAGTTGAAGACGGTAGCGACGAGAGTGATAGCAGCCACTGGATCGTTTTATTCTGCGAGAGGTATTGGTTCGCAGGCATCGGTGGGCGTGGCGGTGGACGAAGAGCGTTGGGTGGGCAAGACTCACCTACTTGCGAGCTTGATGCTCGCACAGAGCGAGCGGTTTGAGCGGTTAACAACGTTACTCATCACAGACATACGCCTGGTGATTTCACACGTGCACCCTCAAGGTGATGCGCATTAAACTACACGCGGGTTGCCTGAACTGCGTGTATTCCTTCCCACCTCCTGCATGCAGGTTCTGTCTTCAACCTTCATTGTTCACCTTCAACGCTGTTGTGATGGAGCACGGGTCTAAACGTCCTCGCTAAAAATCGATGACACTGTTGTTGTCAATTTCCTCGATCAGGCCTCAAAGTCGCAAAAACGAGATTTCAGAGATTTCAAAGTTCTCCAAGGCAAAAATGTGTTATTCAAATAGAAATGTCAAATTCGAGAATTTCATACACAGTGAATGGAGAGGGGAGAATTTCTTGAAAGGTATTGTGGGTGACCAAATGAGACTACACTTTTGAAAAAAACACTAAAAGATAGACCTTATATTCATGCACCTGGCGCGCTACAATTGAATGCATAAAAGAGTTCTGAAGTATCAACAATCAATACTAGGAAATTTGGCTGATAAATCAAATGTTGTTAACCTAAAAGTTGATATTTCAATTCTCTTGCTAGCACATGTCTGTAGCTTGCCACCTGCGTGAGCAAAAGATCTGTCATTTGACACTTGTTTCAGAAGCCTGTCATACGGCTAAGACCTCCATGTGCAGAGAATCTTGGATCACCCTTCTTCAAAATACCCTGTCTTCCTTGACTCTCCCCACGACCCCCTCGATCCCCCAAACTGCTCCAATGCAGGACATCCCCACACCCACTCACCCCTTCCCAACCTCTTCTACTCAAATCTATCCAATGACCCTACCATATACATAATTGGGCCACGTGCCTCCTCCCCGTTCGAAGCGGCCAAATGTGGCACGCATACAGACTCGCACTTGGTAATCCACAATTTAGCCATACAGATTACCCCTGGAATGAGGCATATGCCTCTTCAATAATCCACCGGTCGCGTGACCTCCAATCACTCCCCTCCCCCAGGACAGTCCACACTGACTTGACTCAAGCTAAACCTCCCTCCCTCACTGAAATTATTCACCACATCCAGTTCCTCCCTGCCCACAAAGGCACTGGGCCTTCTGGTATACCCTACTCCCTTCTCAAAGCGTGCGGTACCCCCCTCGCCCAACTCCTCCTCCACCTCTTCCTCCTCATCTGGCAACCTGTCAATGGAGAACTCGCCTCCCACCCTTCCTCCTGGTATCTCCATCTCATGTTCTCCCTCCATAAAGATGGGAAATCCCCGCCCCTCGATCCGGCCCACCCTGTCTCCTACCAAGACATTGTAGGCGTATTGTACTAGCAAATGCCCTCCCAATGCTCTTCCAAAAACTCCTCTGCGACAGACTCTCGACCTTCTCTGAACTCCACAATCTGCCCACCAGCCAGCAATTGTGTGCGCGGCCCCACAGACAACCCCTCGACACAGTATACACACTCATCAGGTACATTCAACACAACCATGACATTCACAAAACTCCCAGGTATGTCTCCTTCGGAGACTTGCAGACTGCATTTCCCAGTACCTTCAAGTAACAGCTCCTGTTCCGCCTCGCAGACGATGGCATCACCGGTCAACTCTGGCAACAACCCAGACACTGCGCATGCACCATAAAATTAGAGTCCTCCATGGACACATTCCATCATTATCCTTTGTCAACATCGAAAAGGGCCTACACGAGGGAGGTAGACTATCTCCCCTTGAATGGTGTCTTCACATAGCCGACCTCGTCCACGACCTACAACAATATTTTCCTCATATCTCTCTGCCCCCCCCCCAGCACCTCATCTACATGCCCATCATCCTGTTCATGGATGACCTCTGTCTCATAGCACACTCCCCCCAAGAGCTCCTCCGACTCATCCAACACACCCAAAACTGGTGCGAGCGAAATAGATACCTCTTATCATTTTCCAAGAATAAAGTGCTGGATTCTTCGAAACCCCAGCCCAGGACCACAGCCGCTCTCACCTCGCCTAGCGAGTGATGACGCACTTTCCAACACCTTCCTACAACACCTTTAATGAGGTCAAGAATTTTTGCTACACTGGTGTCATTTTGGACCCTACTCTCTCCTTCCACGACCACAGTACCATGCTCATCTCCAGAATCTGGAAAGGCCACGCATCCCTGCGTGATAAACTGCAGTCTATACGTACTCTGTCCTCCACACTCCTCTTTCGCCTTTGGCAAGGATGTGTAGCAGTCCACCTTTCCTCCCATCTCGCCCTCCTCTCCAAACTCGTCCAGACCACGCACCTACAATCTGCTCTCAACCTCTCCCTCTCATACACCTTCTGAGTCCCCCCCACCTCCCTCACCCTCCTAAAACTCGATCTTGGACTCCCCCCCCTCGACCTTCTCACACAAGCTGCACTTGCCCGCCTACACTGTCGATTGCAGGTTCTCCCGCCAGATGACCTCGCCCACCAACTCTTCCTCCTCCGCACCTCCTACCCCCCCCCGACCCCACTCCCTTGAAGATGCTATGCGACACGCTCTTCTTGTACTGGGCCGGTTACCCGACTGGGACGACTTCTCCCTCTCCCTTTCCATCCGCCGACGCTCCCCCCCGCACAGATGGGACCGAACGTACTCCAGATCACTCTGACCAACAATCTCAGATATCTGGAGGCAACGCTGCTACAATCATCTTAACCCCCCTTCCCTCTTCAACATCCCCCCAACCCACTGATTTGGCTCCTACAAGTCTCCGTGCGCAACCGACGTAGCCCGCTTCAACCTCTTCCAACCTGCACCATACCTCGCCCTCCTCCCCCAGCTCGCCTCGTTTGATTTGCTCAAACTCTGAATACAATGTAGCAACCTGGCAGCCCATCAACACCACTCTCGTCACGGTACTCCCGCCTTCGTTCCACACTTGGATCGCTCCTGCCCCCTCTGCTCCCAGCCCTGCGACCACTTAGCACCCGTTGGCGACCTCCTCCACGCGGTCTTCCACTGCCCACACCTCACCACCTCCCTACACCTTCGCACCATACCTGCCCAAGAATTGCACGACTTGGGTCTCTCCCTGCATACCCTGGACGAACAATGAATTCTCTCCCTTACTCTGACCTCCCCCCCAGACCTCATGGTAAAGGAATGCAACACCTGGCTTCTCCACGTAGCACCCGCTGCCGCTAAGTTCGAATTAGCTGTGTACACACATCTCAAACCCTAGCTGTACACTGACATCACTCTGTCTCAACATGTACAACTTACATGCCACATCAAACTGGTCCCGACACGCACCTCACGGACACACATCCATAGGCTCATATGTGCCTATCCACCTCAAATTCTTTGATCCCTGCCTGTGAGCCACAAATATACACACACAAGCAGTTGCCCGTCTTCCCATCTTGGGCACCACGCACCCCTCCCTATCAACTCCAGGGGCACATTTGACATCCCCACAACACAATCACTCACCCTATCACGCACGAACACCTTTACACACACCCCCACGAACCACCTCATAATTACCCCAAAAGCTTGTGTAACCATAAATACAATCTTGAGAACACACTCTCTCCCTCACCCTCCCCAATCCCGCTACCACCCTCCACCACAAGCCCATCACCCCACACCAACCTCAATAGGCTCACTGGCCCGCAGGCCATACGCCAATTGTGTCTGTACAGAAGGAGACACCCATGCCTGCAACACATCACACGTTCCAATCCCTCACCCCACTACGCCAACGCAAACGCCATGCCCACATAACACACAAACCCGCAAACCCTACCCAACCTCCCAAGCCCCATCCCTGCGCTTCGAGAAATCCCCCTGAACTCCATGGTCGCAGAGGTTGCTGCCACCAACGCCCATGCAAGTGTTCCGCACCCGCTGGTCACCGCACATGCTCATGCCACCACAGTCCTTACACTTGCTTCTCAGCCCTTGGAACTGAAAACACAATCACCCATCCCAGTGCACACACACACTTTCACACACACCCTCACGAACCACCTCACCATTACCCCCACAGCTTACGTAACCACACATACAATCTCGAGCACACACTCTCTCCCTCACACCCTTCAACCCCGCTACCACCCTTCAACGCCTACTCCTCACACCACACCAAGGCTCACCGGGCCAAATCCTAGTTGGTGTGCGGACCATTGCCAACTGTGTCTGTGCAGAAAAAAACACCCCTGCCTGCAACACATCACACCCCCTACTCCCTCACCCCGCTACGCCAGCGCAAGCGCCATGCCCACACACCCACGCACCATTTCGGGGCTTCCAAACATCCCTGTGCACTCCATGGCCGCTGAGGTTGCTGTCACCGCAGACCATACACGTGTTCCGCACTGTCTGGCACTCACAGATGCTACTGCCACCACATTCTTGGCGCCATCCCCTGCTTTTTGTTTGGGAAAGAGAGAAAAGTGAAGTAATCTTCGTACAAAACTCACAAAACAGCTGCTGCCACCGCAGCCCATACGCATGTTCCGCACTCCTTGGCACTCACAGATGCTGCTGAAGCCGCAGTCTTTACACTTGCTCCTCAGCCATTGCTCAGATGATTGCTGCCCTGCTATTCTGTTCTGTGTCGGCAAATATTTGCCAGGAGAGAGGTAGAATGTTTATTATATTACAGCCACCAAAAGGGGAAAATGATGATTATGATAATGAAAACTCCTGGCCCTCAGGTTGACCAGGTTGACTCCCCAGTCGCAAAAGGAAACAGAAAGGAAGGAGGAGGAAGAAAGATGAGAGACCTACACAAAGACACATAGTGACAGGCGATGTCTGCCCGACCATAGAAGCCTTTCCGACCGCAAACTTCGTTTGCGAACTGCGACAGTGCAGTACGTGCGGATCCTGCTTTAGCAGATCTTGCCGCAATGGGGGCTGGGGTTTCAACGGATGGCATACGTGTTGCAGGAGTTCCGGTTGGTGTAGACGCCTGGGTGAAGACTTTTGTTGCGAAAAAGGCACGGTCTGTCATTACTGATGTCGCCAAATTAGATGTTGTCTCAGATGGGCTTCTTCACAAT
>Ga0105054_10009739_pt1 | contig 12389 bp, 10 predicted proteins | sample BON02_FD_78091 | JGI IMG/M metagenome (GOLD analysis project Ga0105054, IMG submission 78091) | Freshwater microbial communities from Lake Bonney liftoff mats and glacier meltwater in Antarctica - BON-02 (megahit assembly) | ecosystem: Environmental > Aquatic > Freshwater > Ice > Glacier... | reverse complement strand
TGCTCACGGTTCCTTCGCTGCCGGTGGCGGCGGTGAAGGTGATTAGTGTCCTGCAAAAGCCCAATGCTGAACTGTGTGAAATCGCCCGCGTCATCAATCACGACCCCGGCCTGGCGACCAACGGCGGCGCCGAGCAGATCGTTCCACTGGAAGGAATTCCCGACGCCATCATCGCGGCAGTGGAAGCAGAACTTCATACCCAGGCTGCGTGAGAATCCTCGTCCGATCAAGCCTCTACATTCGTGAATACCATGAACATCAAGACCAGTATCCAAACAATCGCCCGCGCGGGTAAACTCGCTCGGATCGCCTGGGCCGCCCGCCGCGCCACCCGCGGCCCCGAAGATAGGCGGCTGGCGGCTCAGCAAGTGCTGGCACGCCTGTTGGCAGACGCACGAGGCGTCCCGTTGAAGATCGGACAATTACTGTCCAATACGACCGATGCCTCCGTGTTCAACGAGTTGGCCAAGGGCGTCGAGCCGCGTCCGTGGCCGCGAATGAAGCGAGTGCTCGAACGCGGTCTGGGCCGGCCCATCGATCATGTCTTCTCCGATATCGATCCCATCGGTATCGCGGCATCCCTGGGCCAGGTCCATCGCGGCACCTTGCTCGACGGCACCGACGTGGCGATCAAATTGCGCTATCCGGATATCGCCGACGCCGTTGCCGCGGAAATGCGACTGGCCGGTTTGATGCCAGGTTTCGGTCCGGTCGCCAAGTGGGGCTTCGACCTCGCGGGCTACAAGGCCACGCTGAAAGCGAACATGGATCGCGAGCTCAACTACTGCGGGGAACTTCAGCGGCAGCAGCGCTTGGGGCAGACCATCACCGTAGAGGGTCTGGTGGTGCCACGGGTTTATCCAAACTTGAGTGGTGGGGAAGTGCTCGTGCAGTCGTGGGAGCCGGGCGAACATCTGGACGTAGCCGCCGCCTGGCCTTGCGCCGATCGGGCGCGAATCGCCCAGATTCTGTTGCACACTTTTTTCAGCAGTCTCTTTGTTGCCGGCGAAGTGCACGGCGATCCACACGTGGGTAACGTGCTGGTTCGCCGCAGCCGCGAAAGTCAACCCCAAGTTGTGTTGCTCGACTTCGGCTGCACCGTAGAGGTAAGCCGGCCCGCGCGATTGGCGATTCTCAAACTCATCGTCGGGGCGCGCCGCAACGACGCCACCGATCCGCTGGCCTGCTTCGCCGCCATGGGGTTCGACGCGGACAAACTCGAACCCGTCGCCGATGCCCTGCCTGCCATGGCCCAACTCCTGGTTGAGCCGTTCCTCAACGACGCGCCGTTCTTCGCGGACCACTGGCATCTGAGCGAACGCATCAATCAATTGCTCGGTGAACTGCGATGGTGGTTCCGCTCGGCTGGCCCCAGCGATCTGTTGCTGTTCGTGCGCGCCTTCGCCGGACTTGTTCACCAGTTACGGATGCTCGGCTCAAGACTGCCGTGGTGGGCGATTCTGACCGACGCGGTCGGGCCGCAGTTGCTGCGCGAGGCAGAGGTGTTCGACCCACCTGCACCACGCCGCGCCACTCGCCGTGTGCAGGATTTTGCGGGTGTCGCAAAGCTGCTACGCATTCGCGTATTGGAAGGCGAGTCGCAGGTCGTGAGTGTTTCCATGCCCGCCGCGCAAGTGGTGCGTTTGAATGAACTCATTCCCGACGATGTGCTGCCCCGCATTGTGGCCGCCGGAATCGATCTGGAACACATTGCCCGGCGGGCGTGCGAGCTCGGCTTGTCGCCGCAGCCGCTGTTCGAACTTAAAACTGAAACGCGGCACTACCAAGTATGGTTGGAATAGACGCGGAACCGGATGCCGCTACCCCCACGTTCAGTCACAAGGAAGTCAAACCATGCCAGGATTTCTCCCCTTCAGCCGCGCCTCGTTCATGATGGATGTGATAGCCCTCGCCATGTTCGCGGTGATCCCCGTGATGGCATGGAGCATTTACATCGTCAAATACCGAGGGCAATACGCACTGCATCGCAAAGCGCAATTATCGCTGGGCGGATTGCTGCTCGTTACGGTGACCCTCTTTGAAGTTGATGTTCGCCTGCACGGCTGGCGGCAGAATGCCGAGGCCTCGCCGTATTACACAACATGGCTCAACCCTGTGCTGTACGTGCATCTGGCGTTCGCTGATAACGGGACGGGCATGTCGCCGGAGCATCTCTCTCGTCTGACCGAGCCTTTCTTCACCACGAAGTCCAGCGGACTGGGCCTTGGGCTTTCCATTTGCCGACGAATCATCGAAGCTCACGGTGGTACTATCGCTTACGATTCGACTCTCAACACCGGCACAATCGTGACGATCCGATTGCAGTGCAGTAGTAACTCACTCGAATAGAACCTGTTTCGCGCCACCACCTGCCAAAAGCGCGTGATGATGAAATGCCGTTGGTGCGGTGGATCATCTGGTGCTGCTCAAGAGCAAGGGGTTCTTGCGCACTCTAAATGCACACAGAGGTGGTTGGGTCGCTTGTTAGAACCGTGTGATAAGGGATTCCCTGCGTCCCTTCCCACGAACAGCGGCCTAGGATATTGCAGGTTTATCCTCAACAAAATGAAACCGCCATGCCATCGCGATTCGACGTTGGACAGGTTCGCCCGCCCAGCTTCGCCCGCAGGCTCTGCTTGTCGATCTCCTTGACCGTCTTCCAGGTCAGGCAGAAGTAGGCCGTCAACTTCTTCACCGGCAACGCCTACACAAAAGCGCCATGTTCGCCGCCTGCGCCTTGGTCCTAGGCGAATGTGAAAGCTTTGGCTGAGCTGCCGGCAAGATAAGAGGGGGGATATGTAGTTATCCCCTTTTCCGTCCCTTCTCCCGTTCTGTTTTGAGCTGCCGCTGGATGTTAGTTCAGACGTGCGCGACTGATGCCATACTCGAAGCGATAGAGCCGTTTCACAGCGGCCAGTGCGGCAGATTATCGCGATGCCACTGTTTGAGAATCTCGACATCGGCGCTGCTGGTGACGAGTTTGCTGCGCGGGACCTGATCAACGTGGCCGTCGCCGCGCAGGATGTTGGCGGAGCCTTGATGGATTTCGATGGGGTACTGACGGGCAGCATACATGCCGATGTAAGCTGACCAATTGGCGTCGCCGCCGGTGGGCACATCCCAGTTGCTGTCGCCGAGCATGATGAAATTGGCACCACTGACCACGGAGTTGATCTTTCGCTCGCCCAGTGTGGGATGGTTGTAGTAGGTGCCTGTGCCATAGGCATCGGCACAGCAGGGAGCGCCCCAGACATTCATGCCATAGCTGAAAAAGCTGCCGCGTCCTGCACCCAGGCGAAACTCATCCTTCTTCCAGCCGGTGGGGTGCCAGGCGGCCCCGGGATTGGCTTTATATTTCCACTGCGTGAAGGCTGCAGCGGAGGGACAGTTGAAGAGATCCATCGTCCCCACCTGTTCGCGCAGGATGGCCATCCAGAGCCAGTCGCCGGTGCCTGAGCCGACGCCGACGGGCATGTAGTGATTGCTTTGCGTAGCGTAGCTGCGGATGCCGATGCCCAGTTGCCGTTCGTTGGAGGCACAGATCGCCGTGCGTGCCCGATCACGGGCCTTGTTCATCGCAGGCAAGAGTAGTGACATGATGATGGCGATGACCGCCACCACAGCGAGCACTTCAGGGACAGTGAAGCCTGCCGATCTCCTTCTCTCGCACGGATGAAACATACCTGCGGGAGAATTCATGGAAATTGTCACCTTTCAGATTCAGCCGACGCTTTGAGACTCTCAATACGAGCCCTCTGAACTACAACGATTATATCTCAGCAGTCGAGTTGATAAAGTATTTCCTGTGATTAATGTGAAGGCACCATTGAGCCGGACAAGACCTGGCACCCGATGCAGTCCTGCGTCAACAACACCTCGTGCCAGTCTTGTGTTCTATTTGTTCAGTGGATGCGCCGACGCCTTTGCATCAGCGCCAGCCCTGCCATCGCGATCATACCGAGTGATGCGGGCTCTGGCACCGAGGAACATCACGAGTATGCCCGCGACACGCACGGCGTCACCGCGCTGATCCCCGCCACGCTTGGCTTCCACGGAGGATGCGCTGGCGAGGTCCGCCGAGACGTCGGGGTAAAAGGCGGCAATTTCACGGTCAATACCCCGACGGCAATCCAGAGGTTTTCGACAGAGCAGGATAAGTACCTTTAATTCACCCGCACCATGTTTATCAGAAAAATAACCATTGAATATCAGTTCAACATATGATATACTACGGCGGGATTGATCCTTTCTTTTCTTCCGGAGCCTTGGCCATGCGTGTTGCCGACCTTGTCGTGTGTTTCTTTGCTGTTTTGGGCCATAACACCAGCGATATACTGGTGTTGCGACACAAGACTACGGGTTTCCTGGTAGACGTCTACACGTTTACCCATAGACACGACGTAAACTATTCTAATCAAATGATTTGCGCTGTCCATGGCGAGTTGAAAAACGCGCAGGTAGACATGTTTTTCCCGACTTTTGACGCTGCCGATGAAGACGTAGTACTGGCACGAGCAGCCTTCAAAAAAAAGTACTCGAAGATGCGAGACCAGATGAAGACCTGCACTCTGGGCATCATCTACGGCCTGACACCTCATGGGCTTTCACCTCATTTTGGGGGTGAGCCTTCAAGAGGCAGAATCACTCCAAAGGCAATTCATGGATCTACGGCCGAGGTTGGCTTGCGACAAAAAGTCCGGGCGGATTCACTCGCAACACTTCGATCAAGTTTTCAGGAGGGGCATCTGAGGAAATCACTTTTTCCTTTGACAGACCCACCTGTCAGGTGAATTTTATTTGGCACATGACGGATATCTTGTGGACAGTCGATATTGTGATCCACGCACACCTTGGCCGAAATGGAATCCATGCAGCAGGCCCAGTCAACTGAAATCAAGCGAGCGCAGTTCACTGGGCTGCTGGATCAGAGCCGCACCCGACTGTTTGGATATATCCACACGCTGGTTCGCAACCTGTCCGATGCTGACGATGTGTTTCAGCAGACGGCCATGGCGATGTGGCGACGGTTTGATTCGTATGACCCGTCGCGGAGTTTTCTTCACTGGGCCTGCGGCGTGGCCAGGTTTGAGGTGGCGACGCTGCGACGATCGCAGACACGAGACAGGCTGCGATTCACCGATGAAACCGAACTTTTGCTGATCGACAGTTTCGCTCAGCTTCCCGAGGCCGACATCACGGAGCGCCAGGCAGCGCTGCCTGGCTGCATCGGCCGACTGCCCGAAGCTGACAGGCATCTGCTCGAAGCGTGCTACTACCGCGAGGCTGAGGTGGCGGTGGTGGCGCAGAAGCTGGAGCGATCCCCGCAAAGCGTCCATAACTCCCTCAAGCGCATTCGCCGTGTGCTGTTTGAATGTGTTTCTAAGGCGATAGCCCGCGTCGCAAGAGAGTGATCCCATGAACAAGAATCCGCCTTTGACAGAACGGGCTCGCGACCTGATCGATCGTTATATCGATTCGACCATCGATGCCTCTGAGCTGAGCGAGCTGGAGCAGTTGCTGCGTGAGGATGATGAAGTTCGCAGCTATTTCGCGGCATACATGCAGTTGCACACGGATACAGGATTTGAACTCGCTGCACGCGCATCCGAGGCCAAGGTGCTCGCCCGGTTGGATGAGCAGACGGATCAAGCCTCGCCGCCTCGAATCTATTACAAGTCTACTTCGACGCGGCTTGCTCTTCGCTCGATGGTGGCGGCGTCGCTGATTCTGGGCATGCTCATCGGTGGCGGGATGGTCGGACTGCTTGCTGCACAGGACCGATCGCGGCTCTCGATTGCGCGCATGCCGCGCTCACAGTCGCTTGATTTCATCGAGGGCATCGCCGGAACAATCAGCGATGAGAGCGGCCTTGGCACCGGCCTGACACATCGGCTGCCCGGCACCGGTGACAGCCTGCCCAAGCACGATCCATTTCTGCGGCTCATTCCCAGTTCAAGTTGTCTGGAAGTGACCGCCACCAGTAGCGATCTGAACACCCAGTATCAAGTTGAACGGGCACAGTTTCCCGGCATTCGTCTCTCCGATCTGGGGTTCACCGGCAAGGAGGATTTCGAGATCACCGTGACGGTCAGCGATATTCCGGTTCTCGAATTCGTCGGACAGTTTGGCGTCTACGTCGGCAGTTCCAGCCAGTGGGCTGTGCGGGGCGGACTTGTCAGTCAGCGCGAGCAAACCACGTTCCGACAGTTCCTGGTCAACACGCGCGAAGGTCGCGACAAGGATGCGTACTTTGTCGGTCTCGGTTCAGCGGGCGATGACATGCGCATCACCCTGGCGCGCAGGCAAGGCAAATACACCATGGGCGTCGAGAACCGCACCTCTGGCGCAACCAGCACACTCGAAATCCGCCACCCGGAATTCCTTGATGGTCGCAGCGATCTGGTCGCGGGCATCTTCGCATGCGATCCGCGCGGCAAAGATAGCCAGGCGATACGCTTTGGACACATTAATGTCACGGTGTGGCACGACGGTAAACCTTAAAATTCCTCGCAAATCATTTGATGCACAGTGAATCAGCCCGAGGCCATGACGGATACCTCCAAGTGGACGGCTGCTCATCTGTTGCCGCAGGTCTTGCCCATTGTTCAAGGACGGATTCTTTATGAGTTTCACGCATCGATATTCGCGCCATTTCATCGCGGCGCTTTTGCTCTGGCTTGTTGGTGTGGTCGGTTCTGCATCTGCACAGACTTTGCTCGTCAAGCCTTATGTGCAGCCTGGCGATGGCAGCGAGCTGAGAGCTTCAGATGTCAAAGTAATCTGCTGGCTCACGGACCAGACGCCCGGCACGTTTGCTGTCGAGTACGACCTGCCCGCTGGTGGCACGCGCACCGTTGAACCGGTGCGAGTGGCCCTTAACTTTGCCGCAGTTGCAGAGAAGAAGACGGCTGTCCCTGTCGTTGGCCCGCCTCATCCGGGTGAAAAGGAGCAGCGATATTTCAAGTATGCAGCCTATCTCAAAGATCTTCCATTCAACGCCGAGATTACCTACCGCGTGAAGCTGGGGAAAAAAATAGTACGCGAAGCTGCCTTCAAAACGCGTGCGACGGCTGAGCAGTCGATCCGTTTTGTGATGGTGGGAGATTTGGCCAAGGGGAAAGAGTCGCAGAACGTCGTCGCTTATCAGATAGCCCAGCAGAAGCCGCAATTCATGGTCGTGCTGGGAGACATGGTCTATCCCAAAGGGCGCGTCAGCGAGTACATGCTTAACTACTGGCATACCTACAGCAACACGGATGTTGCCGATCCTAAGGTCGGTTCATCGCTGATGGCCTCTGTGCCGTTCTACGCACTGCTGGGCAATCATGATGTGGATGCGAAATATCCAGCCATCTCTGATGCTCTGGGCGCATACTACTTTTTTCATCCACCTCAAAACGGTCCCGGTGAAGGGCCTTGGAACACACCACTAGGCTCCGACAAGGAGGCTGTCGCGCGGTTCCGCGCAGCCAATGGCGACAGTTACCCTTCACTGGATAACTATTCATTCGACTACGGGCCGGCACACTTTGTCATCCTCAACAGCAATCTCTCGGGCAGTGTTCATGAGGCCAAGCTCAGGCAATGGTTGGAGCGCAGTTTGAAGAACACCAAGGCGCGATGGAAGTTCGTCTGTTTTCATGCGCCGCCGTTCCATAGCACTCCGCAGCACTACACCTCTCAGGCGATGCGTCTCTGGCAGCCGCTCTTCGAGCAGGCGGGTGTGGACATGGTGTTCGCCGGTCACGTTCACAACTACCAGCGCACCTGGCCGATGCAGTTCGCCCCCTCCGCGCCCAAGCGCGATGCCAAGGGGCTGGTCCACGGCAAGTTCACTCTTGATCGCACCTTCGACGGCAGCAGCAACACGCAGCCCAAAGGCGTGATCCACATCGTCGCCGGCGGCGGCGGAGCTACGTTGTACGGCCCCGGGCTCGACAAGAGTGCCGAAAGTCTGCGAAAGCAGTACGGCGACAACTACGGCGACTACACCGCGAAAATGATCGCAGATCGCCACACCTTCGTGCAGATGGATCTGTCCCCGCTCAAGTGTGAACTGCGCGCCATTGATGACAAAGGGCAGACCGTCGATGCCATCACCATCAACAAACCCGCGAAGTAGAAACCAGTCTATTAATCGAATGATTTTTCCGGTGCCTGATCTATCCATGAGTCATCATCAAAGTTTCGTATTACACAGGAGTTTTTCATGAGTGTTCGCCGCCTGCCTGGATTTATGTTCGCTCTGATTGCGTTGGCCGGTTCGCTGTGCAGCAGCGCAGGCTTCGCAGTTGCTGCGGAGGAGAACACGATCACATTCATTGTGACATCGGACTCTCACTACAAGTCGCACAAAGACATCGAAATGAACGATCGCAACAAGCTCACCATCGAGCGTATGAATGTCATTCAGTCGCAGACTTGGCCTGAGAAACTCGGAGGCGGGGCCATCGGAAAACCACTGGGCGTGCTGGCGCTGGGCGATCTCGTGGACGATGGCGACAAGCCCAACGCCACCGAGTTTCAGTGGAAGCAATTTGCATCGCAGTTCGGGCTCGATGGCACCGATGGGTTACTCAAGTACCCGGTCTATGAAGGCTGGGGCAATCACGACGGCCCGCCGGTGGGCAAGGAACGCTTCGGCTTCAGCGTGCAGGCCCAGCTCAAGGCCCGCAATATCGAACGCAAAAAAACCGGCCGCATCAGCAATGTCTCCGAAAACGGCCTGCATTATTCATGGGACTGGGGCGGCATCCACTTCGTACAGACCAACATCTATCCCGCTGACAAACAACATGTGAAGATCCGCTACTCGCTGCCCTGGCACGATCCGCAAGGCGCACTGACGTTTCTCAAGGAGGACCTCAAAGCCAGCGTAGGCGACAGCGGACGGCCGGTCATCATCATGTCCCACTGCGGCGTGGATACCGACTGGTGGCACCCCGAAGACTGGGCTGCGCTCTACACCGCGCTCAAGCCCTACAACGTCATCACCTACTTCTATGGCCACTCAGGCACCGGCGTGCGCAAGTGGGCACCCGAAGGCGAACAGCCGCCGCTCGATGTGGTGAACACCGGCCAGACCGCCAAGGGATTTTTTGTGGTGGAGATCAGCGAAAACAAAATGCGACTGGCCTATCAGACAAAAAAGCCTGTCAAGCTTGAAGAGGCCGACAAGGCCGGGGAGCCGGGCAAGGCCGCGGCACCGCTTGAATGGGAATGGAAGTATCCGCTTCAAAAAACCTTCAAGCGATGCAAGTGAAAAGAATCGGCGACAACCCGCTGTATCGCAGTGGAAGAGATGACTGAGCAGGCAGCCTAACCAGCGTGTTCCAGATAGTTTGCCAATGTAATTGGTAGTCCGGAACACCAACGTCAACCCGTCGAGGAGACCTCCAATGAACGATCGCAAACACAACACCTTCGTAGCAATGGGTCTGGCCATTGCAGGACTGCTCGCAACGCCCGGGATTGCGCAAGCGCTGTCGGTGATCAGTGTTGACTTCACCGCCATCAATGCACCCAACGTCTTCGCTCCAGCCGATTCGTTCGGTGTAGTTCCCGCCGCCAATTGGAATAATATCGCCATCGGAAACCCCACCTCCGCATCAGCCGGCACGCTTAAGAACGATGCGGGTGTGACTCATGCGACTCTGAATCTCAGCGTGGCTGGCAGCGCCAATACATGGAACCGCAATTCATCCGCCAATGGTTTTGAAAAGCTTTACGATGACTTTATCGATGGTACCGCCACCACCAATATCAACGACATCGGCTTTGCGAAATATGATCTGTATCTATACCTCAATGCATTTCCGGGAGGAGGCAATCCGCCGATCACGACTTGGGAAGTCTTCATTAACAATAACCTACTTGGAACAGTGAACAACTCGTCTCCGTTCCCCAGCAGCTTCATCCTGAACGACAACTATGCCGTGTTCGCCGGGCTCACAGCCGATGACCTGGAGATCCGTTTCAATCGGACTGCGGGATTCCATCAGGGACTCTCGGGCTTCCAGATTGTTGAGGTTGCCGCAGTTGAGGCCATTCCCGAACCCGCGTCGATGGTCCTTGTCCTTGTAGCCGGTGGTGCGCTGATGCTTCGCCGTCGGCAGTTCCTTGTACACGACTGCCCCGTTTGATAGGCATTGGCGTCAATGCTCACATGCACAGGTCGAGTACGTTGAAGGAGGCTGCCCCTTCAACGTACTGTACCTGATTGTTTGTTGACTCACAGGTGCGCCAAGTCGGCTCAAATTGTTTCACCTATATCTCCTGATAGATCGCGAGACTTCCCGATGCTCCACCTCGTCCGCTCGCTGCTGGTCACACTTGTATTTGCGTCCCTCTGCCCCGCGCAGATTGTCGATAAGCAGAAACTTCTTGACGCTCAGACTTTCTGGGACAACCGCGACTGGGACTGGTACAAGGCCAACATTCCTTTTCTAGAAACGCCCGATGCGGACATCGACACTACTTACTACTACCGCTGGGAGGTCGTCACCAAGCACCTGACCTACGGCTCTCCGCGCAGCGGCTACTCCTACACCGAGTTCATCGATCGGCCCTTCTGGTCAGGGGCCTACGGCGCGATCAGTTGCCCGGCGGGACATCAGCTTTATGAAGTGCGATGGCTTCATGACCATCGCTATGCACAGGACTACGCACGCTACTGGCTGCGTACACCTGGCGCTCAGCCTCGCAACTACAGCACCTGGCTTGCGGACTCGGTCTGGGCGGTGCAGATGGCGCATGGCGATGAAGCGTTCGCCAGGGATCTGCTGGAGGATCTGGTGAAGAACCATGAAGGGTGGGAGAAGCGCCAGTACGTGCCCGAAGTGGGCTTGTTCTGGCAGACTGGCCACGATGATGGCATGGAGTTCAACATCAACAGTCGGCAGACCAAGGACATTCTTCGCGGCGCACCGAGCTATCGCCCTTCGTTCAATGCCTACATGTATGCCGATGCCGTCGCCATCGCGAAGATCGCTCAACTGGCGGGCAATGAGAAGATCGCCAAGCAATACGAAGCCAAAGCTGCGAGCATCAAGAAACTCGTGCAGGAGAAACTCTGGGACCCCAAGCGGCAGTTCTTCTTCCCTATGTTCAAGAACGATGAAGAGAAGGATGGCCACGTTAACAAGGCACTGACGCTGACCTATCAGACCGGCCAGTACGCTGGTAACGAACATGGCCGCGAGCTGATCGGTTACGTGCCTTGGCAGTTCAACTTGCCCGATGCGGACAAGGGATTCGAGGCGGCCTGGAAATTCCTCATCGATCGCAACTACTTCGAAGCGAACTACGGGCCGACTGTCACCGAACGGCATGACCCGCTCTTCCTCGTCACCGATCACTGCTGCTGGTGGAGTGGTCAGTCCTGGCCTTACGCCACCACGCAGACGCTCGTCGCCTTCGCCAATCTGCTCAACAACTATCAGCAGAAAGTCGTCACGCCGGCTGATTACTTCAAGGTGCTCAAGACCTACACCATGACTCATCGCAAGGATGGCAAGCCATACATTGCTGAGGGTGCGAACCCCGACACCGGCTCATGGAAAGGCTATGACAACTACAACCACAGCGAGCATTACTTCCACTCGGGTTACACCGACCTGATCATCACCGGCCTCATTGGTTTGCGGCCTCGCGCCGATGACATTATCGAAATCAATCCACTGGTGCTTTCGGAAGGCGCAGGGGCATGGCCGTACTTCGCGCTTGTGGATGTCGCGTACAGAGGGCGGATGGTTTCGATCCTCTGGGACAAGACCGGCGAGAAGTACAAGCAAGGACCTGGGCTTCACATCCTGGTGAACGGTACGAAGATCGCGAGCCGTGCAACGATCGGCAAGCTCACAGCAAAGATGCCTGTGCAGGCGCGCGAGGATTTGGAGGCGATGCCTCCCGTCTATAACTTCGCGGTGAGCAATGATGGGAAGTTTTATCCGCGCGTCACTGTGTCCCATGCGGGCGAGCGCACTTCGCCCAATAGCGCGATTGATGGCAACTACTGGTATCACATCAACCCGCCCAACCGTTGGACAACCGAAGGCTCCGCCAATGCCAGCGACTGGATCGCGGTGGACTTCGGCAAGAAGCGGAAGATTCACGAAATCAAACTCTACGTGCTTGATGACGGCGAAAAGGTGAAGCCTCCTGTTGCGATCAAGCTGGAGTACCACGATGGTCAGGGTTGGAAACCGGTGACTGACATTGTGCAGAAGCCCAGTGAGATCGTCGGCAATAGGCCGATGGTCTATCGCTTCTCGCCGGTGGAATCGCAGCAGTTTCGCGCGACACTCACGCATCAATCCGGTGCAGCTTCGGGCCTGAGCGAATTCGAAGCATGGGGCATAAGCGACGGGCCGCTCACCGATCCGCCGAGC
>Ga0105054_10009738_pt1 | contig 12389 bp, 5 predicted proteins | sample BON02_FD_78091 | JGI IMG/M metagenome (GOLD analysis project Ga0105054, IMG submission 78091) | Freshwater microbial communities from Lake Bonney liftoff mats and glacier meltwater in Antarctica - BON-02 (megahit assembly) | ecosystem: Environmental > Aquatic > Freshwater > Ice > Glacier... | reverse complement strand
GTGCTCTGAGTCACGTCCACTTGGCGGGAAACTGTTCGTGGAAAAGGCGCTTCGGAATGTGGTATTATTAGAAGGTGTGTTGGGGGAAGTATCTTTCTGTCATTCTTCGGGGGAGGAGATCGAATCAAGAACCATCGTGCTGGAGGAACGGGTCAAGGTTTGCCGGTAAGGGCGGGACCCAATGCCGCAAAGCGGGCAAAGTGTTGACGTTGAACGGGATACACTGGTGAACTTGATCCTCGAGATTCTGGGTCGTGGAGCTCTGTCAAGCTCTGAGCTTGGCATAGAAGTTAGAAATAGTCGTAGTGGTGCACTAGCCCTCGTGAAAAGACGGTGGAGAACCTTGAAAATTTTCGTGCAGGAAGAACTCAGCGATGATGTTACCGTTTGCTCTACTCAAGACGGTTTATCGTCCACTTTCGTGATCAAGCCCAAGCCCACAAGGAGCACTTATGACCTCGTGACTGGTGAGTTGGTGGTGCGAGTGCCCGAGGAATACGATGATGGTGCCAGTGCGCCAGCAGCATCGGCCAATGTGCTTGGCCAGGGCATGCAGGTTTCCGTTAACGTGGACGACTCGTCCGGCCATGCAATCAAGAAAGCAAGGTTGAGGAGGACAGACTTGCGAGTAGGGATGAAGCCGCGAGCAGCAGGTGGCGAGCAACCAGACACGCTGATCCAAGGATCCACAGCCAACGCTTCGAGCGCTCCAGTACCGCCCGTCTCTCTCGTCTCTCGCCGTCGACGTAATGGGACAGCGGGAGGTGGGCTGCCCGTTCTCCCCAAAGCAGAACGACTTCCACAACCGATAGACAACGCAGAACTGATACTTGCGCCCCTCAGACACGCTTCACCGCACTTGGACGGTATTCGGGGAGATGCAGTCGCCACAGAAATTGGCCATTTGAATGCATCACACACCGAAGCCCCCAGTAGCGCGGAGAATGATAATGCCCAATTGCCTATCCCCTCGCATGGTGCCGACACATGTGGCCGATACGAACAGCGCTCCCTGCCCAAAGATGTTCCCTCAACAAAGACGATCCCTCCGCAAAGATGTTCACTCAACAAAGACGGTCCCTCCGCTACGTCCGCAGGGGCGGGGCATTCTGGAGACTCGGTTCACCACCAGGGCGCCATTCTCGAGGTGGTTGACCGCAACGGCAGCGGAAAGGACACTGACGTGGAGGCAAGAATAGACGTGGGGGCAAGCGTAGATCAAGTGTGCGCGTGGCTAGTTCTGCACAACTACAAAGATTACGAGGACAAATTCCGGGAAAATACGATCGACGGCGAGATGCTGAAAGACCTGACAGACGAAGATCTTGCATCAGACTTCGGCTTGGCCAACAAATATCATCGTCGCTCTCTCCTGAAGAAGTTTGCTGACAGCAACAAAAAAAAAGACGCAGTAGCCGTGGGAGCAAGTGTAGATGAAGGGCTGGTTCGCTTAAACTTCGGGGAGTGCGAAGACAAATTCTGTGCCAGTAAGATTGACGGCGAGATGCTGCAAGGCCTGACAGACGAAGAGCTTGCAGTAGACTTCAACGTGACCAACAAATACCATCATGGCAGTCTCTTCCACAAGCGAGATAAGTTTGCTGACGCCAAGGCGCCAGTCGAGCCCCTGTTTGCAGCATCGGCAGCAATCACTTCCATGGCGCCACATAGCATTTCGAGGGAAAATGAGCCCCGTATCGTCTCCACGCGGTCTCCGCGCGGTCGTGTGCAACCGGATGCACAAAAAAAGGAAGAGCGCATCATCGACCAAAACAAAAGCACTGTGGAGATGACGCAACCAAAAAACATTCTAGAAGAGCAAGCAATAGCGTGTCATTGCCGTCAACAGGCTGAGGGGGGTTTTCACCAGGGCAGTTTGCAAAAGGAGGGGCCTGTATATCAGAAGGCAGATGTACGACGAATGGAGAGCGCTGACACGGTGAGGCGTGCGGGGGAAGAGTGTTGTGCGTCTGGTGGTGCTGGAGGTGGAAGCAGGGAAACTCAGCAAGTACCAGACGATGATGGAGAGCGAGGTGGAGCCAGGGATCGGCAGATTGAGGGAGATAGATTCGGGAAGAGAGATAAAGACGGCAACCGTGATGCCGGCAGAGACAGGGACAACGACGGAGCCAGCGCCAAGGACAAGGTCTCAGACAGGGCCCGAGCCAATGACAGATATACGGACAGAGACGAACAATGCGATAGAGTCAGAGACCCTACATTTCTGCATGGGAGCCCTGTGTCTCCGCAAAAGAGAGGTCGCTCGTCCTCGCGAGGGCGAGCCGAGGATAGCGTCAGAGTACGTGACATTCAGCGAGATAATCAGCCTGAAAGACGACGAAGCAAATTCAGAGCCAGAGAGAGACCCAGCGACATGAATGAACAGAGAAAATGTAGCGACAGAGGCAGTTGTAGAGGCAGCAGAGACAGAGGCAGCAGAAATAGAGATAGCAGAGACAGTGTCAGCGACAGAGACAGGGATAGAGACAGCAAAGATAAAGACAACAAAGATAAAGATAGCAAAGATAAAGATAGCAGAGAGAGTGTCAAAGAGAGAGAGGGCGAAGATAGAGGCAACAAAGACAGAGACAGCAGCGACAGTGTCAGTCACAGGGAAAGAGATAAAGACAAGAAAGATATAGACAGCAAAGATACAGACAGCAAAGATAGAGACAGCAAAGATACAGACAGCAAAAATAGAGATAGTAAAGATAGAGTCAGCAAAGATACAGATAGCAAAGATACAGAAAGCAAAACTGGCGACAGCAGAGACAGTGCCAAAAGACGGCGCGGCTCCACCTCACTCAGTCGCAGCGCAAGTCGCAGTGGGCAGCGGGGCAATGCTGCACAGCAGCATGGCCAGGAGAAGACGCACATGAAAGAGCACCGCGGAGGAAGAGACATACCGGAGCCTATACCCCCGCGGAAGAGCCTGACGCCTCTGCAAAAGACTCCTATGTCTCCGCGCATGAGAGGTTTGTCTCCGCAAAAGAGCCCCATGCGCAGCGTGAAGAGGAGCACACGAGGCGAGTCGCACCATACGCACGCTATGACTGTGAGGAAGGAAGATTTGGAGCGCAAGCGAGCGCGCTCGCCCATGGATGCTGCTGCTGCACATGGTGCAGGTCGCAGAGATAGCAGAGAACACGAGCAGGTGAAGTCCTCATATATAGGCAGGGGACTTGGGTCGGGGGCGAATTTGGTTGTATTGGGAAACGATGACTCGAAAATGGGTGGAATGCAGGGGGAGCAGAGGAGTGCGAGGACTGCAGGAAATACGGACGACGGCACGAGGGCGCAGACAGTGTCAAGTGAAACGCTGGATGTTATGGACACGCATAATGCGGCTGTCTTGAACACACATGATGACACAGCCATTGGGGGGAAAAGGCAGAGAGCAGCCGCCAAAAGTGCTGCAGACAGTGTCTTGTCGAGGGATCACGTGGATTTGTTGGCCTTGGTGCTTGCAAAGTTCCAGAACACTGCCTGCAGTAGTCGTAGCGGTAGGGGCGAGGGCGCATGCGTGAGACTGCCAGCACGGTGGATTATCGACAAGGCGAAGGACATGGGCATGGTCCAATTTTCAATGATTACAAAAATCGAAGATTTTTGCAAAAATTCGTGCGCGCTGCGTTTTATTGCGGATCATCAAGGGCCAGAGGGGAGTTATGTCACCTTGCTCGAGCCGTTAAGGGTGCAATGTGTTGCCGATGCTTCCATTCAGGGTGCACTGGCAGGTCTTTCAGGGCATGGCGCGAGGCATGGCGCGAAGGCATCATGCCCTGTGTCACTTGAGCAAAGTATGTCACCTGCAGACTCTTGCAGCACCGCAAGCGCCCGCACCCTCCTCCATGACATGGCACCAGCAGCCGCAGACGCACATACACAGAAATCTACCACACGAGATGCGACGCGCCACGCTGTGCTCAGAATTCTGGAGCACGCAGGGGGGTTTGTGATTGGGCTTGATCTTGCCAGTCGAATATATCGTGGGTATCCGGGTGGGCGGACGGCGTTCATGAAGCGTGAGATATCAGTCAAACGATTCATTGAACAAGAACTGAGTGATCAAGTTCAAATAGCGGAATATAAGGACCCCAAGAATGAGCAAGCACATTCATACTGTTACAAGCTCCACACCACACTGTGTGCGACCAAGCCCGCACGGGTCACTAACGACTCCGTCATGGAGCGCCGGGCGCAGGCATGCCCGGCAGCGCCCTGCGAAGCGACGTTGAATGCAGCAGCCATTCAGCCATCGCCTGCAGCACATTACTCCAGAATCAGTGAGCAAGCAAGCGCGGGAGCAGCCGGAATCCGCGGGCGCTTGCCTACTGCAGAGGACTCAAAGATTTCTGTGGAAAAAGGTGTGCGAGAGGTGGCCTCGTCAAGACGCCCTACTGGTGTCAACGTCAGCGTGTGCGGGAAATTTGATGATGGTGGCGGCGCGCCTGGGACATCTAATTGTACATCTAATTGTATATTGCCTCACCAGGGCGGTATGAAGGAAAGCATCACCATGTCTGATGCCTCGTCACGAGACCATGCAGTACTGCCTGGGACAGCAGCGCGAACCCTCGCACCTGATGCCTCATTGCAAATCCTTACACCGTCCACACAACCTCCACCCGACCTACGCCGCTCGAGTGCAACACCCGATGCGCCGTCAAACCCGCCGACGCCTCCAACATCTCTGTCTCGTTGTGCCATTTCAGTACTTTTTGGGGCACCCTCTGGTATCACACTCGAACCGCACCCGCCCATAAGTCAAATTCGCTCGCTGTCGCTGCCGTTGCTCTGGAAGGGCACTCTAGTATGGGGCACGGATGGGAGTGCTGGGAAAGAGCATGGGGTCACAGAGGTATATAAAGCGGATGTGCACGCACTGCACGCAACAGGTGATGACATGGAACTGATGCTCCTGGTTGAAAACGCGCTTCTTCGGCAGAGTGTGTGGCATGTTACGGCGTCGAATCTTGGCGCGTCGTCTACTAGACTTGGTACTGCTGTGGAGGGTGCAACTGGGGTATGTCACGAGTGCAAATCTGCGGGCCAGACGCTGGTGTGCGTGCTCACCTCTAGACGAGGCTCTTCTTCTGTTGCTGGTGCTGAGTGGTGGCTGGATAAGGCGTTTGTCGAGCTCGACCAACGTGTGGCGCATGGAGCTGCAGATCAAGGGGCACGCCGGGCAAGTAACGAATGTCCTGCTGAGGACAACGAAGGTGGTGGAACAAAAAAAGACTGGGCTTATGATTTGAAATTGGCGGGAGATGCACGTGTGGGTGCACTAGTAGTCACGCAAGGGTCAAGACTGCACCAGCACTTGATTGGGGATTGTGCCGAGCCTCTTTTGGTATTTTGGCGCCGGTGAGAAGGCAGGCGAGAGAGAAGGAGAAGGGAGATGGTGGAGGGACAGGCGCACGCAGATGAGAGGGAGGAAGTGCATGCGGTGTTTGTAAGGAGGGCGCACTGTCGTTTGCGCACTCGTTTGTTACAAGTGGCAGACTAGTCTCTAGACATTGAGAGTATCTCTCGTTTGTAAAGAGTGACACGTTAGTGACACACTAGTGCAACACTACACGTTAGTGACACACTAGTGCAACACTAGTGCTAAGGAGTGCGCACGGTTCTGTGTAGTCTCTAGAGAGTATCTCTCGTTTGAAAAAAGTGACACACTCGTGCGCACTTTCGAGATTCTCTTTACAGACACCCTAGTAGTAGCGAGGGCATTTGAATGCATTTGAATGCACTTCAATGCACTCTCCTTGCGTATTTGTGGGACACCCCAGAGAGTGCCCACTCTTGGGACATACCAGTAGCGAGTGTGTTGTGATATACTCGCTGACAATTTTAAGGCACTCGGCTGGCGAGTTTAGAGACACACCAGGAGCGAGTGCAGTCAAAATGAGACAAACAGACACTCTAGTAGCGAGTGCATTCATGAATGCAGTACTCAACACGATGACTGCGAGATTAATGACGACTTTAATGACGAGGTGAGTGTGATGACGTGGCAGCGATGTGAAGATGTAGTGGGGAACTCAGTACCTAGTCTGTGATTTGAGCATGGTTACTCCTTTCGATACTCTCCATCTGAAAAAAAGAATGAATAACACAGTTACTTGGAAACTTTCCCCCCTGCCGCGGCTCACCACCACATGAGCCAGTACGACCAAAAACAACAAAAGTCCCAACAGAATATCTTCTGCTGTGCAGGCCCTCTCTCTCAACAAATTTCTCACCAAAAAAATACACATCAATATACAAGAACTCTTGTCTCAAAAAGTAGCTCGACTCGGACTCGAAAAGGAGCAACTTCTCACCAAAAATAAAACCCGTTTCAGAAGCCTCGGACAAGTAATCGTGTAGCCAACGCCCCAGAAGCTTCTCGGTGGTGGATTTTTGACCCCTGGCATCTCTTTTGTTTGATTTGTACCATTAGCTCCGAACTGAAACGCATTTTGGATTTAGTAGAGACTGGTGGTTCTTTTGTACATGTAAACAAATATGTTTTTCTTTCGGGTAGCCTGGCAGGAAGAAGCTCAATACAACCAGGTGATATGTCAACTTGTTGTTGATGCATCCAGCGATAAAGCTTAAAGCATGGTCAAGACACGCCCACGAGGAAAACGCCGTGCCATACCAGCGCGCACCGTGGGCACAGCCGCGTGGACTCTGACGCCAACACCACAAACACGATCCGCAACGAAACCACTGAATTCAAACCTCTTTGCTGTGTGGTAAAGAAAGACTTCCTTCCAGTTTAGGCAGATAGAACAAAACTCAGCCCGAACAGCCACGCGTACAGTTGGGAGAGACGGTGATGAGGCGGTGGGAAAGGAGGCTCACGCTTGCAGCCATCGTCGCCCTGTCGCTTGTGACGGTGAGCTGCGTCTACTTCCCTGCCCGCTTCCCCTACGCTCTCCTATCCTTTGGCCTTTCGCCACCCACTCCTCTTATCTGCGTGAAAGCTGCCTACCTGTATCGTATGTGGGAAAAAAAAAATAGAATTGCACTTGAATTCATGATTTCCAGAATTTTTTTGAATGTTCTGGGTTTTGTTATTCGCAGCGACATAATACGTATTATCAAGGACCTCGACCACGCCTGGCATACTTGCTCAGGCTGCGACACGGAACAAACTTGTTGAGTGTCACGGGTTTGGCCTGAGTGTCTGCACGCTGCTGGTGTTACGGTTGTAAAACGTAGCGTTTTTAGTACGTACTGTCTCACTCGAACTTGAAAGACATCGACTCGGAGTTGAAAGTGCTATCATCCAGATTCTTTGGTACGTTCTGTTTCCGAGTCAATTCTAGTTTGTACTGTCTCAATTCGAAAGAAATTGTTTTGAAGATTTCATCACTCATATGCATATTTTTTTGGAGCGATGTGACCTGAGTTGCGTGCGGCAGATATGCAAAGGATTGAAGGCATGCACATTACACCGTTTCGCAGTTCGTGGCACTAAAGCTGCGTATAAGGTTTTTGGTGAGAACCCGACAAGTATAATTCGAGTCCAGTCCACTCTCTTACGCACACACACATACAGTACGCATACACAAGCACTCTCTCTCTCTCACACACACAAGGTGTCCTTCTTGAAAAGCACTGGCAGAAAAGAAAATCCTCCATCAAATTAGGCATCCAGAAAGGTCCCCAATTACAGTCTCTTGTGCGTTAGGTGATGAAGCTGGGCATTCGCCACCCAAGAAAGAAAAGAAAGAAAGAAAGAAAGAAAGAAAGAAAGAAAGAAGGAAATATATGTATTCAAGAACTTGCATCAAATCTAGTTCAGTACAACCAATCATTCAGAATCAACCTGAAGCACTGCCTGGATCTCTCTGATTCTCTCCCGTTCTCCCTCTGTCTCTCTCTTATACAGTACCTTCCACCACTTGCTCGCACCCCCATCTTCCTCATAGTTCTCCTCTGTAGATTCTTGCACTTATTCTTTTCGACAACCACATTCTTTCTGAATGTGGCGAGTGTGTCTCTTGGACTCTCGCTGCGTTTTCCTTTCTTTTTCTTAAGATAACAGTAGCGCTTGGAAACTTATAGTTCACGGATTCATCGACTCATTCCTCTTGAGCGGAGGCGGCAACGTCTACCACCTCGTGCGAGGACTTATTCTTTTCAACAACCACATTCTTGCACCCCCTTGTCGTCTTGGCAGCCTTTGGAGTCCTATCGAGTACATGTCACACCACGTTAAAGACTCCTCCAGTACATTACAGAATATTCTCAGTGACATTCTAGAGGCGGCAAACCAACTTCTTGATGGTCCCTCACAGAAAACTGCTTGCGGGGTGCGAAATGACAAAATCCTCGAAGAAGCAACTGCACTCAAATTCAAATGGGGGCAAGCGGCGACGGAGCGCTTTGGCGCGAAGTTGCCGCAAGTCCACCGGATGGGACCATTGACGACCCGATTTTCGGTTCTTTTTCTCAGTCGAGAGCAGATTGAATAGGCTGAACGTTGCTTTTTGACAAATTTCAAAATTTGTGTTTTTGTCCCAAAGTTTTTTTCCTTTTTCGAGTGTACAAATTTCCTGAGAATCGACACCCCAATTTTCGGTGCTTCCTCTCAGTTGGGAGCACATTGAATGGCCCGGGCCGAATCATCGATGTGGGGTTTTGACAAATCTCTGAATTTTCGTTTTTGTCCAAAAGTCGAATTTTTTCCCCCGATTTTCGATTTCTCTTGCTGTGCGTGGCGTCTCGGATTTGGGTTAGTCACCGTTCAGTGGTAATAGTTCCACCGGAGGGGGTTTGGAATTTCGGTAGGACTCGGAAATGTGTTGGTGTTTTATTCATGTCACGATTAAACTAATCTCGGGAACGATCCGAAGATCTGCAATCGAGTCATGTATCACACACGTTTCCTCCTTCTCACGAGAAACAGTTTCAAGTGAGATCTATTTCCTCGTGGTTTTGGATCGAAGGAAGAAGATGCGATGAGTGTGTCTCTTGGACTCTCGCTGCGTCTTCCTTTCTTTTTCTTAACATAACGGTAGCGCTTGGAGACATATAGTTCACGGATTCATCGACTCAGTCCTCATGAGCGAAGGCGGCAACGTCTACCACCTCGTTCGAGGTGCCTTTGGAGTCGACAAGTGGACAGAGTACGTACCAAGTCTGGGCCAGATGACCGACCTGCCAAGCCGCTGGCCAGGGTGCATCTCAGACCCTATAAACTCCGCCAACACCTCCAGGCCACGAAAATCTCAACATGTCCCAAGTTGAGCTCATCCACCCGTCACAACCCGATTGGATGTCACCCATCTCCCTCTTCGACAGGATTAGGTTGAGATAAAGTGAGACCTTGCACGAACCTCTCTCCCTTAGAGGCGCCCGGAAGGAATAGACCCTCCTCGATCCTTCTCTTGAACCCAGTTCGGCTGCTTCTTTTGTTGGTAGAGGTTGTGTCGTCTGCTTGCAGCTCCATTGGGCGCGCGGCAAGCGGAGGGGCTTTAGCCCTGGAGCCGCCGCGCGCCACAGGAGACGGACCAAAGTCACACGGATTTTGTCCCTTTGTGGGGTGTTATTTTGAGTGGGCTTCTTTTTCCCCTTCTTTTTTTCACTTTTTTTGAGATCGGACTTCATTGAGATCCGGACTTCATTGTCCGATCGCAGACTGGGAGGGAATTGGCGCGTGGGACAGCGACATTCGGGTTCGCAACGCTCTGGATAGACATAAAACCTTGTCTGGCCTCAGAAAAAATGGAAAAAAATGAAAAAAAAAATGGACAAAAATGAAAAAAAATAAGGATGTCAGATCTCAAAAAAATGTAAAGGATGTCCGATCTCAAAAATTAAAACAAAGAATAACATGAACCACAAATAAACAAATTGCAAAGAACCAAGGGACGCGGAAAACATTGTCCGATCTCAAAAAAAAATGAAAAAATGAAAACAATGAGATCATGTCCAATCTCGAAGAAAAATGGAAGATGTCCAATCTGAAAAACAAAAAACAAAGAATAACTCGAACCCCAAATAATGAGATTGCAAAGACACAGGGAACGCGGAAAACCTTGTCCGATTTCAAAAAAAATTGATCAAAAAAGAAATGAAATGTCCGATATCAAAAAATCACGGATGTCCGATCTCAAAATGGAAAAAATAAAAAAATCGATTCCTAGAAACTGTGATTGCATAGACTCAAGGGACGCAAAACACATTGTCCGATTTCAGGGACGCGAAAAACATTGTCCGATTTCAGATAGTTGCCCGATCTCAGATTTTGCGGGAAAAAACACGCGGGAAAGGATGGGGCGCGAACGAAGAACAAAAAGCCCGAAAAAGAGGACTCAAGATCCGTGAGAGAAGCAGTCCGACTCCTGTGACGCGCAGCGGCTCCGGGGCTAGAACCCCTCCGCTTGCCGCGCGCCCAAATTAGCCGGAGTCGCGGAAGGTGTTTCTCCTTTATCGTTTTGACTATAGGGTGGCCACGGTCAGTAGGATCGATAAAATTATAGGTCTCTTCTGCAGAATATCGTCTCTTTTATAGGGTTTTTTTGCAAAAGAGACCTATAATTTTCTCGATCCTACTAACCAAAGCCACCCCATAGGTGTCTCCCACTCCTAGCTTTCTCCTGATACGAGTTACTCCCAGATTCTCTAATTCAGACAACCAATGTGATTCCCAAACTCAATTTATGAAATAGACTTCTTATCTATAAATTGTTAATGTTCATCAAAATAGAGGTACGTGAACCCTCACCACGCTGTCGGTTTCCTAGAATGGAATCGTTTGTGTATTTTTCTGAGTCCCATCGAGATTCCACAATCGCCCTTCGCGTGGAAATATTATCTCGATCGGGAGCAGATTGAATGGGCCCAATCATGTGTCTTAACATATTTCCAAGGTCACAGTTGTGATTTTGACTCGATTTTCAACTTTTTTTTTCGAGTGTCCCAATTTCCCGACAATCGCCACCCCGATTTTCTGTCCTCCCTGTCGATTTAGAGCAGACTGAATTGGTCGAATGTGGCGTTTTGACGAAATTCCAAATTTGGTGTGTTGGACCCAAAATTCATCTTTTCCTCCCTGGTGTGCACATTTTTCGAGAATCGCCCCCCAATTTCAAGTTAGCCGAATGTGGTGTTTTGATCAAAAAAGTCGAAAATTCCTACCCCGATTTCCAGTTGCCAGTGTCTGGCAATAGGCAACAAATTCAAGGGGCCCAATCATGTGTCTTGACAAATTCCAAAATGTATGTTTTTGCCAGTGACCCCAGATTCCATTTTCTTTTTCGAATGTATCAAAACTCTCCACTCTGTTTTTCGGTCTATCTTCTCAATCGGGAGCAAATCGAATGGGTCCCGGGCCACTGTCAGTCATGGTTTTCGACCAATTCCCGGGCCAAATTTGTGTTTTTGACCACAATTTTAGTTTTTTTTCCAAGTGTTCCCATTTTTTCAGTGCATTCGCCATGTTTGTTCGACATATCTTCAAATCCGTATTTTGGACTCAAATCTGGACAAGATATTTCAGCTCCTCTATCTAGATACCCTGATGCACTCACCTAGTATCCTTCCCTCCCTGGACCCCTGAAACACTTCATCTCCATATGTTCCGGACTCTGTTCCGATCCAGTGGGCGCGCGGCAACTGCGTCGCCGCGCGCCCCGGTCTCTTTTGGGTTCGGCAGTAATCCAGGAGTATTCTTCTGAAGAAAGTGCGACACATCAAAATTTGCCGTGACAAACAAGCATAAATCAGCACTGATAACGTCGAATTCTGCACGCTGAGTCGCCCATACCAGCACGAGACACGTTTGGTCAAACCGGCCCGGGATTTTCAGATGCTTCGCTTCAGGCCCCCGTGGAAAAGTCCACTTATAGGAATCAATAGGTATGAAGCGTCTGCAGAAGAGAATGTCCCGTAGGGTAAAATTAACGTACGGCCAAGGTCGTCGTCCGACGTGAATAGCAATCCAAAGCAAACACAGCGGTCGAACATGGGCTCAATACCAGGGAAAAAAATTTCAATAAAAACTCTACTCTCAGAGGCCTAAACGCGGTGACGTAACATGCAAAGAGCAGAGACTAAGAGTAGAGAAGATGGCGAATATTCGGCATGATTTGAAAGAGAGTGTCTTCACTGTTTCATGTGGAACACAATAGTAAAATAGACAAGAGTCTTTTAGAGGCGTGGCGTGGAGGGGTCACACCATTCTTTCTGTCTCGCTCTCGCGCGGTTTCCCGGCACAATACACGTAACGTCAGCGCACTAGATTTTATTTTTACTTACACCGTGCACATGCATTCCGCAATATCAGACACAAAAACTACGAAACCCACACATTCAACCCACCCCCCCCCCCCCCCCTTCACGCCCGCCTTCGGGGGGCTTGCAGCTATGAGCGGAGTGGATCGGGGGGTGTT
>Ga0105054_10009728_pt1 | contig 12397 bp, 11 predicted proteins | sample BON02_FD_78091 | JGI IMG/M metagenome (GOLD analysis project Ga0105054, IMG submission 78091) | Freshwater microbial communities from Lake Bonney liftoff mats and glacier meltwater in Antarctica - BON-02 (megahit assembly) | ecosystem: Environmental > Aquatic > Freshwater > Ice > Glacier... | reverse complement strand
GGGGGGGGGGTTCTTTCGATCAAAGTGCCATACATAAGATTCTATAGGGGCTATCTTCTATGGCCCCCCCCATCGAATACAGCAAAAGCCATATATTGAATTGCTCCACAAAATATGTGGATTAAGGGGGGCTCTTTTGTATGGGCTCCCGTAAAAATTTGTGTATTGCTCTTGCCATATTCTTTCTCAGCAAGAGCCATTCATGATTTGAAAAGAGCCATTCATAATCTGAAAAGAGCCCTACAGAATGTAGCCCACAGAGGATGATGTGTATGGCTCTTACTATACTCTCAGCAAAAGCCATGCATAAACTGGAAAGAGGCCTACAGAATATGCAGGCAAACTCCGGAATATGGAAAACGCCCTGAAGAATATGGAAAGAGCCCGATGAAATACACAAAGAGGCATACTGAGTACCCCTGAGTCCTGTAGAGTAGGGCACGTGCCCGGAACGATTGAGTCTCTCTCTCTCTCTCTCTCTCTCTCTCTCTCTCTGTGCGGTGATATAGCCCAATTCTTCTCCCCAAAACAAATTCCGGGTCGAATCGTATCGGCTCTGATATGTAATGATGTTGTGGCATTCACACAGTGTAGGGTACAGGGTGTCCAAGACTCATAGAATGCCTATGAGTCTTAAATTGCAGATCATTTTTTGCAAAGAGCCACTAACTAGTGCCACTATTTTCCCTATGAATCTTTCGCCACCCTGTATTGGTGGTAGATAAGCGCTTTATTCAAAGTCGCGTCTTTTCGGCAAAACCCAAGGCATGTCATGACGCGACTCGGGATACGCACACACATGTGCGTGTGTGCGCGCACTCAGACACAAACACTGATACAGACACTGACGTAGACGCAGAGTGCAGGGTGTAGTTGCTTACCTTATTCCGAGTCGCGTCTTTTCGGCAAATCCCGAGTCACGTCATGACGCGACTCGGGATACGCACACACATGCGTGTGTGTGTGCGTGCGCACAGACACAGACACAGACACAGACACAGACACAGACACAGACATAGATGCAGAGTATAGGGTGTGGTTGGCAGATGCTCGTTTTATTGCGAGTCGCATCTTTTTGGCAGATTCCGAGCCACATCATGACGCAACTCGGGACACGCACACACGTGCGTGTGTGTTCGCGTGCGTATAGGCACAGACACAGACACAGACACAGACACAGACACAGACACAGACGTAGACGCAGACGCAGACGCAGATGCAGACGCAGATGCAGAGACAGACACGGACATAGAGACAGAGACAGAGACAGGGGCAGAGACAGAGACAGAAAGTGACAGAGACAGACAAACACGCGCGCACATACGTCGTGAATCGGAATGCATCAGGAAATGCCAAACGACAATGCAGAGTTTGCACAATCAAATGTAAATGGAACACACGACAAAACCCTCCTTTTCAATAGACGCCTCTGAAATGAGACCTGGGACCGTGTGTTTCCATGTCTATTGGTGCACCCCTGCCCTCCCCCGCGCTTCATTCCGAGCGATCGTTTTTGGCGCGAGACGTATGTGGAGTCATGTCACACACATGGTTGAGCCTATCTATCTACGATTCTCTGCTGACTGCGAGCACTGCTGTTGCAATGTGTCGCAATGTGTTGTAATGTGTTGCGGGGGGTTGCAATACACATACCCGGCAAAAGATTCTCCGCTGACTTTCGGCAGTATTGTTGCAGCGTGTTGTAGTATGTTGCAGTGTGTTGCAATACACATACCCAGCACAAGATTCTCCGTTGACTTTGAGCACATGATCGCCGGGCTTGACCACTAGATTTTGTTTTGTTTGGAAAAGATTTCATGTTTCAACACACAAAGATATTACCAGCAAGCACACACACACACACATTATGCATGCACGCACACACGAACGCACATCTAAGCAACGCACTCGGATAATAGGGGAGTGTATTCAAATAGGGGAGTGTGTTCAAATAGGGGAGTGTGTTCAAATCCCCTATACTATGTTTAGACTTTGAATACACTCCCCTATTTGAACCATCCTCATTACTCTGGTCCGCTGCAGTGGGCGCGCGGCAAATGCGCGCTACAGCGCTCCGTCGCCGCGCGCTCCCACTCTGTGTTGAACCTTCAAAAAGGAAAATATCGCTTGTTTTCACCTCCATCACGGTCGCAGGGGCCACCGGGAACGACTGATTTGATGAAGACTTTGCTGTCTGCTTCGTCTGGCTCACCTTTCTCATTCAAATCTTGCTGCATGAGCAACCCAATGCCAGCTTGTTCCTGGGGTGCCGTGCGAATAATCTGCGTGAACACAATCATTTCGCGAGCATCACACCAATTCTTTTCGCTCGTCAAGTCTGTTCAAAGCTGCTCAGATTTGTGAGGCTTGCGCTTTCCGCAAGAATTGCGCTTTGTTTGTGTCGGCGATTTTCCATACCCTTCCATAAATCCCGGACCCTTCACACAAGACTCTCTTAAAACGGGCGCGCGGCGGCAAGGGACTTTAGCCCCGCAGCTGCCGCGCGCCACCCGAAGTTTGGAATTCCTGCCGGAGCATTTTTGCACTGTATTGTGTTTTTGGGAGTTCCACGGGGAATTTTAATCGTGATTTCCAGATACTTGCTTTGTTCAGGATCCTGTCCCTTTTTTTCCCAAAAGACACGTTAAGATCGTTTTTATCTGAATTGCGTAATGTAAGAGGGGTATTTTCGGGTTGTTTTGCACTGTTTCGGGCGCGGAAAAGTGAGGGAAAAACGATGCAAAAATAGAATTTGAAAAAAAAGTGGGTGAAAATCGAGAAAAAAAAATGTCAAATTATCTAATGCGTCCATCCGAAGTGCGAGGTGTGGGAGGAGTGATTTCGGGGTGTTTTGGCGTGTTGTTGCCGGGGTAAAGGCTACATGAAAGGGCACTGAGGTGAGGCAATTTCCATGGAGAATTGTTGATTTTCCATGGAGAATTGTGGAATATCAGCATGTCGCTGTTGGCGCAGTTGTTTTGGAGTCTCTGCTCCGCATAAATAGTTGATGATTCAGCTTGCTAACAAATAAATATGCAATCATTACCTCCTGTGGCGCAGCGCCCCATGATCGGTGCAAAGGGATCTGAAGATGCTCAGACCAAAAGTGGGAAAGTTGTGTCAGCAGTTACTACTGTAGGATTCACATATTGAAGAGCATGGATTGTGTAATTGCCATCACAAGTATGAATCGAGCACTCACGTTTGCGGCAGGAAATTGTTCCCCGCCCATACTGTGGCGCATCATCACTTGGCCCTGCGGCTGGAGTGCGCGCACACAGTACAGATACACAAGCGAAAGAACAAGCATTCACATAGATGTTACAACATATGTTAAGCATGCTTTCATCAAGAGTTTGCTACCAAAACTGAAGGATGTGTTCTGCGGGAAAAAGAGACCCAGAATCAGGCGAACATCCAAGAAGCAGTCTAACCTACAAAACCAAAACCAGGAAGCAATCTGTCTCGACACCCCCGGGATGGTCTCTCCACCCGAAGACCATTTTCATCACATATCTGTCCCCCTGTGGAAACCCCAGCGCCAATAGCAGCGCCGTTTCGTTTCTCCCGCGGCGCGTCCACAGGCTTCAATTGCGCAGGGGATGCGGCAGGATGGAGTCTTCTAGAAACAAGAGAGTGTGTGGACGTGGGTTGAGGTGACATGGGCAAGCACCAAGAAGTCGCCAGGCAGCGACTGGCGCATAGAAAAGCCAACGCTTTCTCCCCCCATGACCAAGTTTCCCGGCGAAGTTCTTCCCGACATGCTAAGTCTTGCACGCTCGTTTAAATTTTCTTATGCGCACACCGATTGATGTTCGAAGAGTTTAGATCAGGACAAGCTACAATCCTCGGCCGTACTGAGATTTTAGTCATTTTATGACCGGTGGGACATATCAATACTATTATTTTCTGCATTCCCCCGTACAATCAAAACACGAGTGCCCACCCCTCAACCACTAGCGCAATGGACCCTCGCACCCAGAACGGCACCCTCTACGGCTCGTACGGCGGCATGACCGGTGGCTACATGCCGCCCATGTACGGCTCCATCGGTGGCGTGCAGCAGTACCCCGGCGCGGAGATGTACACCCAGCAGGCTCCCATCTACCAGACGCAGACATTCGCCCAGCCGCAGTATGTGCAGGCCGCCCCCATGCAGATGGGCTACGCCACCCAGGAGATCCAGGCACCACGCACGTACATGGAGGAGGTGACGAAGACCATCCAGGTGCCCAAGACCGTCATGGAGAGCCACGATATCGAGTACCAGGCCCCCAGAATCGAGATGGAGACCCGCACCATCCAGGTGAACATCCCTTCATGGGGGCCAGCAGACATAATCGATCTCGGGTGCCCGCTGTGCGCTGCTCGCATTGCGTATCCATGCGGCAAACAGAAAGATCCTTCTTGTTGGCGTCGGGTTCTCAGTGCGAATTGCATGGAGAAGAAATAGGCGATCCTCGGTCGGAATCGGATTCTGGAACGGATTCTCTAAGGAGAGTGTGGTGTCAAGGATTGTTTCGTCTCGAACACACGCATACAAGGGTGTATTCATTTACTGTTGTACAATACTGGCATCTCCTCCTTGCGAGTTTTTGTTCGCAATCTCCGCTCATTCACGTGTGGTGTGCGCTGCTTTCGTTTCTGGCAGGTTCCCAAGACCGTGATGGAGGATCACGAGATCACCGTCAACGTGCCCCGTACCGTGCAGGTTTGGATGTTTGTCTCTCAAATTGCATCGCAATTTATAGCACACGCTCGTTTTTCATGATGCTATGTGACAGCTCCACACCACGCACCTTCACACCACACAGCAGCACATTCCGCAGCCGCACACATCACACACAATGTGGAACATGAATCGATCAGCTTACCGTCTCAATATCCATCTAAATATTTTCTACTTTCTATTTTTCCTTCCCCCTGGTCCCCGTTTTCACAGGTGCCCACCACTAAGATGGTGCCGCGCACCGTGCTTGTGCCCGTGACCGTCATGCAGACCCAGGTCATCACCGAGACCGAGTCACGCACAATCCAGGTATTGTGTAAACATTGATTGAAAATAACATGATCAAATGCATACCTGCGCATTTTGTTTTATGTATGAGAATATGCAAATGCATCTTACCGATGTGCACCGTAGACATTTGATGTGCCCTTTGAATTTGTTGATCATTGGATTGGATTTGTATTTATGTTATTGAACTGAAAACACAAAAACGATTTGTCTGTGCATTCCATGCATGCATGCATGATTGATAGAAATGTGTAGAAGTCGCGACACGCATTTGAAAATAATTCCACTACGCATACATACTCTCTGATCAACTTGCACAACAACACACATGCCTTTCTTTCGTCTACATGCAAGCATCTAGACATTTGGATATGAAGTGCGAGCATTCTCATGACGTTCGCATTTGAATTTTACCAGGTGCCAAAGACTGTGATGGAGGACCGCGAAATCGAAGTGCCCCGCCAGGTGTACGAGACTGTCACGCGTACCGTGCAGCGACCCAAGACCGTGATGGAAGACAAGATTGTCACCATCCAGGAGCCCAAGATGGTTCAGGTCCCCCGCCAGGTATGCCCATACGCGTGTTGTTTGAATTATACAGTATGTACTATATTATTCACAAAAGTGAACAGGTCGAAACAAACTGTGACAGAGAATCTTGATTTGCACCTCTCGCAGACCGTGATCAGGATTCTCAATCGACGCAACGTACAATATTAAACACACACATACTGTGGGTTTGGACGTGGATCCACATCCTGTCTATTGATTTAAACCTGATTGTCTGTGAAAATCTGAAGTTTTGATTCATGTGTTTTGCTTGTACACTTATTTGATTTTGTACACTTGTTTGAATTTATCAACACTTGATTTGATTTGGTACCCTTATTTGATTTGCTCAACACTCCTGGACAACTCCCTTTTTCATGTTCAATTTATTTTTACACGATTCAAACCTACAAATCATGTGCAATACACCTCTATTCCATCCATATTCATCTCATTTGTACATGTCATGTGCAATATTGAACAAGCATGCGTACGCACTGCATTTGTGCACATAAAGATGTTTAGGTGCATTTGAACATATATCGTCTTTACACGCCATTCGATCACCCTTCAAGTATAGCACTGTTCACGTATTTCCATCGCGCGACTGTCTCATTAACAATTTTGTTTATGATGTGTGCGCAGGTGATGACGCAGCCTACCATGCAAATGGCGCCCACCATGTCCATGGGCTACCCCCAGCAGTCCTACGGCTACCCCCAGGCATCCTACCAGTACCCGGGCAGCACGTGGTCAGGCCCTTAAATGTGCTATAATAAGGCACATCGAAGATGTGGATTGGTGTTGGGTGCAAAGTGTTTGTGCGCAAGCGAATAGGTGCAAATATAGTGTTTAGATTAGGTGTTGCCATGTAATTAACTATGTGGTGTCGGTTTTGAATAAAAGACTTTAAAAAAGAAGCGACGTGCTGATCCGGTTCGGTCTTTAACTTTTTGAATCAAGTCATTCCAGAGGCACTGAATTTAAATTACAATTAATAAGACTTGAGAAGGGCAAAATTACAGCATACCTTTGACCATTTAAATTAATGTGTTGACTACAGAGCATCAAAACCTCAATGTGCAATGTATTCTGTTGTGCAGACTGATTATTTGTGGCAACGTCGATTTTGTAGGGGGCGCATTGCGAATGTTCAAAGGAGTGCTTCTCCCGGTCAGAGCATTTTTCTTCGAACCTCCGACTCGGATGATTTTCCCTTGAGCACAGACGATTTCGCAGCCATGGTTTCATAGAGTTAGCGCCAAAAGGGAGAGACGAGGATGGTTCCTTGCCTTTGCCACAGTGATACTGCGTCACAGAAAGCAATATGCAGGAGGAAAGCTTGGGGCTGTGTCGTGGAAAGTTTGCCTACTTCCCAACGCTTTGTGAATTTGATACTGAGGTTACTTCGGCTAGCGACTACCCCAACCTGAGGTTGGGGTTCTCGCTAGACCAAATGTGTCTCGTGTAGGGGATGCCAATATTTGATTTTTGCACAGACAGGGCTCTCAGTAGTACCCGTGTCTTTTCCCTTCAGCGCCATGTCCATGGAGCTATTGCTGCAACACCTTGCGTGATCATGGGAAAATATTCGGAAATGAAATTTGAGAACTTCCATTAGTTATGGCCGAGGGAAGCAGCCGTCCCTTGGACATCTGCAACACGGAGTGAAATACCGCTGGATACGCCGCCACTGCGGCCGTCTTCCCCCATGCCCACGCCCGGCCGCGATTTTGTTACCGATTTCTCCGTGAGTCCTAGTCTCATAACCAAGTGAGACCTTTTCAAAACTTCGTACTCTAGGTTGCAAAGACACTGAGTTTCGCGTAAGGGGGCTGGAGGAGCGCGATTTTAGTCATTCTATGATTGGTGAGAAATATTCATGCAATTCTGTTTCGTATCCCCCGGTACAAGCAAAACACGTGTGCACACCCGTCTAAAATCACTAGTGCAATGGACCCTCGCACCCAGAACAGCACCCGCTCAGGCTCGTTTGCCTTGTCTAAGTCATGCTTCTTCTCAGCCCTGGAAAAAGTTCATCATTTTCAAGTCTGGCCAATTTGAATCAAAATCAATCATGAGGGTTTGTTTTAGAATTCGACAATTCTAATTATCCTGATGCACAGGCAGCCGTCATGCATTCGACTTCGAGGTATGGGGTGGCTACGATTTGTAGGCTCCTTAAAATGATGGGCCTCTTTTGCAAAAGAGCCCTATAAAAGAGACGATATTCAGCAATAGAGACCTATAATTTGAAGGAGCCTACAAATCGTAGCCACCCCATATTAAAGTGTAGGCCTCTCTGACAAAATTCTCTCGGCATGGCGACTGAATGAAGCCAACATTTTGAGCAAAATCCATGGTTTCTTCCCTCACATTGAGAAGATTATGTTATATACATGATGATGTATAGCAGAATGATGTATCACATCGCCTAAGATGGCAATGCTTTATACTCCTCTGGGGTGGCTACCATTAGTAGGCTCCTTAAAAATATAGGTCTCTTTGAATATTGTCTCTTGCATAGGGCTCTTTTGCAAAAGAGACCTATAATTTTAAGGAGCCTACTAATCGTAGCCACCCCATCTCAATTCAAACAATACCATTATCCCAAAACGATCCTGCACAAAATTCAAATGGCAATGCTTTATAGTCCTCAAAATTCAAGTAATATGGCAAATGCGTTATAGTCTTCGAAATTCGATCAATATGGCGCGAGCGACTGTAGGAAGCCCACTATCATACCCAGTACGGCACCTGTAAAACAACAGGAGAAAACGCGAAAAAGTCAGGACGAGATGGTCACTTTACATATAGAACTTGATTGACTTCGATCAATATGGCGCGAGCGACTTTTTGAATATTCTTGCAACCGCTGGTATCGTCAAAAGTTACCATACAACATCAGGGCAAAAAAAAACCAAAGGACCCACAAGAGGAAAATTAGGGTGAATTTGAAAGGCCCGGTGGCTCGGCCAGCTGCAAATTTGTTTGATGAAAAGGTGCAAATCGCACGAGAAATTTGGAAGATCATATTTGATGGTCCAAACAAGAGGGGGAACAAAGACGAAAAGGAAAAGAGAACACTAAAAAAAATGCAGATGAGGGTGAGTTCATCTTCTCGGAAAATGGGATGCAGAACCCATTCGAATTCTTGCGGAAACGTCGCATTGTGGATATCACATCAAATTACAAGTCTCTTTTGCAGAATATAGTCTCATTTATAGGGCTCTTTTGCAAAAGAGACCTATAATTTGAAGGAGCCTACTAATCGTAGCCACCCCATATCACATTTGATGCTTCGAACGAGGGGGGGAACAAACACAAAAAGGAGAAGAGAAAACAAAGAAAACTGGTGCAGATGAGGGTGAGTCGGTCTTTGTGGAATGGGATACAGAACTCGTTCGAATTCTTGCGAAGACATGAGTGGTATTTTGAATATCATACTTGATAGTCCAACCAAGCAGGGGAAAAAGGGGGGGGGGGAAAGAGAAAACGGGAAAAACCGGTGCAGATGAGGGTGAGTTCGTCTTCCTGAAAAATGGGATGTAGAACTCCTTCGAATTCTTGCGAGGACATGAGCCGCATTTTGTCACGCATTGTTGTTTCCAAATCCAATTTCATGTTCATGTATGGGTGTAGACTGGGGTGTTCCTGGTGTGGGAGTTGGGGGTTGAGAGATGTAGGGTGTAGGTTTTAAGGTTTCAGCATCTGACGACGTGGTCGTGTTCTTTTTCCCCCGAGTCTAATCTCATTTTAATATATGGGTGTTAGTAATGCTCATATTGTCGTGATTTGTACACTGCAGACTGTTGGAAATGATGATTTGGATTGATGAATCCTGCTTTTTAAAAAGATGCCTGTCTTGTGTGAGTGTAAGGCAGTGTGTTGCTGTGATCTTCTGTGTGTTGCAGTGTGTTGCAGTGTGTTGCAGTGTGTTGCCGTGAGCTGTAGCGTGATACTACCACACCGACTACCACACTTCTAGGTAAATATCTTACCACCACACTTTTTATGTACGCCTTTAGGCATGTTCCATATCAGCAAGCCATTCTTTGCAACTTCGCCCTGTTGCAGTGTGTTGCAGTGTGTTGTAGTTTTGTGTGTGCAAACGAATCATACCTTTTCGAGAAACGCCAAAATTTCAGTCAAAAGAAGCGTCTTGAGGGTGCTACCGTTGGGCGTGTTTCGTGTCAGAATGTTGTTCTTTGCAAACTCGCCCTGTTGCAGTGTGTTGCAGTGTGTTGCAGTGTGTTGCAGTATGTTGCAGTGCGTTTCAGTGTGTTGCAGTGTGCAAGTGCGGTAGAACGTGTTCCGAGTCCCGATGATCGTCTTTGCAGACACGCCCTGTTGCAGTGTGTTGCAGTGTGTTGCAGTCTATTACCTAAGAATTGAAGTGGGGTACTTCTCGTAGTCTACCCTATAACACGTCCACAATTTTGCAAGTGCACGTGTGTGAGTGTGTGCGCACGCAATCACTTGCTCTTGCCCTCGCTGTCTATCCAAACTCCAATGTATCTTCTCTTAAGGGTAGCGCTCTCACGAGCGCATGACTTATTCATTTGTGTGACATGATGAATTTATTTGAGTGGCATGCCTCCTTCATATGTGAGACATGATGAATTCATATTTGTGGCATGACTCATGTATATGTGTGATATGACTGATGCAACGTGAGACATGACTCATTCATATGTGAGACATGATTCATGCATATGTGGGACATGACTCATTCATATGTGTGACATGACTCATTCATATGTGAGACATGATTCATTCATATGTAAGACATGACTCATTCATATGTGAGACAGGACTCATGCATATGTGAGACATGACTCATTCATAACTGTGATATGATTCATTCATATGTGAGACATGACTCATTCATATGTGCGACATGATTCATTCATATGCGAAACATGACTCATGCACATGTGAGAAATGACTCATTCATATGTGAGCTTGAGACATGATTCATTCATATGTGTGACATGATTCATCCATATGTGAGACATGATTCATTCATATGTGAGACATGACTCATTCATATGTGAGACATGATTCATCCATATTTGAAACATGACTCTTTCATATGTGAGACATGATGAATTCATATGTGAGACATGATTCATTCATATGTCAGACATGGCTCATTCATATGTGAGACATGACTCATTCATATGTGAGACATGACTCATTCATATGTGAGACATGACTCATTCATCAGAGCTACACGCCAGAATCAAATATGTGGTGCAGTATGTTGCAGTGTGTTGCAGTGTGTTGCAGTGTCTCGCGCGCGCGTGCGCACGCCTCTTCTCGCCCTCCGCACGAAAAACTTCTTGGAATACGGCGGGTGTCGAACCCGTCCACTAGTATCGACCCCGGCTCACTCAAAATTAGTTTTCTGGTACTAATCCAAAGTGCAGGTTTTGTTCGAGGTAATGGTACAAATTAAACAAAAGAGGGGCATAGGGGTCGAAAGATCGTCTCCAAGAAGCGTCTCGGGCGGCTTACTCTCTCCCGCACAAACTATCATGTTTCCTTGCCTAATATGACTCTCACGTGCGTGCGCTTTCTCTCTCTCTCCATTTCTCTCTCACCCCCCCTTCTTTTCTCCCTCCCTCCCTCCTTCCCTCCCTTCCTCCTACCCTCCCTCCCTCCTATACTTGCCCCCTCCCTCCCTTCCTCCATCCCTTTTACCCTCCCTCTCTCCCTCCCTCCCTCTCTTCTCTCTTCCCCTCTCTTCTCTCTTCCCCTCTCACGTACCGAAAATTCCTCAATGTGCTGCTCCAGCAGCGCGCGGAAATTCTCCTTGCGCGACCCATAAAGAATTTCTCTGGATTGTTTTTCCGAAAACAAATCAATATTACACAGACATGTGAGCCTTGGTTTTTCGCGCGAAGTATACAGAACTTCTCGTCTCCTTCCAAAAAAAAAAAAACTACTTTGGAAATGGATGGAGAGTTTCTCTGAATTCTTTTTTTCAATCAAATCAATATTTCATCCGAAATTAAATTTAAATGCGAAGCATACAGAATTTCTCGCCACTCTCCAAAAAAATTGAATATTTCGGAGAATGTTTGAGAATTCGCTAGGAGGATTAAGATATCGGCATGTCACGAATTCTCGTGCATATATTTGTGGCGGGAATAAGTATCAATACATCTTACATTTTGTGGCTGGGTGTGTATTACATTGTGCTGCAGGAATATATACAGATATCTAGTGTTATGACACTACATAACACTAGATATCTGTATATATGACACTTCATAACACTATATATATATACAATATATGTATGTATATATGACACTTCATAACACTATGACACTTCATAACACTAGATATCTGTATATATATAGTGTTATGAAGTGTCATATATATATATATGGGGTACATGCATATCTGTATATATTGTATATACTGAATATATACAGATATCTAGTGTTATGAATATAATATCTGATAGGTGATATCTAATAGATAAACAATATGCATCTTTTGGTATATTACTTTTTGGGGCATGAGATAGAGAGTTGCGTCTAGAATCCACACACACATTGTGCGTGAGACAAATGCCTCTCGCACAATGAGACAGAGCGTTGCGTCGAGAATCCACAAACACATTGCGCGTGAGACAAATGCCTCACGCACAATGCAAGATTGAATTTGGGAGGGAAAATACTCCAACATTCTCTCTCTTGTAATGTTCAAAAAAATTGTGATTAAACAAAGGCAAAAATGCTGCAAGAACTATTTTGATGAGAGCTCATTTGGGGGGGGTTGGGGGGGGGGGGGGGGGTTTATTCCACCGGGCGGCTG
>Ga0105054_10009726_pt1 | contig 12398 bp, 14 predicted proteins | sample BON02_FD_78091 | JGI IMG/M metagenome (GOLD analysis project Ga0105054, IMG submission 78091) | Freshwater microbial communities from Lake Bonney liftoff mats and glacier meltwater in Antarctica - BON-02 (megahit assembly) | ecosystem: Environmental > Aquatic > Freshwater > Ice > Glacier... | reverse complement strand
GCCGGTTTATACTGTGTGTTTTATTTCGGCAATCGTCATGCTTTTGCAGCTTTATCCGTTTGAATGGGCGGGGTCATGTCCGCTGGGAGGCGTGCTGTGTGCAGAGCGACTATGCTCAGTGTCTGGAGACTGGCATATCGCTTGGGAAATACCGACAAACGGCCTACTGAATTTTATCGTAGTCGATTCATGGGCATCATTTATGAGTCTGTATCCCAGTTATTTCATTGCAGGGTTTTCGTTGCCCATTATTTACGGATCTTGGCGATTTACTGTTTACCACATCTTGATTGGACCACGATTGGCCCAGTTGCTGACCAGCAACCCCAATGAAGTAGCCGCAATCTGGTGCCTGCTATCAATAGGAATTCTGCTTCTCGTCGTGAAAACGCCGATTAGACAGTTAATGTTCGTGAAGTCTTGGTGGTTATGGCCAAAACAACCCGTCTGAAAGCGCTGCTGAGTGTTTTGGCGGCGCTCCTCACCATACAAATACAGGACATTGTCGAATGAGCGCCGGATCAACGTCAGCCACGAAGGGACTGCGTTTGGATATGCAAGACGTTAGGTCGGCGCCATGCCCGCCTCAACCAAGTTTCATCGGACAGTGCCCGCTGTCCAAAAAACGTAGGTCTCGATGAACGCGCTTCAGATCGGCACACTTCTGATTGTCTTCGCCGGGGTGTTCGGAGCCATTAATCACATCATTTTCCGACTGCCATCGGCCATCGGCATCCTGGTCGTCGCCTTTGTCGCATCCCTTTGCGTCCTCGGTTTGGAGATGCTCAGTCCAGATCTGGGCGTTGCGGAGGAAATGCGAAAATTTGTGGCTGACGCCGAATTTTCAAGGACTCTGCTCGAGGGAATGTTGGGGTTGCTGCTGTTCGCGGGCGCCTTGCATGTTCGCGTAGAGGACCTGCGTCGTCAGGCTTGGACAATCGCGGTTATGGCGACGCTGGGGGTGGCGTTGTCGGTCACGGTCGTCGGGTTTGGCTTTCACTGGGTCACCGGCATGCCCTTACTGGCAGCACTTGTCTTTGGCGCGCTGATCTCTCCAACCGATCCGGTGGCCGTGCTTGGCGTCATGGGTCAGGCAAACCTGCCAAAGTCGCTGCAAGCCAAAATCATCGGAGAATCTCTGTTCAACGATGGCGTTGGTTATGTGGTGTTTCTGGTGTTGGTCGGTCTGGCCTTCCAGTCTGGCAACGGGCTTGGCGCCTTAAATGCCGGTGACATCGGGATTTTCTTCATCAAGGAAGTGTTTGGCGGCGCTCTGCTCGGGGGCGTGCTGGGGTGGATTGTTTTCCGGGTCATGCGCCGAATAGACGACTATCCGCTCGAAATTCTGCTCTCGCTTGGGCTGGCGCTGGGGGGATACCAGCTTGCGGTGGCCCTCGATGTGTCTGGCCCTATCATGGCTGTGGTGGCAGGGCTATTCATCGGTGACACCGGTGTAAAATATGGCATGTCGGAAGAAACGAAGGCACATCTGAACGGGTTCTGGAGCGTCATCGACCAGATCCTCAATGCGGTACTGTTTCTTCTCATCGGGATAGAAGTTTTCGTTGTCACTCTGAACTTCGATACGATTTCAGCCGGGGTCGCGGCGATCGGCCTATCTTTGTTCGGACGCCTTGTGGGCGTTACGCTTCCGGTCATCCTGATCAGGCCTTTTCGAGAGTATTCGCGCGGCGTAGTGCCGATCATGACATGGGGTGGCCTCAAGGGCGGCATTTCTGTTGCCCTCGCGCTTAGCTTGCCAGACAGCGACTGGCGGCCTGAGATCCTCACAGCAACATTTATCGTCGTGCTGTTCTCGATCATAGTGCAGGGCCTCACAATCGCACCCCTAGCCAGGTTCCTGAGGCGGGGCGCGGATCCGCTATAGGCCACGCCAGTCACCAACGAGCCTGTCGCTGATGCAGGTTTGAGCCCTTGCCGGATCTGCAATCTCGTCGCATTTCGCCCTTTGAAGCATGACATTATATCCAGCTTCTGCTAGGATTATAGGGCGGAAACGCGTTAAACTCAGATCCTCTGCGGGCAGCCCGCGACGGGCCCAACCCGGAACATCTGCGGGCGGGACTGACATGAGTTAGTTTCGCTGCGCGGCAGACTTGCTATCATTATGGTCAACGGTCGACTTCTGACCGAGCACAGTGGCAGTCTCGAATGGCCCCTGCGGCTGAGGATGCTTGGCTTCGGCGATCGGCAAACACTGCGATGCGCTCGACGCGTCGTTGCTTAGAACATCTTGGACTGGTCGCGTCCGCACTGACCTTTCAAGAGATATGACCACGTAGCATTGCGCGCAACATCGTATCGCGCCATCAAACCCCGAAGGAGATCGCACTATGACCGACAGAAAACAATTCATTGAGAAGGCCAAGGCGAAGCTGGATCAGTGGAACGCTGATATAGACAAATTTAAGGCGAAAGTCGCCGAGTCCGACGCCGATGCAAAGATCGAATATAGGAAGCAGCTCGACGAGATGCGCAGCCAACGCGACAAGGCCGAGGCGAATCTCAAACAGCTGCACGCCGCAAGTGACTACGCATGGGACGACATGAAGTCAGGACTCGACAAGGCTTGGGACAGCATTTCGAGCGCTTTCGACAGCGCCAAGTCCCGCTTCAAATGAGGCAGATACCCATAACCTGCAGCGCGATTCTGCGGGTCGGCGCACTTGTCGCTGCAGTTGCCGCCTTCGCTATGCCCGCAGCTGCGCAGGATGAGGCTGCGCTCACCACCACGGACGACGTGCGCGCTGAAATCTCCGAGGCGATGAGTGCCATTGCCGCCTATTCGGAGCAGGAGCGCGACGAAGCGCTCGCGCAGGTCCGCGAGGCGTTGAAGCGGCTCGACGCAGAGATCGAGCGGCGCGAGGAAGCGCTACGCCAGAATTGGGCGGAGATGTCGGGCGCAGCGCGCGAAACTGCCCGCGCCGGGCTGCGGGACTTGCGCACGGCACGTAACCGGCTGAGCGAGCGTTACGGCGCGCTGATGACGGGAGCGACTGGCGCGTGGGAAGAGTTGAAGACCGGGTTCTCCGGCGCTTGGGATGCGTTCTCCGAGGCATGGACTGCGGCGGACGACGGCGCGCCGGCGAACTGATCGGCGTCGGCGGCTGCCTGAAACCCACCAAAAGCAACCGCCGCCCGCCGCATGATGTTCCCTATGAGCCGGGTGCGGATCGCATCGATCAGTTGGAAAAACTTCTCGCTGACTTCAAACGCGTCCTGTTTGGCGCACGGTCACGGATGGTCGACCCAGAGCAAAATGAGCTGTCACTTGAAGACATCGAAACGGCGATGGCAGCGGTTCATGCTGAAGATGAGGCGCTTGATCCGCCTGCATCGCGCCCGGCAAAACCGCGCAATACTAACCATGGCTCTCTCCCCAAACATCTGCAGCGTATTGAAGACGTAATTGAGCCCGAGCAGATGACATGTGGCTGCGGCGCTGAACGGCATGTGATCGGTGAAGATGTGTCCGAACGCCTCGACATTATTCCTGCGCAGTTCCGCGTCGTTGTTACGCGCCGCCCGAAATATGCCTGCCGGTCCTGCACCAATGGTGTGGTGCAAGCGCCTGCACCGACGCGCCTGATCGCTGGTGGTCTGCCCCCTGAAACCACAGTGGCGCATGTGCTGGTGAGCAAATACGCGGATCATCTGCCACTCTACCGTCAGGCGCAGATTTACAGCCGACAGGGCATCGACCTTGACCGATCCACCCTCGCAGGATGGGTTGGAAAAGCAGCCTATGCGCTACACCCCGTATTTGATGCGTTAATGGCTGACCTGAAACGCTCAACCAAACTCTTCATGGACGAAACCAGAGCACCGGTGCTCGATCCGGGTAGACCTACAATACCAAAACCGGATACTTCTGGGCACTTGCCCGCGATGGTGAGCCGTTGAGGTGCCATTGGTTCAAGCCCAATGGCGAACGCCGTGGGGCGGCACGGCCCCGCCCGGCGTCGCCTTCGCCTATGCGCCGGGGCGGTCCGGCCAATATGCTGATGACATTTTGAAAGGCTTCGCTGGCATCCTCCAAGTCGGTGGCTATGCGGGATATAACCGTTTGCTCAAACGCACCGATGACCAAGTTGCACTCGCTTATTGTTGGGCTCATGCGCGGCGCAAACTGCATGAGTTTGCACAAGCGGGCACGGCCCCCATCGCTGAAGCGGATCGCTGCCACTCTACCGGATCGAAAAGAATACGCTCACAGCCATCGTTGCAGGCCACAAACAAAGCCAGATCAACGATCTGCTACCATGGAACTACGTCAAATAGGTGGGATCGGCGCACCGCTTACATTGAACCAACCAGCAACAGGAGATCGGATGTCTCCGATCATCCGCGCCTTCTTTGGCAGACCTACTGGCAGCCTACAATATGTGTTTCATTGCGCGGCCACACGAACAGCGGCCATCCTCGATCCCGTCTGGAATATCCACCGAGAGGCCGAGGCCATCACGACCCAAGCTTCGGATGAAATCCTCGCCTACGTTGCGACCGAAAACCTCAAAGTGCTTGGGGTGTTTTCCGAAGATGAAGAATTCATGTTGGGCGAAATTCCGGTGTGCGTGATGTTCTCACCGGGACACAAGCTGGCGGCAACCACCTATGTCGTGGGGGATGCGGCGTTCGTCCATGACACGCTGATGATGCCCGTAAGCGGCACCAGCCGCGCCGATTTTCCCGGCGGCAGCGCCGAGAATCTGTGGCGTTCGCCGCGCGCCATCTCGATCTTTCGAGCGAAACGCGGCTTCATATCGGCCACGACGACCCCAAACCTAGCGCCGCCCCTCAAGGCATAGCCATGGTGGCAGAGCACCGCTTGCGCAACTGGCATGTGAAGGACGGTATCGTTACGACCGAATTCATCACTACCAGAGCCGCCCGGGATGCAACGCTGTCCCTGCGCGCCCCTAAGCTTGCTGCGCTTCAGGTCATTATTTGCGTGGGCACTTGCCCAAGACCGAAGCGGATGAACATAATCATCTGAAGATCCCCGTTGGAAAGTAAAATTAGTGATGAGCGATCCCTACAAGACAATCTTTGCCAGGATCACAGGAACCACCACGGCAGATGTGCGCCCGGGCGAGGCGCGCAATGGCATGGTCCATGTCGTCTCGCTGATCCTGACCAAGACGGCGGACGCCCTGATCGACCCCAAGCTGGTGCTGTCATGGCTGCTGACAGCACTCGCGGCACCAAGCGCGATGGTCGGCCTGCTCGTTCCGGTGCGTGAGGCGGGCGCGCTGCTTCCCCAGCTTGCATTTGCCCGGACAGTCGAAGCCAGCCCAGAGCGCAAGCGGTTCTGGGCCTTGGGAAGCGCTGTGCAGGGGCTGGCAGCGCTCGGCATCGCAGCGGTGGCACTTTTCCTGACAGGTGCATGGGCGGGCGGGGTGATTTTGGGCTGCCTCGCCGTATTGGCGGTGGCGCGCTCGGCTTCGTCCGTCAGCTACAAGGATGCGCTGGCCCGCACCATCGCCAAGCGACGGCGCGGCGCGATCACGGGTCTGGCGGCCTCGGTCGCCGCGCTCTCGGTCTTTGGTGTCGGCGTCGTGATGGCGACCGGGTTGTTCGATGTTGCTGTCGCGCCGCTCGCGGCCATCATCGCGGTGGCGGGGGCGGCGTTTCTGCTTGCTTCCATGATCTTCCTGACCTTGCGCGAGCCGCAAACAGATCCCGAAGACACGGACGACGACGGCTCGCTGGCCGCACTGATCCAGCCGCTCCTGACCGACGCACAACTTCGCCTGTTCGTGGCTTCGCGAGCGGCACTGGCCGTCACAGCACTGGCGCCGCCCTTCATTGTCATGGCGTCGGCCGCCTCGGGGCGCAGCGCGCTCGACGGCCTTGGGCCTCTGGTGATGGCGTCGACGGCCGCGTCGGTGCTGGCATCCTACCTGTGGGGACGGTTGTCCGACCATTCCAGCCGGCAGACCCTAATGGTGGCAGGGGCGCTTGGATCGGCGGTTTTCGCCGTGGTGGGCGCCGTGGGTATCGCGTTTGGTGGCCTCGGCGGACCCTTCGGCGCGGCGGCTGCGATCTTTGCTGCGCAAATCGCTTATGAGGGCGTCCGCGCCGGGCGCAAGCTGCACCTGACCGACATGGCCGAAGACGCGTTCCGTGCCCGCTACACCGCGCTGTCCAACACGCTGATTGGTCTGGCGCTGCTTGCGGGCGGGCTGTTCGGCCTTGCGGCGGACCGGTTTGGCCCCGCCCCGGTGCTGCTGGCCTTCGCGGTCATCGCCGCCCTCGGGGCGGTACTCGCGCGCGGCCTCGATGAGGTTCAGCAGGACTGAACCGACACGGCATGTGTTTCGGCGCACCTCAAAGATAACCGAGGCATGGGCGTTCTCGATTTCGTCGACCTGCTTTTCCTCGTCGTGGTCAAGATCAGCTTTTTCGGACACGCGTCTCAACTTTCAATTACCCCGCTTCAAGAACAGCCGGGGGACGCAGCCTTGCGGCCAATAACAGGAATTGGGCTGCCCGCGGTTTGGCGAGCTGCCCGCTCACGATCCGGTGTTGCCGTGCGTCTCTATCTTGAGCACCTCACCGCAATGCTTGCAGTGGATCGCGTCAGGTTCGTGCCGGTTCAGGCCGCATTCGGGGCATGTATGACTGATTTTGGACGGCTGGAACATAGCGCGCCCGAGTTGCACGAAGAGTGCTACACCGACGACCATGATGAAGACTGACAAGAGCTTGCCGCCGGGCGTCGTCATTGTGATGTCGCCGAAGCCCGTGGTCGTCAGGGTGGCCACTGTGAAATAAAGTGCGTCGATATAGCTTGACAGCCCGGCATCCCCATCGAATGCGAGCACGAAGACCAGTGAGGTTGTGACGAAGATGAATACGAACAGGTTGACTGCCGCGAGGATCGTATCCTCGTGGCGGCGGAAAAACAGGCTTTCACGTCTAAGATCGCGCAGGAGGTGATAAGCATGAATTAGGCGTAGTCCCCTGAGAACGCGCAGAAACACTAGGCTTTCGGCAAAGAGCGGGGCGAGGAGAAGCGAGGCCACAACGATCAAATCGGCCAAGGTGTAGATCCGGATCAGTTCGCGGTGGCGGTCCTCGGAAATCCATAGGCGGGCCGAGATATCCAAAAGGATCAGCACGCCGAGGGCGGTGTTGAACCCCGTTATGACCGACGTCCCGGGAAGTGCCGCGGTCGCGATGAAATAGATTATGGTCGACGCGTCGAAAACGATCAGCCCGTAGCGAAACCGCCGAGCTCGCTGGCTTTGGCCTGTATAAAGCAGTCTGATGGTGCGACGAAAATCTTTCATTCGCGCATGATAGCGTAAAATTTGTTAAAAGGGGACCGACCAATTCTGGATAACAGCAGCAAAAAACGGCCTTTCGAGGCGAAATGCCCATGATCTCGGCTTTCGAGGCCAGCTCCAGTGGGGGCATTCGAAGGCGATTTTTGCACCGTCGTGGTGATCGTGTTGAGGCGCGTATCTCGTCGCAATGGCGGCACACGCGGCGGCCGTGTAGCCTCGCGCCTGAGACCCCTAGCTACGCCCACGTTAATGCAATGCTCGTGCCGCGCCAGACTGTTGGCTTCGACGCTTGCGCAGGCTGCATGATATCGTCGGTGCCGTAGCCGTCTGCGGTCGTCAGCCCGACCTCTGCCCGGACTCAATCGGTTGGGTGAATTGTTGCCGATAAAGCACCGGTCAGTATCGATATAAACACGTAAGCTAGAAGCAGTGGCGGGATTCACCAACTGCGGCACCAGTTCAAACGATGCGCTGATCTCCTGTCAAATTTCGTCGGGCTTGTCCGGCGGATGGGTTCGATGAATCTCTCCCATGTCGAGCAGGGGCGACGCGTCCATCGCCGAGGCGTTCAACATGGCCGCCACCCGTTCCAGCGCGGCGACGATCATGGCCTGTTCCCAATCGGCCAGCGACTCGAACTCCTTAACGTATTTCTGCTGGAGCGGGTCCGGCGCACCTTCGACCGCTTTGCGGCCCTTTTCGGTCAGCAGGATATTGGTCTGGCGACGGTCGATGTCCGAGCGTTGGCGTTCAAGCATCGACTTTGCGGCCAGCCGGTCCAGCAATGTGGAGATTGTTGCCGGACTGACCCCCATTTGCAACGAAATCTGCTTAGGGGTGACACTCTCATGGCTCAGCACGACCTGAAGCACCCGAATCTGCACCGGGGTCAATCCTGCTATTTGTGCCAAGCTGCGACCGTAAAGCTCGGTTGCGCGCAGGATTCGGCGCAGGGCGATTAGGGATGTGTCAGTTCTATCCACGCGCGCTCCTACGATAAAATGCAGGTAAAACTTACCGATCTGGGGAGGTTTTCGCAAGGCCGTAAGATAGTTAGTATAACTAATAAAAAGACAGGGAAATTTTGCCCGATTGGGCCATACGGTGCATATATTTCCTTTATTTAATCAAAAAATAGAAATAATAAATTTCGAATAATATTAACTAGCCTAATTGATTTCCGGTATAAGCTTCGTATATCTAAGGGCATAAATGCAGCAGAAGCCGAGGTAACCCCCGTGGTTGACATCCATAAGATCAAGTCACGTCGCGACGACATGCAGTTCCGCAAGCCCGACTCCGAAGACGGCGCGGCCATCTGGGAGCTGATTGCTGCGTGCAAGCCGCTCGACGAGAACTCCATGTATTGCAACCTGATCCAGTGTGATCACTTCCGTGATACCTGCATTCTTGCGGAACGCGACGGTGTGCCGGTCGGCTGGATTTCGGGCTATGTCCTGCCAGCCGATGCAGAATCGTTCTTTGTCTGGCAGGTTGCTGTTTCGGAGACAGTACGCGGCCTGGGGCTGGCGAAGCGCATGCTGGAACGGCTGCTCGCACGGGACGAGTGCCAAGGTGTAACACGGATGCAAACGACGATTACCAAAGAAAACAACGCAAGTTGGGCGCTGTTTCGCAGCTTTGCCGATGCGCAGGATGCCGAACTGGGCCACGAGGCGCATTTCGAAAGCGATACCCATTTTCAAGGCGAGCATGACACCGAACACATGGTGACGATCCACTTGCCGGAATCCGATGAACTGGTGGCGGTGGCCTGAACGCCCACGCTCAGCTTCGGATTCGAACTCAGAAATAAAGGAAACTGATATGACGACTGACATCTCAGCCGATAAAGCCATCTTTGAACGCCGTGAATCGCAGGTGCGCAGCTATTGCCGCAGCTTTGATGCGGTTTTTACACGCGCCACTGGCTCGACGCTGCATGACATTGAGGACAATAGCTATACCGACTTCCTGTCGGGCTGTTCTTCGCTGAACTATGGCCACAACGATCCCGACATGAAAGCCGCTTTGATGGCGCATATTGACAATGACGGCATTGCCCACGCACTAGATATGTATACCGGCCCTAAGGCCGAATTCTTGGATGCCTTCGAGCGGCTGATACTTAAGCCGCGCAGCATGGAACACAAGATAATGATGACCGGCCCCACTGGCGCCAACGCGGTTGAGGCGGCGATCAAGCTGGCCCGCAAGGTGACGGGACGCACCAATGTGATTGCCTTTACCAACGGCTTCCATGGCATGACGCTTGGCGCGCTGTCGCTGACCGGAAATTCGGGCAAGCGCAGCGGCGCGGGTGTGCCGCTAAACAGCGTGACCCATCTGCCGTTCGAGGGATCGCTCGGAGATGACGTGGATACGCTGGCAATGATCGAGGCCATGCTCGACAACGACTCCAGCGGGATCGATGCGCCCGCCGCCTTCATACTTGAATTGGTGCAGGGCGAGGGCGGGCTCAACGCCGCGTCGCGCGACTGGGTCGAAGGCATCGCACGGCTTGCCAAGAAACACGGTGCGAAACTGATCGTCGATGACATCCAGGCCGGGATCGGCCGGACTGGGAGCTTCTTTAGCTTTGATGACATGGATGTCGAACCGGACATGATTACCCTGGCGAAATCGCTTTCTGGATTTGGTCTGCCTTTCGCGTTGACGTTGATACGGCCCGAACTGGATATCTGGAAGCCGGCCGAGCATAACGGCACCTTCCGCGGCAATACCCACGCCTTTGTCACGGCAAAGGTTGCGCTGGAGAAGTTTTGGGCGGACGACGCATTTAAGGCTGAAATCGCCGCAAAGGCCGCTGTGTTAACCGCGCGGTTGCAGCGCATTGCCGATATGATCCCCGGTGCGCGGCTGAAAGGGCGGGGCATGATGCAGGGCGTCGATATCTGCAGCGGCGATCTGGCGGGCGCAATCTGCGCCGAAGCCTTTCTGCGCGGGCTGATCATCGAGACTTCGGGCGCGGACGACGAGGTCGTGAAGGTGCTCGCACCGCTGACCACGCCGATGGATCAATTCAAGGCCGGTCTCGATATCCTCCTCGATGCGGCGCGCTCCTGCATCGAAACAAAAATTGCAGCGGAGTAAAAGCCATGATCATTCGTGACCTAGAAAACTTGAAGAACACCGACAGAGACGTAAGCGATGCTCGCTGGACATCCGTGCGGATGCTTCTGGCAAGTGACGGGATGGGGTTTTCGTTCCATATCACCACATTAGAGGCCGGTTCGGAACACACGTTCCACTATAAGAACCATTTTGAAAGCGTTTATTGCATGTCAGGGAAAGGCGCGATCACCGATTTGGCCACTGGCGAAACCCATACGATCTGCCCCGGTGTGATGTACGCGCTGAACCAGCACGACAAGCATACCCTTCGGGCCGACGAAGAATTGGTAATGGCCTGCTGCTTTAACCCGCCCGTCGCGGGCAATGAGGTTCATCAGGCAGACGGCTCTTATGCTGCTGCCGACTGACACTGCGACAGCTGCCAAAGTCCGACCGCGCCGGTGGCGGCGCGCCGCGCTGTAAGGCTGCGCCAGCATGGGCATTCTCGCACTTGTAAGAAAAGGCGCCCCCGACGAATGAAGGGCAAATGAAATAAATACATATACGCATACCGTTGAAAAGTTTGGCGGCACGTCGATGGGCCGCTCTGCAGAGCTTTTGAACTCGCTGTTCCTGAATGGCGGCAACGATCCCTACAATCGGATTTTCTTCGTCTCTGCCTATGGCGGCGTCACTGACTTGCTGCTGGAGCACAAGACAACCGACTAACCTAGCGTCTATGCCCTGTTCGCCAATGCCAGCAACGATCTTGGCTGGTCTGATGCGCTCAGCCAGGCCATGGCCGCTATGAACGAAGCACATGGCAAGGTTTTGGACGCGCCGGGCGATATCCGCGAGGCGGATGACTTTGTGCGCGAAGTAGCGCGGCAAGTCGGTCCGGCCCTTCACGGAAGTCAGCACCATGATACGATCCCACAGTCTTCCTAGTCTGCGGCTCCATGTGTGCTGTCGGGTATGTAGTGACGTGCCATCCGCGCCTCGAACGCCGCGTCCACTGGAACAGACCGATCATAGGCGGGGCTGTCCATGACCGTCTGACGGTCAACGTCAAGATTGACTAGGTTTTCTGACCACAGGATGTTTTTCGCCGAGCGCGGCGAGATCAGGACGTGTTTGCCGGGCCACCAGTTCTTTGTATCCACAGTCAGGAAATGGATCGTCCAGTCGGTATCGTCGATTAGAAAACCTTCGATGTGACCAATGGAGCCGTCTGTGGCCTGCAGATTGTAGCCGGTCACGGCGTCTATGCTGCGCAAATGCAGATCATCGTCTCGATGCTGCGCGGCATAGCTCTCGTCCCGCCGCCGCCTTGCGTCGGCGTAATGCGTCTCTGACATCCCCGCGCTCCAGCCGCCGTAGCCGCCCATGTAGAAGCCGTTTCCCCAATATGGGCTCATGTCATAATAGCCATACATCCGTCCTTCGTGCTGCCGCGACACCGGCTCATGCGCCTCGAAGGCCGGGCTGTCCTTGACCTTGGCCATTGTCAAACGAACTGGAAAGCTGCGGGCTTCAGTATTTGGGTGACCCAGAACGGAAATCGGCAACAGCACCTTGCGCCCGGACAGCCAAGTGCCAGTTTCGACGACGATCCAACGGAGAGTCCAGCTTTCGTCATCGAACAGGAAATCCTCAACTTTACCGATGCTGCCATCGGTCGCGGCGATCGTGAAACCCTTCATATCCGAAGCTTCAATCAACATTGTTTGTCTCCTTTTCAATCTGGCTGGCGCAGGGGCACCCCCGTCTTTTCGCCGACAGCCCATCTTGCGAGGTGGTTTAGAAATCCACTTAGGACCAGCGATCTCGTCAGCTTACCTGTCTCGCGCAATTGCGATCAGGGCCGATGGCTTTGGGGTAGCATCGCGCGTTGCGGCACGTCGCGCACTGATCCATGTTAGTTCGCCCGGAATTGCGATGGGTTAGGCTTGGAAATGTGGGTGGCCATCGACCACTCTTCGAGCAGAAAGGAATGCAATGAACGGGATT
>Ga0105054_10009717_pt1:2500-12408 | contig 12408 bp, 12 predicted proteins | sample BON02_FD_78091 | JGI IMG/M metagenome (GOLD analysis project Ga0105054, IMG submission 78091) | Freshwater microbial communities from Lake Bonney liftoff mats and glacier meltwater in Antarctica - BON-02 (megahit assembly) | ecosystem: Environmental > Aquatic > Freshwater > Ice >... | reverse complement strand
TATATGTATATATATATATATAATATATATATTTCATATATAGATAGATATATATATATATATATATATTTATTTATATATATATATACATAGAGATATATATATGTATATGTAAATACATACAGATATACATAAATATATATATATATATTTTGCAACTCTAGTACAGGATTCCCAAATCAATATGCATACGGGGTATACGTATCAATACGTATACCTACGAATACTCCTCTTCAATCCATTAATTAATTGCAACTGTCTTTGTGCCAACTGTCTTTGTTGCAACTGTCTTTTAGACCAAGCGGTGCAGGGTGGCAAGGCTTTTGTGCTGCCTGCACCTGCACTGCAAGTGAAGCGTGTGTGTGTGGCGGAGGTTGCGGCTGGGTATCTATCTAGTGCAGGGTCACTGCGTGTTCGTTGGCGTGCAGGATGGTAACGATGGGAGACTGTATGTGCGTTACTGTGGAGGGAGACTGTATGTGCGTTACCGTAGAGGGAGACTGTATGTGCGTTACCTTGGTATGTGCGGTACCTTGGAAGGAGGCTGTATGTGAGGTAGCGTGGAGGGAGACTGGGTATGGGGTAGCGTCGAGGAAGCTACTGCCTAGGTGCCTAGGTGCCTACTGCTTTGTAGCATATGGGGGCGTTCTACTGCTTTGTAGCATATGCAGGCGTTCTACTGCTTTGTAGCATATGGAGGCGTTTTGCCTGGCATGCCATAGCTCAGATCCAGTGACACGTATGGCGCCACGTAGCCCTGCTCGGAGCAATACAGTCACTTGTTGCCATACACTCACGCGTTATCATACACTCACGCGTTGCCATACAGTTACTGGTGTCATTTCAAAGTATGCGACGACGTTGCCTGGTAGTCTCCTTGTCAGTCTCTTTGACAGTCTCTTCTCGTCAGTCTCGCATGAAAGTCTCTTCTCGTCAGTCTCGCTTGACATTGAGGTGGTGGGTCATGTGTATCTTAGTGTGAGTGTGACGACATCTCTAAAGCCACCCTCGATGCATTCCAACCCTCAACAGCCCGTGTAGAAATGATTTACCATGGGCATGCGCCAAAGATGGGGCAAGCTTGCACCTTGTTGGCAAGCAAGACACACAAGAGACCTTGCTGAGAAGCAAAGACACACACCAGACGAAATCTTGTTGAGAAGCAACCACACAAACAAGAAACCTTGTTGCCAAACACCACAGAGATAAACAACAAACGAGACAGAGGCAGCGACAGACCTTGTTAGCCACCGACAGTTCAAGCACCAGCCGCGAGAAATGCGACGAAAATCCGCCCACAAAATAGTCGCTCTCGCTGAGCAGCATCAAATCTAGCACTGCTCTCCGTTTGCGTGTGTCAATGGCGTGTGAGGTGGGGTGTGACACACACAATGGTGTGCGGGGTGGGGTGTGCCAGTAGATGTCCCAACATACTAGATGTAATGCAATGGTGTGTGAGGTGGGGTGTGACACTAGATGTCCCAACATACTACATGTCCCAACATACTAGATGTCCCAACATACTACATGTCCCAAGACACATCATGTCCCTAGTGTCGCATCACATGGTGCAGCGAGTGTGAGATGGTGTGACATGATGTGTCAGATGTGGTGTGTCACATGATGTGTCATATGTGGGATTTGGAGGGGGTAGCAGGGTACGGAGTATGCCGCGGAGTATGCCGCTACCGGTTGAGTCTGCGACGAGCTGGAGATCTATGAGATTGGTGTCGTTTGCTTCCAACGACGCTTTCATCCGGAATTCAATAAACCAGTTACTGTTTTGGCCGTGCACATACGCACACGTCCACACACACACACACATACACACCAAGACAGAAAAGGAGATATAGACAGAAACAGAGAAAGAGATAGAGACAGAGACAGAGACAGAGACAGAGACAGAGACAGAGACAGAAACAGCGACAGAGACAGAGACAGAGACAGCGACAGAGACAGAGACAGAGAGAGAGACAGAGACAGAGACAGAGACAGAGACAAAGAGAGAGACAGAGACAGAGACAGAGACAGAGACAGAGACAGAGACAGAGACAGAGACAGAGACAGAGACAGAGAGAATAAAAAGGACGAAACAAGACAGATAAAGCAGCAAAGAGCGCATGACGCGGCACGCTCGTAGGGCTGTGTGCGCCGCACAAGGTGTGGGGCACACACACATTGGGCACGGGAGCAGGGAAGGGAAGTGGAGCAACAAAGGACCTGTGGAAGTTGGAGCGATCAAGATTGAGATGGATAACGTCCCAATTGCGGTAGACGGCACGAATGTATTGCACCACTGAGTCGTCGTCAGTCGCAACAAACACCTTGGACACGTCGTACTTCTCGCCCATTTTGATCACCTGCCCGTGGTTAGCCAGCCAGTTCGTGAGGGGGTGGTTGACATGCAGGGGGGGGTGGGTGTGGTGTAGACAGGCATTCAGCGAGTGTGGTGCATCGTGCCGCATCATGACTGCCCTGCACATGTCCCGTGCCCACTGCACTGCACACTACTATGCATGCATAATAGTCGGAAACAGTGGAGGTGCTGAGCACAGGAGCGCATGCGGGGAAGGTGGACACAGCTGTGCGTGGTGGGCAGGGAAGCGGTGTCGGCAGGCGGGCAAGTATGAGAATTGTAGAGAGGTAAAGGACCTGATCGAAGTAGTCAGATACTGATTTACAGGGCGGGCGGTAGTTGGAGAGGGTGGCGTGTGTACAGGCATCTCCATGTCGTATGTGCAGGCCAATGATCGGGTGCGTATAACCTATGAGGTTCTTTACTTGCCGAAGGCGCCTTTGCAGGTGTGCGTTGGGGTCCATGAGAAAAGACAAGATATGCGATCTCCACCACAGCAGCCCGAGGTGCCGGAACTTCCATGGCGCATTGTCTGCTACGTTGGGTAGGTAGTGTGAGCAGTGCCCTGTGGCTGACACGACATCGCGTTGCTCCCACATCCAGTGCGGCTCTTCCTCTCGCATAATGCGCGAGAGCATCCCTTCGTCGCCCTCGCGAGAAAAGAGGTGTGGGCAGTGTGGCGCGTGAGCCTCAAAGTAGCACGCTAGACCCCATGCCTGGCATCCTTGGTGCATTCCATACGGCCACTGATGTCACACATATGAACGAGTCATGCATCCTTGGTGCATTCCATACGGCCACTGCGCGCCTAGCGCTATTAGTCGCCTCCACTTGCTATTAAGTCACTTGACCCACCATCAATTCATCAGAACAAACAGGCCTGGTAGCAACAAGCAGGGCAAAGCACAGGGTGCATGGTAGGGTAACGAGGGGAGAGGGAAGAAGAAGAAAGAGGAAAAAAAGAAGAGAGAAGAGAAAGGAGTGAGGAGAGCAGAGACAGTGATTGCAGACAGGAGAGGAGACCTCGCCGACGATGCCTAGCGCCTTGCCGTGCGTATAGGCATGTGTGAGAGCAACAGACAAAATATGCATGTTGCCTCCTAGCCCATGATGTGGCGCCGCCAGCCACATGACATTATCCTCTTCCTGTACAGCACAAAGTGTGTCGCAGCACCTTGACAGGTCAGCGTCACGGCATTCAATCCTTCAAAAATCTATTCTGAAAAACGCCGGGCAAGTTACCACGCAGTGATTCAAGGAATGCAGGGCCAGCAAATCGGTTTGGAGGTCTTTTGCTGCCTGCTCCCATATGCTGCTGCGATGGCACAGCGACGGCGAGCGCCCGGGATTCGAGTCGGGCATAAAGGAGGGGTTGTTGTAGATGTCGTGCTCACATGTTTCTCCCACCCAGTCGCCCTGGCACAGGCAGGTGCCGAGTGAGCACGTGCCATGGCCGTTGCACTCGGCGTCCGAGTCGCAGAATCCCACGGCATGGCATAGCTTGGCTTTCTCCAAGCTTCCTGCGCTGCTGCCCTTAACAGGGGCTGTCGCATTGACATAGAAGGTTGCACCATCGCGCGCCAGCAGCCCACCCTTCACGTCGACACAGCGCACCTCGACAGAAAACGCGCCATCGGTCATCTCTGGAAGAACTACATGTAGGCGCCGGTTGCCTTCTGCATCCTGCGCCTCGGGTGTAAAGTTGGCAGCGTTGTTTCCGTTGAGCAGCAGCTCTATCGAGCCCTCGCGCGGCGTATCGAAACTGGTCGTAACCAGGGCGGCGATGATACCTTTACCATTCAGGAACGTGTGAGCCTCTTCCGGCCACAGCAGGACCACGTTGGCTCTTGAAGGCTCCCCTTGCTCTGGGGCAACAGTACCGATGAGGCAAAAAATGGAAAGACAGAAATTGACACCTTTTAAGAGCCTGCGCTGCTTGCACCGTCCACTGCACGAACGCATTATCTGCTCATAAAGTGCTTGGTGTCCGTAGTAAGTCCTCTCATCATGAAAAACCTGATCAAACAACTTCTATGCGAGACCGTGACCAAGCTCCCACCCAAAAAGAAAGAATCGAAGAGGATGCCACAAACACTTGGATTGCTGGGACCTAGCCCGCCCAAGGATGGAGAAATCGCACTCGGGCCGTCCAAAATCGGGTCGATTCCCGATTTTTAGTAGTGGCTGGTAGTGAATCGACAATTACTGAGATTACTGAGTACACATATTCGAGTCCATTAAAGCCTAGCCGTGAATTTAAATATAAAAGTGAGTAAAATACTTTACCAGTGGATCTTATTATTGAACCCATTTTGTTTTTGTGAAACATAATATTTACATTTAACTACACGCATGTTCGGCCACAGTGCGATTTCTCCATTCTTGGGCGGTGCGTGGCGGCATAACAAACCAAACCCAAACCCAAAAAACTCGTAGGGAATCTGATTGGGTCTGTCATAAACTAGGCAGGCTCCAGTCCTCCGGTCCAGGACCGGTTCTTGGATATTAAGTGGTTACTCGGGTGTTTGCCATCCGCTTAAGCCGAACGGTAACACTCTCACTTTGCTTGTCCGAACTTCTTTTAGTATTGCAAATCATTTTTAGCCGACGTGGAGTTCGCGTATGGGGGGCTAATTGGGGAAGGAGTTAAAAAGAATCCCGAACAAATATGGGCATATTTGTTGGGGATTCTTTTTTAACTCCTTCCCCATCTTCATCCCCAACTTCAGTATCTTGTTTCTTTCCCATACTAATAGTTGAAGAAAATGTGTGCAACACTCTGCAACAATGTAGGCCTCTCTTTTTTGGGGAATTTCCACAACGGTCCGGGACAGTCTCCAGGTCCTAATAGGTGGTTGATTTACTAGAGTTCTGACAACCAAGAAAGAAAGAAAGGAAAAAAAAATCATAGGGTCTTGTCCCAGAAGTTTGCCTGCTAGGTTTTGCAGTCGCAATTCGGGGGAAAACAATTGGTCGAAAGAAAAACGTGGAAAAACGCGTCGCGCGGCAGGGAAATCATGATGCGAAAACTTAAAAATTTCGATCTGCGGCGCCGCAAGTCGAAAATAAATTCAAAAGAAATCAGAAATTAAAATCAAAGTGCCACGCGGCGGGAAATTCCCACACAAAATAAGATTAAAAAAATTGACAAGCGGCGCCGTCGGTCGAAAATAAATCAAAATTTGCGACTTGCAGGGTCGCACGTCGAAAAAAACACCTGAAAAAAAAACGCGCCGGCGATCCAAGGAAAAAAAGGCGTCAAACTTCGACTTGCGGCCCCGCAAGTTGATGAGAAAATTCGGGTGGGAAATTGGAAAATTGGCACCTACAGTCTGCGACTCGTGGACACAAGATGCGGGAAAACGTCGCCTTGCGGCGCCGCAACTCGGCGGAAATGATGAAATCATTCTTCTGTCGACGCGCCTGCTTCAACTTGTCTACACCATCTGAAATAGAGTCTGAGACGCTACCATTTGCCGACTGCAACCGCAATGTGAGATATGTCTACACGTCGCAATGTGAGATATGTGTACACGTCGCAATCTTGCAATCGATAACCTTTATCCCTTTCCGGATAAAGTCCGCATAAAATCCAACTCTCTCTTAGGACATTTTTGAGTCATGTCCCGTTTTATAATTGTGTGGCATGTCTGCTTTGGAAATGTTTGTTCAACATCTTGTTCAACATCAGATTCGGACAAGTCCGGTGTTAGCCATTTTCAAGTTGTCCTGGCTGTGAGTGTCGAAATGCACTCTGACTCAGGGGGAAAACGTGGGAAAAAGGGATGTGCAGGGGCACCATTCTGATGGTCCGGGAGCGCTACGTTCCTTGGAAAATTACGAGATTTGCTTGTTGGGACGGATGATTAGTCCGAGGGTGCAGACCAGCCCACAATGACTGTTTTTACCCACTGCGGTTCCGCCATTACAAGGAAGCGCCGGCCGGCATTATAAGTAGGCGCTGGGGCAACGGTCATGGACGGTCTCTTGGGTCCGAAGGGTAACTGAAGGCTAGTCGCACATTCTTCCCGTGATTGCCCTGTTTATTGCCTCTGATTCACTTGTTTATTGCCTCTGATTCACTTGTTCATTGCCTCTGATTCACTTGTTTATTGCCTCATCTCGTGCAGATTCACAAGATGCCAAACACCGTGGCAGTAATCAACATTCTTGCAAATCCGCAACTTGATATGCTTAATCTCGAGATGAGTCGAAATGTGTATGTGTACACATGGTTACGCATATGTGTATACGTGTGTGCGTGTTCCCCTGGCGCAAGACTCGGAGATGTAAACCCTGGGCGACACCCTAGTTTTATGTGACATTTTTTTGCTTTTGAGGGGGTCACGGTGAAGCGTGAAGCACTGGTTGTGCGTCTATGAAGCGTGTAACACTCGTTGCGCGTGTACTGACGGAAATGCATTATGTCGCGATAACAAAGTCGCTCCGCAATAAGCAAGTCGCAATTCAATAAGCAACTCGCTCACAATGCTTGTCTTTTTGTTCTTGAATTCTAATTAACGTTAATGCGGGTTTTCTCGGACACTCAATTACGTGCATTTGAATTAGGCCCGGGTGATATGGGGATTAACATATATATTATTCTATGATTTCATCTGCAAAAGAGCAGGCGTGTGCACGTAATCTATTTCCTGCAGAAACAAGCCAGTCACGCCAATTAGGCCACCTTGCCGCCCAAGCTTGAGCTCTCCTGCACAAACTTGTGTATACACGCCGCACACACTTGAACACAAGTTCCTTCTTCATTTGAGACCTGTACTTTATTTGTCTTTTGATTCCCAGCCTTGAGTTTTCCGAACCTTGAGTTTTCCGGTTGGCGCACAGTACCTTACTTCTCTCGCCGCCACGCCCTCCCTCCTTCTTGATTGTTTCTTCACATTTTTATACTAGTTGCAGGTTTTATTCTACTGGCCTGTGGTAGTCATGTCTGGTACCTGGTGTCTGGTGTGGTGTCGCGTGCCTGCTGTCTCGTGTTTCCCTTGTCTGCGCACCAGCAAATCGACTGAGACCTCGGCAACGGGTGGCCTGAAGAGAGACTTGGGCAAAGGGACCTGATAGGCGGATGTAAGGTGTGGAGGGCATTGTACATCCGACGACCTCGCCAAAGAGACGTGATAGTCACGACAATTTACAGTCGCCTGTAAGGTGTCGAGGCCATTCTACATGTGACGGCATAGTCGATCCGCCCGCCCCTATGAATCATGTAAAATATTTCAGGGCCGGCCCCGCCGAAATGCCTTTTCAAAACTGGTACACCGCCAATACAAATCATTTCCACCTGACAGATTTTGTCAGGTGGAAATCCAAAACACAACTGGGTTGAGTAATAATCCTATTACCGCATAATCTTGTGCGGAGGATCAGATTCTGGAGAATAAAAATCTCCGGAATATGATTTTATATATTTGTACTTGACAATAAGTAAAATACATTTTTGAGATCTATTTACCTGTAAGGGAACATACATGATGATTGGGTCGGGCAGAGAGCAAGGCAGTGGTATCGCGGCAATACCTCTCTAATCGCCGCGATACCACTCTATCAACCACTCTATCAACCAAAGGGCCTACACTGCTCATTGTAACCCACAGGTCTTGACAAAGATTAGGCATGAACAAGGAGCGATGAGCGTTATCCCTCAACCTGTGCCCATTCAAGAGAATGGACACCCTTGAAAGAGTGGCAACTGAGGAGAATGGCGACTCAGGAGACCCTTGAACAAGAACCGCACGGCGCCGACGCAACGCGGGAAAAGGACGCCAAGGTATAGGCAGCAAAGGGAGACACAGTATCTGCGTCTTGGTCGACAGATGCAGTTATCGCCTCATGGGCGCGCTGCACTGCCTCCCCAGTGGCCGGAGATGCTTTGGTGGCAAAGAAGCTCCTGTAATCACCAGAACCCTGCTGGCTAAGCCGCACAGCCATCTTTTGCTTTGTTCTCACCCACTTTTTGCCGCAGCCAGGTAAATAGCGCCTAGTAGCTGGGCTGAGGTCGCCAGCTCCTGCAGTAGCTTCCGCTTCTTTTGGCGCCTCTTTGTCGTACATGAGCCCCAACAGCACAGAGGGCACCTGCTCAGCGTCACGTGAGAGGGCAGGTGTGGAGCCACGCCTGCTGCCTGCGCCGTATTCTCCGAACCACCTTTCTTTTGATGTCACGGACCCACGGCTCGAGAGCGAGTAGGCGCCATTATTCGTCTCAATCTTCAAGGAAGAATCCAAGACGGTGGTCACACTTAACCGCCTCCGGCCCCAACGACCAAATCTACTGGGCCACACACCCACCCTGAGGCCCCGGCGCGAGGAGGAGGGGGAGGCGACGCTGTGGTCTTCTATCTCTTCTTGTTGCCGATTGTCTTGTGTCTCTTCGTGTTGCCGATTGAGCCAAGCATCTGCCTTGCTGCGAGCCTGATCAATGTCATCCTGCCACTCTGATACTGCCCTTCGAAATCGTGTGGCATGCAGGCTGAGCTTTATGGCCGTCTTGAGCTTCATTTTCAAAGAGATTCTGCCGACGACACTTGTGTTGCGCGGCAAGGCACAGGCTGCTTGCACATCAGCTTGTACATCGGGCTCCTCCACCCCGGGCCCAGGATCACTTGGCGTGCGGCTGATCATGTCATGCCCGGGTTTGGGCAGTTTCAAGTTGCTCAGTGCTGAGTCTGGTCCAGGAAGCACGGCGCTCTTGTCCTGGCGGCTTGCTTTTGGTTGACTAAGTCTTTTCCAGATGGCTGCCTGAGCATGTACCAAGGTCTTCAGTTCCCAGAAAGAAGCAAGAGTCCGCGCACTAAAGATGAATCGAAAGGGCATAACACTGACTGAAGGGCATAACACTGACAAGTACACGCGATGTTTGCCAAGAAAGCGCAGCGATCAAGTACAAGAAAGAATGCAGAAGGTACCTTGCGAGGAGGTCTCGGACCCGTCATTTTGGCCTGTGTGTGTGCAGTGGCACTAGTTGGCCTTTGGAGCGACAGTGCAGCCACTTGGTTGTGTGCAGTGGTTGGCTTTTGAGGCGACAGATCGGCTATTTGCCTTGCCAACTTCTGTGTAGCGTGTACTAAAACGTGAGTGCCTTTTCATACATACCTCGTGTCCGTTTTCTCACACTGCAAGTTGATCGAAAGAAACCCCCCCCCCCGGGGGGGGTTCCTATTTACTATGTTCCCTAATCAAGAACCCGGAGGAAGAGGACCCCCCTCGAAGAATTTGTACCAGGTGCTTCGAGGGGGGTCCTCTTCCTCCGGGTTCTTGATTAGAGAAGAGCATAGTAAATAGAAAAAAAAACCGGGGGGGGGCAGTTTTTTCGATCAAAGTATCAGAGTGCCTCCAGAATGCATCATGCCATCTTTTTGGACAATACCTAACCCGTTGCGTCCAAAAAAAAAACCGTCGCGGCTTCTCCTGGGCTACCCTCCGCTTGCCGCGCGCCCGGAAATTGGCCGCCGGTAGGCAATGTCAAAAGTCGAAACCCAGCCGACTCTCTCTTTTCCTGCCCTCTTTCCAACCTCCAAAAGCCGTACCTTCCCAGGGT